>Ga0334890_1001877_pt1 | contig 26018 bp, 21 predicted proteins | sample GraSluR1_MG_3_FD_207220 | JGI IMG/M metagenome (GOLD analysis project Ga0334890, IMG submission 207220) | Sludge microbial communities from methane-producing bioreactor in Wageningen University, Netherlands - Granular Sludge_31_08-R1 | ecosystem: Engineered > Bioreactor > Anaerobic >... | reverse complement strand
ACGTATTTTCCTCTTGCACATCAAAAGTCAGCGGGGTATTATCAATATCCGCAAGAGCATTCAAATCGACAAAACCAGGACCCACAAGGGCATTGCCCGCATCTATTTCTTGATCAACGTCGCCAGGGTATGAATGTCCCACGAATAAAACTTGATCATCCTGAAAGACCACTTCTCCATCTTTATAGATGACATGGTCCCCATTTTCGTATCCGACTACATAAGCCCCTTTAATCTTTGTTATCATCCTGTTCTCCTTTTTATTAGTAGAAATCAATTATTCTCTGCGGCAAGGAATTTTTTCATCGCCAGATGATAGGCGAACAACTGCACTGGAAGAGAATACAAAATGGGAGACATCGATTCCTCAACTTTGGGCAAAAAGATAATTTGATCGGATGATCCCTGGAGCGTCAGATTCCCTTCTGTCACCACACTGTAAATTTTTCCTCCCCAGGCCTTCCCTTGCTTTGCAGTATCCAATGCCCTCGGAATACTTAAGCCATCGGGAGCAATTAAGAACATGGGATCATTTACTTTTTGTGAGTTGTAATGATGAAACTCCTCCAAAGGAATCGCAAGTGCATGATCGGGCGTGCATTCTTTCACCTTCGCTGCGCCAAATAAACTACACGCATAAGCCGGCCCGCCGCTTGCAAAAAGATAAATTGGCTTATTGATTTCCTTTTCAGCAATCTCTTCTATTTCATCTGTAATATTTTCCAGCACCGACAAAACCTTCTCAGGCGTTTTGTATAGTTCGGCTTCCGATCCAGAAAAATCAACACCCGCCCTGTTCACCAGCTTTCCCCACTCAATGCCAAGTTTATATAATAAAACCATTGCAGCAGTACTCGATTGTGTTGGCCACCCTTTTCTTTGAGCATGAATTAGGATCCCGCGATCAGACTCTTCCATCAAGGGCGAACCAGGCGTATTGCTTAAAGTTAATGAAACAGCTCCCTTCGCCCGCGCCAGCAGCATCGCTTCCACTGTCCTTACCGTCGATCCACTTGAACTCAAGGTAATGATCAAGGTGTTTTTATCAACAGGATAATGATAATAATATGTGAAATCCAGGGCTTGAATGGCCTCACATCTAATTCCCAACGCTCTTTCGAAGAATGAGCGTACAGCTGCCAGCGAAGCCATCGAGTCTCCGCAGCCTGTCAAATAAACTTTGTTAATATCCTGTTTTGCGAGAAAAGCCGCAATTTCAGTAATCTTGGCGCTTTCCAATTCCAGATTATTTTTTAATACATCGGGCTGTTCCCAAATTTCTGTCCAGGTAAATTCCACCCGCATTCGGCGTTTGCGATCCAGCGGATCATCCGATGGCAGAGCTGCCATTTTCTGCATTTCCTCTTCATAAATCTTTTCAACAAGATTTTTTGAATGCTCATCTAACGGAGAATCAGGAGCAACCAACGGAGTTGTATAAATATTTGACATTTTTTCCTCTCATTATTTCAAAATCAATTAAGTTTTTATCAAACGAAATGACAGGCAACCCAATGCCCATCACCAACTTCACGCCATTTTGGAGTGTCTCTTTGGCAACAATCTTCAGCCATTGGACAACGGGGGTGAAAACTACATCCTTGCGGCACATCAATAGGACTGGCGACATCGCCCTCCAAAATGACCCGTTTTCTTTTTCTCGCTACTGCTGGATCAGGTATTGGAGCGGCGGACAATAAAGCTTTTGTATAGGGATGTAATGGGTTTTCATATAAATTCTTGCAATCTGCCAATTCCACAATCTTTCCCAGATACATCACCCCAACTCGATGACTGATATGCCGAACGACGGACAAATCGTGAGCAATAAATAAATAGGCTACTCCCAAATCCTCTTGTAACGATTGAAGTAAATTAATAATTTGTGCCTGAATAGAAACATCTAAAGCTGAAATAGGTTCATCACAGACGATTAACTCTGGCTGTAAAGCCAATGCCCTCGCAATTCCCACCCTTTGGCGTTGCCCACCCGAAAACTCATGTGGATAACGAGACATAAAATTCGGATTAAGTTGAACCGTTTCCAAAAGATGTGCCACTCTGTCTCGAATTTGTGTGCTTTCACAAATATGATGTAATCTAAGCGGCTCACTGATGAATTCCTGAATCGTCATTCTTGGATTCAAGCTTGCATAAGGATCTTGAAATATCATTTGCATATGCGGGCGGATGGGACGCAGTTCTCTTTCAGGCAGGTTTGTAATATCTCGATCCATGAAGATTATTTTTCCATCAGTAGGTTCATATAACCGGATAATGGTTCTGCCCAAAGTAGATTTTCCACACCCGGACTCGCCAACCAGTCCAAATGTCTCGCGTTTTTTAATAGAAAGAGAAACGCCATCAACAGCATGAACATCTCCAACATGACGGCGCAGAATCCCTTTATAGATCGGAAATTTTTTTTCCAATTCAATAATATCGACCAGATTTTCTTGAGATTTACCCATATCTTTACCTTGCATCGGCCAACCAACAAGCCACTTTATGATTCTCATTTACCGCAATCAAAGGTGGTTTAACATTGCATCGGTCGTGTTTAAATTGACAGCGATTCATAAACGGACAACTTTTAGGTTCGTCATAAAGTACCGGGGGATTTCCTGAAATAGAATACAGCTTGCTTTTCTCTTCTCTGTCAAGACGTGGCAGACAGTTTAGCAAACCAATTGTATAGGGATGAATGGGCTGGTTATAGATTTCATCAACAACGGCTTCCTCAATTACCCCTCCCGCATACATAACAATCACTCTTTGTGCCAAACCAGCAACCACACCAAGATCATGAGTAATCCACACGATGGAAGCTCCAACATCATCCTGGAGGTTCTGAACGAGGTCAACAATTTGTGCTTGAATAGTTACATCAAGCGCTGTTGTCGGCTCATCCGCAATGATGATATCGGGGCTGCATGAAAGTGCGATGGCAATCATCACGCGTTGGCGCATCCCGCCAGAAAATTGATGGGGGTATTGCTTTATCCGTTTTCGGGGTTCAGGAATCCCAACCTGATTCAATAAATCTACCGCTTTATCAAAAGCTTCCTGTCTTGAAATATGCTTGTGCTCCATCATCGGCTCAATCAATTGTCGTTCTATCTTTAATACAGGGTTCAATGAAGTCATTGGATCCTGAAACACCATCCCTATCTTTCTTCCACGGATCGACCGCAACGCTTCATTTGATATTTTTAATAAATCCTTACCCATAAAACAGGCGGTACCACTCATAATTTCAGCGGGAGGTTGTGGAATTAACCCCAAAATTGACAGCATGGTTACACTCTTTCCACAACCGCTTTCTCCCACAACGGCTATTGTCTCCCCCTTGTTTAGGTGAAAGCTCACACCATTGACCGCATGGATGATGCCTTCAGGTGTGTGAAATTGCGTAACAAGATTTTCAACCTTTAAGATGGGTTTATCTTTATCCATAAATTTCAACTCCCGCGGTGCTAAACCTGGAACACTATTCGTATAAACCTAACCTGGTTGATTTCTTTTATGTAATTTGCGGATGGCTTTTCCAAAACCGGGTTTTGCTACCACTTCACCCTGCTGATAAACCAAATTCCCCCGAACAAATGTCTTTTCAACATAGCCTTTAAATTTTTCTCCCACATATGCAGAATGCTTATTTTTAGACAAGAGTGCATCTGCTTCCAATGTCCATTCTTTATCCAGGTCAACGATGATAAAATCTGCATCGGTTCCGGGAATCAGGCTGCCTTTTTCTGGATAAACGCCATACGTTTTCGCTGGATGGATCGACATCATCTGAACCACCTGCAACAGGGACAAGCTCCGTTTATGAACCCCTTCCGTCAATATTGCCGGCAGCATGGTTTGAATACCTGTGATCCCCCCCCATGCCTGCCAGATATTATCAGAACCTTGCAATTTGTCGCTTTCAAGACAGGGGGAATGGTCTGAAGCAATAATGTCAACAACACCATCTTTCACCAGACTCCACATCTCCTCTACCATCGCTCGAGAACGTAATGGCGGTGCACATTTTGCTTCCGGCCCAATCCGTTTAAAATCTTCCTGATCGAAGAAAAGATAATGTGGGCAAGTTTCAGACGTAACATGAACGCCCCTTTGTTTGGCCTGGGCAATGATCCTGATCCCGTCTGGAGTTGAAATATGAGCAACATTTGAATACCCTTTGGTTAATTCAGTAAGCAAACAAACTCGATGAATTGCTTCGATCTCCGTTTCAGGCGGCCGCGCTTCATACCAGGCAGATCGATCCACTCGCCCTTCTGCTTTTAGCTTATCCGTCAGGTAATTAATAATGAATTCATTTTCTGAATGAATGCTGATCATGTTCCCCAAACTGCTGATTTTTTTAAGCCCCTCAAACAACAAATCATCATCTATTCTTTCAAAATCAACACCACTGTTGCTCAAGAAAGTTTTATAACCAATCACACCCTCTGCTTCTAAAGCATCAATTTCTTCAATGTTGTTGTCAACCACCCCCCCATAATGGGCAATATCAATAATTGAATCCGACTCAACCAGTTTACGTTTTCTGTTTAATTCAAATGTATTGATCGTGGGCGGCGTACTATTCAAGGGCATTTCAAAGACGGTAGTTACCCCGCCCGCGGCAGCCGCAAAACTTCCTGTCCGAATCCCCTCCCAATCCGTGCGTCCCGGTTCATTGAAATGGCAATGAGCATCCACCAAGCCTGGCAACAGGTATTTATTCCGGGCATCAATCACCAAATCGGCAGATATTTCCGGGTCACCATATACTAACGCCTGAATTTTCTCACCTTCAACAAATATTCCCCCGGTAAAAATGGTGGTGCCAGTTACAATCTTTGCATTCTTAACGTAAAGAGACATTTAAATTCTCCAATTGATTGAATGGGTATTTATCTAACGGATAATTTGAGTTTAAATACGCCCAGATTTTAAAAAAGACATCAGGAATTGAAACAATACTTAAACAATTACCCTATAAATAATTATAGGGTTCCGCCGTTAAGTATCCATAAAGAACATATAAGGGCAAAGTAAGGGAAGTTCCTCTCGTCCTGATATTACGCTGCCAAAATAATCAACAACATCCCCAATCCAATCATCCCCAGGTCGAACCATGCAAAAATCAAATGATCATGGATCAAAGCGTTGTATAACAAAAAAGGCATCACCATCAATAAAATAAGCGCCGCTACCATGATTTTGAATTGATTTGCCTTGCGCCAGGCACCAGAGAAGCGTTTGTGTTTTGTTTTCATAATGTAGACCCCGATAAAACCAGCACTGTAGTCACCACAGCCATCAGCAGCAGAAGCAGCACACCATAGATCAACATGCGGCCGATTACTTCTCCCTCACGGTCATTCAAACCAACTGTGCTGCAGCCTACAATCACCTTGGCAGGAGCCATGATACTCCCCAGAGACCCGCCGGCAGTTTGAGCTGCCAGAACGAGGGTGGTGCTCAAGCCGAGAAGCTGGGCGGTGTTCATCTGAAGCACACCAAACAGCACATTGGCATTGTTATTGCTGCCCGTAATAAAGGCGCCCAATGCCCCGATGAAAGGAGCCACCACTGGATAGAGAGTCTGCCCAAAGCTTTTACTTAACCCCTGCGCCAGGATATAGGTCATACCGCTGTGAGACATCATCAATGCCATCCCGACCATTGCCAGGATCCCCAGGCTGGATTTGACGGCACTGCGCCCCATTTTCTGCAAAATACGCGTTGGTGCGCCAGGTTTGTAATATCCCGATCGGGCATAAACAAAATAAGCGATCAAAGAAGTGTATAGAAGTACTGCACCTGGATGTCCAAAGATATTGATTTCGCGTCCGACTTCTGCCGGTGTTACCCACCCCAAGGCAGTAGTAATTTCAGGAAATTTCAAAGCAATTTGTACTTGTCCCAGGAAGTCCTCGACAGCTGGAACCAGTTTGGTAAGGAAGGTCAAAACAATCAAAAAGAGATAGGCAGATATCGAGATGAACAACGAAGGCTGACCATTTGCACTTTCTGTTTTGCCATCAGATCCCACGATATTTCCGTGATACAGCGGCAGACGGGTGATCAACACACTCACGATCAATCCCGTCAAGCCCGCCCCGGTGGCGCCCAGCGTCCACATACCATTGGTCACCAACAGATATTGCACCACACTCATGCTGCTGCCCAGGATGAATACCGCGGGCAAACTATGCCACAGCCCTTTCCAGCCCGCCCCCACATAGGCGACCAGTATTCCGCAGCCGAAGGATGCGATCCCCAGCAGGACTGCTGCCGCGGGAGCCAGCAATTCGCCCGGCAAGCCGGTCACCGCCAACAGGGACTGAAATGAAGTTGCCAGTGAGCCAAAATTGACCGCCCAGCCATGCCCCACGGAAGCCATGATCACCGACTGTACCGGGCTGAACCCCAACCCCACCAACAGCGGCGCCACAATCGCTACCGGAACGCCAAACCCTCCCATGCCTTGCAGAAAGGAAGCAAATACCCACCCCAACAGTAGCCCTTGCATGACCCGATCTGCTGTCAGGCGGGGTAAGGATTGGCCGATCACTTTAACCGCACCAGCCTCATCAGCGACATGGAACAACAAGAGCGCCATCCAGATAATGTACATCACGTCCAGAGCCAACAATAAGGACTTGATCTGGGCGAATGCCAACAGTTTCATGTTCGCACCAAAGAAAAGAACGGCGATAGCGATGGCGGTGAACCAGCCCGCTGCCCCGGCTTTGCTGCCGCCCCATTTGAAGGACACCATCAAAACCAGGATAACAGCTATCGGCAGGACAGCCAATAACCAGTTCCAGATTGTTAAATGCATTCTTTAATCACCTTTTCACCGGGCTGACTTTCGAGCATCCTTGTCCAATCAATTTAAGATCGGCAACAAATCTGACAGAACCTTAATTACAGGGCAGGTTGCCTCAGGGAATAAAGTGCGCGGATCAATTAATATAGGCTGAATTTTGGCGTTTTCAGCACCTTTAATATCTACCCAATAATTATCCCCAACATACACGATTTCATCGGGGCGTTTTCCAAATTCTTCTAAATATAAATGGAAGATCCGGGCATCTGGTTTCATTGCCCCAAGCTGTCCGGCTGAATAAGAACAACTGATATATTCTGAAAGATTATAATACTGAACAACATCAGCAACGGGAGAATAGCGATTTGATAAAACGCCCAATTTATATCCTCTTGCTAAAAGAGTCGTCAAAACATCTCGCGTATCCTCCGCGAGATACTCACTTCTTTCATTTACTTCTATAATTTCGGCAATTTCAACAGCGATATCCGCAATTTCGTGAAATGAAATATCCAAAGACTGGCAGTAATACTGAATAAAATTAACCCAAAATTCCGTACCCTTGCTCCGGTCATGATTCGTTGGATCATTATTGTAATTAACCGGATCTTCCCAAAACTTAAGGGATAACCGCTGAGCTTCCTTGCTCTGCTCCGAGTCAATAACCAATCCTCTTTGTTCAAATGACTGTTGAATAAAATCCTCAAGTTTTGGTTCCTTGTGGACCAGAGTTCCATCCAGGTCGAACACAATTCCTGAGTACTGCTCAAGCTTTAATTCTCGCATTTCAAACTCTCCCATAATATATCAATCATCGATCATCATTCTCAAAGTAAGCAGCCATCCAATAAATTGTCTTCGCAAGATTGACAATATCGGAAAGGGCAACAGTTGGATAGCCGGTATCAAAATGGCGGTTTACAGTTGGATACCCAACAGAAATGACGTTACGGGTTACCTCTAAACACGCAATATCATCACCTCTTGAGACCCTGTCGTGATTCTCAAAAATCTGAACCCCCTGTTTTTGCATTTCCTTTACCAGGAATTTCTGTTTAACAAAAAGATCGGGAGGGGTCAGGGTTGCTAATCCACCGCCCGTTTTTTCAGCAAATGAAGCCCCGCTGCCGAGCATTTTGTCATCCTGACCGCCATGCCCATCAACAACGATGCATACATCCGGTGTGTCCATTTTCCTGAACAGCCTTCGGGCGCCACGGGCAAAGAATGCAGGTACACTTGCCGGTCCCTCTTCTTCATCCGTGAAAACAAACCCGGCATTGGAATTTGGAAAGGATTTAAATAATGCCTTTGCAGCGAGCAAACAAGCCGTTACCCCGGCAGCATTATCCGTAATCCCCTGCACAAACCCATCCTGATAGTGAGCAGGCACATGATAAACAATCCGATCCCCTGTCTGCAATTCACCATGATCTGACAAGTAATACGGCACAGCTTCATCATTCTGTGTTTTAGAAAAAATCTGTCCAGTGGATACTTGCTTGTAACAATCATCCTGCAAATCATACCGAAGGCCAACCGCCGCAACCTGAATGGTAGAAAGGTGCTTGCAAAAAGGAATGATCCGCCACAAATTTTCACTTTCCTTCCTATCAACAAAATAACTGATCTGGTCTGCATGGGCCATCATCATAATCTTTGGATCGCGGTCACTGGTATGGAAAATGCTGTTTCCAGTACCATGAAAATCAGGATCAAAATTGCTGTTTTCCAAATCAAACTCTTTGATGATTTCATTAATCACAACAGCACGGGTATACTGAACCGTTTGACTGGGCGCATGCGTGTTTGCAATCTTCTCGAACATTTCAAAAGCCGAATCGTCAGCAAACAATGTTTCAACCGCTTTATATGATTTGATAAGTGAATTAACCATTCTTGCCAAACCTCCTTTTAATCTTGTAATTCCAAATTCATTCGCCCTTCTTCAAGGCGTTTATCCCTTTCTGTCCACATATCAGCATTGAATCTACAAACGCCAAACTGTTCCATGGTAAAACTGGCACTCACCGCACCCATTAATGCTGATTCGATAAAACTTTTCCCTTCACAAAGGCCAACCATTAAACCACCTAAATACGCATTTCCGGCACCGGTAACATCAATGATCGTTTTTTTAATGGCAGGTATTTTTTGATAGGAACCTGTCTCGCTGCCAAGTATAGACCCTTTCTCCCCCATTCTCAGAGAAACTCGCCGGGCACCCCATGACAACAATGCATCAATGATCCTGTGGGGGTCTTTCTCTCCCGTGATTTTTTCACCCTCCAGCAAGTTTGGTGAAAAAAGATCGACTTCTGGCAGGATTTTAATATATTTTTCTTTCGCCCAAAGAACCTGATAAATGGAAGGCTCCATAATGATTTTCATTGAAGGGTTGAGTTTTCTCAGCAAACGGATATTCTCAAGTGATTCTTCATATGAACCGGAGAAATAAAAATGACAACCTTTTATCAATTTATACTCTTCTGGCAAATCAAATAATGTCAAATTTAATTGAGAAACTTTAATTTTCTCATCCCGAAAAATTTCAACCCGCCGCTCGTCTGGCTGAAAGATCTGCCATGCCCGCGTGGTTTTGTCCTGCAAAACTTTTAACATGGAAAGATCAAAGTTTAATTCATTTAGAATTTCGAGATGTTCTTGTTGAAAATCTTTACCGACACTTGCCAAAAGACCTATACGATCCGACCAAACCCTCGCTCCTGCCATGGCATGGACACCAGCACCTCCTAACACATTCAAAAACATCCTGTCATCCCAAAATAGAATATCATCAATGAAAACATTCGAGAGACTTATATAATCTGGCATGGTTCTGTTTTCCTTTCTAATTTCAAGTCATGAATCTGCTTGCGCGTATTGACGCAAAGATTTTTGAATTAAAATAAAGCCTATTATCCCAAAACCGATATTTAACCACCAAACCGACCGAATACCAAGCCATTCATACGTCATTCCCGCCAGCAGCAATCCCAGGCCAGATCCAATCCCCCCCATCGCAGCCGAATACAATGCCTGTCCGGAAGCACGCCACTCTTTCTCAATGTTTTTATCAATGAAGGAAACACCTACTACCATAAAACTTACAATGGCGACGCTATGTAAAATCTGGGTAGGAAGAACCCAAACCGGATTTTGAATAAACGTATACAATATCCAGCGAATGGGTAAAGCGAGTGCACCGAATAATATCAATTTATTTTCAGAAAATTTTCTTAGGAGAAAAGGCGTCATCAGCATTAGAGGGACTTCAAATAACGCTTGTAAAGATGAATTGAATCCGATTATCCAGGGCTGGGCGCCCAATGATTGCAGGAATACTGACATATAATTCATTGCAATCCCTAAACTTGCACCAACAAACACACTGCCGAAAATAAAACTGAAATATTTTTCACGGCCAGGAAGAAACTTTGCGCTCCCCAAATGATTATCCACATCAAGAGGTTTTTCATCTTTAGGCAGCCATAGACAAATAATTGCCAAGATGAAATATAAAACCCCCAAAATTACAGTGAAGTATGTCCCTAAGTATTGCAGCAAAAGACTACCAAAAATCAAACTGGAAATAGCAAAGCTTAAAGAACCCCAGGAACGCAAGGGGCCATAACCAGAACGATCTCCGTTTTTTTCTAAATGATCCAGGATCATCGCATTAATGATTGGATGGATAGTAACGTTGCTGATCGCCCATAAAATGGAAAAACCAAAAACCAAATTAAAGGTATTGCTCAAGCCAATCCCAATAATGGAAATACACATACTCAAACAGCTGATGATTAAAATTGACCGTCGCGAATGCAGCACATCGCTCAAATATCCGCCTAAAGGCTGGAGAAGAAGCGCAGCGATCGGCATGCTTCCCAGCAGAAAACCGACCTGAATCCCGGAAAAATCCTCCTGATACAGGTAGAGCGCAAAATATGGCCCCATAATGCCAACAGATAAATATTGAACAAAGAAAAATAACTTAAATTTAAAATTCATTGGTAACGACCTTGCACTACACTTATTAATGGTGAAACAATGAAAGGCTATGCCGTACCACAAGTACATGTTTTCCCCTGCACTTGGAATGAAAGTGCAGGGGGAAACACATCGGCAGCGATATCAGACAATGCCACTCAATCATTGGATCTGGATTATTGGTGTGATGCTGAATACGACAGGATCAAGATGCTGCCTGAGAATCATGTATCAGGGCAAATAAATCCTCATCCGGTGAATATTCCTGATAACGGTAATTTTACAAAGAAGCACAGGATGATTTTTTTTAACCGTATTTACACCACTTAATAAAATTTTGTCAGCTGATCAGCCAGCATTGTCGCTTTATGAAGTCTTCTTAATATCCTGCAAGGTCACAATGCTGGAATTGCGAATATCATCATTTTTCTGATACGCCTCAACATCAGAGCAGAAAAATGAAGCGCCGGTGGCATCTGCCAGATAAGCACCAAACAAATTACCAGCTACCTGGTACACAAAAGGCGAAATGATTTCACTGATTTTCCCGACAACAGGGAGATGGTAATCCGCGTGCGGAGCAACGGACGTATCATTTTCAGGTGTAATTGCAATCACGATCCGGCCAACGCGCTTCATCGGTGGGATGATCTCAGCTAATAAATTGTGTCCGCGATAACCAGGAGAGATGACAAAAGTAGGAATATCAGAATCTACTGAAGTAAAATATTCAAGGTGAACCCATTCCTCTGTATCCTGCCCTGCCGCATAACGGCCAGAACTTTCAATCACTTTTGCTGCACTGAATAAGGCAGTGCCATAATTAGGGCCATCCCCAACAAAATGGAAGTTGTGATGGGTTTTTAGTGTTTCGGATAACTCTTTAATTATCGGTGCGTTCTTTTCAATCGTCGCTTCGATTAAATCCGCTGACCCTTTCAACTCGGCCCTTAATTTGTCCGCCTCCTGCATGGTCATTTGCTCCCGCACTTCTGCAAAATGGAGGGCGATCAAATAAAGAGAAAGCAGTGAGATTTGATAAGAAAGCACGCCCGGCGCAGGATTATAACTGGGAATTGAACAATCAATCGTTTTATTTGCTGCCTTTGCCAATTTCGACGAAACATTTCCAGTTAAAGCCACTGTCATGGCGCCCATTTCATTGGCAATATTAATTGCTTCAATGGTTCGTGAAACTCCGCCAGACGTGGAAATTCCAATAACCATTGGATTATTCGGGAAACCAGCCAACTCAGCAGGCAGTTCATATCTGGCAGCGGGTAAGGAAGAAGCCACTTCGATGGGCAGTCTGGCCCACGTTTTGAAGGCTAGTTTTGCCGCCAAACCTGCAAAATAAGAATCTCCACAACCTGTAATCACAATCTTTTTTGTTGACAGGATTTCATTGAAATCAAACGTATTTCTGATTTTCGAATCCAAATCATCAAACTCATTACGAATTAAATCTGGCAAGCTCATAATCTGTTCAGTCATATTGTTAGACATGTTCATCTCCCTTTGTTTTGTTTGTATGGATAAATTTTTCAACATCCGCAGCGGTTGGCATTGTTGTCCGAGTGCCAACAGAACTAATCACAAGCGCTGCCGCAGCTGATGAAAACATTAAGGATTCTCGCAGTGACTTTCCCTTGAGCGTACTGAAAAGAAAGGCTGCATTAAAAGTATCTCCCGCCCCTGTTGTGTCTTTCACCGGCACATTAAAAGCGGGCTGATCGACACATTCCTGCTTTTGAATGCCAACAACCCCCCGGTTTCCTCTTGTCACCAAAACAGTTTCAGGGCCGTGATCCAATAGCTCGCGAGCCGATTCAACACGAAATTCTTTTCCAGTCGAATATTCAAACCCGGCCTCATTAAATGAAGCAATGTCGGTATAAGAAAGCACCTCAAACAGTTCTTTGCCTTTCAGGTCTGCTGTTGCTTCAATATCCACCATTACTTTAACGCCATAACCTTTTGCCAGAGACGCGATTTCGACAAACAGCCGGGTATCATTCGGAAACAAATAGATATACTTTGTTTTTGACAATGCCGCTTTGAGGTTTGTCGTATCGATCATTTCGGGCAGCCGGGGAACGATAACTGCCTTCTCGCCACAATCGTCAACTTCCACAATCACAAATGGCGTGGTATATCCCTTTTTTATGGTGACAAAGGAAGTATCCACTTGATTTTTCTGGAAATCCTCGATCAGCGTCCTGCCGCCATCATCATCGCCGACAGTGCAATAAGCGGCAACCCGGCTTCCCAGATGACTACCGATGCAGGCAAAGTTGCCAACCGGTCCTCCCGGGAAAAGACCGACCAACTCCGCAGACACCTTCTCATCGTAAGAAGGTAATTTTTTCATCTGAAAAAGCCAGTCAATATCAATGCCGCCAAACGCAATGACATCAAAAGCTTGCGGTGATTTTTCGTTCGTCAATGGGTCCCTTTTGCTTTCAAAACCTGCATTTGTCCGTTAAACCTGATACCAGGGTCTTTCATACCCACGGGCCACACGGCACTCTGTTAAGGCAATACTGAATTGGTGCAGTGGCAGCATGGTCAACAAAGAGTGCATCGGAACAGGAACATCAGGGATCTGTACAACCGTATTTGCCATGCTTGCAATTTGTTCGTCCCCTTCGGTGACGATGGCAATTAAGTACCCGCCCCAGTTTTTTACAGCTTGGGCGGTATCAAGATACCGCTGATAAGCTTGATCCCGCGGGGCGATCAAAAACAGGGGCATCCCCAGATCCAAAGTGTTGATCCGCAAAGAATGATGAAATTCTTCAACATATAACGGCAGACCTACTCGCTGAGGCCCCTCCGCCATCAACGCAGCGCCAACGTTTGCAACCCCATAACCCGGCCCACTTCCCACAAAACAGATTGTTTTCGCATCAATTACTTTGTGAGCCACTTGCAGCATTGGTTCACTTGATTCATCCAGAACAATGCTCATTTGCTGGAGCACGCGATTCAAGTCTTCAAAAGACTCACCCGCCTGCGAATTTGAAATAACAGCTTTACTTTTCCCTATTTGTATCGCCAGGTCAATCAATAATGCGATGGTAGCTGTGGTCGTTTGGGTAGGCCAGCCATCCTTAATCGCGCCCGGCACCAATTTATAGTCCGGTTCAGAATAAAATGGATTGTCTTCTGCGGCACGATCGGTTATACCGATGACAAGACCAGGAGATTTTAACGCGCGATCGAGTGCATTCCTGGTTGTAGAGATCCTGCCGCTGGAGCTGACCACAATGATTGCTGAGCGTCCATCGACACCTTCTTGACCAAATGCTGCATATTCATACGCCTGAATAACCTCTAAAGGTATTCTTGCATAAGACTGGAAGGCTTCTTTTACACACAAACCGGCAAACATCGAGTCCCCGGAACCTGCCAAATAAATCTTATCAATTCCCTTTTTTACAATCTCGTTTGCAAGGGCAGTAATATCGGAATGATTCGTCTCAAGAGAGGCTGCAACAACTTTGGGTTGATGATCAACTTCCTTCCTGGTTTCTTGCAATGGCATTAATTCCTGGCGAATGGTCATCATCTAACTCCCGTTAATCCATTATTTTGTTTTTTCCGCGCAGCCCAAATCGGATTACTAAGCACACGCATCGTCGAATAATCGCGCCAAATAATGCCGGTATACGGCTTATTGACCACAACATCATGCAGCTCGATCCGGTAATAATCGTTCTCTTTCGGATTTTCATCTGTAAAGGCTATTTTTTGCCAATCTTTAATATCTTCGTTGGAATAAAAGACATCAAAGATCATGCCATTTTTTATCACAAACATCACCAGCGGCTTATCCCATTGAAATTCAGCTTCAAATGTAATTGGCGTATCAACCGGCAAGGATTCCCACATTTCTGCTTTAAGGCCTGATTCATTAAACGCCGTGAACCGCATTTGAGGGCCTCTACTGATATATACGATCCCCCGTTTTATCCCCTCCACAATCCCCCGTTCACTTAACTCATCGGCATATACATAAGTATGAACCTGACCAAACTCATGCAGCCCCTCGAATGGATTATGGCTATCGGTTCCCGCCACACCAACGATACGATATCCCGAACCCAAATGATGATCCCACAAAGCAAGCTGATGACTATTGTTGGCGCCTTCCAGGTTATGGTAAATTTCTTCCATATCCACAAGATTCCAATCCAAATCAAAATCCCGCCAACTTAAGTAACCACTAAAAGCATGATTGATGCAAAAAAGGCCGCCCTGTCGATGAACTTCTTCAGCAGCTTGATTCACACTCCAACCCTCTTTATCAATGTACACGTTGACCCAATCAGAAATACCATGAATGTTCGCGTGACCAACATGACTTGTGATCTCCAAAGAGCGTATCAGGGCAATGGGCATATCGATTAATTTTCCTAATTTATGCCATTGACTGCTGGTCGTATGATCAGTCAAGGAGAAGAAATCAAGGCCATAATCAACCGCCGCCTTTACAACCTCCTCAACAGGAAATTTCCCATCACTTTCAGTTGAATGTGCATGCAGTTCGCCCTTGTACCAACCACTTTCAGGCTTTACCACCCGATCATCAGGGTATTTGCTCTCACTGGCAGGGACGACATCACCTTCTTCAATATAGATTTGCAAACCATAATCCGCGTCCCCTTTTAAGGCACGAATATCAATTTGTGCCCGCCACTGTCCTGAAGGCAAGGCCCCGGGAATGGCACCCTCACTTGACGAATTTGGCGCCGCCCACAATTCCAGGACAACATCGCCTCGTCCCCCTGGATTCATCCGATGTCCTCTAAAGCCATTTGGATCATGTAAAGAGACAAACATCACTGCCTTATTAGGATTGGTCTCGGAAAATTCATTACGATAAGTAAGCGTCAATCCTACTTTGGATGCATTATCTGGAACATCAAAAAAATACTCAATATATTTTTTCTCAAAATTTGATTTCAGGCTTTCCTGATCATCAAGCAGTAATTTTCTCTGAATTTTTTCACTCATTTTATTTGTCCAATCAAAAATATAATTACAGGCAGATGCTAATTTTATTTTTAGCGAAATATAAATTTTCAATTCTTTGATGAAACTTCCATGAGAGAGCAAGCAGCCAATCATAAGCTGCCTGCTCTCTTCTTGAGGAAAGTTGCCTTAAATTTTCTTCACTTATTAAGGCTTATTTGATGAGCTCTTCCGGTGCAATGCTGTCAATCGTCATATTCAATTGTTCAGCGGCTTCATCAAGTACAGTTTTTGCATCTTCATTATTGAGAATAATCCGGTCCATTGCGGCCTGGATCACAGGCTGCCATTCGGGGGCATTAAACACACCGCATGCGGTCGGCTCTACATAATCCAGCTGATCGACACTTACCAACCAGGTGGGATGATCCACATAATATGCTTGCGCTTCTGGCAACTCCATAACGCTGTAACGGGTCGGCATGTAACCGGTTTCCATATGGAACCAGGCAGAATTTTCTGCATTTGTCGCAAATTTCACAAATTCCCAGGCGGCTGCTTTTTCTTCCGGTGTGTAATTGGCAGCAATGGCAATATTTGCGCCACCACTGGTAACCGCAGGTGTGCCGCCTTCAGCATACGGGAACTTTGTAAATCCCCAGTCGAAGTCGACTCTTTCTTCCATACTGCCCTGCAAAGCGGTGGAGCTTCTGGTGAACAGCACTTTGCCCTGAACCCATTCAAAAGACACTTCATCAAAGTTCCCTACCGGGTTTGCACCAATCAGGAACAGGTCGGTGTCGTAAATGTTCTTCTGCAGGAACTCTGCAACTTCAACGCCGCCTTCTTCATTAAAAACGAATCGGCAGTTCTCATCACTAATTCTGCCGCCGAATTGGTAAACCAGCGGTTCAAACATCCATTGTGCGTTAGATTCTTTCCCGTAAGTGACATAGTAATCATCGCCCAGAGCCTTGACGGCTTCCCCAATTTCAACCATTTCTGCCCAGGTCTCAGGAGGAGCTTCAGGATCCAATCCAACTTCTCGCATCAGGTCCTTGTTATAGAACATACCCTGGGTGCTGCGGTTAAAGGGAATGGCATACACTTGACCTTTATAGGTTAAGTCTGTCAACAAACCGGGGATGTAATCAGCCAAGTCTTCCTCAGAGGCCAGATTATTAATCGGCTCGAAGGCGCCGTTCTTTGCATAAAAAGGCACATACTTGTAATCCACCATCGTGATGGGAGGGGGATCGCCCGCTGCAAGGGAAGCAAGCAGCTTTTGCTGCAGATCATCATAGCCGCCTTGTTGTTCATAAATAATCACAATGCCATCCTGGCTGGCATTGAAATCATCCACCAGTTTTTGGATGCGGTCTCCATTGGAGCCGCCCAGCAAAGTCCAGAAAGCAAGTTCGATAACTTCTCCATCAGATTCCGCAGCGCTATCAGGCGCCGCTGGCTCTGATTCGGATCCTGCTGATGGTGCTTCGGCCGGCGTTGCGGCTTGTTGGCATGCACTCAACAAGAGGGCAAAAGCCACAAACAAACCAAGAATATATTTATACTTTTTCATTTCTCTGCTCCTTATGAACTGAAACGCTGATTTGAACTTTTTACTACTGATCGTATTTTTTGCATCCATGCAATTTTTCGTAAGCGGCACCACCTCCTTTTCTTTATTATCCCTTCAAACCTGATCGAGCAACCCCTTCAACAAAATGCCGCTGGAAGAGTACAAAGATCAGCATAATTGGAATAATAACCAAAACAGTCGCTGCCATAATAATTTGCCACTGTGAAGCCCCTTCCGGCCCCATGCGCATGCCGACCAAACCAACTGGCAGGGTCCGCATAACAGTGGAGTTGGTCATGATCAATACCCAGAAATAATTATTCCAACGCCAATTGAAACTCAACAACGCAAACGTTAAGATCATTGGTTTATTCAAAGGGATCATGATATTTTTTAAAATCTGGAGATGACTGGCCCCGTCAACGATAGCGGCATCCACCAAGTCCTGGGGAATGGACAAAAAAGCCTGCCGGATTAGAAAAGTGCCAAACGCTGTGGCAGACAAGGGGATAATCAGTGCCCAGTAGGTATCCAGCCACTTCAAGCGGGACAGTACAATATAGCTCGGAATAACGGTTACTTGTCCCGGCACCATCAACACAGCCAGGAAAAACAAGAAAATGAAATCGCGTCCGGGGAATTTGATCCAGGAGAACACATAACCACTCAGACAAGCATTGATAACCTGCAAGGTTGTCGCGCTTAATGCAACAATAATACTGTTTTTTAAGTAAATATTAAACGGAGCAGAAGTCCATGCGGTTATATAATTCCGCCATGTTGGCGGGTCAGGAATCCAGTTCGGGGGAATTTGTAAAACACTTTTCAGATCAGGCTGTAAACTCGTCACAAACATCCACACAAAAGGGATCAAAACAAATACAGCGGTGATGACAAGCAAAATTGTAGATATGGTTCCCCAGATTCTCTTTGAGATTTGTTGACTCATAACGCGCCTCATAAACAAGCCTCTCTTTTTCTAAGAAAATATTAGCTTCACCTGAAAATCAAATTTCAATGTAGAAAATCAGACGTCAATGCCCGAAAAAAGATGTCCTTTGCCAATTCTCCCTTTTCGGTCGAAAACTTCCAATCAATGACCTGGTTTAATAATGCACCCAGCGGCGGGAGAACCGGGTCTGGAAAATTGTAATTACCAACAGGATCAGAAACAAAACTGTCGAAGCTGCCGACGCGTAACCAGCCCGAAAACTGACAAAAGCTTCCTGATATATGAAGTAATTCATCACCGTTGTTGCGCCAGCCGGGCCACCTTTGGTCATTACTGCTACCTGATCAAAAGTATTAAAATTATTGAGTAATGTCGTCACCATAATGAAAAATGTGGTGGGCGAAAGCAAAGGCAATGTGATGTTTAAAAATTTCTTCCAGCCGTCAGCCCCATCGATTGCCGCCGCCTCATAGAGTGTTCGGTCAATGCCCTGCAAACCAGCAAGGAAAATCACCATCACATATCCCGTGTTTTGCCACACATTCATGATAATCAATGCTGGCATAGCCCATCTTGTATCGGAAAGCCAGCTTGGCCCGTCGATGCCAATCAAATTCAAAGCAAAATTGAATAAACCAAAGTCCGGTTGAAAAATCCAAACCCAAAGCAAAGATATGGCAGCAGTTGTGGTTACATACGGGGAAAAAATAACTGTGCGGAATAAACCGCGCGCAGGAATTTTTTGATTAAGTAAAATTGCCAGGAAAAGGCCAATAATCAACGAAATGGTTACGGAAGCAAAGGCAAAATAGGCCGTATTTCTTAGCGCTTCCCAAAATACTTTGCTGGAGAAAAGGCGGGCGTAATTGTCAAATCCAATAAATTCCTTTGTTTTTGACAAAAAATTCCACGACGTAAAACTGAGATAGACATTAAAGCCCAAAGCATAATAAACAAAAACACCGAAAATGATCAACGAAGGCAGCAGAAACAAAATTGCGGTTAGTAAATTTTTTCGACGCGATGGAACCAAAGCCCACTTCAATAAATCTGGTTTTTGCATTGTATTGAAATCCCTTCTGGTTTATTAGTTATGCCTTTGATGATTGCAAAACTTTTTTATTTATCTCGCGGAGGAAATTTGCAAAAAGATAAGCAGCGCTATAAACAATTCGTAATTTTCTGGTGTAACGCCATCATGTTGTCGTGTGGTACCTACCAATATTCAGTATTATAATAATTTCCTCCACCCTTGTCAAGGTGCAAATTTTTTTGCCGCAAACTTATGCGATCTGTACAGACTGGTGGTGATTGTCGTGTAAGTTCAGGGGCCGAGCTTATTTAAAATCAGAACACCATGTTCAGCAGCAAATAAGCCAATGCCGCGACCGCTCCCGTTGCAGGGATGGTCAATAACCACGCCACCGCGATGTTCCCCATTACCCCCCAGCGCACCTTACTCATCCGCTCCGCTGCCCCCACCCCCGCAATCGTAGAACTGACCACCTGCGTCGAGCTGACCGGACCGCCCAGCAATGCCGCCGCAAGCAAAACCGATGCCGACGCCAGCTGAGCGCTAAAGCCATTGACCGGACGAATCTTGTAAAATTTCCCCCCCAGGGTGCGGATCATCCCCCACCCGCCGGTAGCGGTGCCAGCAGCCAAAGCGCCCGCACTAAGCGCCACCACCCACAGCGGCACCTCAAAGGATGGCAGCATCCCGGAGGCCACCAAACCCAGCGCAATAACCCCCATCGCCTTTTGGGCATCATTTGTGCCCTGGCTCAGCGCCAGCCCTAAACCGGTCAACAATTGCGCATTCTTGAAAAACCAGTTGATCCGCAAGCTGGCGCCACGCGAAAGAAAGTAGATCAGTCTGGTAAAGATGAAACCAACGATCATCCCCACCAGCGGCGAGGCAAATAACGCAATCAATACCGTTGCCAACCCCGAAGGAATCACATGCGACCACCCGCCGCCCACCACGACTGCCCCCAGAATGCCGCCCACCAGCGCATGAGATGAACTGCTGGGGATGCCAAACACCCAGGTGATAATATTCCACACAATCGCACCCACCAGCGCAGCCATAATCACGGGCAAAGTCACCGCTTCCTGCGCTACCAGTCCCTGCCCAATGGTTTTGGCAACCGCCACACCGAACATAAAAGGCCCGATAAACTCGGCAACCGCCGTCATAATCAGGGCTTTGGTGGGGGATAATGAACGTGAGGAAATCATCGTAGAAACCACATTGCTGGCATCATGCACGCCATTCAGGAATGCAAAAATGATTGCCAGCGCAATCGTAATGATAAGAGCTGCCATTTTATCTCAACCTCAAGTCAATTTCATGATGATATCAGCAACAACATTCGCCGCCTGATCTTCCATATCCGCCGCATTGCTCAAATGCCGGTAGATTTCCCGTACCTTGAGAATCGTCATCACATCTTTCATCGTCTTCGGCCCACGGAACAGATCCGCCAACGCCTCGCGATAAACTGCCTCAACCCGATTTTCCAGCGCCTTGGCCCGCTGCACGTGGTTGGAGGCAGTTGAAGGATGTTTGCTTTGTAATCGCTCCACCGCCAGCCCCAGCTCCACCGCCGCATCATGCAGCAGCGAAGCCATCCGGCGCATGAAAACCGTCGGTTTGACCTTCAGGATTTCCATTTCATCCACCGTTGTATTGGCGTAATCCAGAATATCATCAATTTCACGGGACAGGCTGAAGATGTCTTCCCGATCAAATGGTGTCACAAAAGTGCGCATCAATTCTTCAATCAGGATGCGGCGCACCTCATCCGCTTTTTTCTCGGTTGCTGATATGCGCTTGGCAACCACCGAATCGCGCTTCTTGAGATACACATTCAACAATTCCAAACCCTCAACCGTCAGGGTGGTTTGCTCTAAAAGCAAAGTCACAAACTTGTTCGGTTTGCGCTTAAAAAGATCGCGAAGTTTTGTCATCATTCTCCTCGTCTGTCAATTGACAGGAAATCCCCTCTTCCAGTGCACCTGTTTGTGAGAAAAAGGGGGTTTCATAATACCTGATTTTTTATCGTTTGGAAGCACTAAAAAGTTGAAAAATCACACAAACGTTGATTTACACCACCAAAACGGTGACGGACATCATCACCAAATACGCCAAGCACAAAAAACCAATAACGCTTTCCTCACCGATCAGCCTTACCAAATTGAAATATTTAGCGATGCTGAACACAATCAGAGATAAACTGTTCCTGTCCAAAACTGGCTTTTGAAGCTTAAACCATTAACATTCTTTTGAAGGCCATTGGGCAACAAATGACTTGGCAGTCATACAACCTTTAGTCGCTGGCAATGATTTTCACAAATACCTGTCTGTTTCTGGGGCCATCAAATTCCCAAAACATAATCCCCTGCGATCCCCCGATTTGCAATTTCCCCTGGTCAATGATGATTGTGTACTGCCCACCAATCAAGCTGGCTTTGATGTGTCCTGCCGCATCGGATGGTGTATCAAAAACATGCACAAAATCTGTCCGGGTGGGCACCAAACGATCAATTTCTTTCACTAAATCCACTGCTGTTGCCGGATCTAAATATGAGTTAATTGTCAATGCAGCTGTGGTATGCGGGCAGAACAAAACACAAATTCCACTTTTCACATCCAGATCATTTACTACCTGTTGAATTTGATCTGTTAAAACGATTAATTCTTGGCGTTTGGTTGTCTTAATTTCTAATTTTTGAAACATAACATCGCTCCTTATCAAATGTTTTAGATGTAAAAGAAAGAACAGAATACTTGAAAGCTTTATCGATTTAAGTGTACAAAATATTTATATCGGTCTGCGCGATACAAAACTTTCACAAATTCCATAGGATATCGAGCCTGAGACCATACAGTACGTTCAATTAGCAATAAAGGGCTGCCTGTATTTACCTCCAACAATTGCGCTTCATAAGCATCCGCAATGGTTGCCTCAAGCGTTTCATCTGCTTCAGTTGCGATCAGGTTAAATTTCTCCTGCAGCAAATTATACAGAGAGCCATATTCTTCGACTTCGTCAACCGTGATAGTTTGACCAGGGTTCAGCGGAAGATAAGAAACATGAATCCCGATTGGAATGCCATCAGCGAAACGCAAACGTTCAAGCATAAAGACTGTTTCAGCAGATTCTGGAAGCTCTAATTGCGTCCGCACGTTTTTTGATGGTTCTACATATTTAAGGTTGAGAATTCTGTGGCTGGGTTTTAATCCACGTTCTTTCATGTCATCAGAAAAACTGGTCAGCACATGTAAACTATTTTGCAATTTGGGAGGGGTCACAAAAGTGCCTCTCCCTAATTCTCGATAAATATACCCATGATCCTGGAGCATGGAAAGTGCTTGACGGATCGTTGTACGGCTGACGTTATAAAGTTTTTCAAGCTCCCTTTCTGGTGGAATAGGAGATTTTGGCTGCCACTCACCATTTTCAATTTTCGTACGCAAAATGGTAAACATCTGATGATATTTAGGCACATAGGAATAAGGATCAATAAATTTATTTTTCGTGGTCATATTCCACCCCATGAAAATTCAGGTTTATGGTTGTGTGGTCATTACCACTATAGTCTAATGGCTTTTCATTTTCTTGTCAATGTGGGAAATATGGTTATTCGACAACCCTTTCCACTTTATAACAACACCTCCGTAACACCATGTTCATACAGATCGTCTAGTACCCGCCAAGGGTGTCATCGTTGAAATTTTCCGCTGTCAGGTTTGGATTGAGTAGCAGGTACACCGGCTTGTTCCAAAAAAAATCTGACACAGGTATAACCCCGACTGCTGAATCCTGATCCGTTCAACCATTGCCAATACCCTCTCCCCACAGCTCATTTTTCGCTCTCCGCGACCTACGATCTGATCAATTTGCTCAACCAGGCCAATCTCATCGCATATCCCACGCCATTCCACAGCGATTTTCAACAAACTGAAATCATAAATTTTTCGCTTCGTATCACTATCTGCGTCGATCATAGCGTGAAGGCGGCTTTCTCCGTGGGTGTTTTTGGGATTTCCTCCCTCCATTTCTAGACGGATAAGCCGTCCCCTGCCTGCTTGCAGGCGGCTTTCTCCTCGATGGATCAAAACCACCGGGACGATAGCCCCCATAAGAACTACGGCGCCGCTTCTTTTCCTGCCCACGCTGGATCAAGATAAATACCGCTGCTCCCAACACCAGCACACCAACCCCACCGCCAACATAGGGCAGCCACTGCTTCCATGCTATGCTGCGCTCCGGCTTCTGCTCTTCCTCTTCTGGCGGCTGGTAGACATTTTCCACTTCTATGGTTTGATCCGGGGTTCCATCATTGTTGCTATCAACCGCCACCTGCAAAGCATCATTTTCATCCTCCACCTCAAACAAATTGAAAGCATCGCTATCATCCGCTGCATGTTGGATGGTATTCGTCTGCAAATTGGATTCGCCGTCTTCCGAAATGTAAGAGAGATCAAGCTGGTACGAGAAGTCCTCTGCCCCAGAAATGGTATAATCCAAAGTTGCTGGATCATACTGGATCTCCACGCCGCTGGTGGCCGTCGTCGGCTGCAGAGTCATGTTTGAACTGTGATCATCAGCTTCCAATGAAATAGAAATCTCCGGCTGCGAGGCCGTGCTTGCATTTTGATAGGTGACCGATTCATCTGTTAATGCAAACTGGTCATTCTCAACCACATTGGACACTGAAAAAGTCTGTTCCCCGCCCGTGACCAAAAAGTCCGCATCCGCCGACGTTGTTGCCACCACTTCAACCACATAATCATCCTCCGGCAGGATCAGGACAGCATTGCCCCCCTCATCGATCACATTGTAAATTGCCCCAGGGATTTCATTTACAAATTCGCCTGTAGAAGTGTAACCAACCATTAAGCCATTGCTCGCCAGGGCATTTAAACTCGTATTTGCATCAATTAAAAACAACCGATTATTGTTACTCCATGGAGAACGCCCAAAATAATCTCCCTCTCGTACACTTCGGTAAACTCCAATATCCGAATAACCTATAGATCCACAATCGGAATCGGAGGTATTAAATTTACCTGTATCATCCCACTTATTATATTGCCAATGATTAGTAGAAATATCTAATTTAATGACCTGCTCTACACTTTTTGAATGATTACTGTCATAAACCCAAATTTGACCATTTTCATTATTCTCTTGAACTAATAAATAAGGTAATAAAGAATGTCCACCACAATCAAAAAATCTGTTTTCTTTTCCATTTCGTATTCCTATATTTGCATATTTATCTTCGGATAACATCATTTCTTGAATTCCATTTGCAAATTCAAGTTCATTTAAATTATAGGATTGATCATATTGAACATATATCTCTTCTAAATTTTGGAGATACTGATATGCAAAAATGTAATTATAAATATCATCATTTCCTGCAATATCTATCGTTCCCCTTAATGTAGTAACCTGAGCACCAACAAAATTGTGTGGATCTTCACTATCCATAAAAAACCTTCCAGCCGTTGTAGAAAACCCCGAACATTGGCCTCTATCATTTTTTACAAGTATTCTTGCAAATTTTTTTGCGGATGACCGAGCCTGACATATTCCCTTCTTATTGATTTTTACACAAACATCATTGTCTCCAAACATGAGCCTCAATACCTCAATATATTCTTTTTTTGCACGAATAATTCCATAGTAATCTTCTATTTTTGTATTTTTAAACTGAAACCCATCTGTTCCTGGCCGGAATCCAGTATCCACCAGGCTCAGCATATTCGAGCCCGGCAAAACAGACGGGAAAATCTTCCAAAAATCATTACCGATATTCTCTCCAGTATGGTCTGCCATCCTCTTGGCTAAGACCGCATCATAGTCTTCATCAGATTGGCGCACCACGACATAGATCTTTTCTCGCTCAGGGACTCCATTCCAGGTATACTCCATTCGAAATGCGCCATTTTGTTCCTGAACATCAATCGCGTTCTTATCCATATCAACCCGTTTGGTTAACAACCAGTTATCCTCTGCAATTGGCTGATTAGCGAGGTAATACAACTTATACTGCGCATCAGCTCCCAAAAGATTTGTCCAGGTAAGCACAATTTCACCTTTGTTTTCCCCTGGTTTGATTTCTAGATCATCAATCGGTATTAAATAGTTGCTGAACCCGGGATCAGCATATTGAACTATATTGGAACACGGTACAACGGAAGGTGGGAGCATCCAAAACTCATCAGGTGCATCTTCTCCCGTATATTCCGAAAGCATATCGGTCAAAAGAGCAACTTCATCATATGTTTCCAGCGACTGGCGCACCACAATATAAATTTCTTCCCCCTGAGGAACTGAGTGCCATGTATACTGCATTTGATAAGTGTCATTTTTGGCCTGAACATCAACCTCCTTCATATCCATATCAATATGTTCGGTCAATAACCAATTCGCCTCCGTAATGGGTTGATCATTTAGGTAATACAACTGGTATTGTGTATCTGCCCCCAAAGGATGCGACCAGGTAAGCACAACTTCATCTTTGTTTGCCCCCGGTCTAATTGCAAGATCCTCAATGGGTACAAATAAATTATTAACTGATGTTACGCAAAAGAGGCAAAAATCGGGTAATCTTAAGGCATGGACAAAGAAAACTTGGAACTGTACACAGATTATTTGATAAGCACCTTT
>Ga0334890_1001873_pt1 | contig 26061 bp, 28 predicted proteins | sample GraSluR1_MG_3_FD_207220 | JGI IMG/M metagenome (GOLD analysis project Ga0334890, IMG submission 207220) | Sludge microbial communities from methane-producing bioreactor in Wageningen University, Netherlands - Granular Sludge_31_08-R1 | ecosystem: Engineered > Bioreactor > Anaerobic >... | reverse complement strand
TGCTCCATAGCCGCTGACACTGTGCCGGGAAAGCGGCCGATTCAGCAGTCGCCTCAGAAGGATGATCGCTTCGTCCCGTGCTGGGCATTGAGACGATGATCCCGCTCCAGTCAGAGCGGGAATCGCAGTGGCGGAGGATACGAGACAATCCGCCATAGGCGGTCTGACTAGGTGAAACGCAATCCCTAATTGTCGAACCCCTCCCCTTGGTCTTAAGCGAAGACCGAGAGGCGAGCCCGTGACCACCACCATTACATCATCAACTTCGCACTTTCCGCCCGTCCCTGTGTCGTCGTGGGCGGCGCGCATCACGGACTGGGAGACCCGGAACGCCGGGAAGCTCTGGCAGTGCCGGTTCATCGGTGAGCATCACGGCGCTGAAGTCGTTCAGTACGTGACGGCACACTGGTTCGACGACGGCTGGCGGTGGCGCTACTCGACCCTGTACGTCGATCGGCGTGGTCCGTCGTGCCCGGTGTGGTGCTCCGAGCACGCCAATACGATTCCTGACAGTGAGGAACTCGTAGCCGAGTTTGTCTACCATGCGCATCGCATCTCGGTTGGAGATGCCGCCGTTGATCTGGCCGCGATCGAGGATGTCGAGACCGGTGAATTCGCTGAGGTGTCGATGACGCTGCCGGACAGCGCCCCGATGGACGCGGCCACGGCTAGCCAGGTCGCGGCGGCGCTGACGCAGGCCGTTAGCCTGCTCGATGGGCGGTGCTGATCGTGGCAAGCGACTTGGCCGCGAACGTCAGGGCCGCACTCGAAGAGCGGGAACGCTCTTCGACGTGGCTGTCCCGTGAAAGCGATATTCCCCGCGCCAGCCTTGCCCGCAAGCTGGCCGGTGGCCGCTTCACCGTTGTCGAGGTAGCGCGGATTGCTCAGGCGCTCGATGTGAGCCCGTCCGAGCTGCTGGACCACTAGGCGCCCGCGATGACCTCCAGGCGCGTTCTGGGGGCCGTCGTGGGTGTCTAGTGACACTCGCCGCGTCTCACCTGCTCTAGCGGCGAACCAGTAGCAGCCGGTCACAACCTCCCGAACCGCACGAACCGGCGTGCGGAGTCGGCAACTCGCGATTGCTGGCCAGGCCATGATCCAAGCTCGCCGTCAATTCGACAGCGGGCCCTCGGTCGTGGGCGAATGTCGCTGAGTGAGGTCGGCAGGCGGCGGGCGCTTTCGGGGAAGAGGGACCAAGCAAGCCCAGCCATCCCGTAGGGATGACCGCATCCCACAGCACTCGGGTGATGACCCCTCAAGGTATTTACTGCACGCACCAACGGGTCACCTTCGCCGGCAACGGCAAAGATGACCCGTTGACTTGCGCGGACTAATCGTCCAGTGCGGAGTCTGCCTCATCAAGGGTGAGGCCGTAAGCTACAGCCAGGTCCCCTTCACACAACATATAGGGACCCTCGGTTACGTCTTTGCGGAGCTTAACAAGGGTCAAGTTCTGACGAGCAGCCTTACGACGGACACGCCGTTCATAGTTACGGTACTCGGCGTCGCTCATCGCGTTCAGGTCGACGGTTGCGTCTGGCATGGCGGTTCTTTCTGTGAAATAGGCGTACAAAAGTAATGCCCTGCCCTGCCCTGAAGATTCGGTCGACACAGGTACCCTATCGACCAGCCCCAATCAAACCAGCTACGACTAATGCTTGTCAACCTGCGCAAGTTCAGCGGGTCTCAGCTCGGCTTGTACGGACGGTCGAGGCGGGCATCTCGGCGGCGATAGGCGACTCGGCAGGCGGGGCAGCAGAATCGGCGCGTGTCGCGTCCGTTGGGATTGATAGAGATCCGGGCGGTGCAGCCCTCACACTCACGGGCGGAGCGGTAGGCGTGATCGAGTCGAGATCCTCGGCGGCGGTAGGCATCGCCGCACGCGTCGCAGCAAAAGAGCTGGTTCGGTGGGCCGGTGATGGTGTTGGTGCAGCCTTCGCATGGGCGGGGGCTGCGGTCCCCTCGGCGTAGATACACGTGTTCTCCTAATCGTGTGAGTTCTTCCGCACCTGTACAGATAGCGAGCTGGAGTACGTTGGCGGGTGGGGAGGATTCGGGCTATACGGGTTCCCCCGGGGGGTATGCACACGACGGCGCGGTCTGTCAACTCGGCTGTGACTAGGTGTAACGCACGGTGAGGCCAGGGCTGAGCCGAGCCGACCGAGCCAGCCGACCGAGCCAGCCGACCGAGCAGCCAGCCCAAGCCGAGCCAGCCAGCGGCCGACCGAGCAGCCCGACCGAGCAGCCCGACCGACCGACCGACCGAGCCACCCGAGCCAGCGAGCAGCCGACCGAGCGGCCAGCAGCCGACCGACCGAGCAGGCAGCCCAAGCCGAGCCAGCCCAAGCCGAGCCGACCGAGCAGCGAGCAGCCGACCCGAGCAGCCGACGACAGAGGGGGCGGCGCCCACGCCACGCGGCCAGCTCGATCGTCCCCAAGGATCGAGGGCGCGGCGTGGCGTGGGTGCCGGACGCGCTGAGTGGTGACCACCAGCGGGCAGGTCAAGGAAGGTTGAAAGAAGGCCTGCCGACCGGTGGACACTCAGCGCGCGGATGGTCAGGCGCGAACTTCCTGACCAAGGCCATTGAGAGCACGGCGCCGTTCGACGGCGGCGCCGATCAGATAGCTACGTGCCTCACTCCATAGCTCATCGACTTCAGCATGGAGCCCATCGAGGTGTGCGTTGCACCATTTCTCGGTGTCGTCAATGATGGTTGCGAGCGGTTCGTAGCCCGTTGCGATTAATGCGGACGCATCGTAGACGACATGCGCGCGTGGCGCCGATAGCGGCCGTTGAGTGGGTTGGTATTTCAGCAGTTTGGAATCGCCGTGGATTGGCCATTGCACAGCCCATTGCAGGCGATTGCTGCCCGAACGGTAGGAGTAGATCTTGCCCGCATTGACGGGAACGCCAAGGGTCGGTATTGCAGGTTTCGGACCCATGAGCGCATCAACGAGTTCAGCCGGCTCGGATAATGCATCCTCGCTGGCTGTCAGGATCTGGTCCAGGGCGCTACTGACGCGGGAATTGAGGAAATATCGAAGTGGATGGGCGAAGGGACGGCTGCTCATGATGACCTTTCTTGCTGCATGTATCGGTGGGGGTACGCGGGTCAGGTGCCACCAGCCAGTCACCTGACCCGCGTTTTAGTGGACGCGTTTCACGTGAAACGAATTCCGCGCCGTTGAGGAATCGTTGAGGCGTTTCACGTGAAACGCGCCACGTTCTTAGATCGTGCGGATCTTCACGACCGATTCAGGGTGAACGAACCCGAAGCCAACACGCGCGATAGCCCGGATTGCGATCGTGTCATATTCGAGGTAGCGGCTGGCGTCGAATACCAGATCGACATCTTCGCGAAGCACGCTGTAGATGCGGCTCGCGTCGACCATCCAAGCGGTCCCGGCCTGAACGTGACGGCTCACGAACAACGGCAAACCGAGCAGTTCGCGGGCACCGGCAACACGGGCGGTCGGAAGCAAGGCGGACCCTGCCGCGGTGGCTCCGAGCTTGGCCAAGGCGGTCGCCGTGGCCGGACCGACCACGACCGCGGTCGGGGTCGCGCCCACCTGCTCGATCAGTGCAGCGGCGTCGATGTGCGCGTCAAGTCCGCTTGCCGGGTCGGCATCGACAGTCTGACAGGTGGTCAAATTCCCGAGACCGAACGGCGCCAGGGGAAGCTGCCCCGCAGGCGGGGTCGGGTAGCCGACAACGAACGCCTTATCAATCGCGGTCGCCAAGCTTGCGGCAACGGACTCGCCAACGACCTCGCGGGAATTCGGCGTGGTATCGCTCGCCAATTCCCGCGAAATTGAGGTCATCGCGGCAATCTTGGACGGGACGATGATCAGCTCATCGGCTTGCGCGGATGATACGGGAATTTCCGCGCCTTCGGCCACCCACGTGGCCTCAATATCGTCGGTCAACCGGGGGACCCGGAAGCTGGCCGCTTCGGTGGTGACCGTGCGGGCGATGGCTTCATTGAACGCCAAGCCCTGGGCGCGAACCGGGGTGATGACCAGATCGCCAACCTCGGCGCGGTTGAACGTCCGGAAAGTGGAATTCTCGTTAGGCATGTGCCTATCTCCTTAAACGATTAGACACGGCAGGTTCCGCCATGTCGGAAATGAAAGTGGTACAACTCGGAATGTGCGGAACCTGCCGCGCCAGCGTAAGGATGGTCTCGGGCCTCAGGCTCACCAAGACGCCATTTCTGGCAGATATTCAATTGTTTACTCATCAGATGACGCGCTATTGTCGATCTGACTAGGTGAGTCAGGTGCCCCATTATGGGACACCTGAAGATCTTTGACGATGGTCTAGCGCAAGCTGACGCTGTGCCAAGGGTTGGCGTTGCTGCCGGGATTGCCGTGCGGTAGACCATTCCGTAATTCGTTGGGACTGGGTAGCCATGGCTCGCGGTCACCTTCACGCCAACCACCGGTAAACAATTCCGGCGTTTCAGCGTAGCCATCCGATAATGCCGCTTCGAGCTTATCGACATCAACCACGCCGCTGCTATCCACGAAATCAGCGACCGAATAGCCAAGATCTTCGACCCCCTCCACGCTCAAGCGGTAGTCGAACGCGTCTGTGATCTTCCGCGCGAACACGGTCGCAGCGCGGCCTGCCCGGGCTGAGCAAGCGTCATGCCTGGCTTGATCGTGAATCGGCGTGGCCTGCAACGCTTTCGCCAGGATCTGGCGGCGTAGCGTCTCGGCGGCGGCGTCAAGCCGAGCAGTCTCGGCCTGCACCTCGGCGCGCTGCTCGGCGCGGCGGGCACGTTCCCGCTTCGGGTCGTGCGTCCGGCTCATCGGCCACCAGCCAACGCAGCACTCCAGGACAGTCGTCGGGGTGCCGCCCCGGACTCAGGACGCGCCCGGAATTCCGGCCGTTCACTGAGCAGATCGTTCACCGCGACGAGCAGCTCGGAGGTGTCGCCGTCGTCGCCCACGAGACCGGCCACGTCCAGACGCTTCACTGCCGTATCGAGCAGCTTCGGGGCAATCTGGTCGGCCATCGCCTGCCGGGCAAGCGCGCTCTTGACCGTCGCCAGGGTCGCCTGTGCTTCGTCGCGGGCCTGCTCAGCGGCCCGAAGCTCTAGACGGGCCTGTGCCGCGTCCGACAGGTCAGGGGTATGGGATTGGTCACCCTCGGTCTGTTCGGGCGTCTCCGTTGATCCTGGGGCGTCTGGCGGGGTGTTTTCGTCCACGGTCGCATCGTCCACGTTCGGATCGTCCAGTTCGTCGCTCATCGGGTCACCTGCTCAATCTGCTGATCGATGCATTCGCCTACCGCCTCACGGCAGTCGTCCAGCAACGCGATCACGTCCGCGGTGTCGAAGCCGGCCGAATCCAGGATGAAAGCCGCTTCGCGGGCACGCAGCAAATGCCCTGAGATGTAACCCCGCGCGGCCCGGGCTTTCGGAGTCCGGCCGATGCGGCGAGCGGCAACCCATGATGCGATCCACCGCTGCTCAGCGCTCACAGTCTCGTCTGCCGGGAGTGCGGCGGGTCGCTTCTTGCGGTAGTTCATCGTGTCTCCTTAGTGGTGGCGTGTTGGGTGTGAGTGCGTGCAAAGCGCTCTTTCAGGCGGTCGGACTCCAGCGGCGTCGATGTGGCGCCTTCGTAGCGGCCAACCAGAACGTCGGTCGCCGCAATGAGTGCGCCGGTGGCCTCGTCGAGGATGGCCGGAACGAACCGGTAGGTGTTGTCTCTGTTGGCAAGTCGCAAGAAGCCTTCGACGGGTCGCCATCGCAGCTTCGAGCTACGGCTATCGCTGAACCAAGCGCGGACATCTCGGGTTGTCGAGTAGAACTCTTCGGGCACGGTGTGGTCCTTTCGGGTGGTGGTGGTGTGTTGGTGGCGGGGTGAGCACTACGCCGGGATGGCATAGTGCTGTAACCCTGTGAGTTGCCTGTCAGGGCTGCGGGTTCGGGCGGCGCCAGCCGCCTATCCAAACTCCCGGGCGGCGAAGCCGCACGGTCACGACATCACGGCCAGCTCAGCGTGCCGGTTGCGCTTGGCGTCGTCCCAAGCGCGGTTGCGGTGCAGAAGATGGTGCGTCGACTCGAACTCGGAGATTTCGGCGGGCGTGTGCAAGGTCGCCAGGATCGACGCGGCCACCCGCGCGACCACCGCGTTTGTCCGATCCCGATAGGCGCTGAAAAACTCTTCGCGCGGAATATAATCGAAGCGGTCGCCAAAGTCTTCGAGCGAGTCGAGGTCGTCGCACGCTTGGAGGTCGTAAAGGAATTTGTCAGCGTTCGCGTCGAATATCTCGCCAGCCCGTTCGTCCGTCGCGTTTCGCAGTTCGGAGCTATAGCGGATCAAGTCGTAATATCGTTCGCGAAAGTCTCGAATGTCCTCCGGCGTTTCCAGGCGCTGCATTTCATCCGCGACAGTCCGCCGAATCACCTGACTGCGTTGCTCCGAAAAAAGCTCGGCTGCGACGAGTGAGCCCTCACGGTCGGGGAAGCGGTGCCTGAACGCCACAAGGTCGTCGAGGGTCTGGCACGCCTTGAGCTGCTCGCGTGGAGTCCCGGTTGGTGCGCCCCTCGAAGCGCGCGCCTCTTGGCGCGCTGCTGAAGGGGGCGCTGTTCGGTCCTGATCACTTGACGTGATGGCGTGGTAACCCTTGTTCGTTGAAGGGACATCAGTTTCCAGGATCAACGAGCATCCGTTGTCCTCTGGCGACCAGTTCCCCTGGCAATCCTTGTCCGTTGAGGGGGCACCACTTTCCAGGGTCAACGAGCATCCGTTGTCTTGGTGCCGGGTGGCTGCCTCAGCATTCCGAAGCGTGTCGACGAACGCCAACGAGAAGCAGCTGGCCCGTCCGCGCCCACCTTCGAAGGTCTTGACAATGTACTTCTTCGCCTCCAACGACCTCAAGATTCTTCGGGCGTATCGAACATCAGTGTCAGCTTCGCGAGCAATGCGTTCCGCGCCTGGGCGAGCATTTCGCATATTGCCATCCGAATAGAAATAGAGGATCATCAAGATGCGAAATTCCTTGTCAGTTAGCTCTGTCGCATAGCCGAGCAGCTTCCCGGCGTCAAGCTTGGATATCGAGCTAGTGTGGTGGGCCATTCATTATCCTATCTAATGTGTGATGTTATTGGTGCGGTTGTATGTTGTTTATGCTCCGAGCAATTCGGCAACGCGTGTCACGGGCGTGCCTGCCTTATCGACATCCGATCGCTTGATACGGATCAGCTTCGGCCCGAAGCGGGTGGCCTTCAGGTCCCCTCGAATGATCATTTGGCGGATCGTTGCGGGTTTCATTCCGAGATCGGTGGCAACCTCGTTAACACTGAGCCAGTCGGCTGTCTGCAAGAGTCTTCTCCTCCCTGCTGTGGCGGTTTATGGCATAAAAAAACCCGGTCGATGCCGGGTTCGGATTGGCGATACTTTCATTTGTATGGCGGGGCACGTGTAAGTGGTCCAATACTGGGGCGCCGGTACCGGCCGGTCTTCGAACCGAAGCGGGTCCAGGCGAGTCCTTGCCTTCGGTATCTCTTGACGATTGGCCCAAACGCCTAGGGTTTGTCCTTTCGGTGCGGATGGTTACATGTGGGCATAGAAAAAACCGCTACCTGAACCGTTTGGTCCAGAAGCGGCGTGGCTAGCAAGTAGTGAGGATAGAGTTCTCCCGATGCAGCAGGAGGCGACGCCCGTCCTCTTCGGATTGGTAGCCCGGTCCGGTAGCCGGGGTGAAGTATCACCTGAGCGGGGGGAATATTTCTCCTCCCCTAGAGCAGTGACAATACTACCGTTGAGCACAAGGAATCAAGCGGTACGAAAGGAGGCGCGAAGGGTCCATGCTTAGGGCCAACTTTTACGGCTGGCATCCCGTGTAGATCCCTCACCTTGTTGACCCGGAAGAACCCGGGGGCCGGTCTTCACAGGCCGACCTGACCAGGTGACATCCGAGGTCTCACCTGAACGAGGTTATACTTCTCTCCCTCTAAAACTGACGATAGCACATAGATTGAGACGGAATCAAATAGTACAAAACAGTCACAACACTTTGACGATCTGACTGTTCAGCTTCGCGGTGAGTTCGCGGTCTCGCTCTAGGTCGGACTCTTGATAGATGAGTGCACTCTTGGCGTCGGTGTGGCCACCGCGGTTCATCGTGTCGCGCTCATTTCCGCCTGCTCGTCGGTACATTGTCAACCCCAAGTGTCGCAAGTCATGGAAGTGCAGTTGAGGAAAGCCCGCGCTCTTCCGTGCTTCCTGCCAGACGCGATCGAGGGCGCCTTGTGAGACCGGCTTGAGCTTGTCGACAGTGGACGGGAACACGGGCGCGTTGTCGGCGTTCGCCGCGAAGCGCTCTAAGTGCGTGACCAGCATGGGGACGACGACGGCCGGGATGGCCAGGGTTCGCCTGGAATCGTCCTTGGGCGGGCCATAGGTGGGCGGCTTAGCCTTCGTCAACCATTGACGCCTAATGTGCGCCACGGCCTTTTCGGGGTCGTCCAGATCGAGATCTTGGCGCTGCAAGCCGAGCACTTCGCCCAACCGAAGCCCTAGCGTCGCAGCTATCCACACTGACGCCCGTAGGCGTTCCGGCATGGCGTCGGCGAGTAGGCGGACGCCCTCCCAGTTCGGCAGGTCACCTACCGACCGGCGCGGCATGCGTCCCACCTCGGCGGTAACGGGGGACTCGGTGATGCCGCCCATCCCGGCCTTGACGGCGGCGTTGAACATCGCGCTTAACGTTCGGAGGATGTTTCTCCGAACGGCCGGGGTGGTGCCGGAACAGAGCCCGTCGACGTGGTCTTGAGTCACGTCTGCTAGGCGCATATCCCCGAGCAGGTCCAAGATGTGCGCGTTTAGCGTGCTGTCATAGCTGGCCAACGTGGACGGCGACCTATCAGCGGCCTTGAGTCGTTGGAGCCAGGTAGCAGACCATTCGCGGACTGTGAGCTGCTGGGCTAATCGTTCAGCCTCTGCTTGCTTGCGTTGTTGGAGCCTGACATTAGGCGGCACGAACGTGCCGCGGGCCATCTGGCCGCGTGCGATGTCGAGCGCGGCTTTGGCGTATGACACGCCAACATAGGTTCCGATGGTGTATTGGCGACCTTCGTAGGTGACCCTCGCGCGGTACGAGCCGTTGGGATTGGTTGAAATGCCGCGCGGTAAGCCGTGGCTATTCGTTCTTCCCATGGGCTGGTCCCCTTGCATCCCGCCTTTGCGTGGTCTAATCTAGACCCGTCTAAACGATACCAAACTAATCGAAACAACGTAATGTTTAGGACCGAAGAGGGCTCTGACAAGGAGAAACCCCCTCCCGACTAGGGGAGAGGGTTTCTTACCGCGGAGGATACGAGATTCGAACTCGTGAGGGCGTGAACCCAACCCGCTTTCCAAGCGAGCGCCATAGGCCTCTAGGCGAATCCTCCGTGGGGCATCCTAGCCGGATCACACAAGCGGATGCCAACCGAGCGCCCCATGATCGATCGCATTCCCTCCGTGGCCAGATCTGTCCGCGTAGCATTATTGCCATCAGGGTGCCGTCCCTGGTGTGCAAAGCAGCACTGTTGAGGAGGGCGATGATGTCTGACAAGTTCGTATCAGAAGGCCGCTGGGTGGTGGGTACCGATGGTTCGCTCCGTGCAGAGAAGGCGGTGATGTGGGCGGCGAAACATGCGTCGGAACGCGTCACGCCTGTCCCGCTGCTCATTCTCCATGCGATTCCCGAGTCACCGATTCCGTCCCGCGAGGCCGCTGCCGTCGCCCAGAGCGAGGGACGCTCCTATGAAGAAATGGTCCATGACAAGGCGGAACGCATCGTCGGCGATATCGCAGCACGGGTCCGGTCCGAGTACCCGAATCTGCCGGTGGAGACAGCGGTAGTCGAGGGTCATCCCGCTGACCTGCTCGCAGAAGCCGGCAAGGACGCCGACCAGATCGTCGTGGGTGCCCGTGGCGCCGGGGCGCCGGCTCTGGTGAAGATGCTGGGCGGCACGTCCGACTATGTTGTTGCGCAGGCGCAGGGCGCCATCGCAGTCGTGCCCGACCAGGCGGAGGATCGCGACGGTGCGCCGGTTGTCGTCGGCTTGGACGACTCCCCGCAGGGGCGCTTGGCGATTGCCCGTGCCTTCCAGGCGGCATCCCTGCGCGGTGTCCCGCTGATCGCCATCACCGCATGGGACTACGGCCCTTATGACGCGTTCAACGCAGAGCAGTGGGAGTACAGCATCGACGAGATGAACAAGATGATGACCAAGGCGGCGAATGAGCTGATCGCTGACAAGGTCAAGGAGTTCCCGGATGTGAAGGTCGAAGTCCGTGCAGTGCGTGGACGCCCCGAGGCTGCCCTCATCGAGGCTTCCCGTACGGCCGGTCTGGTCGTCATCGGTTCGCGTGGCCGCGGTGGTTTCGCCAGGCTGCTGCTCGGCTCCACCAGCCGTCATGTGCTGCGCGAGTCGTACTGCCCGGTGGTCGTCACCCGTGCGGTGGGCGGCTGGAAGGACCAGTCCGGACGTTCGCTGACCGGCAAGCGCGAAGAGACGCAGGCTGGCAGCTGACGGTTTGACGAAGCCGGCGCCGGTCGTCCAAGGCCAGCGTCCGTCGACAGACTGACCAGCGTCAGCCGACAGAATGACCAGCGTCAGCCGACAGAATGACCAGCGTCAGCCGACAGAATGAAAGGGTGCGCCCTGACGAGCCGTCCGAACTCGTCAGGGCGCACATCTGTATGTCGCACGCGGCCGCGGTGAGCAGCCCGCCCAGGGCCTGTCACGTGAGCCGCTTGACCCATTCGCGGACGATTGCGCTTGGGACGGACGGTGAGCGTTCGGGGCCGACCGCGGCGGAACGCGAGAATCAGCCCCGCGCGGCGGCGTGCGCCGCCTTCGGGAGCGCAGCGGCGATCACCTCGAGTTCGCGGTCGCCGAGGGCGTCCGACACGAACCAGGCCTCGAAAGAACTCGGCGCGAGCCATACGCCCTCGTCCAGCAGGGTGTGGAAGAAGCGCCCGAAGGCCGCCGTATCCTGCTTTTTCGCGGACTCGTAGTCGGTGACCTGGTCACCGGTGAAGAAGACGCTGAACAGGTTGCCCCAGTTGTTGATGCGGTGCGGCACTCCGGCCTCCGACAGCGCGTCGGTGATCAGTCCACGCAACTGGACGCTGACGGCATCCAGATGCGAGTACACATCCGCGCTCGCGAGTTCAAGCGTCGCCAGGCCGGCCGCCGCCGCAGCGGGGTTACCACTCAGCGTGCCCGCCTGATAGACGGGTCCGGCCGGAGCCAGCAGGTCCATCAATGCGGCGCCGCCGGCGACCGCGGACATCGGCAGGCCACCGCCCACGATCTTGCCGTAGGTGAGCAGATCGGGCGCCCACCCCTCGTCGCGGCCTGCAGCGCCCCAGTACCCCGTCGGTCCGACCCGGAAACCGGTGAGTACCTCGTCCACGATGAGCTTCGCGCCATAGCGATCGCAGATCTCGCGCAGCCCCTTATTGAATCCGGCAGGCGGCACGATGACACCCATATTCGCGGGCACCGCCTCGGTCACGACCGCGGCGATCAGGTCGCCACGAGCGGCGAAGGCCTCCTCGACCAGGTCAAGACGTCCGTAGGGCAGCACCAGGGTGTCTGCTGCGGTACCGCCGGTCACCCCCGGCGAATCGGGCAGCCCCAGGGTCGCCACTCCTGAGCCGGCCGCCGCCAGCAGGGAATCGCTGTGGCCGTGGTAGCAGCCCGCGAACTTGATGATCTTGTCGCGCCCGGTCGCGCCGCGGGCCAGCCGCACCGCGGTCATCACGGCTTCGGTGCCACTCGACGTGAAGCGCACGCGCTCGACCGGCTCCACCATCGAAACGATCTTCTCGGCCAACGCCAGCTCCGGCAGACAGGGCGCACCGAATGACGGCGATGCATCGACCGCGCGGTGGATCGCAGCGACCACCTCGGGGTGCGCATGCCCCAAGATCATCGGCCCCCAGCTGCCCACCAGGTCGACATACTCGCGTCCCTCGGCATCGGTGATCCATGCCCCCTTCGCTTTGGCCGCGAACCTCGGCGTGCCGCCCACGGCACCGAACGCGCGCACCGGCGACGACACGCCGCCGGGCATGACCCGCCTCGCCCGCGCGAAGAGCTCCTCATTGGTGGGCATCAGTTCTCCTTCAGCCAGCCGGCCACTTCGGTGGCCCAGTACGTCACGAGAATGCTCGCACCGGCGCGCCGCACGCAGGTCAGTGCCTCCAGGATGGTCGGCTTGCGCGAGATCCAGCCGTTCGCCGCCGCCGCCTCGATCATCGAATACTCGCCCGACACCACATAACTGGCCACGGGAATGGTGACCTCGGCGGCTACCGCCGCGAGAACGTCGAGATAGGGAAGGCCGGGCTTGACCATCACGATGTCGGCGCCTTCGTCGACGTCCAGCTGAACCTCCCGGATCGCCTCGACCGCGTTGGCCGGATCCTGCTGATAGGCACGCCGGTCGCCCTGCAGCGATGAATCGACGGCCTCCCTAAACGGGCCGTAGAACGCGGACGCATACTTCGCGCCGTAGGCCATGATCATGGTGTCGGTATGCCCGGCGCCGTCGAGCGCGGTCCGGCAGGCCGCGACCTGGCCGTCCATCGCCCCCGAGGTACCCACCATGGTTGCCCCGGCTTCGGCCAGCACGATGGCCATCTCCTGGTAGCGCAGCAGTGTCGCATCGTTGTCGACCTGCCCCCGCGCATCGAGGACCCCGCAGTGACCGTGATCGGTGAACTCGTCCAGACACAGGTCGGCGATGATCGGCAGCTGCGGCACCGCCTCGGCCAGTACTCGAACGCCCTTGGCCAGGATTCCTTGCGGATCGGTCGCCTGGGACCCGATCGAATCCTTGATCAGCGGGATCCCGAACAGCATCAGCCCACCGACACCGGCGGCCTGCGCCTCGACGGCCGCCTCGGCGAGACTGCTCAAGCTGTGCTGTACCACCCCCGGCATCGCGGTGATCGGACGAGGTTCGTCCAGACCCTCCACGACGAACATCGGAAGCACCAGATCGGCCGGATGCAGCCGGGTCTCAGCGACCAGACGCCTTATGGCAGGTGTTTGACGCAACCGGCGGGGACGCTGGACAAGGTACAAGACAGACTCCTTCAGGGCTCATGAACGCTGTACAGAAGCATAGGACGAGGGCCTTTCAGCCCAGCAGACCGCCCAGCGCGACACCGGCCATCCCCGCCATCAGGCAGACGATCAGCATGACAGTGCCGAGCTCTATCGCCGCCGGCTTGCGCCCGGTCCGTACCAGCCGGGCCAGTTCGACGCTGGCGGTGCTGAAGGTGGTGAACCCACCGCAGAAACCCACCCCGGCGATGGTCTTGACATCCACTGGACCGCCCACCGCGATCCAGCCGGTCAGTACGCCGAGCAGCAGCGACCCGAGCGTGTTGATGATGAGCGTGGCCAGCGGCACCGGCCCGTGGACCCGCTCGGTGAGGAAACCGTCCAGCATGAAGCGGGCGCCGGCGCCGAGCCCCCCGAACACCGCGACTCCCAGCGCGATCATCGCTGGCCTCGTTCCGCGATCCCGACCATCCGGCGAGTGCCCAGCATCGCCAGATAGGCGGCCACGAAACCCAGGACGACGCTGCCCACCGCGTAGCCCGCCGCCGCGATCGGATGATTGGTCTCGCCCAGCCGCACAGTCTCCAGCGCAAAGGTGCTGTAGGTGGTGTAGCCGCCCAGCACGCCGGTGCCGAAGGTCAGCTGGAGCACCCGCCGCCGCTGTTCATTCGAGATGATCAACGCCAGCAACTCCGACAACAGGCCCAGCAGAAAGGCGCCCGAGATGTTGATGCCGAAGGTGGCCCACGGCAGCAGGTGATCTCCGGAGGCCGCAAAGGCATTCTCTATGGCATTGCGGACCGCTGTGCCGGCGGCGCCGCCGAGCATGACCAGCCCGATCAGCTGGGGACGCAGATGGGGTGGACGCGCGGGCGAAGGGGCAGGGGTGGCTGTCATTCCAGCGGAATCTTCCAATCGACGACAGAGGTAGGGATCATCAGCACCGGACGGTGCTGATGATGGGCCAGGTGCCTGCCTAGGGTGCCCTGCAGCAACCGCTTCACCCGGCCACTGCTTCCCGGGCGTCGAGTACCGATGACGATCATGCTGGCGTCCACCGCGCGGGCCAGATGAGTCAGGGCGCGGTCGGCGCGTCCGGCCAAGTAGCGGAACTCCCACTCGATGGGTGCCTCGCCCAGCGTCTTGTGCACGGCAGCGACCAACTGGTCCCGCCGGGCCTGCCAGATCTCGTCGCCGGAGAAGTCGGGATCAAGGCCGCCGTGCTGCACAGTGCCGTCGGGGAACTCGCGTTCGGTGATCCGCTGTGGGTCGGCGTAGGCGAAATACACCTTCGCCTTGAGGGTCTCGGCGAGTCGGGCGGCGGTGACGACGACGATGTCCGGCTGGCCCGGTTCTATGCCGACCACCAGAGGATTCCCGGCGAATGGCGTGATGCGCTCGATGGCCGGCTGTGGAGTCGTGTTCATTGTTCCAGCATGCCCCCGTCTGCCCGGAGATGACCGGCGATTGCCCGGGCTACTGCGCCCGGCTGCGTAGAACTGATCTCGACCGGCTGCCAGCCGAGATCGCGGCAACGACCACTGGTGACCGGGCCCACCGCGAAAACCGTGAAATCGCCCGGTGGCTGCGGAACCAGGTTTGCCAACGCAGACGCGGCGCTGGCCGACCGCACCACGACCCCGCCCAGACCATCGAGCGCGGGCAACCGGACATCACGGCGAGCCACGGTGCCGTAGATCGCTGCCTGCTGAACCTGCCAACCTGCCGCAGTCAACCCGTCGGGCAGCACCCGCCGGGCCCGGGCCGACGCCGGCAGCAATGCGGTACCGGGGGTCTGCTCCAGCAGAAAACCGAGCATGTCCTCGGCACTGATGCCGGACGGGATGATCGTCCGGTCTCGGGCGGCCGCCGGCAACGACGAGGCGGTCTTTGCGCCCACGGTGGCCACGTTCAACCCCCTGGCCAGCGCCTCGGTCAGAACTGAGTCCAACTCAGTAACCGCAATCTGCCACCACTTCCAGGTGCGTGGCGAGGTGACGACCAGCCACGTTAGTGAGTCCGCCTCACTGAGGCGATGTGCCAGCGCGCGCGCCGGCCCGCTGTCCGCGACGGGGACGATCTGCAGCAGCGGCTCGGTCACGGATGCGATGCCCACCTCCGCCAGAGCGCCGGCGTCCGCCTCGTTGTGGTCGGGGCGGATGAGCAGCAGGGGCTTCATGACATGTCGGCGGCAAGCTGGTCGCAGACCGCCGCGCCGAGCTGGGTCGCCTCGCCGGCGATGGTGACGCGCCCGGCGCGTGAGATCCGGCTGTAGACGATGCCGCGATGATTGCTGACCTCGACGGTCAGCTTCAGCTCATCCTTGCCGATCCAGGTGGCCAGGGCGCCCACCGCCGTGGTGCAGGTGGCGCCGATCCCGCTCAGCACCGAGCGTTCTGCGGTCACCTCGAGCCGGGTCGCCGGATCATCGATCGCTGCCATCTGGGACCCGAGTTCGCCGGTACGGCACTCCACCGCCAGCGCGCCCTGAGCCGGGGCGGGCAGCACGATGCCCGCATCGATGAACTCGGTGACAGCTGCCTCGCGCCCCAACCGCTGCAAGCCGGCGGCGGCGAGCACGACGGCGTCCACGTCGCCGTCGCGGACCTTGCGCAGCCTGGTGTCGACGTTTCCCCTAATGGGCACGATCTGCAGGTCGGAGCGCGCGCGCAGCAGCCCGGCGACCCGTCGGGGGCTGGACGTCCCCACCCGCGCGCCGCGGGGCAGCGCGTCCAAGGACAGCCCGTCGCGGGAACACAATGCATCGCGGGGATCGGCGCGCGGCGGTATCGCCGCCACCGAGAGCCCGGGCAGCGGTGCGCTCGGCAGGTCCTTGAATGAGTGGACGGCCAGGTCGACTCGGTCGTCCAGCAGGGCATCCCGCAGGGCCGCCGCGAACGCGCCGGGCCGCGACGGCGCGTCGAGGGGAATCGAGACGTCATCGCCTTCGGTGCGGACGATCACCAGTTCGACCGCGCGTCCGGTGGCCGCGGTGATCGAATCGGCGACCAGCTGTGATTGGGTGCGGGCAAGTAGCGAACCGCGGGTGCCCAGCCGCAACGGTCCGGCCGTGGGGCCTTGGTCGGTCATTGGTCGACCTCGATTCCGAAGACCCTTTCCAGCGCCGAGGTGAACTCGCCGAGATCGCCGTCCTGGGCTGCCGCTGCCGCGCGGACGGTCGGTTGGTGGAGGACCGCATTGGCCACCCGGCGCAGCGAGCGGCGGACCGCCGCTGCCTCATCGGGTGAACCGTGCGCCGTTACTGAGTCGATCTCATGAGCGACGATCTGGTTGACATAGGCACGGACCGCGAGAATGGCCGGGTCGGCCAGCCGGGCACGTTCGGTGCGCAGATAGTCGTCCACCGCCTCGTCGATCAGTTCGCGGGCCCGGTGCAGCGACTCCACGTGATCGGTGGGGGCGTGTTCGCCGACGACATCAAGATCGATCAGGTCGATCCCCGGTGTCATGGCCAACTCGGGCGAGACATCGCGGGCCAGCGCGAGGTCGACCACGGGCAGCGGACCGACGCTGGCGGCCCGGGCATCGCTGACCTGACGAGCGGTGATGCGGTTCGCGCGGCGCCCGCGTCCACTGCAGGCGACCAGCACCTGGGCCAGCGCGAGCGCGTCCGGCAGCCGGTCATCGCCGACCGGATTGACCGGATGCGTCTGGGCGAACGCCGTGGCCCGTCCCGACGAGGAGTAGACGAAGACCTGCGCGCCACGACGAATCAGGTCGGCGGTCACCACGCCCGCATAGGCCCCGGTGCCGACCAGCAGCGCTCGCCGGCCGGCCAGATGACCGTGCCGGGTCTCCACCAGATCGAGCGCCACGGAGGCTACCGAGCGTCCCATCGCGCCGAGTGCGGTGGCGTTGGCGATGGATTTCGACGTGCCCAGGGCCATCCGGAAGAGCCGGTGCAGCGCCGGACCGGCCTGCTCGGAGTAAGCCTGCAGGGAGCTGCGCACCTGGCCGGCGATCTCGGATTCGCCGACGACCATCGAGTCCAGCCCGCAGGAGACCTCGAAGAGATGCTGCACGGCATTGCGCAGACCGTAGACATCCATCACGCCGACCAGATCACCCGCACCGGCTTTGGTGAGCAGATCACGGGTGAGACGAACGGTCTGATGGAAGTTCTCGGCGTCGATATACAGTTCGCACCGGTTGCAGGTCGACAGCATGATCAGCCCGCTGACACCGTGGGATGCGCGCAGGCTGGCGCTCGCCTGCTCGGCGCAGGCGGCGAACTGCGTCAGATCGTCGCTGGCCACCTGGTGGTGGCTCAACCCCACTGCGAGTACCGGCACGGGCCCTAGCGTATATCTTGAATGCTCAACGGGCAGCGGCAGTCTGCCGCTGGCCCAGTCGGTGGCGATGCCTGGTCCTGATGGCCATCAACAGGCCTCGACAGCGATCGCGGCTCCCATGCCGCCGGCGATGGCGATGGCCGCCAGGCCGCGTCCACCTCGTCCTTCGCGCACCAGCTGGGTGAAGATCCGGGTCAACAGGACGGCTCCGGTGGCCGCCCACGGATGTCCGAGGGCCAGCGCGCCGCCCTGCACGCAGTTGCGCTCATCGGGGATGCCGATCTCGTCCAGGCAGGCCAGGATCTGACCTGCGAACGCCTCGTTGCACTCCACGACCTCGAAGTCGTCGGGACCAAGACCCGTGCGCTCGTAGAGCCTTCGCACGGCCGGCACCACGCCGATGCCCGGACGCGCCGGAGTGCCGCCGACGGTCACCAGGTCGAGGATGCGCAGTCCGCCGATGCCGAGCCGGGCGTGGGTGTGCGCGTCGGTCATCAGCACCAGGGACGCGCCGTCGTTGACCCCACAGGCGTTCGCGGCGGTCACCGTGCCGCCTGGCCGGAAGACCGGACGAAAACGCGCCAGCCGCTGCTGGGTGAAGCCTCGCCGCGGCCGTTCGTCCGTGGTGACACCGGCGATGGGCACGATCTCGTCGTCGAAGACCCCGGCATCGATCGAGTGCACCGCTCGCTGATGAGATCGTGCCGCGTAGGCATCCTGCCGCGCGCGGCCGATCCCGCATTCCTCGGCGAGCAGGTCCGCGGCCAACCCCATGCCCGGGTCGTCGAAGCGCTCCGGGACGAAGGGCGCCCGGGTGAACTCCTCAAGGCCGCCCGGGGCATCGGCCAAGGCAGCCGGCCAGAAGGTGCGCGGCTGCGTCGACGCCGATTGCGCGCCGCCGGCCAGAATGAATCCCGGATTGAGCGCCAGCGCACCGCGGGCGCATTCGACGGCGGCCAGCCCCGCCCCGCATTGCTGGTCGACGGTCAGCCCGGTCACCTGCTGGGGCAGCCCGGCGTCCAGCGCGCAGTAGCGGGCCAGATTGCCGCCGGGTCCGCGCAGGTTTCCCAAGATGACCTGGCTGATCGCGGCCGGCTCGGGACAGCGGGCGGCGAGTTCGGCGATCAGCGGTGTCACCAGCTGATCGACTGTCACATTCTTCAGGCTGCCGTGCTCGGTGCCGATCGGCGTGCGCACGGCATCGATGATGACCGGACTGCTGCTCATGAGTGCTGTTCCTTCGAAGTTGCGTGGTGCCCGCGGATCAAAGCCGCCAGGGCTGAAGTATCGATCTTGCCGGCGGCGGTCAGGGGTGGCTGTTCGACCACTGCCCAAGCCCGCGGACGCTCGGCCGGGCCGAGATTGCGCTGTGACCAGGCGCGCAGCCGCTCGACATCGTCGGGACGGGTGACCGCGCAGCCCAGCACCTGGCCCACCACCGGATGCGGGATCCCCACTAGATAGACCTCGCCGCCGGCAGCGGCCCGCAGCCGGTCTGTCAACGGGGCAAGCTCGACGGTCGCTCCACCGGTCGTGATGGCGCCATCGCGCCCCTGGACGTGCAGCCGGTCGCCGTCCAGCCGGCCGTGATCGCCGATGCCGGCGAAGCCGTCCGCCGAACGCTGCCACGATCCCACCGGAGTGCCGGGGGCCGGGCCGTCGGACAGCCACGGCGAACGTACCCAGATGCGTCCGTCGATGATTCGCGCCTCGACCCGGTCGAACAGCCGCAGATCCGAACGGCAGCTGCCCCACGCCACCAGCGAGAGTTCGGTCGCGCCGTAGTAGTGCTCAACCCGCAGTCCCTGCGCACGAGCCTCGTCCCGCAGGTTATCGTGCAGCCCGTCACCGGCGACCAGCACCACGAGCCCAGGAGACAAGAGCCCAGAACCCAGGGCCCGCCCAAGTCCGGACGGAGTCAGCGTGCAATGCGTAGCCCCGGCAGGATCCGGCGACCACGACGCCCCGGCGGCGTCGGCGAGGCAGGCGGCGAACAGGTTCATGGTCGCGCTGAGCGGTCCCGGGATGTAGAACCTGCCGGCGGACGACAAGTCGAGCCGCGCCGCGGCGAGGCCGAACGAATCCACCCAGGAGGCGGTGCTGCGCACGATCGTGCGGGATTGGCCGGTGGTCCCCGAGCTGTGCACGGCGATCGGTCGCCGCGCCGCATGCGCGGCCCAGAACGCCGCGACCGGCTCGATTGCGGCAGCCACATCGACCGGCGTATCGGCGGTCGGGTTAACACTGTTCAAGGGATTCATCGTCCCCGATCCTAGAACCTGCGAAGAAGCGGGCGATACCCGCGATGCGGTGGGGATCGCCCGCCGGCCGGCGTCCGGGGTCGGCAGACACCACCCGCGCATTGTCGCCGTTCAGCCCGGGGCGGTAAGCTGACCGCGCCGGTCAGATACGACCGGAGCGAGTGCCAAGCGAAGCCGGTGAGATTCCGGCGCTGTCCCGCAACGGTGGTCCGCTCTGCTGCATGCCCGAAGCATGCGGTACGCGCGGCAAGCCCGGTCGACTGGCCTTCGCGTTCCTGCAGATCAGGTCCCCCGGCTGAGGGGATCGCAAGGAGTCGAATTGAGCGAAGCCGCCCAGCCCACGACGCGCCCCCACATCCTCTTCGGCATCGGGGTCGGCCCCGGTGATCCCGAACTCATCACCGTCAAAGCGGTCCACGCGCTGCGCCACTGTGAACGCATCCTGGTGCCCGCCACCGAAGCGAGCGGCTCCGGCGCCGGACGAGCCGAGACGATCGTGCTCGCCGCCTGCCCCGACGTGGCCGAGCGCATCGTGCGTATTCCGTTCTCGATGGCCGACCGCACCGGTGTGACGAAACGGCGCGCCGCCTCGTGGCAGGCCTCGGCAGATCAGGCCGTGGCCTCGTTCGATGCTGGTGCCACGACCATCGGCTTCGCAACCATCGGGGACCCGTCGGTCTACTCCACCTTCAGCTATCTGGCCTCATCGGTGCGCGAGAAGGTTGCTGATCTGCGGGTCGAGGTCATCCCCGGCATCACCGCCATGCAGGCGCTGGCCGCGGCCAGCCGCACCCCGCTGGTCGAAGGCGACGAGGTGCTGGCGCTCGTCCCGCTCAAGAGGGGCATCGAGCCACTGCTGAAGGTCGCCGAGGTGGCCGACACCTGCGTGGTGTACAAGGCCGGACGCTATCTGCCCGAGTTGCGGGCGCATCTGGCCGAGATCGGCGACGACGCCGTGGCAGGAATCGACGTCGGGCTGCCCGCGGAGCAGATCAGCGCGGTCAGTGAACTGGACAGCGCCCCCTACTTCACCAGCGTGCTGTGGCCGGCTAAGCGTGGCGGACGAGGAGAACGGCTGTGAACCAGCAACCAGCGGCTGAATCAGACGCCACCGAGCCGCAGGCCGAAGGCCGCGCCCAGTACACGGTGATTCCACCGGCCGGCGGCGAACCCGGCCAGGGCAAGGTCGTCTTCGTCGGCGCCGGCCCGGGCGCAGCCGACCTGATCACCGTGCGCGGTGCCCGGACGATCGCGGCCGCAGACATCATCATCTGGGCGTCGTCCCTGGTCAACGCCGAGATCGTGGCCGACCACAAGCCGGACGCGCTGCTGGTCGACTCGGCGTCAGCCTCGCTCGAAGACATCACCCCCCTCTACGAGCGGGCCCGCGACGAGGGCCTGCTGGTCGCTCGCGTACACACCGGCGACCCGGCCATCTACGGCGCCACCGCCGAACAGCGCGAACTGCTCCGCAGGCTCGGAGTCGCCTACGAGTCGATTCCGGGTGTCTCGGCCTTCTCCGCCGCCGCAGCCCGCTCCGATGTCGAGATCACCTTGCCGGAGGTCTCGCAGTCGTTGATCCTCACCCGGCTGGAGGGCGGCCGCACGCCGATGCCGCCGCGCGAGAGTGTCCGCGAATTCGCCGCCCACGGCACCACGATGGCGCTCTACCTGTCCGCGGCGCGCAGCCACACCCTGCAGCAGGAGCTGCTGGCCGGCGGCTATCCGCCCGACACCCCGGTCATCATCGGCCACCAGGTGACCTGGCCGGACGAGGTGATGGTGCGCTGCCGGCTCGATCAGTTGGCCGCCACCATGAAAGAGCACAAGTTCTGGAAGCACACCGTGATCCTGGTCGGTCCCGCGCTGGCCGAAACCCCGCTGGCCAAGCGCAGCCACCTCTACCATCCCGGTTTCCGGCACGAGTACCGCGATGCCGACCCGGTCGCCGCGCGCGAACTTGCCGAGAAGGGCGCCCAGGCATGATCACCGTCTACGGCTACATCGGCGCCCCCAGCGCCGAACTACGCGAAGCCGTCGCCGGTGCCTCCCTGGTGGTGGGCGGGCAGCGGCACCTCGATGCGCTCGGTGTGCCGGACGATCGCCGCATCGTCCTGGGCCGCATCGGGCCTGCCATCGACGCCCTCCAGGAGCTGCCTGCCGAGGCCCGGGCGGTGGTCATCGCCTCGGGAGACCCGCTGTTCTACGGGGTCGTGCGGCGCATCCGCGCGGCGGGGCTGAAGGTGCGCGTCGTCCCGACGGTCACCTCGCTCCAACTCGCCTTCGCCGCGGTCGCGCTGCCCTGGGACGACGCCCTGCTCGTCTCGTTGCACGGCAACGATCCAGCGCCGGCACTCGAGGCGCTGCGCACCCATCCGAAGGTGGGCCTGTTGACCGATGGACGCACGGGTCTGCCGCAGATCGTGGCCGCCACCGCCGGCCTGGGACGCAGCTATGTGCTGGCCGAACGGCTCGGTGAGCACGACGAACAGGTCCGCGTCCTCAGCGAGGAACAGGCCCGCGAGGTGACCGACATCGCGCAGCCGAATGTGGTGCTCGTCCTCGCCCACCACCCCGACGATGCCGCCGCCATCGGGGAACAGACAGCGATCGCCGGGGGAGCCCGGCCGGCAGGAGCCGAAGCGTGAGCGAACCTGTCATCGGCCAGGTGGCCACCACCGCGACAAGCCAGGCCCGCGCGGACGCCATCGACGCGTTCCTCGGCACGACCCGCCGTTACACCACGTCGTCGGCCGAAGGCCTGAGGCAGGCCTGGGACGAATGCGATCTGATCATCAGTCACCTGGCGCTCGGCGCCACCACCCGATTGATCGCCGGCCTGTTGGCCGACAAGAAGACCGATCCCGGTGTGGTCGTGGTCGATGAGGCCGGGCGGTTCGTCGTCCCCCTGGTCGGTGGACATGTCGGCGGCGCGAACGAACTGGCCCGGCGGATCGCGGAGGGTCTGGGTGCCACCGCGGTGCTCACCACCGCGACCGACGCGCTGGGCCTGCCCGGTCTGGACACACTGGGCTGGGACACCGCCGGTGATCTGGCCGGGGTGACCCGTGCGGTGATCGACGGACGCCCGGTCGCACTGGTGCGCGAGCATCCGTGGCCGCTGCCCGCGCTGCCCAGCAACGTCACCGAGCCCGGGGTCGAGCGGGTCGAACGGCGCGGGACGCACGTCAAGGTGTTGCCATCACCCCCCGATCCGCAGGCCCGCATTCTGGTGAGCGATGCCGTGGCGGTGCCCACCGATCTGCCCACCGTGGTGCTGCATCCGAAATCGCTGGTCATCGGGATGGGCTGCAACCGCGGTACGTCCGTCGAGGCGCTGCGCGCACTGCTGGCTGCGACGCTTGCCGAGCACGGCCTGTCCAGGTCGTCCATCTGCGCGCTGACCAGCGTGGACGCCAAGGCCGACGAGCAGGGCCTGATTGATCTGGCCGCCGAGCTGGGGGTGGATTTCGTCACCTATTCCGCCCCGGTGCTCACCGGCCAGCAGGTGCCCAACCCCAGCGATCATGCCGCGAGCGCGGTCGGCACGCCGAGCGTGTCGGAGGCCTCCGTGCTGGCCCACGGCGCCACGCTGATCGTCGAGAAGACCAAGACCCCGGACGCCACCATCGCCATCGGCCGTCTCGAGCCGCGCGGGCGGCTCGCCATCGTCGGCCTCGGACCCGGCGCCGACGACCTGCTGACCCCGCGGGCCCGCCGGGTGCTCAGCGAGTCCGCCATCGTCATCGGCTACCGGCCCTACGTGGCGCAGATCCGCTCGGTGCTGCGGCCGGGCACCGAGATCGTCTCATCGGGCATGGGCACCGAGGACATGCGTACCGCGCTCGGCATCGAGAAGGCCCGCGAGGGACGAAATGTGGCGATCGTGTGCGGGGGAGATCCGGCGATCTACGCGATGGCCTCACCCACCCTCGAACAGGGCACCGAGGGCATCGACGTCGAGATCGTCCCCGGCGTGACCGCGGAACTGGCAGCCTCCGCGATCCTCGGCGCCCCGCTGGGCCACGACCACGTGACCATTTCGCTGTCGGATCTGCACACCGATTGGGATGTCATCGAGAAGCGCCTGCAGGCTGCCGCCGAGGGCGATTTCGTGGTGGCCATGTACAACCCGCGCAGCCGCTCGCGGACGGCTCATCTGCCGCGGGCGTTGGAGATCCTCGGCGCCCACCGGCCGGCCGGTACACCGGTCGCCGTGGTGCGCGACGCCAGTCGTCCCGAGCAGAGCTACCGGGTGGCCCCGCTGGCCGAATTCGATCCGCAGTGGGTCGACATGCATTCGATCGTGATTGTCGGGTCGTCATCGACCCGCATGATGCCTACCGGCGCGGGGGACGAAGTGATGGTGACCCCGCGCGACTACAGCTGGATGGAGCAGAAATGAGCTCGTTGGTCATCGCCGCCCACGGCACCCGCCTTCCCGAGGGGCAGCAGGCCTGCCGTGCGCTGATCGAGCGGGTGAAGACGCTGCTGCCCGGCGTGACGGTCTACGACGCCTACGTCGAACTCGACACTCCGACGATTGCCGGCGCGGTCGCCGCGGCTCTGGCCGAGTCGTCCGACGATCATGTGGTGGTGGTGCCGTTGATGATCGGCACCGGCGGGCATGTCCGCGAAGACATTCCCGAGGGCATCGAGGGTGGCCGAGAGCTCGCCGGCAGCGGATCGGTCAGCTACGCCCAGCACCTGGGTTCGGACCCGCTGCTGCGCGCCGCCGCCCGCGAACGGATCGCCGCCGCCCTCGGCGAGTGGACACCTGGCCAGACCAGCGTGGTCTTCCTGGGGCGCGGCTGCAGCGTCCCCGAGGCTAACGCCGATCACGTGCGGCTGGGCAGGCTGCTGCGTGAGGAGGGCGGCTACGGCGACGTCGTCACCGGCTTCATCCAGATCGCCGAGCCCGATCTGACCACCGCCCTCGACCGGGCCTACGCCCACGGTGGACGCAAGATCGTGATCATGCCGCACTATCTGTTTCCTGGCCTGCTGCAGAACTGGGCACGGGAGCAGTCCGCCACCTGGGCGGCGAATCATCCGGACGCCGAGGTGCGGCTGGCCGACGTGATCGGCGACTGCGACGAATTGGCGCAGACGGTCGCCGACCGCTACCGGTCGGCTGCTCAGGGCTGGATCGGCCCGGCCAGTGGCCCGGCCCCGCAGGTCTACCTGAGCGGCCTCGTGCTGACCGGACGCACGGTACTCATCGCCGGCGCGGGCACGGTCGCGGCCCGCCGGGTCGGCAAGCTGCTCAAGGCCGGTGCCGATGTCCGGGTGGTCGCTCCCCAGGCGAGCGAGAAGATCCGCAGGCTGGCGGACGAGGGACAGCTGAGCTGGACTCAGCGCGCGGTGTCCGAGGCCGATCTGGAGGGTGCCTGGTATGCGCTGGCGCTGACCGATTCCCCCGAGGTCAATGCGCAGGTGGTAGCCTGGGCCGAGCAGCGGCGCGTCTTCTGCGTCCGCGGTGATGCTGCTATCGGCGGCACGGCCTGGACGCCGGCGACCGGGGAGGTCGCGGGTCTGTGGGTCGGGGTGGTCGGTGACCGCAACCCGCATCGCACGGCGCACGCCCGCACCGCGGCCGTCAAGGCTCTCGGCGAGCTCGCCGACTGACCATGGCCGGACCCCGCAAGCTTGTGCTGATCGGAATCGGCGCAGGTAACCCCGAATGGATCACGCTGCAGGCGATCGCGGCGATCCGCGAGATCGACGTCCTGTTCGTGGTTCTCAAGGAGGATCAACTCGATGACCTCGTCGAGGCACGGCGCATCATCATCGAGCGGCACCGCGATGCCCCGCTGAAAACTGTCGAACTGCGCGATCCGCCGCGTCCGTGGCAGACCGCTGCCGACTATCCGGCGGCGGTCGCCGACTGGCGAGCCCAACGGCTCGAATCGTGGAGTGCAGCGGTGGCCGCGGAGCTACCCGAAGGCGCCAGCGGCGGCTTCCTGATCTGGGGCGACCCCAGCCTTTACGAGAGCACCCTGGCCATCGTCGACAAGCTTGCCGATGCGTCCGCAGCGGCCGGGCGTCCGATCGAGGTGCAGGTGATACCCGGTATCAGCTGCGTGCTGGCGTTGGCCGCGGCGTTCAAGATCCCGCTCAATCGTCAGGGACGGGCGGTGCAGATCGCGCCGGCCCGGCTACTGGCGTCGGGCATGCCGGAGGCGGTTGACGATGTCGTGGTGATGCTCGACGGTAAACAGACCTTCGCCCGGATCGACCCTGCCGGCCTCGAGATCTTCTGGGGCGCCTACCTGGGCACCGCAGCAGAGATCCTCATCAGCGGACCCTTGGCGCAGGTGAGGGACGAGATCCTGCGGGTGCGTGCCGCGGCCGCCGAGACGAACGGCTGGATCTTCGACACCTACCTGCTGCGCCGTGATC
>Ga0334890_1001869_pt1 | contig 26128 bp, 22 predicted proteins | sample GraSluR1_MG_3_FD_207220 | JGI IMG/M metagenome (GOLD analysis project Ga0334890, IMG submission 207220) | Sludge microbial communities from methane-producing bioreactor in Wageningen University, Netherlands - Granular Sludge_31_08-R1 | ecosystem: Engineered > Bioreactor > Anaerobic >... | reverse complement strand
GCTCGATGACCGTTCGGGTTCTCAGCAATGGTGTCGGGACGAACCTCTGGGCCAAGGGCGGCGTGATGATCCGCCAGAATCTCGATGCCGGCGCGATCAACGTGATGGGCGCGGTCACCGGCGGTGACGGCGACGGCGGGACGTTCCAGTGGCGCAGCGAGGCCAACGGCGGTTCGGACTCGAGCCGCACGCTGACCGGCATCGCGCCGCCGTACTGGGTCCGCCTGACGCGGCAGGGCAACATCTTTACGGTTGAGATGTCGGCCGACGGCGAGCAGTGGCAGCAGCAGGGCGACAATCCTGTTACGATCGCGATGCAGGACCCGGTCCTGATCGGCTTGGCGGTCACCTCGCACGCCTCCGGCGAGCTGCGAACGTTTGAGTTCGACAGCGTCTCGACGACGGGCAACGTCACGGGCAACTGGCAGGTGGCGGCGGTCGGCGTCGAGCAAGGCGAAGGCAACGACCCGGCTCCGCTGTACGTGGCTTTGGAGGATGCGAACGGCCAGACGGCGACGGTGACGCACCCGAGCCTCGTTGTCCGAGGCGATTGGAACGAGTGGGCGATCCCGTACAGCGACCTGGCCGGCGTGAACCTGAGCCGGGTGCGGACGATGACCATTGGCGTCGGCAGCCGAACCAGCCCGACGGCCGGCGGCACCGGCATCGTCTACATCGACGACATCGCCTTCGGCAAGCCCGCTGTGGAGTAGGTTCCTCTGTCGGGTGGAAGAGATATACCATGCGTAGCTCCAATGCTCTCGCGTTGGAGCTACGCCTTCCTGCTATAGTGTCGTGCCAGGCGAAAGGGGATTCTCTTTGTTCCGAGAGCGGTCTCCATTTGCAGGTCAGTCCCTGGTGGGATTGTAGGCGAGCAAGTCGGCCAGCGGTCTGACTGCCGCACAAGGGTCGAACCAGGATCTTGCCTCCGGTCTGCTCTGCGCATCTCCACCTTGCGTATGAATCCGAGGTTTCTCCTCGCCACAAGCGGTATTCCTGCGACCTCGGTCTGATTCCGGCATGCAACCAAGGGGTCAACATCGTCCGGTTGCTGCGTTTGAGTTGGCGCCTCTCTGTGATCAGACGGCTCTTTCGGGGCCGGCCACGTCCATCCGGCCGCTGGTGTGTCTCTGAATCGATGCTGGCGCGGTGGGTTCTTGTGTGTTACTCTTTGTTTTTCAAGGGTTTAGAAGACAAGGGCACATGGATGGTCAGGCTACCAAAGAGCAACTGCAGGCGGTTTTGAACGAGGACACGGACAAGATGCTGGAAGAGGTGGTCGGGGCGATGAACCGACCCCACCCCGGTAGCATCATCGACGATAGCGAAGAGCGGGTGCGCCAGCGGCCGGTGAATTCCGCCGCCTCTTCGAGAAGGCCCTGGAGCCTCGCAGTCAAAGCGAAGCTTCTTCCCCGCCCGGCGAGCCGGACAACGCGCATCGCTGCACAGCCGCCACCACCGGCAACCATCAGGCCTTGGGGCGTCTGATGCGTCGGCATGCCACCCAGCTTCAGTTGGATCAGGCCGACCGCAAGCACTCGGCCACTGATGGGGCCGAGGCCGACGCTGGAATCGATCCGGCATCGACGTGCATATGGCGATCGATTGCCTGTATCACAACGCCAAGTCGTGGACCACCTACTGGCCCAAAACCCCAACGCTCCAAGAATCTGCACGGACACGCTGCCTGAGAGGATGCCGATCCGCTCTTGTCGCCGATCGCACGATGAGGTATAATTCGTGATCAATATGGTGCAGACCCGTGACGACATTCTGAGTTTGCTTGAAGCCAAGGGCGCACAGGTGGCCAAGGAGGCCCAGCGAGGTGTCATTCTCCAGCCGGGGGCCTTGGGCGACTGCATTCTGACGTTGCCGTTGGTCAAGGTCATGACCGAGGCGCTCGGTCTCGGCGGCGTCGATCTCGTCGGGCACAGTGAATACATCGGCATCCTGCCGGGCCGCAGTTGCGTCAGCAGCGTTCGTTGCATCGATTCCACCGAGTTGCACCGCTTGTTCGTCGAACCGGCCAAGTTCGATCTGGCCGACCGCGACCCCTTAATCAACACGTTCGCCGATTACGCCTGGATCGTTACATTCCTCGGCGAGCCGGATGGCAACTTCGAACAGAACCTGATCTTCACGGCTAATTGCAGCCACAGCGCCGAGGTCATCACCCTGTCGCTCAAGCCGCCCCAGGACGCCGGGCTGCACGTCGCGGAGCACTACGTCCGCCAGTTCGCCCGCCAGAGCGGCTTGCCGCCGGACGAGGCCAAGGTCGCAACCGTCAAGCCTCTGATTCAGGTGACTGCCGCCGACCGCGAACGTGGACTGGAGATGGTCGGACAGATGGGCATCGACGTTTCCAGACGCCTTGTGGTGATCCACCCCGGCAGTGGCGGCCGCCACAAGTGCTGGCACATCGGCAATTTCCTCAGCATTGCCCAGATGCTGCGAAGCAAAGAGATCGAGGTCTTGTTCCTGCTCGGACCTGCCGAGGTGGAACGCTTCGAGAACATGGACAAGGCTCGTCTGTACGGCGCCGCCAGGTGCGCCGCGCACCTGCCTCTGAGCCGGGTCGTCGATCTTCTGGCATGTGCCGATGCGTTCCTCGGCAACGACAGCGGGGTCACGCACCTTGCCGCCGGGATGGGATTGCGCACGATCGCCATGTTCGGCCCAACGGACCCGGCCCTGTACCAGCCGATCGGCCCGGCCGTGACCGTCCTTCAAGACCCGCACGACCGATTCACCCGACAGCCCTGCCCCGATCTCCAGAAAACCGTCGTTGAAGGCGTCTTCACATCGCCCTTCGACTGCCCCGGTGATTAAGCCCGTCCCCTTGAGTTCATCGCGGTGCGCACTTGACCGCATCCGACCATCGGGTAGAATCCGTCCTTGGCCCCCTCGTTGCATCCATGTGCTTGTCGCGCAGCGGGAGGAAAGCCGCCGGGAAACGGCGCCATCGGTTCGATGAGATCGCAGATGATCCGTCATGACAGCAGAGCGTTTGTATGACATCAGCTACGGCGGAGCCCAACATCGTGGGTCTGATCGCAGGTGGAGGCCGGCTGCCCTTCATGGTGGCCGCCGGCGTGAGGAAAGCAGGACGGCGTGTGGTCTGCGTCGGCCTGGCCGGCTATGTGGACGCGGCGCTGGCGGCTGAAGTGGACGTGTTCTACGAAGCGGCCGTGGCCCGTCCCGGAAGCTGGATTCGCCGGCTCCGCAAACATGGCGCGATCGAGACGATCATGGTCGGCACCGTCACGAAGTCGCACCTGTTCACACCGAGGCGTATCCTGCGCTACGTGCCGGACTGGCGGGCGTTTCGCATCTACTACTGGCGGCTTCGCGGCCGGCCCAAACAGACCGACGTACTCCTAACCGCCCTGGCCGACGAACTGGCCACCGGCGGCATTTGTTTGGAGGACTCCACGATGTACTGCGAGCAATACATGGCCGAATCAGGCGTCATGACGAAACACCAGCCCGCCGCACAGGTGCTCAGCGATATCGAGTTCGGCTGGCCGCTGGCCCGGCAGCTTGGCGACATGGACATCGGCCAGGCCATCGCCGTCCGCGAGCGCGAGGTGATCGCCGTCGAGGCCATCGAGGGCACTGCCGAGATGATCAAGCGGGCCAGCCAGTTCTGCAAGGCCGGGGGATGGACTCTCATCAAAACCGCCAAGCCCAGGCAGGATCCGCGTTTCGACGTCCCCTGTGTCGGGCCCGAGACGATCCGCGACCTTGCCGCCGGCGGCGCCGCGTGCCTGGCGATCGAAGCGGGCAAGACCATCGTCATCGACAAGCCCCAGACCATCGCCCTGGCCGACCAGCTCGGCATCTGCGTCCTTGGCCGCTGAACGATGTTTGCATCATCCGGCATTGAGTCTCGATCGTGGGGGGCTCACGTCGCGGGCAGAAGGATCGGTCGTTATGAATACGCAGCAACTTGTCGTCTTCGGTGTTCTGGCAGCCACCTTGGGCATGTTCGTCTGGAATCGCTGGCGGTATGACGTGGTGTCCATTGCCGCGTTGCTGGTTGTCGCCATCACGGGCATCGTGCCGCCCGATGAGGTCTTCTCCGGGTTTGGACATCCGGCGGTGGTAACGGTTGTCGCGGTGCTGGTCGTGAGCCGTGGACTGATCAATGCCGGTGTGATCGACGTCATAGCGCGACAGTTGGGTCGGGTCGGCGACCGTCCGACTGTGCAGGTATTGGCGATGACGGGGCTCGTGGCAGCTTGCTCGGGCTTCATGAACAATGTCGGGGCGCTGGCGTTGCTGATGCCGGTAACGATTTGGATGTCGCGAAAGAGCGGCCGTTCCCCATCGCTGATGCTGATGCCGCTGGCGTTCGGGTCGCTGCTGGGCGGATCGTTGACGCTGATCGGTACGCCCCCGAACATGATCATCGCAGCATACCGCGCAGAGGATGGGACAGCGCCCTTTGGGATGTTCGGCTTTCTGCCCGTCGGCCTTGGTGTGACCCTCATCGGAGTCATCTTCATCGCCCTGATCGGCTGGCGGCTGATCCCCAAACACCCGGAGAAAGACAGTCAGGAGGACCTGTTCGAAATCAGCGATTACATCAGTGAAGTTCGCCTGCCGGAGGACGGCAAGTTCGTTGGCCTTCCGCTCCACGATCTGCTGGCGGCTATGCCCAGCAAAGAAGACATTTCGGTCGTTGCTCTGGTGCGTCGCGAAAAGCGGATTCTGGCGCCGTCGATGTATCGGGTCTTGCGCTCTGGCGACATCCTGATGGTTGAAACGGACTCGGACAGCCTCAGAAGCCTGATCGACGACGGCGGACTGGAATTCATTGAAGGCGACGAAGAGCAAGACGACACCAAGACCATCGAATCCGAAGAGGTCGGCGTGGTGGAAGCGATCGTGGCCCCGGAATCTCTGTTGATCGGCAAGACCGCCTCGGGCCTGGACGTCCGCGAACGGTATGGGATCAACGTCATTGCCGTGGCCCGTCGCGGCAAACAACTGAAGCAACGACTGGGACGCATCCGCTTTCTGGCTGGGGACATCTTGCTGGTCCAGGGCGGCAATGACTCACTGCCATCAACGCTGTCGGAACTGGGGTGCCTGCCGCTGGCCGAGCGCGGGCTGCGGATCGGGAAACCGCGCAAAGTGCTGCTTCCGGTGACGATATTTGTTCTGGCGATGTCGCTTGTTGCCTTCGGCGTGCTGCCGGCCCCCATCGCGCTGACGTGCGCGGCGCTGGCACTGATCGCATCCGGACTGTTGTCGCCAGCCGAGGCGTACAAGAGCATCGACTGGCCCGTCGTCGTGCTGCTGGGCGCGATGATCCCGGTCGGCCGAGCCTTTGAAACCACCGGAAGCGCCGATCTGATCGCCGGTCGCTTGCACAGCATCGCCCAAGCGGCCACACCGGCGACGACGCTGGTGATCCTGATGGTCGGCACGATGCTGCTGAGCAACATTGTCAACAACGCTGCCGCCGCGATCCTGATGGCGCCGATCGGCGTGAGCCTGGCCGGGAGCATTGAGGCCAGTGCCGATCCGTTCCTGATGACGATTGCCGTCGGCGCGTCATGTGCGTTCCTGACCCCCATCGGCCACCAGTCCAACGCCATGGTCATGGCTCCCGGCGGTTACAAATTCGGCGACTACTGGCGAATGGGCCTTCCCTTGTCGGTTCTCATCATCGTAACCGGGGTGCCGCTGATTCTGTGGTTCTGGCCGTTGTAAACGACAATCAGAGGATGGCGGCAAGCAGCTACGGTCTCTTCGCGTCTGCATGCCCCCGGTATGGGCAAAGATCACGGCGTTTTCAGGTGCAACACCCAGTCGTCGGTGTCCGGCGCGATCAGGCGTTTGGGAGCACCACCCGCAAGCATCTGTGCATCTTCGTCGGTTCGCGTCCGGGGGTTGTACCACGTGGCGCCGAATGTCGCGTTCGCCCGGCCCAGATTCACCGTCACGCCTCCGCCTCTTGGCAGATAGATGACGTATTCGCGGCCGGGATCGGCCAGACACAGGCCGTTGTCGACGAGATCTTTGCGGGGGACGAAACGGTCCAGTGAAAGCCTCGCCGCAAAGGTCTGGACGCTCTGGATAATCCGCTCGGCCGCCAAGCCGCCCTTCCAGGACTGTTCGGTGGTCCGAAACCCGACGATGTGCCCGGCACTGCAGAAATACGACCAGAACAAGATCCGGCCGATCTCCTCAGTCACCACGTCACCATAGTGTGTGCGATCCGGATCGCTACAGGGCCGGGAGTTGATCACGGGACGGCCGTACTGCTGGAAGTGCCAACAGACAGCCGCATACACCTGCGCCGAAAGGTTATCGCCGTCAGACGGGGGCAGACGGAGTCCGGAAAAACCATGGTGATTGACCACGTCCAGTCCGTCGGCCGCGTCCTGGAACAAGGCCTCGCGCGTATCGTTGCTCAGCAGCAGCTTGACATTGTGCTCACGCTGGTACCGACCGAAGACGTCGATCCAGTGCCGCTGCCAGCGACGTTCGTGCGGATGGCGGCTGTCCATACAGATCTCGTTGCCGATTTCGTAGATGACGTTGTCATATCGGCCGGCGGTCTCATCGAGCAGGCGGGCGACGAGGGCGTCCTGGAATCGCATCAGGTCGGGATTGCCCGGGTCGTAGAACTGATCCTCAACACCGACGGCGAAGTTCTGTTCGTGGCCCTCCGTCGCGGGCAGACCCTCAATGTGGTTGATATGGTTGCCGGGGTTGAAGGGGTGGAGATGCCAGCGTTCGCTTCCATGCTCCAGGAAAGGCTCATCCCAGATCTGGAGCAACACCACAATGCCACGGCGCTGGCAATCGGAGAGATACTCGTGCAATCGCCTCCAGAAGCGTTCGTCCCACCGAGACAGATCGAACCGGGCCAAGCCGTCGTTGGCTTGCCCCGGCCCGGTGCGCGGCCACGGGGCCAGGCCCTTGCCGTCCGGCACCGAACAGCAGAAAGCGAACAGCGTCGCTCGGTTGGCGTTGGCGCCCCACCTCGCGTACCATTCGTTGTGCTCGCCGATGTCGACCCTGGTGTCGGGGATGATCGTCCACAAGCCGCTCCCGAAGAGGGCGATGGCCTCGCCATTCCGGCGAAACCACCTCGCATTGTCGGGATGTACGTCGAGGGTCGCCCCACGGGCGCCGCCCCACGCAAGACCGAACCAGATCATCACAAGCGTAACCGTCGCTCGCATCGGTCGAGTTTTCATTGGCGCGACCTCCTTTCTTCTCGTGAATCACCGCGAGGATATCGGACAAACCAGATGGCACCATCCCCAATACACTCCCGGCCGTGCAGGAGCTTGTCGAATCTCGCGCGTGGGCTTGCCCTGAGATCCGTCAACTCCAGGTTAGTTCCAGTGCAAAGAAGACTGATCATAGCAGACTTATGGCCGGAAGACTCCCAATAAGCCTCTCAAGGGCAATCGCAACGTCGGCGAGAAGTGGGTACATGGAGCGCAATTGACCGAAGGCGTCTATGTGACGAGCAAGTATGCAGCAACAGGTGGCCAGCTTTGTGATGGGCCCGGCGAGATTGACGCACAGGCGGGCCACAGATAGCATGGTGTTGCGAAATCAAAGCACCGATGCACAAAACTGGCGGTTCTGACGTAATGTAGCAGCGCATGGATAGAAAAGTGTGCCTGAACGGCAATTGCCACAAGGAGGTCCATGATGGCGGCAAGAGCACTTTTGCAGCGTGGCGGCGTTGGGCTATGGCTGCTGGCGATGCTGGCGGCTGGAAGCGCTTCGGGTCAGCGCCTGTTCATCGTCGGGCCGGGCGCCGTGGTCATGCGTCAGTACCGGCCCGGCGTGGCAATCTACGGCGTGAATGCGTATTCCTATGTCCAGACGTACCCATGGGTCTACGGGCCCGTTGCGGGGACGCAGACGCAGATCCCTCCAGGGTCTCGCATCCAGTCTCCGGTCCCGATGGACATGGGAATCGTCACCGTGCCGCCCAGCCCATATCGGGAGTACTACACCCCGCATATCCCACGATACTACAGGCGCCAGGAGAGCGCCGAACAGGCTGAGACCCCGAACGGTATGGGTGAACCACTGCCCAGCAAACCGGAGAACGCCGGTGCGGCGCCGGCCACAGAAGACGAGCGGCTCTCCCGCCCTGCAGAAGAGCAGACGCAACGGCAGGAGACGCACACGCAAGAGCGGACCAGAAGACCGGCACCTCGACGGCCGACTCGATATCGCTAAGAACGCCGCCTTCACCGACCAGGGGCCGCCGAAGCGAAAAATGCGTGCAAGTGTCGTCTCCGCGACGTATAATCGCAAGCTATGAAGCTACCAAAACTTGAGAAACCGGAGAAGTACACGGGGCTGTACATCTTCGATTTCGGCGATCAGGCCGGAGTCGGATTCACAGCCGAGGAAGTGGCCGAGTTGCTCGAGAGCGAGCGCTATCGCGACGGCAAAGTCTACAAGATCCACCGGGCGTATCCAGACGGCCGACTTGAGATCAGGGGCGTGCCTGCCCGAACGTTTCAGTTGGAATCGGGTATGCTGTTCTATTCGGGCGAGATGGAGCAGGCCAGGGACGACTTTGGGCGTCTGGTCGCAGCGGCGGTTACGGCCCAACCCCCCTGTCGGGCCAAGGTGCATTTGGCCAGGTACGCAGACGACAGGATCGCCGTAGCCCTGATCTATCCGGCCGAATACGAAGACGAGATCAACACATGGCTGCTGGCTCGCAACTACCGCACAGCAGGCGCAGCCGAGGGGGGAACCGGGGCCATTGAGCGATACTACCGTGATGCCCCCGAGATCCTCGAGCGGCACCAACTGTTCGGCGCCAGCGAGAGCATCAGTCGAACCGGGGACGAACTGCTTGCCTCGCTCAAGCAAGCGGTGCAAAGGTAATCGCAGACAGACATGGCCTCGACCCTCCTGCAACTGAGACCTCGTACCGGCCGAAAGGCCAAATCGGCACGGACCTCTCGGCTCGGTGGCCTCGCTGCAGCCATCAGCTCGCTGTTTCGCTGGAGGCGTCGGCCCATCAGCCCGGAAGACCTCCGGAGACACGACTTCCCAGCCTGCACCCAACGGCTGGGCGTACGCTTTACCGACCGGATGCGCGACGTATTCCGCCAGCAGTGGCTGAGAAAGCGACCCTGACCGGCGTCTGCCGGATACTCGCCGGTCAAGAACCGGGCCAACTTCGGGCCGACTGTACCCCTGACGGCACTTCACTGAGTGTCCAGTACTCATGAACCGCCCGAATAGCCTCGACAAACTCGCCTCGCGAGGCGGACTTGACCACAAACCCGGCCGCTCCCAGGGAGAAACTCTCATCAACCACCTGCGGATCGCCCGACGGAGCCAGAACAATCACCGGGACCGACTTGAGCGTCTCGTCGGATTTGACGGCCCGGAGAGCATCCAGGTCTGCTTCACCACTGCTCAGACCGTCAAGGACGATGACCGCCGGATCGGGAACCCGCTCACGTTTGAACCGGTCCAGGGCCTGGCCTGCATCGTGGAAACGTAGCACGTTGCGAGCCAGACCCAACTCATGCAGCACTTCGCTGGCCGTGGGCGGCCTCGCTTGGTCAGCCTCAATGAGTACTACTGGCTTGTCGTACATGACAGTCCCTTTCGCTGCGCGATGGCTCACGCACGCAGTCCCTATCGTCGCCCGGCATTGAACTGAGAACCCAACTCAGATGCCGTGGTTGCCAGAGCCACGACGTGGATATCGAACGGCGTCATTCGACCACCTTCCCGCATCCGGCAGCCTGTTAGACCTATTGCTCTGTCTATCTGCCTGATCGTTCCAATCGACACTCAAGTAAACAGGAAACCCTCGCAAGTGGCCCTAGCATTTTCCCGGCACGTCAAGGCTGTTCGCAATCCATCGACTGGGTTTTGCCGGCCCCGCCCCTGGCAAACCCGGCCTCATGTGCCAATCGCACCAGTTCCACCACCGAGCCGACCCCGGCCTTGTCCAGAATGTTGGTACGGTGGAAATCGACCGTCTTCGGACTGATGCCAAGCTCGTAGGCAATCGTCTTGTTCGGCTTGCCCAGGACCAGCATGTCCATCACCTGGCGTTCACGTCGCGTCAAAGCCTCCACCCGCGATTGAAAGCCCCTGGCGTGCTCCTTGGTCGCTCGAATGCGTCGGTCCAATTCGACAGCCCTTTGAACGCTGTCGAGCAGCACCTGATCGCGGAACGGCTTCTCAATAAAATCCATCGCTCCGGCCTTCATGGTTTCGACCGCCATCGGCACGTCGCCGTGGCCGGTAATGATGATGGTCGGGATGTCGATATTCAACTCGTTGAGCCGGGCCTGGAGCTCGATACCGCTCATCCCCGACATCCGTACGTCCAATACCAGGCAGCCCGGCTGCGAGGGATCGTACTGGTCCAGAAACTGCTGCGCCCCGCTGAACGTCCGAACCTTCAGGCCGATATCCTCGATCAGCAGACCTAAAGACTGGCGGATGGCTTCATCGTCATCGACGACAGATACAATGGGTTTTGTGCTGCTCACGTTTGGCTCCTTCCGCTGGTAGTGTGAATCTGAAGACCTTGTCCGAGCCCTCGTTGGCTTCCGCCCACAGCCGACCGCCATGGGCCTCGACAATCCGACGACTCAGGGACAAACCAATCCCAAGACCCTCATTCTTGGTGGTGAAAAACGAATCGAATACCCTCTCCGTGAGTTGCGCCGAAGGCCCCCGGCCGGTGTCGGCAACCGCAATCTCAATCTTGTTGTCACCGGCAGCACGCGTCGAAACGGTCAGGTTTCGCACGGGGGCCTGGCACTCGCTCATCGCTTCCAGGGCGTTCCCCATGAGGTTGAGCGTAACCTGTTGAATCCCTACTGCGTCGCATCGCGCTTTGGGCAGGTCCTCGGCCAAGTCCCGAACGACGGCGATGCCGAGGCGGGCGATCTGCGGCTGCATGCGTGCCGTAACGTCGGCGCAGGTGGCATGGATGGCGGGGCGTCCTTCATACTCTATGCGACAGGCGTGCAGCTCCATCCAGCGAACGGTCCCATCCTTTCGAACGATGCGGAATTCGCAGTTCTCCGGACGCATTCTGCCGTCGAGTCGAGCGATGTGATTGTCCCAGACGAGCCGCCGGTCCTCACTGTACACGAAGTCCCGCAGTTCCTGGGGCGATAGCACCTGAATCTCTTCGACCGTGTAGCCGCTGATCTGGCTCATGACATGATTGGCGAACACCACCCGCTCGTCCTGGATCACAACCAGCCCCTTCGCCTATAGGCCCGCTCACGCCCTCAACGTCCGGGCAGACACAGCCGCCGGCAGCGGGTCATTGACATCGCTCTATCTTGTTGTCGGGTCGAAATCGATGGACTTAACCCGGACCGCCCGGTCTGTTTCACGCTCCTCGCGTCTCTGTGGGTTGGCGCAACGAAATTTCGCACCGAGACCCGAACTATTGCCAACACCCAACGTAAAAATTATTGGACGTAACGAACAGGAACCCATACAATGGGGCATCCGGATTGTGTGGTTGATGATATGAGAACGTAAAAACCAAGATTTTTCTCCCCTCCGGAAAACATCGGGTAGCACCCTGCTGCTCGATGTTTTCTTCTTGCTGCCCTCTATCTCTTGCCTATGTTTGGCATATTTCCCATTGACTCACTCAGGCATCGCGACCGTGGCATTTCTTGTATTTCCTGCCGCTACCGCACGGACAGGGGTCGTTTCGCCCAACCTTGGGCTGCTCCAGGCGAATCTGCTTGACCTTCTGCTCGCCTTGCGGCGCCTGGGCGGCGGCACGCTGCCGCTCAGCCATCGCGAACTGCCCGACCTCGTCGTGCGTCGTCTGGCTGACATTCCAGACGCTCCGCGCCCGCGTCCCGGCTTCGAGATGGACGCGGAAGATGATATCCGTAACGCGATCCTCGATCGATTCGAGCATCTCGTTGAACATCCGGTAGCCCTCGCGCTTGTACTCGACCTTGGGGTCCTTCTCCGCGAAGGAGCGGGTCCAGATGCTGTCCTTGAGGTGGTCCATCGCGTAGAGATGGTCCTTCCACGTACTGTCGTAGACCTGCAACAGGACGTACCGCTCCAAATCCGCCAGCTCGCGACGCAAGAAGCGATGCGCAGCCGTCCTGAGGCGTTCTTCGCGTTCGTCGGCTTGGCCCAGGTCTTCTGGCTTCAACGAGGCGTCGAACCTCTCATTGGCCCACTGAACCAATTCGGCAATACTCAGATGCGAGATCTTGTCAGCCAGCTCTTCGCCGAGCTTGCCGTCGTTGTAGCTCTCGCTCAGCCGAAGCAATTGCTTCTGCACCTCGCGCGGTTTGGCGTTCTGCAGGCGTTCGGCTGAGAGGTCGGCGTTGTATTTCTTGTTGGCCCATTGGGCCAGAGACTCGAAGCCATAGACGTTGGCCTCCTGCGAGCCGTACGCCATGCTCATGGCGAACTCGACCGGATACTCGATCTCGCGCCGGCGGTACTTCTGCCCGGTTTCAGCAAGCATCATCTCCCGGGCCTGTCTGGCGTCCAGTTCTTTGAGCCGCTCGAGATCGAGCTTGAGATCAAACTTGGCGCGGGCCCACTCGGCCAGGCGGCGAACGGCGAAATCGTCTCCGAGGAATTCGGCCAAGGGCGAACAATCCTTCTTGTCCACCTGCTCGCCCGCGGCCGCGACGAGCTGCTCCTCGATCTCCTCGGGCGAGAGGTTCTTGACCTTGCCTGCACTGAGATTGACCTTGAACGCCGACATCGCCCACTTGCTCAGACCCGCCACGTCCCAGGTGCCCGGGTCGGAGTAATCCTCAAGGTACTCCCCCAAAGACAGTGAGATATCGTTTTTGGCGGCGTCTCTGGCGCGGCTCTTGATAAGCTGCTCAACGTCCTCGGGTTCGGCGTCGACTACATCGGAGATCCTCAGCTCGACGTCGAAATTCGCGCGGGCCCATTCGAGCATGCACTTGAACGGATACTCCTTGTCGAGGATGGAATTGCAGTGGCTGGTGATCGTGTGGTCGATCATCTCCTCGATCATCTCCTTGAGGTTGCGGCCTTCGAGCACCTGCCGCCGCCGCGAGTAGAAGATCTTCCGCTGATGGTCCATCACCTCGTCGTATTCGAGCAGGCTCTTGCGAATCTCGAAGTTCCGCTCTTCGACCTTCTTCTGGGCCTTCTCGATGCCCTTACTGATCCGGCTGTGGTAAATGGGCTGGCCCTCTTCCCAGCCGATCCAGGACAGCGCCTTGACCGTCCACTCGGGTGCAAAGACGCGCATCAGGTCGTCGTCGAAGCTCAGGAAGAACTGGCTCGACCCGGCGTCCCCCTGGCGGCCGGCGCGGCCACGAAGCTGGTTGTCGATTCGCCGCGCCTCGTGCCGCTCGGTGCCGAGGATGTGCAGACCGCCGATCTCCGCCACGCCGGGCCCCAGCTTGATATCGGTGCCCCGGCCGGCCATATTGGTCGCGATGGTTACATTGCCGCGCATCCTGCCGTCGCGGGTCTTGTGCTGGTGGCCCGCCTTCAGAACGATCTGGGCCTCGCGGGCGTGCTGCTTGGCGTTGAGGACCTCGTGGTCGAGACCGTGTCGTTTCATCAGGGCCGTCGAGAGCGCCTCGCTCCGCTCGATGCTGATCGTGCCGACCAGGACGGGTCGGCCGGCGGCGCTGGTCTCGTTGATCTCCTCGACAATCGCGTCGAATTTCTCAGCCATTGATTTGTAGATCACGTCCTGGCGATCGTCGCGGACACACGGCTTGTTCGTCGGAATCACCACAACGTCCAGCTTGTAGATCTTCATGAACTCATCGGCTTCGGTGGCGGCCGTACCGGTCATGCCCGCAATGGCGTCGTAGAGCTTGAAAAAATTCTGCAGCGTGATCGTCGCCAGCGTCTGGCTCTCTTCCTTGACGGTGACGCCTTCCTTGGCCTCCACCGCCTGGTGCAGCCCGTCCGACCACTGCCGCCCGTGCATCAGGCGCCCCGTGAACTCATCGACGATGACGACCTTGCCGTCCATGACGGCATAGTCCTTCTCCCTCTCAAAGACCACGTGGGCCCGAAGACTCTGCTCGATGAGATGCTTCCACTCCATGTTCTGCCCCATCGAGAACGGACCCATGCCGAGCAGCTCCTCCGCCTTGGTGGTCCCCTTTTCCATGAGACGGGCGGATTTGTGTTCCCGATCCTCCTTGTAGTAGAGTGTCTTCTCCTCGATCTGATCCTCCGTACCCTTCAGTTCGGCGTGGAGGTGGGCTTCGGCCCGATCGAGTTCGGTCTCAGCTTTCTCGATTCCTTTGAGGGCTCTCTCAATGCGCTGCGCGTCTTTGGCCTTCTTAGCTTCCGACAGTTCTCCCTGTGCGTTGGCAAGCGCTCGCTCTGCGGCGGCTTTCTGCCGACTGGCGCGGTCATAGTTGCTCTGAAGGCCGATCAACTGCCGCGCGATCTGATCGGCCTTCTTGTAGCGAGTGACATCGTCGAACGCCGGCCCGGAAATAATCAGCGGCGTTCGGGCTTCGTCGATCAGGATCGAATCCACCTCGTCGATGATGGCATATTCGAGCGGCCCCTGAACCATCTGTTCCAGCGAGGTCTTCATGTTGTCGCGCAGGTAGTCGAAGCCGAACTCATTGTTGGTCCCATAGGTGACATCGCAGCGATAGGTGTCTTTTCGTTCCTGACCGGCCGAATCCATATCGGCCTGGATCGCTCCGACCGTCATGCCCAGCGCGTTGTAGACCGGGGCCATCCACTCGGCGTCGCGCTTGGCCAGATAGTCGTTGACCGTCACCAGGTGTACGTGCCGCCCGGTCAGATGCACCATGTAGGCCGCCAGAGTCGCCACGAGGGTCTTGCCTTCGCCCGTGGCCATCTCAGCGATCTTGCCGTCGAACAGCACGTTGCCGCCGATGAGCTGAACGTCGAAGTGCCGCATCTCGACCGTCCGCCGGGCGGTCTCACGGACTACTGCGAACGCCTCGGGAAGGATGGCGTCCGGAGCCGTTCCAGCCGCCAGGGCCGCCTTGAACTGGCCGGTCTTGGCCTTCAGCGCCGCATCGTCGAGTAGGCGCATCTCGTCCTCGAACGCATTGGCCCGCTCGACCATCCCCCTGTAGGACTTGACCAGACGTTCGTTGCGCGAGCCGAAAACCTTCAGGAGAACTCTGCTTACCTTCTCGAAAGCCATTTCGCTAACTCAATCCTCTCCATGCAGGGGGCATCATCGCCGACCGAAGCCGGTCGCGAATCCACAGAATTCGGTCTATTCCTTGACTCGTGTGACATACTCGCCCGTGCGTGTATCCACCCGGATCAGTTCACCCACCTTGATGAATGGGGGTACGGTGACTACAAGCCCGGTCTCCATCGTCGCCGGCTTGGTCTGGTTCGTGGCGGTGGCGCCCTTGATCTCCGGCGGGGTGTCGGTCACTTCAAGGTCCACCGTATTGGGCAGCGTAACGACGACCGGCTTACCCTCGTACATGCTGACTTGCAGCGGTGTGTTCGGTTTGAGGTACTTGGGGCCGTCGCCAAATGCATCGTCGTCCAGGGTGATCTGATCGAACGTTTCGGTGTCCATCAGAATGTGTTCGTCGCCCGAGGAGTAGAGGTATTCATAGTTGCGCTTGTCGAGAAAGGCCTCTTCGATGACCTCTTCGCTGCGCAGCCGCACGTTTTGAATCGAGCCGTCCATCAGACTCTTGAGCTTGGTCTGATAGACAGCCCCTCCCTTGCCCAATTTGACATGCTGAAAATCGACGATCGCATAGAGCTTCTCGTCGATCTTGACCGTCTGGCCTTTTCGCATTTCCGATGCTCTCATGTTCGGCTCCAACGCTGACTCGAATGGGATTCTTCAAAACTGTGAACGTAAAGCACTTACGTACCGTGCCAGTATGCCAGAGACTCCCAGACCTGTCAAGAAAACGCCTCCGGTCCATCGGATTCAGCCTCGGTGTGTCAGTCTGATCCTGTGCTATCGATCAGGTCCGCGCCGCCAGCGCACCCATTGCCCCCCGTCGCTAATCCTGCACTGCTGTTCTGCCGATAGGATCTGTGGAGTGCAGGTGGTAGGTCCGTCTGCGACTGAATGTGGGAATCTCTACGGGAGCCATCCGATGAGATCGAATCGACGAACGTACATCGCCATCGCGGCCGTTGCGGTCGGCATTGTCGTCCTGGCGCTGCCCAGTTCGGTTGGACAGAACCAGAGGAACTACGAGATCCAGACTCGGGTCTATGCCACGCCTGACTACCGGACGGATACGATGCGGGCCATTGAGGCCTACGAGCGCGTCATGGAACGCTATATGGACGCGAGCGAGCGGAACTTCGCAGCGGTTACCGCCGACATCGGTGCCGTCGCCGTTCGACTGGAGGCCATTGACATCGGGCTGGCCAAGCTGGACGCCCGGCTCGAACGCATCGAGCGGCACCTCGGCATCCTGCCGCCGCCGCGTGTGGCCGACCCCAATACGACACCACCTACGGCTCCCGCACCCCTGCCCGCACCCAGCTCGCGCGGATACGGTGGTCAATAGCCCGGCGAGTGTGGTCGGCTACCCCAGCGGACGCTATCGACACTGCGTGCCCATCGGGTGTGTGGGCTGCGGACGGCCGGGCCACGCTCTGGGATTGCCCTGGGAATTGCGGAGAAGGCACTTGACGCGAAAGTGGATTGTCCTATCCTATGGCTTTTCACGCCCTGGAAAGGAGTCGACCAAGTGCAGGGAAGTATGCCTTTGGGCCAGTTTGTCTTCGAGCCTCCCGCCGTCGAGCCGGCGCCGAGCGTGTTGCATGACGAGCACCTCAAGCGGACGAGCAGGTCGCGGATGAGCCCCTTCGCGGGGTACGTGATGCCGCTGTGGTATTCGTCGATCGCCGCCGAGCACCGCGCCGTTCGCGAGGCGGCCGGGCTGTTCGATTGTACCCACATGGGTGTGCTGGAGTTCTGCGGCGGCGGGGCGGCCGAGTTCCTCAACGCCGCCACCACCAACGACGTTCAGAAGCTCGCCGTCGGGCGGGCGCAGTACAGCTATCTCCTCGACGCCGCCGGCAACATCCTCGACGACATCATCGTCTATCGCCGGGCCGAGACGCTCTACATGGTCGTCGTCAACGCGGCCAACGAGCCGAAGGTCAAGGTCTATCTGACCGAGTTGCTGGCCGGACGCGTGGTGATCGAGGTCGAGCCCCAACGGACGGGATTCCGTCCGTCCGAGCCGTGCATCTTCCGCGACATGCGGGATACGACGGCCGGGGCGGACTGCCGCGTTGATATTGCCTTGCAGGGGCCCGCGTCCATCGATGTGCTGGCGAAGCTGTCCTCGGACGGAACGATTGCCGAGGAGCTGTCAGGCCTGAAGGGTTTTGCCTTCTTCGAGCAGGAGCTGAGCGGCATCGACTGTCTGATCTGCCGGACCGGATACACCGGGTCGAAGATTGGCTTCGAGCTGTTCGTCCATCCCGACCAGGCTGCCCGCCTCTGGAGCCTTGTCCTGGAAACGGGCGAGCCGCTGGGTGTGCTGCCCTGCGGGCTGGGCGCCCGCGACAGCCTGCGGATCGAGGCGGGCCTGCCGCTGTATGGGCATGAACTGGACGGTCCGTTCGGAATCTCGCCTTTCGAGGCCGGCTACGGATGGGCGGTCAAGCTCGACAAGGCATTCTTCGTGGGCAAGGCCCCGATGGCGAAGATCGCTGCGACCTATGACATGCAGGTGGCGCGGCTGGAGTTCAGTGCGACGAAAGGGGTTCGACCGGTCCGGCCGGACGACCCGATGATCGATGGCTGCGGCGTCTGTGTCGGCTGGGTGCTCAGCAGCGCCAAGGCCGACGAGAAGCAGTATGCCCTTGCCTATGTCGGCCGCAACGCGGCGACGGAAGGCAACGCCCTGGGCGTCTACTACCTGGCGCGAAGCCCCAGCCAGGTCCAGCAGGGCCGGGCCGAACGCATGGACAGAGGACAACAGGCACAGGCCGATCTGATGGGAACCGTTGTCGGCCGATTCGAGAAGTTCTAACAGGAGGCAATGCAATGGTCGTTGAGGGTCTGCTCTATACGAAGGACCACGAATGGGCGAAGGTCGAAGGCGACATCGTCACGATGGGGATCGCGGACTACGCGCAGGAGCAGTTGGGCGAGTTGGTGTTCGTCGAGCTGCCGGAGGTGGGCAGGGAAATCGCCGCACGCAAGGAGATCGCAGTGGTCGAAAGCTCCAAGGCGGCCGGCGACGTCTACAGTCCCGTCACCGGTACGGTCACCGAGGTCAATTCCGAGCTGACCACCAAACCCGAACTGGTCAACGAGGACTGCTACGAGGGCGGGTGGATCTGCAAGCTGAAGATCACCGACAAGACGTCGCTCGACAACCTGATGGACGCCCAGAAGTACCAGGAATACCTCGACACGCTATAGGTCCAATCGGTCCCACAGGTCCGATGGACCTATTGTCCGGAGAGAAGATGGAATTCGTCCCACACACCGAACAGCAGCAGCAGGAGATGCTTGCCGAGATCGGCCTGACGATGGACGGCTTGTTCGCCGACATACCCGCCCACCTGAAGGCCAAGTCGTTCAATCTGCCGGCGGGCCTGAGCGAGATGGAGGTGCGCAATCGCCTGGCCGAGCTGGCGGGCAAGAACTCGATCGACCTGACGCTCTTTCTGGGCGGCGGGTTCTACGACCACTTCATCCCCTCGGCGGTCTATTCGATCATCTCACGCAGCGAATTTTACACGGCCTATACGCCGTACCAACCCGAGTTGTCACAGGGCACCCTGCAGGCGATCTACGAGTACCAGTCCGCCATCTGCCGGCTCACCGACATGGAGGTTTCCAACGCCTCGCTCTACGACGGCGGCACCGCCATGTACGAGGCGATGATGATGGCCCTGCGCATCACGGGCCGCAACAAGGTCATCATCGACGACAGCGTCAATCCGATCTATCGCGTGATGATCCGCTCGTATACGCGAAATCTTCAGATCGACCTGGACGAGACCCGCTGCACCAATGGTCTGGCCAACCGCGCCGAGATCCTCGACAAGCTCGACGACCAGGCCGCCGCGATCATCGTTCAGAACCCGAACTTCTTCGGCTGCATCGACGATTTCACCGACCTGGCCAAGGCCGCTCACGCCAAGGGCGCGCTGCTGCTCGTCTCGTGCTATCCGATCTCGCTGGGCATCCTCAAGACGCCCAGTGCGATGGGCGCCGACATCGTTACGGGCGAGGGCCAGAGTCTGGGCATGCCGATGTCGTTTGGCGGTCCGTACCTCGGCTTCATGGCCGCCCGCAAGGAGCACGTGCGCAAGATGCCCGGCCGCGTGGTCGGCGAGACGACCGATCGCGAAGGTCGCCGCGCGTTTGTTCTGACCCTTCAGGCCCGCGAACAGCACATCCGACGTGACAAGGCGACCTCGAATATCTGCTCGAATGAGGCGCTCTGTGCCCTGACGGCACTGGTGTACCTATCGCTGCTGGGCAAGAAAGGGCTCAAGGAAACCGCCCAGCGCTGCGCCGACAAGGCCAGCTACGCCTGCCAGAGGCTGGCCGCCATCGCAGGTGTTCAACCCCGCTTCAAGACCCGGTGGTTCTTCAACGAATTCGTCGTCGATCTGCCTCGCGAGGCGGCGGACGTGATCGCCAGGCTGATCGAGAGGGGCTTTGCCGCCGGCTTTCCGCTGAGCCGATACTATGAAGGGATGGAAAACTCCATGCTGATCTGTGTGACCGAGAAGCGCACCAAGCAGGAGATCGGCATGTTGGCCGAGGCGCTGGAAAGCGTACTGTAAAATCAAGAAGCAAACATAAAAGATCAGAATTGCGGAATCGCCTTTGGCGATAGCCTTTTTGCGCTTTGGTCTGTGATTTTGATCTTTGCTTTCTACATTTTGATCTGCCTTATGGGTGTGCTATGAAGCTCCTGTTTGAGAAGAGTGTGTCAGGCCGTCGGGGCGTCTGCCCCGGGCCGAGCGACGTGCCGACATCGGTCAATATCAAGGACGACCTGCTGCGCGACCGCAGTGCGGCATTGCCTGAGTTGAGCGAGCTGGATGTCGTGCGTCACTTCACCGAGCTGTCCCGGCGTAACTTCGGCGTCGACACGAACTTCTATCCGCTCGGTTCCTGTACGATGAAGTACAACCCCAAGGTCGCCGAGCGCATCGCCAGCTATCCGGGCTTTGCGCATCTGCACCCGCTGCTGCCGCAGTTGCGCATGGGCGGCATGCTGATCCAGGGTGCCCTGGAGATCCTCTACGAGATGGACCTGCTGCTGCGTGAGATCACGGGCATGGCCGGCTTCACGATGCAGCCGATGGCCGGCGCTCACGGCGAGCTGACGGGCATGATGATCATGGCCGCCTACCATCGCGACAAGGGCCACAAGAAGACCGTTCTGTTGGCCCCTGACAGCGCCCACGGCACCAACCCCGCCAGCGCCGCCATCGCGGGCTATCGTGTCGTCTCGATCCCCAGCGATTCCGACGGCGTGATGGACCTGGCGGCCCTCAAGAAGGCCCTCAACGACGAGGTCGCCGGCGTGATGCTGACGTGCCCCAATACGCTGGGTCTGTTCAACCCGCACATCCGCGAGATCTGCGACCTGATCCACAGCGTCGACGGCCTGGCCTATTACGACGGCGCCAACCTCAACGCGATCGTCGGCAAGGCCCGTCCCGGCGACTTCGGCTTCGACATCGTCCACCTGAACCTGCACAAGACCTTCGCCACGCCTCACGGCGGCGGGGGCCCCGGTGCTGGACCGGTCGGCGTCAGGGACCATCTCGTCCCGTTCCTGCCCGTCCCGATCGTGGTCAATCGCGCCGACGGCACCTACGCACTGGAATACGACCGACCCAAGTCCATTGGCTACGTCGCGCCGTTCTATGGCAATTTCGGGATCGTGCTGCGGGCCTACGTTTACATCCTGCTGCTGGGTAAGGATGGCTTGGCCCGCGTCGCGGAAAACGCCGTGCTCAACGCCAACTACGTCCGCTGTAAGCTGAAGGACCATTACGCTGCGGCCTTCGACAAACTCTGCAAGCACGAGTGCGTCTTCAGCACGACGGACGAGATGGCCGCCAACGGCGTTCACGCCATCGACATCGCCAAGGCCCTGATCGATCGGGGATTCCATCCGCCCACGGTCTACTTCCCGACCATCGTCAAAGAGGCGATGATGATCGAGCCGACTGAGACCGAGAGCAAGGAGACGCTCGACGCCTTCATCACCGCCATGATCGAGATCGCCGAACTGGCACGGACGGACCCCGAGGCGCTCAAAGCGGCCCCCATCACCACGCCCGTCTCTCGCCCCAACGAAACCGCCGCCGCCAAGAACCTGAACGTCGCCTTTCTCTGACGCCGGACGAGTGGCAAGGGGGATGCGCGAAATGAGAGCATGCGGTGGATCGATTGGACGAAGGAAAAACGCCGCAATCCGGCCTCCGTGGCCGATTGCGGCAGGGCACCCGAAAAACGAATGGAGACGAAGGGAATCGAACAATCCCCATTTCTGCCTCAGAGACACCGATTCCTGAGCCGCGCGGCACAGAATCCGGCACAGTAGCTGCACCAAAAAACCCGTCCGACCCCGACTTGACGCTGATTCAGGAACAGTGGCCGTTCCTGTCGGGGCATGTCAAGGCGGCGATCAAGGCACTTGTGCGGAGTGCGTCCAAGGAAGGAGCGGTGGAATGACGGCGACAGCCACTGAAGAAACCGACGTCGTGACCGGCATGGACGCCGATCATGTCGATGATGCTGCTCCCGGCAAGGAGGAACAGAAGCATCGGTTTGTGGTGATGCGGGCGAAGGGGTGCAGCTATGCGCGGATTGCGCGGGAGTTGGGGGTGTCCAAGGGGACGCTGACGGCGTGGAATGTCGAGATGGAGGCGGAGGTCGCCAGGGCGCGGGCGATGGAGTTGGAGGCGCTCCAGGAGGAGTTCTTTCTGCTCAAGGAAGGTCGCATTCGCCTCATCGGGGAGCAACTCAAGGCGATCCAAACCGAGATTGGCAGGCGGGACCTGTCCAAGGTCAATACCGACAAGCTCCTCGAACTCCAGCTTCGGTACTTCGAGCAACTCAAGGGTGAATACGTCGAGACCGGCCAGAGAACCAAAACAGGTCCAAAACTGAACAGCAGCGACATCGCCAAGCAGCTTCAGGGCGTGCTGGCCCGGTATCGAGCGGGCGAGATCGACGAATCGCAGGCCAAGCTGGAGCAGGCGGCCCTGCAATCGATGCTCAAGGCCATCGAACAGACCGACCTGGCGGCCAAGCTGGGGCGGCTGGAAGCCGTGGTTCAGGCAAGGAGGTGACACAACATGGCAAGGACGGTAACGATGACAGCGGTCAAGCGGATCATCGCCAAGGGCCTGACCGGCTGGCAGGCGGGCAAACTCGTCTTGCAGGATGCGGTCGATACCTGCCGGGGCAAGGGCAGCGTTCTCACAGAGGGCGAAATGGCCGCCATCCAGGCGATCCGGATGGAGGGGGCTGACGTCCGGGACTACAACACGTTCATGGCCGTGTGCCGGGGCTTCCACCGGGGCTGCATGCTGGCGGAGTTGGCATGCAAGGATGCCTGCCTGCAAATGGGATTCCTCGAATGTGCCCTCTGCGACGTTGATAAACGCCGGACGGTCGAACTGTTCGAATCGTTCGGCCCGCAGATCGTCACGCGAAAGCAGTACGCCGAGATCGTGGCCGCCCAGCACCAGAAGAAGCTGGCGTTCGAGTTCGGTCTGGGCTACGTGGTCGAGGAGCGGTTCTATGCGATCGCGCCGCCGGAGGCCAGGTCAGCGATTGACGAGGCCGGCGTGGATGTCGAGTCTGTGGAAGACTTCATTGCGGCCGTCCCCGAGGCATACAGGGATCTCTGCAAACAGGCTATCGACCAGATCCGCCGGCTCCACGCCGGTGGCAAGCTGGCGGTCGTCTACGACGAACAGGACGGGAAGGAGATCAAGCCCTCGCTCACCCGGTGGAAGAAGGGCAAGCTGTCCCCGGAAGAGACCACGAAGCTGATGGACCGGCTCTATGTGACCGGTCAGACGCTCTACGACTGCACCGAGCTTCCCGAATGGAAGATACTGGTGGACCGATACCAGCGGCACTGGCTTGACGACGACGATGAACGATTCCGGCACGCCTACGCCGTCGTGGAAGACTGTCCGGATGTCTGGCTGGACGGCAAAGGCCGCTACAAGGGACCGACGCCTCCCAGCGAGTGGATTACCCACAGCACGGAGTTGCTTCTGGGCCTGACCGGTCACGATGGCAAGGCACAGAAATCTGTCGAGCGCGTCGGAGCAGAACTGAAGGATACGCTGGCGGCGGCCGAACGAAACATCCGCATGTTTCTCGCCATCCAGGCAGTGCTCGACACAGCGGCTGATGCCGTCGGGCTGGATGTCGATGGCGACGACGGCGTGCTTGCCGGCCCGAACGACAGACTCGACGCCTCCATCACCCTCTTCAATCTCCGCCTGGAGGAACTCAACGAGGAGCGAGGATTTTGGCAGTCGGCCCAGACCCGGCTGGAGAAGGCCCTCAAGATGCTCCCTTCCATCGACGCAGATGGCCTCAGACCGAGCCCCGATTCCCTGATCCAACTCAAAGCCAAGATCCTCGACGACGCCCACGGCGAAGAATGGCTGCGAACCAAGGCGGTATCCCTGGATTGCGGCGACGGCGTCCACCTGGAAGAACTGATGAACTGACCGGTCGGCTGGCAGCGGGACGGATGCCTTCCAGAAGCTCGACGAGGGGAGGCCGTCCGCCAGAGTGTATTCTATTTCGCGATAATTGCTTGTGAGGCAATTATCCCATCTGTACAATACACCCATGAAGAAACGCTTGGGACAACTCGAAACCCGACTCTTCGCCTATGTTCAATTGCGCGGACTGACGGCCATACGGACGGGTCAACTGCAAGAGCCGCTACATCTGACCGGCACGCAAGAGCGGGAATTGCTCAGCCGGCTGGAGAGGGCAGGATTGATCGCGCGGGTATGCCGGGGGGTGTATCTGGTCCCGCGACGATTGCCCCTGGGCGGCAAGTGGAGCCCAGATGAGGCTCTGGCGCTAAATACGCTGATGGCAGACAAGCAGGGCCGCTACCAGATATGCGGGCCGAACGCCTTCAACCTCCACGGGTTCGACGAACAGATCCCCGCCCGCGTCTACGCCTACAACAACCGACTCTCGGGCGAGCGCCAGATCGGTACAGTGGCTCTGACGCTCATCAAAGTGGCCGACGAGCGGCTGGGCGACACGGAGAAGGTCCGAACGCCAGGCGGCGAGACGGCGATCTATGCCTCGCGCGTCCGAACACTTGTGGATGCCGTGTATGACTGGTCACGGTTCAACAGCCTGCCCCGTGGATACGAGTGGATTCGTCGCGAACTGGCGGCCCGGCGGGTCGGTGCGGCCGAACTGGTCAAGACCACGCTCCGCTACGGCGACACAGGGACCATCCGCCGGATGGGGATGCTGCTGGAGCGCGAAGGGGTGGACGCCCGGCTGCTACGCAGGCTGGAGCGGGCGTTGAACCCGACTACCGGTCTGATTCCCTGGATTCCCACGAGGCCCAAGCGCGGCACGCTGGACCGACGATGGGGGGGGGTAATCAATGAGCAAGCCTGATCCAACGCTCATCCGGGTCCACGGGGACCGGGCCATGTTTCTGGAAGCCCTGAACTTCACGGCGGCCCACACGGGATTTTCGCCCCGGCTGATTGAAAAAGACTACTTCTGCACCGTGCTGTTGCAGTATCTGGCCACGACGGGTGCGAAGGCCGGAACACGACGGTGATTGTTCGACTTGAGAAAGGGGAAACAGCAGATGATGACGCTGCGGTCATTCAAGAAGGGGCTGGCCAGCGTACCGATGGCGACCGCTTGGTCGTTGACGGAGCTGGGGCAGGCCGTCGGGCGTCAGGAGTTGTTCACCCGGCAGTCGCCACAGCGGCTGCGGGCCTTGCGCGAGCATGCCCTGATCGAGAGCGCGGTTTCCAGTAATCGCATCGAGGGCGTGGAGGTAGACGCCAAGCGTGTCGGGACACTGGTCTTCGGCAGGGCGGCCCTGCGCGACCGCGATGAGGAGGAGGTCCGTGGCTACCGCGATGCGCTGAACCTGATCCACACGCAAGGCGCAAAGCTCCAGATGTCGGAGAAGACGATCCGCGATCTGCATCGACTGGCTCGCGGGAGCGTGTGGGACGCCGGGCAGTACAAGCAGAAGGATACGGACATCATCGAGCGATTCGCGGACGGTCGCGAGCGGGTGCGGTTTCGTCCGACGCGGGCGAAGCGGACCCCTGTGGCGATGGCGGAACTGACGGAGTTATGGACGGACTGCCTGCGGGAGAAGTGGGTCCCGCCCCTGGTGGCGGTGGCCGCGTTCAACCTGGACTTCCTGTGCATCCACCCGTTCCGGGACGGCAACGGGCGGGCATCGCGGTTGCTGCTGCTCCTGCAATGCTACCATGCGGGGGCGGAGGTGGGCCGCTACATCAGCTTGGAACGGCTGATCGAGGAGAACAAGGAGCGGTACTACGAGACGCTGGAACAGTGTTCGACGGGTTGGCACGAGGGCAAACACGACCCCTGGCCGTTCATCAATTACGTCCTTTGGATTCTGCGCGAGGCGTACAAGGAGTTCGAGTATCGGGTTGGGCAGACGGCCGAGCCGCGCGGGGCCAAGGCGGCGATGGTGCGGGAGGCGGTGGCCGGGCACCGTGCCGAGTTTCGCCTCAGTGACATCGAGCGGGCCTGCCCGGGGGTGGGCCGGGAGTGGATCAGGAGGTTACTGGCGGAGATGAGAGAGGCCGGCGAAGTGACCTGCAAAGGGCGGGGACCGGGCGCACGCTGGCGATGGCTTGGCAATAAGGGTAGTACCCTCAAATGAGGGTATTAATAAGGGTATTGAGGCGTTTTGGGCGGGCGAGGAAACCCAAATCCGCAAGACCTGATGCTACTGTCACCGTGGAGTCGGTATGTGCAATGGGACAAGGAGCATGGATGCTGGGAGAACTGAGAGCTAAGGACTCGTAAAGAAACGGATTCGGATGTTATGAGGTATTGGGATCAATCGTGTAGTTCCAGTCTGGGCAGACCTCGTGTCGCTGAAGCCGGATC
>Ga0334890_1001868_pt1 | contig 26138 bp, 16 predicted proteins | sample GraSluR1_MG_3_FD_207220 | JGI IMG/M metagenome (GOLD analysis project Ga0334890, IMG submission 207220) | Sludge microbial communities from methane-producing bioreactor in Wageningen University, Netherlands - Granular Sludge_31_08-R1 | ecosystem: Engineered > Bioreactor > Anaerobic >... | reverse complement strand
CATCGAAGACGTGCTGCGCATGGCCAGCCAGCCAACCTTCCGCGAAGATGTCGGGCGCGGGCTGTTCCGCGCGCTGTTCCCCGGCAAGCTGGAAGATGTCTACCGGGCGGCGCTGGCCGAAACGACTGTGCGCGGCTTGACGCTGGAGATGGAGCTGCGCTTCGACCGCGACCTGGCCCGCATCGCCCGTTACCCCTGGGAGCTGCTCCACGACGGCACGCGCTTCCCCGTGCAGTCGGGCGCAGTCGCCCTGACGCGCACGCTGCCCTGCCCGGAGCCGCCGCCCCCGCTCGCGCCGGCCACTCCCCTCGAAGCCCTGTACGTGGCCGCGCACCCGTCCGACTGGCCGCCGCTCGCCGCGCAGTACAACGACCTGGCGGGGGCGCTGGCCGGGCCGCTCGGCGCGGGCACGCTCGACCTGGCTTACCTGCTGCCCGCTACCTGGGATGCGCTGATGGATTGGCTGCTGGCGGGCGCGCCGCACGTGCTGCACTTCGAGGGCCACACCGCCCTGACGCGCACCGGGCGGTTCGCCTTCGAGGGCGGGCGCGGCGACTCCGACTTGGTGGATGCGGAGATCGTCGGGGCGGCGCTGGCTGGCTCGGCGCTTCGCCTGGTCGCGCTGAGCGCCGCGACGCAGACACCTGCTGCTGGCGAAGGGTTGCCAGCGGGCGCGGCCCCCTGGTTGGTGCTGGCCGGGGTGCCCGCCGTCGTAGCCGTGCAGGGCGCGCTGCCGCCCGACGCTGCGCTGACCTTCTGGCGGGCGTTCTACGCGGCGTTGCTGGCCGGTGAGCCGGTCAGCGCGGCGGTGGACACAGGGCGACGGGCGCTGCGCCGCACGGTCTACTGGTACGTGCCCGCGCTGTTCGCCCGCGCCCCGGAGCCTCTGTCTGGGCCGGGCGGCGCGCTGGACTTGCGTATAGACACCGCCGCACCGCGCGCCGTCCCTGCAGGGTACCCGCTGCGCGTGGCCGCATGGCTACACGAAATGGACGCCCCCACGCCCCCGGCGGAAGCCGTGCGCCGCCTGGTCGGGGCGGCAGTCACCCCTGCCGGTGACGAGGAGGGGACCGTCGCGCCGGTCAACCGCCGGGCGGAGGCAGCGGGACGGCTCAGCGCGGGCGCGGTCGAGGTGCGCCTGACGGCGGAGGGCTGCACGGTTCACAGCGGGCAGGCCAGCGTCACGCTGATGGCGGGCATCGCCCCGCCGCCGCTGTGGTTTGCGCTGACCCCGCTGCGCGCCGGGTCGGTCGCGCTGACCTTGACCATCACCCAGGCGGGCGTGCCGCCCGTCACCGTGACCCACCCCCTGGACGTGTTGCCCGGCGAGGGCGCGCCGTCCGAGGTGTTGCTGCTGGCGCACCATTGGCCGGACGCCGCGATCCCGCTTGACCACGAAGCCGCCCTGCTCGATGCGTCGCTGACGGCGGACGAGCTGGCGCTGCTGAGGGGCGCAGAGGGCGAGGGCGTCGAGGGGGAGGAAGCCACCCCGCCGCCAACTGCCCAGGAGCCTGCCGCGCCAGAAGAGGGCCTGGACGACGTGCTGGACGACGTGCTGGCCTGGCTGCGCGCCGGCGAGCCAACGGCCCCGCTCATGCCCTGGCTGGACGAGCAGCCTACCCCCCAGGCCGCGCCCGCGCACTGGTTGGACGACCAGCCCGTGAGCGAGTCGTCCGCACCGCAGATGGACGAGCAGCCGCCCATCGCCGCGCCAACCCCACAACCGGACGCGCCCGCTCAGCAGCGGCGCATTGCCGGGCTGTCCCTGCGCGACTTCGCGCTGCTGATCCTCGTGCTCGTGGTGATCTGGGTGGTCATCGCCGTCGTAGTCCTGACCGTGATCTAGCGCCCCTGCACCGCTATCCAGGGGATGATGCGCGCCGGGTGCAGGGCCAGCGCCAGCGCGAGCATGGCCGCCGCCGGGTCGTCCGGCTGCGTGGGACGGAAGGGCAGCGGCACGATCCGCGCGCCGGAATGGTCACGCAGCGCGGCGATCTCCCCCGCCGTCCAGCCCGGCGCGAGCAGGATCACGTCCGGGGCCAGGGCGCGGATGGCCGTCTCGTCCATCTGGCGGACGTCGCCATAGCCAGCTTCGGCGGCGACGTTCACCCCTCCGGCGGCGGCGATCAGGTCGCCCACCAGCACCCCGCGCCCGAAGGTGTAGCGTTCCGGAGTCAGCACCAAGGCGCGGGTAAGCCGACGCCCGTCCAGCGCCGCGCCGAGCGCGGACATGCGCCGTTCCAGGCGAGTCAGAAGGGCGGCGGCTCGCATGTCGCGCCCGGTCGCGCGGCCCAATGCGGTCACGCGCTCGCGGTAAGCGTCCAGGCTGGCGATGGGCGTCGTGACGAAGACGGGCACGCCCGCCGCCTCCGCCAAGGCGACCAGCGCGGGGTAGGCCGTCGCGTAGAGATCGGGGATGATCAGCAGCCCGACCCCGGCCCAGGGGAGCGCGTCCGGCGGCGGGACGGGGAGCGAGCGCAGCGCCTCGCGCTCGACGATCTGGGCCAGCGCCGGATCGTCGCCCACGACGGCGACTGTCTCCGGGCGCGCGGGGATGGTCAGCGTGCGGCCCGCCGCGTCGGTGACGGTGCGCGGGAAGGGATCAGCCTGAGCGCGGGCGGGCGACACGCTCGCAGCGAGCAGGGCGAGTGAGAGCGCAATAGCCTTAAGCGTGGCAAGGGGACGGCGCATGGTCGGGCGTCCTGGTGGTGGTGCTCATTAGCCTCACCCCCAGCCTCGCTACGCTCAGCTTCCCCCCTCTCCACGGCGTGGAGAGGGGGGAGCGAGGTCCGCGTCAGCGGGCCGAGCGGGGGTGAGGCTGCTAACCGGAGAAGGGCAGAATGCTCTTGTCTCTCTCTGCGTTCTCCGCGCCTCTGCGGCGATGCGCTGCTTCAGCAGCCGGCCTACCCCTCGCCCTCCGGCAGGACGCGGCAGCACAGCACCAACTGCTTGGCCGCGCGCACGTCGTCCACGCGCTTCACCGGCGCGTTGTGCGGCGCTTCGTGCAGCAGTTCCGGCGACTCCACCGCTTCCTTCGCGATCTGCTTCATCACGCTGATGAAGTAGTCGCAGGCTTCCTTCGTCTCCGTCTCGGTCGGCTCGATCAGCAACGCTTCGGGCACGATCAGCGGGAAGTAGTTGGTCGGCGGGTGGATGCCGTAGTCCATCAGACGCTTGGAGATGTCCAGCGCGTGGATACCCTCGGCCTCGTCGAAGTGGCCCATGCAGACGAACTCGTGCCCGCAGATGCGGTCGAAGGGCATGGCGTAGACGCCCTTGAGGGCGGCGCGGACGTAGTTGGCGTTGAGCACGGCGTGATCGGTGACGGCGCGCAGCCCTTCAGCGCCGTGCAGAGCGATGTAGGAGAAGGCGCGCACCAGCATCCCGAAGTTGCCCCAGAACGCCTTGACCCGCCCGATACTCTGCTCTGGCATGACGAAGCCGTAGAGCGGTGGTGTCTCGTCGTCGCCCTCCTCGATGATGTCCACCACCGGGCCGGGCAGGAAGGGCAGCAGCTTCTCGTTGACAGCGACCGGGCCGCTGCCGGGGCCGCCGCCGCCGTGCGGCGTGCTGAACGTCTTGTGCAGGTTGTAATGCATGACGTCGAAGCCAATCTCGCCCGGCTTGGCGATGCCGAGCATGGCGTTCATGTTGGCCCCGTCCATGTACACCAGGCCGCCGCAGCCGTGAACGATGTCCACGATCTCTTTGATGTGCGCCTCGAAGACGCCAAGCGTGTTGGGCACGGTGATCATCATGCCCGCCACATCGTCACCGCAGACCGCTTGCAGCTTGTCCAGGTCTACGTCGCCGTTGGCGTCGGAGGGAATCTCGACGACCTGCAGGCCGGCCATCGCGGTCGTGGCGGGGTTGGTGCCGTGCGCGCTGTCCGGCACGATGATCTTGGTGCGCTGCGGCTCACCGTTGGCCAGGTGATAGGCGCGGATCATCAGGATGCCGGCGAATTCGCCCTGCGCGCCGGCGGCGGGTTGCAGGCTGGTCCCGGCCATGCCGCTGATCTCAGCCAGCCACGCCTGAAGCTGGTACATCAGCGCCAGCGCGCCCTGCACCGTCGTCGGGTCTTGCAGCGGGTGGGCGGCGGCGAAGCCCGGCAGCCGCGCCATGTCTTCGTTCAGGCGCGGGTTGTACTTCATGGTGCACGAGCCGAGCGGGTAGAAGCCGATGTCAATGGCGTGGTTGAGCTGGCTCAGCCGCGTGAAGTGGCGCACGACATCCATCTCGCTCACTTCCGGCAGGTCGAGCGAGTCGCGTAGCAGGTCGGCGGGCAGGTCGGCCAGCGGCACATCGGGCGCGGGCAAGGTGATGCCCACCCGCCCCGGCGAGCCAAGATCGTAAATCAGCGGCTCCAGCGGTTGGGGAGCGCCATCTTTTTGCAGAATGAGTTCGGTCATGGTGTGTCCCTTGTAGTGATCAGTCGTCAGTTGTCAGTTGTCAGCGATCAGTAGCAGATAGCCTGCACCCGGTTCTTAACTGAAAACCGATAACCGATAACTGGAAACTCAATGCGCGTGCTCGTGCGGCAGGTGAACGTGCGGCTTCTTGGCCTCTTTGAGCGCTTCGACCAGCGTGTCAATCTCGTCGCGCGAGTTCATCTCCGTCACGGCGATCAACATCTGGTTGCGGCGCGTCTCGTCGTCCTGGGACAGGTCATAGCCACCGATAATACCCCACTGCTCCAGCAGAATGTGATTGATCTCGCTGACCGGCTTGGGACAGGTGACAACGAATTCCTTGAAGAACGGCTTGCTCATGTCCACGCTGTAGCCGTCCAGGGCGTCAATCTGCTGCGCGGCGTAGTGCGCCTTGTGGTAGCACAGTTCGGCGACGCGGCGCAGACCTCTCTTGCCCATCACGCTCATGTAGACGCAGGCGGCCAGGGCCATCAGCCCCTGATTGGTGCAGATGTTGCTGGTCGCCTTCTCGCGGCGAATGTCCTGCTCGCGCGGGCGCAGGGTCATCACATAGGCGCGCCGCCCATCGGCGTCCATCGTCTCGCCGACGATGCGCCCGGCGATCTTGCGCACGTACTCGGTGCGCGTGGCGAAGAAACCCAGGTACGGCCCGCCGAAGCTGAGCGGGCTGCCCAGCGGCTGCCCCTCGCCAACCACGATGTCCGCGCCCAGCGCGCCCGGCGGCTTGAGCAGGCCGAGTGCAATCGGGTCGGCCACAATGCACAACAGCGCGCCAGCGGTGTGCACGGCATCGGCCAGGCCGCTGAAATCCTCGATCTGCCCGAAGAAGTTCGGGTACTGGACGACGAGCATGGCCGTGTCTTTATCGAGCATGTCCACCAGGTCGGGCAGCGTGGCGCGGCCTCCCTTGTCGCCGACGAACTTCATGCCGCTGTTCTGGTGGTACGTCCGGACGACGGCCCGATACTGCGGGTGCACGCCGGGGCTGAGGATGACCTTGTTCCGCTTGCCGCGAAAGTGCGCGTTAGCCATGGTCACCGCCTCGGCCAGCGAGGTCGCGCCGTCGTAATGGCTGGCGTTGGCCGCGTCCATGCCGGTGAGCATACACATCATGCTCTGGTATTCAAAGATGGCCTGCAGCGTGCCCTGGCTCAGTTCTGGCTGGTAGGGCGTGTAGGCGGTGAAGAACTCGCCCCGCCGCAGGATGTGATCCACCACGCTGGGCACAAAGTGGTGGTAAGCGCCCGCGCCCAGGAAGATGGCGTAGTCGTTGGCGGCGACGTTGGCGCGGGCCAGCCCGCCGACCTCCCAGGCGACCTCCATCTCGCTGAGTGGATCGGGCAAATCCAGCGCGGGGAAGCGGAACTCGGCAGGCACCGCGTCGAACAGGTCGTCAAGCGACTCGACGCCGATGGCGGCAAGCATCGCCGCGCGGTCGGCGTCAGTGTGGGGAATGTAGGTCATAGAGTGAACTCCTGATAAGGGTGTCTTAAGGGGGCACAGGCGTGCCCCCAGGGTCGCGTCAGCGGCGGGCCACTAGGCGTCGCGTCCGGCGCAGTGCTTGGCGTAGGCGGCGGCGTCCAGCAGGTCTTTCAGGTCAGCGGGGTTGCTCAGCTTGATCTCGATCAGCCAGCCGGCACCGTAGGGGTCGCTGTTGACCAGTTCCGGCGAGTCTTCGAGCGCCTCGTTGATGGCAACGACCTCACCGCTGGCCGGGGCGTACACGTCCGAGGCGGCTTTAACGCTCTCCACGGTGGCGAACGCCTCGCCTTTGGTGACCGTGCTGCCGACTTCCACTTCGCTCAGGTCAACAAACACAATGTCCGAGAGTTGGTCTTGCGCGTAGTCGGTCAGGCCAATCCTGGCCGTGCCATTTTCGACGCGGATCCACTCGTCGTTCTCGGTATACTTCGTATCTTCGGGGGTTTTCCAGTCGGCCATTCTATGCATCCTTTCACATGAGTCTTTGAGTCTTTAACTCTGCTATCCGGTCTGGTTTGCTCTGAGTGTAGCACACTGCCCAACGACAAAAAGGCAGACCAGCTTCGTTGACTGGCTGCCTCTGTCATTGGCCTGAGAGATTCTCCCACTTGCGCAGTGAGATTGCCCCGTCGGCGCGCGGAACGCTTTCCAGAGGGGTACACCGCCCACCGGGTACGTCAACCTGAGAGTTTCGCGGGAGGCCCCAGTCCAGGCTGGTCCCGCTTGCCCCTTCGGTGGCCGCTGTGCCCGGCTGGGCGCGGCGCTCTCCCCGGCGGCGGGTGTGTGGCGATCAGGGTTCAGGTGTCGTCGTCAACGCCCAGCCAGGCAAAGAGCGCCTGGCGCACCTCCGAAGTCAACACCATGTTCATGGCCAGATGACCAGTCGCGTCGGCGACGATGGTCATGCGAAAGAGCAATTCGCCCTCGTTGGAAAGCCCCAACTCAATGTTGGCCTGACCGGTGCCGACCATGCGCATGGCCGACAGCCGCTCGGTGGGCCGAAGCTGGGCTAGGCTCATCTGCAGGTCGCGCTGGCGCGGGCGCAGGGCGATCTCCAGCGGGCCGTAGGTGGCCGAGACGCTGACGTACATCCCCTCGCGCCCGATCCACAGCGCCGGCTGGCACTCTGGCCCCTGCGCGCAGGTGATCAGCAGCGTATCATCGCTTTCGTCGTGACTCACACGGTCGAGCCGCTGGTAGAAGCGCATGGCCTTCTCGCTCCGAGGGCGCTGCGACACAGTGCGCGGGATTATAGCATAGGAGCGGGTGGCGGCCAACGCGCCGATCAGAAGAGGGTCCACGAACAACCTGTCGCCAGGGGAAGTTCGGGAATGCTCGCTGAACGCCTCCCCCTCAATCCCCCCTCCAGCGAAGCCAGAGGGGGGATGATCTGGCAAGCCGCTCGCCCCTTCCCCTGGCTTTGCTGGGGGAAGGGGCCGGGGGATGGGGGCCTTCGACAACTGCCTGACAACTCGTTCGTGAACCCTCAGAAGAATGCCCGGAGTCCGTCAGATAGGCACTCCACGCTGCACCCCGACGCTGATGCCCCCTTCCCCCCGATCACCGACAACTGACCACTGATCACCAACCACCAATAACCTTCACTCCACCACCGGCACGGCGTCGCACGCGCCGACCGCGCGCGCCGTCGTGATCTCCGCAGACACCCAGGCCGGCATGCCGTCCGCGCTGACCTGCCACCACGTGCGGTCGGCGGTGCGCCCGGTCACGGGGAAGAAGTCGTTGGGCGTGGCTACGTCAATGGGCGCGTAGTCAAGGCCCGGCCCCCGGCGCAGGTTGACCTCGGCGCTGAAACGCAGCCAGCAATCCGCCGCGTCGCGCACTTCCGGCGGAATCCCGGCCAGGCCCGCGTCTACGGTCGCCAGCGAGTCCTCGGCGCTGCCATAGACGCAGGCGCGGTACTCGGTGCCGATCTCCACGCGGAAATCCACCGACCGGTTGGGATCGGGCTGGCGAATGACCTGGGCGGGCTGCACGCGCAGCAGGCGCTGCAAGTCGGCCAGCGGGCTGCCCTTGCTCAGGCCCGTGTAGTCGAAGATGACGGTCAACTCGCGCTGCACAGGGGCCACGCCGTCCAGGGCGCGCGCGGCGTAGCCTTCCCAGGCCAGGCGACTGGCCGCCACATGCTCCCAGCCCGCCGCGTACCAGGAAGCGTCAGCGATCTCCACGCTGAACTGAGCGCGGCTAAGACGGTTGCCTGTCGGCGGGGTGAGGAAATCCTCCAGCATGGGCAGCAGGTTGTCGCGCACCGGCACGAACACCTCGCGCCCGTCGTCCGGCGTGTAGACGCGCTCGTAGTGCACGCCCACGCTCCCGCTGTAGCGGGCGATGGCCGCCGGATCGAGCGTCGTCGCCAGCGGAACCAGGGCCAGCATGTCGGTCAGGCTGAGATCGGTATCCACCCAGCCGGTGACCAGCGGCCACAACTGCTCGATCTGCGCCAGCAGACCCATGCTCCGCATCTGCTGCCACATGGCGCGCAGCACGTCCATCTGGCGACGGCCCCGGTCAATCTCGGTCGTCGTCTGGCGGCTGCGCACGTACCACAGCGCCATGTAGGGATCGAGGCGGTGACGGCCAATGCCCAGCGTGTACTGCTCCCAACTCTCCTCCAGGCCAGGGTCGAGCGCCGGGTCTTTGAGCCGCCAATCGGTCAGGGCGCAGTCCACGCTGATGACCAGCCCGCCCAGCGTCTCGATGATCTTCTGGAAGCCGGTGAAATTGACCCGCGCGTAGTGGTCTAGCTCCACCCCCAGGTTGTAGCGGAAGAGATCGCGCAGCAGCCCGAAGCCGCCGCCGGGATAGCCGTTGGTCGCGCCCCAGGCGTAGGCAGTGTTGATGCGATCCATCGTGTGGTTGGGGACGTACACCCACAGGTCGCGCGGGATATGCCACAGGGCAACCGTCCCGGCGTCCTTGTGGATGGCGACCAGGATCATCACGTCGGTGCGGCGGTAGTAATTGTCCGGCGAGTCGCTGCCCAGCAGCAGGATTGTCTCAACAGCGTCGTTGTCCACATTCAGCGGCGCAACCGGCGGCGGGACGGGCAGCGGCGGCGGTTGGGCGGGCGGAGTGTACGTGCCGTGAAAGGGATAGGTGGGCGTCGGCGGGAGGGGCGAGGGCGTGCCGTCCCCCTGCGCGAGGGCGGCGAGCGGCACGATGCCCGCGCAGAACGCTAACAAGAGCGACGCCGTGATGAGCCTGTACACCCGGCGTCGCACAGCCAGGGGTGGCAGGAAGCGCGTCATGGCATGGGGGTCGGAGAGCCGTCAGTCGCCGCGTACTCAAGCGCCTGCTGAATGTCGTCGGGTTCCAGGTCGGGGTACTCGGCGATGATCTCCTGCGGACTCTGCCCGTGCGCGACCAGGTTAACGATCAGCGACACCGGGATACGCGTCCCGCGTATGCAGGCTTGACCGCCCATCACCTGCGGGTCGAATGTGATCCGGTCGTGTTTCGTCATAGCCCAACTCCCCGGCTAGCCTCGCCCAACAGGGTCAAGTATACCATGTCCACCGTGTTCCCTCATGTGCCGACGGATACATACTATACTTAGGGTATAATCCTTCTCGATCCGCAACAGGGTAAGGGCATACTATCACGCATTTCAAAGAAAGAGCATCTCATGATCCCATTCGAAGAGGAACTATCTGTTGCAGTGGAAGACATCGAGTTCGAGCTACGGGGCTTGACGGCGGTTGCCTGGTCAGATTTCGTTCTGAATCCGCGCCGTCTACGTGGAAGTGATTTCCTGATGCGATGGTCGCAAGGAGTGTGGAGCGAGGATAGAATTGTACAGGCTGTGAACGCCACCGACGAGTATTTCGCACTCCCCTACGGGCCAAGCGGAACCGCGCCAGATGACGATGTTCGCGCGTTTGAGCTATATTTCGAACGCCTGGAGCGGGCAGGTCTCAACGACGTGAAGAGGCCCGATCTACTCATCTTCCACAAACGCCACTCAGGGGAAATCGATGAGATCGTCCAGCGTTTGGGCGGAATCAGCGAGTTACCTTTCACTCCCGAAGATCACTGTGATATTGAAGCGATTCTGACACGCGCCCTGATTGCCGTCGAATGCGAAAACAGCTTATGGAAAGCCAGCCTTATGCCTCACTACGGTGCAGAATTGAGACCACAGACAAGGCTTGGGCAGAAGCCTGGACTTCCCAAGAGCGCTGTCCTGCCCACAATTATCATCAAGGAGGAGGACAGAGGAAGACTCCAGCATTGGCAGGCTCAACAAGGGATCAAGATACATATATGGCATGTCTTTTATGACAAGGCTTTCGGCATCTCGCTTGATGAAGCTGAGCGCCGGATCGAAGAGGGGTATATCACACCAACCGTGCAGACGTTTCAAGCGCCTGGAGGAGCCACCTCCAGGAAGACCATTTTCAAGATCTACTATCATTATGGCTATCCTGTGGGCGATTCGCATCGGGACCCAAGCCTGGTAGCGGCTCACATAGTGGATAAGAACGGCCATATTCTGCCCTACGTCCGATTCGAGGGTGGCGAGATGACTTTAAGGCCAGAGGCCCTGGAGGTTCTGCGTGAAGCATCAAGATAGCAGGATCAACCACTATGCAGTACCCAGGGCAGGAGCCGCGAGAGAGTCTCTCAGGGAGAAGGGGCAGTTCTGGACTCCTGACTGGATTGCGGAGGCAATGGTTGAATACGCGCTATCGGGCGGCAGTGACCACCTGTTCGACCCAGCAGTGGGGCCTGGCGCTTTCTTCAGAGCGGCAAAGGCTTTTTCGAGCGAGCATCACCGGCAAATCCAGTTACAAGGCATGGACATAGACCCGTCGGTGTTTGCTCAGTCGCACCAACTCGGTCTCTCAGCGGAGGACTTCACGAACGTTCGGATCGCTGACTTCGTGTTGGATCCTCCTGTGAGGAAACTTCAGGCCATCGTCGCCAACCCGCCATACATTCGTCATCACCGTCTTTCCCAAGATACCAAAGACCGCCTGAAAGCCCTGGGGGCCGCCACCCTCGGTCAACCGCTTGATGGCCGTGCCGGCCTTCACGTGTACTTCTTGCTGCAAGCCCTGCGCATCCTCAAGCACGGCGGGCGTCTCGCCTTCATCATGCCAGCCGATACCTGTGAGGGAGTATTCGCAAAACCTCTGTGGAAATGGATAACCCGCAACTTCAGATTGGAAGCAGTGATCACTTTTGATCCTCACGCATCACCCTTCCCCCAGGTCGACACGAACCCTCTGATCTTCATGATCCGGAATGTAGAACCTGCCGAGAATTTCCTGTGGGCACACTGCCGGGATGCCTTTTCCGATGATCTCAAGAGGTGGGTTCGATCCGGGTTCCAACACCCGAACCAAAATACACTGGCCGTAACGCAACGGAGCGTAGCCGAGGCCATCAGCACTGGGCTGTCTCGCCCGCCTGCCAGCCTTGATGACAAGGCCCCTCTTTTAGGAGAATTCGCTAAGGTGCTGCGCGGCGTAGCTACAGGTGCCAACGATTTCTTCTTCTTAACCCTAGAACAAGTCTTGAGCCTCGAAATCCCCACCGGATTCTTCTCAACAGCCATCGGGCGTACCCGAGACGTACCAGCCAACGAGATCACCAGCGAATTGATCAGGTCGTTGCAGGCTAAAGGCAGACCTACATTTCTACTTTATCTGAACGATATTTCTCCTGACGAGTTCCCGCCCTCTTTGGTGAAATACCTGAAGTCTGGAGAAGCCCTCGGCTTGCCCCAAAAACCCTTGATCTCGCAACGCACCCCCTGGTACCACATGGAGCAGCGCACGCCTCCGCCCATTCTGTTCGCCTACCTGGGGCGCCGCAATGTGCGGTTCATTCGAAACTATGCCAGGGTGATTCCGTTGACCAGTTTCCTGTGCATCTATCCCCATGACGACTCGGATGATGGCATCCATAGACTCTGGCAGGTGCTGAATCACAAAGAGACGATAGCGAATCTGCCGCTCGTAGGGAAATCCTATGGGTCAGGAGCAGTAAAAGTAGAGCCTCGCGCTCTGGAAAGATTACCCCTGCCGCCCCATATCGTGGATTGTGCTGGTTTGTCCTGCCGACAGCAACGCCTTTTCTGAGGCGTCCCTGCCACGACTGCGCTCCTAGGACTCTCCAGCTGGCGAGGCGGCTCTGCCCATCGCCCGCCCGACGGCGACTCGCCCTACCCCCTTCTTCCCAGACTCGCCGCGTAGACAGCGAACTGCGCCTCGCCGTCCAGGTCGAGCGCGGCGTTGAGCGCCTCGTCGTCGAAGGCGGCGATGGCGCACACCCCGCAGCCAATGGCCTCCGCCACCAGGTAGAGGTTCTGGCAGACGTGGCCCGCGTCGAGCAGCAGGTAGCGGTAGCCGCGCTCGCCATAGCGCCAAGTCATGCGCTCGGCGACGGCGACCCAGAAGAAGGTGACGGCGCTGCGCGCGACCTGCTCCTGGTTGAGGCAGGCTTTGGTCAGCGCGGCGTTCATGTCGCCCTCCAGCGGGAGGCGCAGCAGCTTGTGGACGCTGGCCAGGTAGCGGTAGACGCCCGGCTCCAGGCCTTCCACCTGGTTGACCAGCAGCAGCGTCTCGAAGGCGTGGCGCGCCCCCGCCGAGGGCACCGTGCGCAGCGTCGCGTAGGAGCCGCGATGGGCCTTGACGCCCTGCGTGCACCACAACAGCAGCGACAATTCCTCCAGGCTGATCGCGGCGGGTGCGTAGTTGCGCAGCGTCGCCCGGCGGGTGATCAGCTCGCGCAGGTCGAGCGGTTGCAGGGCCAGCGCGTCCGGCGCGGGCAGCTCAACCGGGCGCTGCGTCACGTCGTAGGGCAGCTCCAGCGGCGGCTGTGGCAGCCCCTGCGATTGGGCGGAGGGAGGCATGTAGCGGTACTGCGTCTCCAGCATGAACTGGCGGCCAATGCCTGCGGTCATCGGGGAAATCTCCTTGTGTATGGCAGACGCAAAGATGCGTCCATTGTACCGTCAAAGGGGGAAAATGAAGACTTCCGAAGTCTGCGGAAGACTTCGGAAGTCTTGACCGGATCAATCCCTCGTTCGACCCTACTTCCGCTTGGGGAAGCGGCTGAGCACCGTCGCCGGGCTGGGCACCACCGTCCGGTCGCCGAGGGTCAGCGCGCCGAACGGCTTCTTCACGTCGAGCTTCTCCGCCCCGGCGAACACGTAGAGCGGCGTGCCCTCTTCGGCGTAGTCCAGCTTCAGGTACGCCTGGCCCAGCGAGTAGCCCTCGCTGTCAATGCTGCACGAGGTAACCACGCCCACCACGCGACCGCGCCCCTCCACCAGCGGATCGCCGGGGTGCGGCGCGCGGACGCCCTTGCTGTCCATGCGGAAGCGCGTCACCACAGCGTCGCGCTCCGCTTCGTGGGCGATGAACGCTGCCTTGCCGATGAAGAACGGCTTCCACAGCTTGACGAAGCTGCCGAACCCGGCATCGGCGGGGTTCAGGTTCAGGTCGCCGGCCAGCTCGTGCCCGTAGAGCGGCAGGCCCGCTTCGGTGCGCAGGCTGTCGCGCGCGGCCAGGCCGATGGGCGTCGCCCCCGCCGCGATCAGGTCTTTGAACAGGGCGGGCGCTTTGTCCGGGTCGAGGAAGAGCTCATAGGCGACGCGCTCGCCGGTGTAGCCGGTGCGGGCCACGATCAGGTCGTAGCCGCCCAGCTTCGCCCGCGTCACGCCCGCCCAGGGCAGCCGCCGCACGCGCGCCTTGTCCGCATCCGTCCCGCTCAGGCTAAGCAGCACGTCGCGACTCTGCGGCCCCTGCAGGGCGATGTCCACCCGCCGCTGCGCGCCAAGCGCCGGATCGCGCAGGTCGCGGATAGTCACGGCGTCGCGGCCCGGCAGCGTGACGCAGCGCCGCACGGGGTCGGCCCGCACCTCACCGCGCTGCAGGGTGGTGATCCACGCCCAGTCCTTGTCGTTATTGGATGCATTGACCACCATCAGGAAGGTATCAGGCGCGAGGCGGTAGATGAAGATGTCGTCAATGGGGATGCCGTCCACGCCGAGCAGGTAGTTGTAGTGGGCCATGCCCACCGGCAGGGCGGTCACGTCGTTGGCCGTCAGCGCGTTGAGGAACGCCTCCGCCCCCGGCCCGCTGAAGTCGAAGACGCCCATGTGCGATACGTCAAAGAGGCCCGCGCCGTTGCGCGTGGCGTGGTGCTCGGCGCCGACCGAGGTGTACCACACCGGCATGTCGTAGCCGGCGAAGGGCACCATCTTCGCGCCCAGTTCCTTGTGCAGCGCGTGTAGTGAGGTCACCTTAAGCGGCGGATCGGCGGGTTCTTCCCAGGCGAAGACGGGCAGCGGGTCGCCAATTGGCCCGGCGTAGTGCGCGCCGCGACAGCCGACGAAATACGCCTTCCCCAGCGCGTAGCCCGCTCCGGTCGCCGCCCAGTCCGTGTCCGGCTGGTGGACGGCGTAGGCGCTCATGTCCGGCACTTCGGCCAGCAGACTGACGCTGACCGGCCCCGGCATCTTCGCGTAGATGTCGCCCTCGTCGAAGCGGGCGAAGCCATCCGACAGCGCGCGGAGCCAGGCCGCCACCCCTTCGGCGTCATGGTCTACGTGGAAGTGATAGGCATCATCGTAGAGCTTGTGCAGCACCCCACGCGCCAGCGGCGTGCCATCGGGCTTGAGCGCCCAGGCGGGCTGCGAGTCGCCTGCGGCCAGGGCGCGCACGTCGCTGGTGAGCGTCGCGTCCAGAAAGTTCGTCGCCTGCGGACCGTAGATGTCGAGCGTGCGCCAGCCATTTTGCGGCTGCCAATCGTGCGGCAGCACGTGGAAATGCTCGGCGGCAGCTTCTGCTTCCTTCGGGTAGGCGGACAGATCGGGCACCGGATAGTCAATGCCCGCCTCAGTCGCCAGCCGGTCCACAGTCTGCCGGGCCGCCATGAGCGCGTCGAAGTCCACTTTGGCCCGCCACTGCACCTTGCCACCGCTGCCCAGGTAGCTGAAGGGCGTGCAGGCGAAAAGCACATCGGCGATGACATCAGCCAGACGGTCGGTCTCTGCCTCGCGGAAGCCGCGCTGAGTGACCCAGGGCGTGCCCAGGCGGATGCCTGTCGCCCGGAACGGCGATTCGTCGCCGGGGATGGTATTGCGATTGAGCACGATCCCGGCCAGGTCGAGGATGCGCGCGGCCATGTCGCCACTGAGCGGCGTGCCGTCCGCGCCACGCACCGACTTGCAGTCCACCAGCAGCAGGTGCGTGCTCGTCCCGCCGTGCGGGATGCGCAGCCCGCGCGCCGCCAGCCGCTCAGCCATGCGCACGGCGTTGGCGACAATCTGGCGCTGCAAGGCGCGGAACTGCTCGGTCGCGGCCAGCTTGAAAGCGACCGCCATGCCTGCAATGGCGTTGACATGCGGGCCGCCCTGCTCCCCAGGGAAGACGGCGCGATCCAGCTTGCGCCCGATCTTGGGGTCGGCGGTGATCAGCACCGCGCCGCGCGGCCCGGCCATCGTCTTGTGTGTGGTGAAGCTGATGACATGGGCGTGGCCGACCGGCGTCGGGAAGACGCCCGCTGCCGCCAGCCCGGAAACGTGCGAAATGTCCGCCAGCAGGTAAGCACCCACTTCGTCGGCGATGGCGCGGAAGGCCGCCCAGTCCGGCGCGTAGGGGTACGAGGTGAAGCCGGCCACGATAATCTTGGGACGATGCTGGCGGGCCAGGTCACGAATCTGGTCGTAGTCGAGCAGCTCAGTGGTCGGGTCCACACCGTAGCTGACCACGTTGTAGACGCGCCCGCTGCGGTTGACCGGGCTGCCATGCGTCAGGTGACCGCCATGCAGCAGGTTCATGCCCATCAACGTGTCGCCCGGCTCGATCAGCGCGCTGTAGACGGCGCTGTTGGCCGGCGACCCGCTGAGCGGCTGCACATTGACCCACAGATCGTCCGCGCCAATTGCCTCAGTAGCGAATAGCTCGGCGGCGCGGCGGCGAGCCAGGCTCTCGATGATGTCGGCGAACTCGGTGCCCTTGTAGTAGCGCGGGTCGGAGTTGCGCCGGTATTCGGCCAGGCGCATGTCCACCGCCAGAATCGCGTCCCGGCTGAGAGTGCGCCAGGCGTCGTCTGGGTACCCTTCGGCGTAGAGGTTGTGGAAGACCGAGCCGCCCGCCTCGCGCACCGCCACCGGCACGCTGGACTCGGAAGGGATGAGGTTCAGGCGGCGAATCTGGCGCAGCGCCTCCAGGTCAACCAGCGCGGCCACATCTGGATCGAGATCGGCCAGACTGCCCCGGAAAAGAAAGTCGTCCATTGGTTCTCCTTAACAGTAACTTGCGGGTGGCCCAACAATCCCTTGATAACCCGCATTGTAGCATGGCAGGCAATGCCGGACAAAAGAGCGCCCGGCGAATCGGGCTTTCTGACAGCAACACGGGTGCACCCCAATATATGGGGCGTCCCGCCCCTCACAGAGGGCGACGCCCCGCCAGGGGTGGCAGGGCGTCGGCGTGCAGCGCAGTGGGTGACAAGGGACTCGAACCCCTGACCTCCTCCTTGTAAGGGAGGCGCTCTAACCAACTGAGCTAGTCACCCACGTGCCGACATTATAGCCGCCGGGGGCGCTGAGCGTCAAGGATGGGGAGGACGCGGGTCCACGAACAAGTTGTTGGGCAATTGCCAGAACGCCCCTATCCCCCGGCCCCTTCCCCCAGCAAAGCTAGGGGAAGGGGAGGATTGCCTGTCAGATCGTCCCCCCTCTGGCTCGGCTGGAGGGGGGATTGAGGGGGGAGGTGTTCACCGAGTGGTCATGACCTCCCCTGGCAACAGGTTGTTCATGGACTCGAGGGCGCGCGCAATGAGACCTCCAAAGTCTGCCTCTCCGCCAGGCGCGCCGGCGTGCCCCCGGGACGGCATGGGCCAGATCACGGGTCCCGCGAGCGGTCGCGCCCAGGATTCCTGCCATGTGCGCATGCCGTCGAGTAGGTGGTCGGACGGTCAGCACGCCTGGCCTCTGCCGTCGCGGGCCTCGTTCTTCGATCAGACGGCGCTTGCCCCACGTCGCGCCGGCATGCCGCGATTCTGTGCTATGATGGCACCACAACGTCGGAACAACGACGGAGCTGGTATGTCAGACATCCGCGCACGCATCACCCTCGCCGTTCTGCTCACTGCCCTGGCAGGAGCGGCGCCGGTTCGCGCCGCCACGACCGACTCCGCCGCGCCTCCGGCAGTCGCCCAGGGGCATCCTGGCTGCGCGGGCATCACCTACGAGACCCCGCAGACATCGGAGTGCGACGCGGTCATGGCCGCGCAGCCCTATCCCAACGTGACGCCCATACCCTACGACCTCGGCGTGATCGCGGGGCAGGACTTCATCCACTTCGATGCCGACGAAGTCCCGCTCTATAACGCACCCGACGGCGAAGTGGTCGACGTCCTGACCGCCGGGCGCAGCACCTACGTGAACGTGATCCAGATGTCCGGCGCGTGGGCTGAGATTCGCCGCGGGCGCTGGGCCTCGCTGGAAGGCGCGAACTTCGCCGAGCCTTCGACGCTCACCGGCGTGATCATCAATCGCATGGACATGCCCTTCGCCTGGGCGATAGTCGATCACTGCACGTCGTCCACGCCGGGCGGCCCGCGCAACTGCCGCCAATCGGGCTCGTTCAGCCGCTACGACCTGATGAACATCTACGCCACGGTGCGCGTCAACGACTGGGACTGGCACCTGGTTGGGCCGGGGCAGTGGACCATCCAGACTAACCTCAGCATCGTCCATCCGACGCCGCCCGCCGTGTTCAACTGGCGCTGGATCGGCATCAGCACCTACGAGCAGAACCTCGTCGCCTATGAGGGTGACCGTCCCGTGATGGCAGCGCTGGTCTCTACCGGCGACATGGACGAGGAGAAGTGGCGCACCGATCCTGGCGTGTGGAAGGTCGAGCTGTTATGGGAAGTAGGTCCGATGGAAGGCGCCGCCGGCAGCGAGGACTTCTACGCGCTCGATCAGGTGCCGTACCACATGTATTTCAACTGGCGTGAGGCGCTGCACGGTGTCTACTGGCACGACAATTTCGGCTATTACTGGTCGCACGGCTGCGTCAACCTCACCGTCAGCGACGCGAAGTGGCTGTGGGACAACTGGGTGAGGATGAACACCCGCGTCTACGTGTACGACGAGAAGCCGGGATAGCGTGCAGGGCGTAACGCGCGCGACCCGGACGACGCCCGCGGCACGACCTTCCGGGCGCTGCGCTGACGCTCCACGCGAGAGATGAGCGCGAGCCAGAGCAAGAGCCGCCGCTGCTGCGGCACCAGTGCAACGCATCGGAATCTGCCTTGTGTCAGCCTGTTCGTAGGGACATATGGCGATACGCCCCTGCGGACCTCACCCCCGCTCGGCCCACTGACGCGGGCCTCGCCGCCCCCAAGGTTGGAGAGGGGGCGAGCCGAGCGCAGCCGGCCTGGGGGTGAGGTGAACCGGCGCACACGTTTGATGCGTCTGCCTTGCCCCACACCCCGCCGCAAGTGTCGCGCCCGCCCGAATTACGGTATGATGAAATCCACACCAGCGCGTGTACTGGTGACGGCATGGACACGCTCAGACCCCGCGCGTCGCCTGCGCGGCGACGCGCACGCACCAGGAGGGATGCTGCGCATGAAACGCTACCTCGCTCGACTGCCCCTGTTCGTGGGAGCCATCGCCCTCGTCGCCCTGCTGACCGCGTGCAGCGGCGCGCTCGTCCGCGAGGTGTACACCGCCGCTGGCGACGGCACCACGCCCGATGAACTGGTCAGGACGACGACCTTTCGCGGCGACGACGACCTGAACGTGGTCGTCCGGCTCAACGCGCACAACCGCGAGTTGATCGTGTCGGCCACCTTCACTGGGCCGGGGGGCGAAGTCTACGTCACCGACCCGCTGGAAGCGGGCGAGACAGTCACCGATGTCGTGCTCGGCCTGGATTGGGAAGCGCAGGGTGCTGTCTTCTGGGCGGAAGGCGAGTGGCAGGTGGAAGTCTATGTGGACAACGACATGGAGAAGATCGTCCGCTTCACCATCCAGGCGGGTGAGGCCCCTGCCGCAGGCTGATCGTCGGGAGCGGGGTGTGAGTCCGGAGTCCTGAGCCATGAAGGGGCGCGGCGCTGTCGCTTCCTGACTCCCGGCTCAGAACGCCTGACTCACACCCTCTGGGAGCCGTATCGTCACCCCAAACAGCGCAGCCAGAAGCAAGGAGCAGATGACCATCATGGGACTACAGGCACAGGCGACCCAGCATATAAACCCTTATGAAGTGGCATTGGCCCAATATGATCGGGCTGTTGAGTACTTAAAGTTACCGAAGGGGATCAAGACTTTTCTGCGCGTGCCCAAGCGCGAACTGCATGTGAACTTCCCCGTGCGCATGGACAACGGCGACATCACCATGTTCGCCGGCTACCGCGTGCACCACAACACTGTCCTGGGGCCGTCGAAGGGCGGCATCCGCTACGCCCCGCACGTGGATATTGACGAGGTGCGCGCCCTGGCCATGTGGATGACCTGGAAGTGCGCCCTGGTCAACCTGCCCTACGGTGGGGCAAAAGGCGGCGTCGTCTGCGACCCCCACGCGCTGAGCATGGGCGAGCTAGAGCGGCTGACGCGCCGCTACGCCAGCGAAATCTCGCTGTTCATTAGCCCGCACGGTGACATCCCCGCCCCGGACATGGGCACCAACGCCCAGACGATGGCCTGGATCATGGATACCTACAGCATGACGGTTGGCTATTCCGTCCCGGCCATTGTCACCGGCAAGCCGATCAACATCGGCGGCAGCCAGGGCCGCACCGAGGCCACCGGGCGCGGCGTGGTCATCTGCATGGACGAGGCGCTGCACCGCATGGGCCACGACGACCCGTCGCGGATTCGCGTGGCCATCCAGGGCTTCGGCAACGTTGGCTCGCACGCGGCGCGCATCGCCCATGACCTGGGATACAAGGTGATCGCCATCAGCGACGTGAGCGGCGGCTACTTCAACGGCGACGGGCTGGACATCCCTCACGTACTGGACTACACGGCGACCAGCGAGCACCATCTGCTCAAGGGCTACCCGGACGCCGACCCGATCTCCAACGCCGAGCTGTTGGCCCTCGACTGCGACGTGCTGGCCCCCTGCGCGCTGGAAAACCAGCTCACCGGCGACAATGCCGAAGACGTGCGCGCCTTCCTGATCGTCGAGGGAGCCAACGGCCCGACCACGCCCGAAGCCGACGACATCTTCGCCCGCAAGGGGATCGCGGTCATCCCGGACATCCTGGCGAATGCTGGCGGCGTGACCGTCTCCTACTTCGAGTGGGTGCAGGGCCTCCAGTCGTTCTTCTGGGACGTGGAGGAGGTCAACCGTCAGCTACGGCGCATCCTGATCCGCGCCTACGACGAGGTGGTGCGCATCCAGAGCCAGTACGGGGTGGACATGCGCACCGCCGCGCAGATCACGGCGATCAAGCGCGTCAGCGACGCGACCCTCACGCGGGGTATTTACCCGTAGGTGGAGCGTAGAACCAGACTTCCGAAGTTTTGAGAACTTCGGAAGTCTCTCTTTCGGCTGAACGCCCCTGCCCTACAGCGGGGCCTTGTGTCCGTTCCACAGGCTACCCGCTTCCGCCGGGCAGATACCCGGTCAGGCGTTCCGCCAGCGGCGAATGCAGGATCGTGTACAGGCGGTGCGCTTCGGCGTAGTGCTTGCGCGCGAGGGCCAGATCGTCGCGGGCGCGGGCTGCGTCGCCCAGCGCGACGGCGGCCTCGGCCATGCCGCGCTGGTAGAACATCTTGCGCGCCTGGCTCTCAGCGGCAGAGGCCAGAGCGACCGCCTCATCCACCCGCCCCAGGCGCACGTACAGCCCAGCCAGCCGCGCCTTCGCCCGGCAATTTGTCTCCAGATCGTCCGTCTGCTCGCTGCCCGACACCGCCGCTTCGAGCAGCGCGCGCGCCTCGTCAAGCTGATTGAGCGCGACCAGCGTCTCGGCCATGTCCGCCTGGAACAGGGCCAGCCAGCGCGTATTACCCAGGGAGGTCGCCGCCGCCGTCGCCTGCTTGAACAGCGTGCGAGCGGTGCTGTAGTCTTCCAGAAAGTAGTAGGTGCGGGCCAGATTGTTGGTCTGCACGGCGATCATCAGCGTGTCATCTAGCTCGCGGCTGAGGGCGAGCGCCCGCTCCAGCCGGTCAATGGCCATCTGCGGGCGGCCCGTCAGCGAGTAGAACCAGCCGAGATTGCCCAGGCGTAGACTCTCTGCCCGCCGGTCGCCGGAGGCCTGAGCGATGCTTATCGCCTCGTCATAGAAGGCCTGCGCCGTATCCACGTCGCCAAGCTCAGTGTAAAGCGTGGCCACGTTAGCCAGCACCAGCCCGCGCGTTGGCGGGTGGGTGATGTGGTTGAGCAGCACGAGCGCCTTCTCGTACTCGTCAAGCGCCCCCTTCAGGTCGCCGGACTCGCGGCGCGCCTGGGCAACGTCGCAGCGCAGCCGGGCGATCTGGGCGTGGTGAGCGGTGCCCTGGCCGTTCTCCAGCAAGCGCAGCGCCTCGCCCCAATGCTCCAATGCCGCGTTACGGTCGCCGCGCTGATTGGCCAGGCTGCCCAGCAGGTGATAGACCTCGGCCTGGCGGTTCGGCTCGACGCCCTCCCCGGCGAGCACCAGGGCACGCTGCACATAGCCCATCGCCCGCTCCTGATCGCCCAGGCGCATGGCCGACGTGCCCAGCGTGAGCAGGATTTGCAGGTGCTCGCCCCGGTCGTCCAGGCGGCCATCCTCATAGAAGGCGAGCGCCTCGTCCAGGAAGCTCTGCGCGCGGGCGAAGTCGCCCATGCCATGCGCCGCCATGCCCAACCGGGTGAGCGCCATCGCTTCGTGGGCGGCGTTGCCCGTGCTGCGCGCCTGGGCCAGCGCCCGCGTGGCGTACTCCTCGGCCTGGGCGCTGTTGCCGCTGCGCTGGTAGGCGGCGGTGAGGTCGAGCGCGCTGTTCATGAAGAACTCGACCGGCTGGTTGCCCAGACGCAGCGCCAGGTTTTCGGCGGCCTGCAGGTGACTGATCGCCTGGGTGAACTCGCCGTTGCCCAGTTCCACGCGCGCCAGCACTTGCAGCCAGCGCAATTCCTGCTCTTCCTGGCTCGCCTGGTGCGCCAGATACACGGCCTGCTGCAAGAGCTTCTGCGCGTTGGCCCGCTCGCCGACCGCCAGCGTCGCCTCGGCCAGCAGCCCCACCACGCGCGGCGCGATCCGCCTCAGCCCGCCCGCCTGGGCGATGACCACCGCCTCTTTCAGCAGATGCTGCGCGTAGCTGGGGTTGTCCTGCTGGAGATAGTCCTGCGCCAGGTTCTCCAGCGTCAGAGCGATGCCCTCAGCGTGGTTGGAGCGGCGCGCCTCGTCGAGCGCCTGCTGGTGGTACGTCTGGGCGACGCCCCACTGCTCCTGCGCGGCGTAGAACGAGCCGAGATTGTTCAGGCAGCGGGCCAGGGCGCGCGGGTCGTCCTGCTCACGGGCGATCTGCAGCGCCTCGTCGAGCGCGGGACGCGCCGTGTCGAAGTCGCACCGATCCACATAAACAGAGGCGATCCCGCTCAGGAAATACTCCACACTGGCCTTCTCGCCGGTGGTGCGGGCCAGCGTCAGCCCGCGCTGGTAAATCTCCAGCGCCGTGTCGTTGAAGCCCTGCTCATAGGCCGTCGCCCCCGTTTCCAGCAGCGCGTTGATCTCCTGCTGCGCCGGGTTGAGCACAGAGCGGGCCGGTACCCCTGCCTCGCCAAGAAGCCGTTTGAAGAACTTCTGCATACGTGTTCCCTTTACAGTGATCGGTTGTCAGTTATCAGTGATCAGTTGTCGGTTGGTGGTGATTGGTTGTTGGTTGTTGGTTGCCAGTTGCCAGTCGTCGGTCGTCAGTTTCCGGTTGGTGGTGATTGGTTGTTGGTTGCCAGTTGCCAGTCGTCGGTCGTCAGTTTCTGGTTGGTGGTGATTGGTTGTTGGTTGGCAGTCATCAGTTATTCGGTCATCAGTGGCCGGCTGGCGCTACAGGCGCGGCGATCTGACTGATCACCGCGAACCGACAACTGATCGCCGAGAACTGACAACCGATCATCGAATACTGACAACTGATCACTGACAACCGATCCCTGATAACTGACAACTACCTCCCGCCGCTCACATCATGCGCATGACCAGGGGCACCAGCATCTCGCGCGCCGACAGCCCCCCGTGCCGGCTGGCCGACACAGAGCCAGCGCGCGACCTCTCGTCAATCACCACCCCCTCGCGGGCGACCAGAGTCAGGTCGCCCAGGCGCGGGCCGGTCTCGGCGTGCGGCGCTTCCGGGCCGAAGAGGCCCGCTCGCAGGGCTTCCGCCGGGTCGAAGACCGCCAGGCGATCCCCCAGCCGCTCGCGCACGTAGTCGCGCACGCCCGCTCGGTAGTCGTAGCGCAGGTACAGATGCGCGAAGCGTCCCTCACCGCCCAATCCGCAGCGTAACGCTTCGGTCAGGGGCGGATGCGCGCTCAGGTCGAGGTGCTCGCGCACGGGCGAATGGCCGTGATCAGCGACCAGCATGAACAGCGTGCGCCCGTCGCCGACGCCCGGCCCCAACAGCACGTCGCGCAGATCGCGCAGCTGGCAGCGCGCCTCGGCGATGGCCTGCTCGGTCACCGTGCCGAAGAGGTGCGACACGCCGTCTATCGCCCCCCAATAGACGCTGACAAAGCAGCGGTTGCGGCGCGTGGCATGCAGCAGGTTGCGCAACTCGATCCACAGGTCGGTATACCCGTAATGGCGCACCACCCGCTTGATGCCGCGATGCATCACCCGCGACAGCCCGCTGCCGTACAGGTCTTGTTGCAGCAGCGCGTAGGTCGGGATGGCGCGCGCGCCGAGCGCCTCGGCCACCGTCTCCACCGGCAGGAACGTCTCGAAGTCCAGCCCCCAGTCTTCCAGCACTTCGTGGCGATGCTTGCCAGCCAGCGGGCGGTAGTGCAGCAGGCTCGCCAGCACGCCGAACTCGCGCAGCAGCAGCCGCGTGCCGACCATGCCGGTCGCCGCCGGCCCCGCCCCGCTCCAGATCGAGGGCAGCGCAGCGGCGGTCGTGCTGGGCGCAATGGAGGTCAGCGGGGTCAGCGTGCCCTCGCCCACCAGGTCGGCCACCACCTGGGCGGTCGCCGCGTCCTCGGCCATGATCTCCTGCAGCAGCCGCCAGCCCAGGCCATCCGTGATGAACAGCACCACGCGTCGCACCCGGTCGTCCAGCGAGGCCCACAGCCGCGCGTCCAGCGGCGACTGGCCCAGCCGCCCACTGGCCGCCGCCCCGCCGATCAGCCGGACGACGGTGTGGGCCAGGTTGCGAATGGACAGCCCGGCGTAATAGGGGAAGATGATCTCGCTCGCCCAGGAAGCGTCTATGTCTAGCGGACGGTGGGCCAGGATGGTCTGTTCCAGGTCTGCGGCCAGGGTTGCGGTCACACTCTCTCCTGACGCGGCTGCGGCCAGCTTGTGGCCCGCCATTATACCGCATCTTGGGGCGGCGATAGAGGGCTGGGGTTCGCCGCCAGTGTATCCTTGTCGGTTGAAACTCGTCACACAGGAATGGCCCCCCATCCCCGGCCCTTCCCCCACGAGGGGGGAAGGGGGAAAAGCGGCGAGCCTGCTCCCCTTCCCTCCGCGCAGCGCGGGGGAAGGGGCTGGGGGATGGGGGGTCACACGGCAGCCAGTACCCACTCCATTTCAACCGAGTTCGACACACTACCGAGGCGCACCACCAGACTTCAGCGGGGCAGGTCTCGTAGGGGCGTATGCGATACGCCCCTACGGGCGCGCAGCAGAACAGCGCCCTACCTGACAGGTTTTGCACACGCCCGTTCGCCGCCAGACTTCGGAAGTCTGCGGAGACTTCCGAAGTCTGAACCTGGAAACCATTCTGCCGCACCCCTTGTAGGGGCGGGTTTCTAAACCCGCCCCCACAACGACGCAGACAATCGCCCGCGCAGAGGTCTTGTTTTTTCGCCCCAGACCTGCTAAAAGTGAAACAGCAGCGTGTCCACTGGCACCCCGTCTTTGAGGATCATGTTTGAAGAAACCAGTCCTTTCTCGGATAACCAGCAGATGCCTAAGGTGCTCCAGCTCTACCTTGTCATCTCGCAGTACCCCGTGCTCAGCCGCAAGATTCGCCAGCGGATGCGCGAAGAATTGTTCGGGCGCGGGATCGTCAGCGAGGATGACTTCGAGCGCGAAGTGCACCAGAAGGCCATCGAATCGCAGAAGCGCGAGGGGCTGAGCGATCCACTGTTCCAGGAATCGGCGGCGGATTGGGACAAGCGCGTGCGCTACATCCGCGCCCACCTGACCGACTTCTACTTCGCCTACAACCTGCCTTACGACCTGTTCGAGCAGATTCTGGCCGACACGCTGCACCAGCGCGAGCCGGACCGCGAGGTACGCCTCACCTTCAACCCGGAGATCGCCCCCTGGGAGTTGCTCTTCTCCGAGGGCGAGCGGTACGAGCGCCTGCCGCCAGACGAGCGGGCCAAAGTCCAGCACCACCTGCGCGAGATCATCGTCGTGCTGATCAAGGGCATGATCAGCGATCACCTGGCTTTCGTGCGCCTGGCCAAAGAGGTCTTCACCATCGAAGACCTCAAGGACATCCGCGCGCGGCGCATCGGGCGCGGCAAGATCGGTGGCAAGGCGGCGGGGATGCTGCTGGCCTGGAAGTTGCTCCAGCACGCCGGGGCCTCTACCGGCCTGGACCCTGACCGGATCACCATCCCGGACTCGTACTACGTCGGCGCGGATGTGTTCTACGAGGTGCACGGCTACAACGATTTCCACGCGATCATGAACCAGAAGTACAAGTCCCGCGAGGAGATCGTCAACGACTACCCGATGATCTACGAGCGTTACCGCCAGGCCGAGCTTCCGCCGCACGTCGCCGGGGAGTTGCGCGCGCTGATGGCGCACATCGGCCCGACGCCGCTCATCTTCCGCTCGTCGAGCCTGCTCGAAGACAGCTTCGCTACGTCGTTCGCCGGCAAGTACGACAGCTTCTTCCTGCCCAACAGTGGCACGCCGGAGGAGAATTTTCGCGCCGCCAAAGACGTGATCCTCAAGATTTATGCCAGCACGCTCAGCCCCGACGCGCTGATCTACCGCCAGCGCATGGGCCTGGTGGACTTCGACGAGCGCATGGCCATTCTGATCCAGAAGGTCGAGGGACAGCGTTGGGGGCCGTACTACTTCCCGACGATTGCC
>Ga0334890_1001864_pt1 | contig 26160 bp, 20 predicted proteins | sample GraSluR1_MG_3_FD_207220 | JGI IMG/M metagenome (GOLD analysis project Ga0334890, IMG submission 207220) | Sludge microbial communities from methane-producing bioreactor in Wageningen University, Netherlands - Granular Sludge_31_08-R1 | ecosystem: Engineered > Bioreactor > Anaerobic >... | reverse complement strand
AGTCCTTCCTGCCAACTTCACCGTTTATGACACCGATAACATCCATGTCTCATGGACGGGAGACGCCGAAGATTATCGGGCCGTTTTATCCCAAAATGACGAGATAATCATGACCCGTGACTGGGGCCTGTCAACCACCTTCGAAATCGGCATGCTCCCCGCCGGCAGTTACAAACTTATCGTGCGTGCGCGCAACATCAGCGGTGTGACCTCTGCCGCAGCCTATTTCGAGGTATTGTCCAGTCCGCATACAACGCCCAAAACCAGCATGGTCAAATTACCCATCAATAGCAAAAACACCACCATCACGCTGGCATGGGAGGTGCTGGCCGGAGCAGACAATGTTGCTGCTTTCGACCTGCAATACCGCGTCACTGATGCCATCTGGAAATCACTGGATAGTAACGTCGACCCATCCCTGCGCTCTTACATCGTGGTGCTTACCCCAGGTTTCACCTATGAGTTCCGCATCCGCGCCAACGCTACCCAGGGCAGTCATGAAGCCGTAAAACCTGCCGCAGAAACCCGCATAGAAATTCTTTCACGTGGATGCCCCTTTGACCCGCATGAACCCAACAACAACGCTGACACAGCCACCAGAATCGCAGTGGGTGAAACCCAAAACCACTTCTTCTGTCCGGCGAACGATATCGATTGGCTGGAATTCGACGCACAGGCTGACACCTTCTACCGCCTCAAATTTGACATGCCAGACGGAGCCCTGCCTTTGAACGTAGATGTATACAATCCTGCAGCACAGCTTCACACAACCCGGCAAATTGACCCGAAGGGAAATTCTGACGTCGTTTTCCGCACAGACAGTGATGGCGAATGGACCGTGCGCATATCGCCCTATAATCCACTGGTGTTAAGCGCGGATATCGCCTATACAGTCACGCTGCAGGAGCTTCGGCTAAGCAGTACAACCCTGGCATACACGGTAGCAGGTGTCAGTATCGTTCTGATTATGGTAGCAACAACCCTCCTCATTATCTTAATAAAGAAAAGAAGAAAATGAGTTGTTGTCTTATGGTTCACGCCTAACTGGCTGGATCCAGCGAAGCAACCACTTGAAATGCGCCCATCGGACAGGCGCGCACACATTTGCCACAACTGATACACACAGCCAAATCCACTGTTGGGGCGCTATATCCAGCCTGATGAATGGCATCTACCGGACAGACACGCATGGCTGGGCATAGATGATTTTGGGGACAACGTTCTTCTTTGACAATGATCGCCATGAGTACCTCGTAAAATATGATTTGTTATGACTGACGAATGGCATCCACCACCCTGGCGGCTGCCTGGTGGCGGCGGAAAGGCATCAGGTAAATGCCCTGTACGTACGGTTTCAATGCTACTGCAGTGCCAATGACAATCTCAACACCTTCCTCGGCAGTATGATCACCCGCCAGCGCAATTCGTTTCAGTAAGGTCTCTGGTATGCTGATACCGGGGATTTCATGATGCAGGAACTCGGCATGCTTGCTATCGCGTAGCGGCATAACCCCTGCAATAATCGGCACGCTCAAATCACCAAATTTCGCCTGGTAAGCTTCGCGAAAGGCAACTACTTTATCCACCTCAAACACCGGCTGGGTCAGTAGAAAATCAACCCCGGCTTCGATCTTGCGGTGTAACACGCGAATTTCCTGGTTAACATCCGCCGGATTTAAATTCAAAGCACCGCCAATGAAAAAGGAGGTCGGTTCGGCGAATTTCTTTCCTGAAAAATCCACCCCGCGGTTAAACTGCTGCGCCAGCATTTTGATCAAACCGGATGGCACCAGGTCATAAGCATCCATCGCGTCGGGATAATCACCCACGGCGGTAGGGTCGCCCATCACCACGAAAACGTTGCGCACGCCCAAAGCATGGGCCGCCAATAAATCGCCTTGCACCCTCAGCAGGTTCCTGCCGCGCACCGGAAAGTGCAAAATCGAGTCAAGGTTGAATTTTCGCTGCAAAATACTGCAAACCGCCCAGGGACTCATGCGCATGCGCGCCATGGGGCTGTCAGCCACGTTGATGGCATCCACCCCGCACTCCTGGTAGAAATTAACCACCGCTTCGATGGCATGGGTTGAATGTCCGTGCGGCGGACTGATCTCAACCGAGATAACAAACTCGCCTTCCAGTAATTTCCTGGCAAATGATGACAGTTGGCGTGTTTCGCTGGGGGCTTCGACCTCAATCGGGAGTTCATCAGAAGATACCTGGATGACATGGCTTCGGTCAGGCAGTTCTTTGAGGGCGCCTGCCATGGCGCGGATGTGAGCAGAGGTCGTTCCACAGCAGCCGCCGATCACATCAGCGCCATTCACCCATAACTGCACGGCTTGCTCTGCAAAATAACCAACCGCATCCGGATAAAAGATACGCCCGCCTGCCCGCTCAGGCCAGCCAGCATTGGGCATGATGCTGAACATCGCTTCTGGGACCGCACGACGCATGCGTTGTAAGATACGCAGCAGCTGATGAGGCCCGCCTGAGCAATTCGCCCCAATGACCTCAACGCCTGCCTCTTGTAATGCAAGGGCGACTTCTTCCGGTGAGTTACCCATGGCAGTTTTGTCATCGCGCAAGTAAGTCATGGAGGCAATCACCGGTAAATCTGGTGCCGTGGTTTTGGCTGCAGACACTGCCTGCAGTAACTCCTTCAGATTGGTGTGCGTCTCGATCAGGATAACATCAACGCCTTCTTGTGCCAACACACTGATCTGTTCTGCAAAGGCATCGTACGCCTCCTGCAACTTGACACGCCCATAAGGCGCCAATTGCAAACCTAACGGCCCCACATCACCAGCGATCAACACATCCCGCTGGCTCTCTGCAATCGCCTGTTTTGCCAGTCGCACACCGGCGCGGTTGATCTCATCAACCTGCTCTTGCCTATGATACTGCGAGAGCCGGTAAAAATTGGCGCCAAAGGTATTGGTCAAGAGCAATTCAGCCCCTGCCGCGATGTATTCGGCATGAATCGCCAACACAGCCTGCGGATCGGAAAGATTCAACGATTCCAGGCAGTCCTCCTGATGAAAACCGCGCTGATAGAGCATAGTGCCCATGGCGCCGTCGCCCACGATAGGGCTTTTTTGCGCCAACCGCGATAAAAACCGATTTGCAGACATCGTTCCCCTCCTCATCAATCCAACCATCGCTGTAAGCGCATGGTGTAATAGTAAGCTGCCGGATGATGGAAGATAATAGCCGCTGTCGATTCTTCCGGGATCATCTGAAAGTGGTCCGTCAGGCGCATGCCCAATTCTTCACGCGCTCCCGTCAGGTCAAACACATCGGCTTGCTGTGAATTGTCCGGGCAGATGGGATAGCCCCAGGAATAGCGTTGGCCCTGGTCAGAGCTCAGCCCCAATTCTTTACGCACCAAACCATGCGTGAAGTGCGCCATAGCTTCTGCTATCTCCACCGCAAAGCCATGCAGATAAAATGCCTCAGTATATTCACCAGCCGATTGTAATTCTTCAAACTTGCGTGTGGCCCCTTCTCCGGCTGTAACCACATGCAAAGCACACACATCCATCTTGCCGGTGCTCACATCGAGGACATAATCCGCCAAACACAGACCATTCTCGCCGGGCTGGCGCGGAAATTCCCAGCGATAGCGCGGCACCCATTCACCATGGCGCATCGCTTCGGGATCATACACGATGATGGTGTTCTCTTCTGATTGCACTGGAATATAAGCATATACCCCTTTGGGTTCCGTCCAGCGTTCACGCGCCAACGCATCCACCATGTGCTGCAGGCGCAGTTCTGCTTCCGCCAGCAATTGCTCCTGCTCCTTGCCTTTGACGCCCCTCACCCCCCATTCCAGGCGGAATAACTCGCGTTTATCCAGCATAGTCGCCAGGTCCTGGGTGCGCACAGGCGGCACACGCCGTGCTCCCCACACAGGCGGAACAGGAATCTGGTTGATCTGGGTATTTTTATGAAACACCGGACGAATTTTCTTGGATATCGTATCAGGGATATCACGCTCAATGCGCAGTTCCTGCCCTTCCTGCGCCACCAGCTGCGGCGGTGTGACATGCTCCACAAACAGGGCATTCATCACTTCCAACCCCTCAAAGGCATCTTTGCAAAAATAGACGCCGCCCTCATAGGGTTTCTGATCGAAAATCAGACTGGCACGCTCGGCAAACGAGCGATTAATGGCGGCACCGCCCACCAAAACAGGGATGGTCAAGCCCTTGCGCTTTAACTTTTCAACCACCATCGGCATTTGCTGACTGGTACTCACCAGCAGCGCGCTCAAACCGATTGCATCCGCATTTTCCTTGATGGCGGTATCGATGATCACATCCGCCGGCACTTGCTTACCAAGATCCATCACCTCGAAACCATTATTTTCGAGAATGGTTTTCACCAGGTTTTTGCCGATGTCGTGCACATCGCCGTATACCGTCGCCAACACCATCTTTCCGCGGCTGACATTCTCGCTCTGGTCAAAGTACAACTCCAGATGCCCGACGGCCTTCTTCATCGCTTCGGCTGATTGCAGTACAAAGGGCAGGATCAACTCCCCTGAACCAAAGCGGTCGCCTACTTCCTTCATGGCTGGCAGCAGGATGTCATTGAGAATCTCGACCGCGGCTTCGCCATTGGGTTTCTGCGAAACTTTCAGCAAGCTATCGATATCATCTTCCACACCTTCCTTTTTGCGCTGCAAAATACGCTGGTACAGGCGTTCATCAGCGGGCAGGGCCAGAAAAGCCTGCTCTTTTTGGGTCTGTTCTGATTCTGAATCGGCAGTGTGTTCCTCATAGAAAGCAATTATCTTCGCCAACGCATCATCAGAACGATTGAGAATCAAATCTTCCGCCAACTGACGTTCTTCCTCAGGAATCTCCGGGTAAGGTTGTATGCCTGCCGGGTTGACAATCGCCATATCCAATCCTGCCTGCACAGCATGATATAACATGACGCTGTTGATTACCTTACGTGCGGGTTCCTTCAAACCAAAGGAGATGTTGCTCACCCCCAACACTGTCTGCACGGCCGGTAATACTTGCTTCAGTTCCCGAATGGCATCCAGGGTTTCAACGGCAGCATTCTTCAGCTCATCCTGACCTGTCGCCAGGGTGAATGTCAACAGGTCAAAAACCAGGTCACCAGCAGGCAGACCGCACTGGTTCACCGCCAGGTGATGAATGCGCTGCGCAACTTCAATTTTTCGCTGTGTGGTCTTTGCCATGCCGGCTTCATCAATCACCAGCGCGATCACAGCGCCATGATAACGCTTTGCCAGGCCCAAAACCCGCCGTGCCTTTTCTTCGCCTGCCTCCAGGTTAATGGAATTGATAAGGCATTTGCCAGGCGCAGTTTTTAAGCCCTCCTCGATCACCTCCGGTTCGGTGCTGTCTAACACCAGTGGAAGCGCCAGGCGTGGCGCCACCTGTTTGACCATAGCACGCATCAACTCTTTTTCATTGGCTTCTTCGGTCAACGCCACGCAAATATCCAGCCCATGCGCGCCGCTCTCAGACTGCTGCTGCGCAATTTGAAAGGCATCCTCAAAGTTCTTGTTGAGCATCAACCGTTTAAAAATACGCGAACCCTGTGTATTCAGGCGTTCACCAATCAAGAATGGCGCGGGCTGCTGGCGGATGGGCGTGGCATCCATCAGTGAAGCCAGGGTAGCCCCGGTTTCAACCTTCTCAATGGCCGGTTTCACTTCTCCCACTGCTTTGATCAAGGTTTCAATGTGCTCCGGGGTGGTGCCGCAGCACCCACCAACAACATTGATCCCGTAATCACGCACATATTCTTCCAAATAGGCGGCAAAACGATGCGGGGTCATCGGATATCGCACCTTGCCTGCTTCATTGAGTGGCATGCCGGCATTGGGCATGCACGAAATCGGCATCGTGGCGTGTTCGCCCAGCCAGAGTAAGGTATCGCGCATGTGTTCCGGGCCGGTCGAACAGTTAATGCCGATCACATCGATTTCAAAACCGCTGAGGATCGCCCAGGCAGCCTCCACATTGGTACCCGGCAGCATGCGCCCGTTGGCATCCAGGGTGAATTGCGCCTGAATTGGCAGCCATACCCCGCGTTCTTGCTGCGCTTCACGGATGCCGGTGATAGCTGCCTTCATTTCTAAGATGTCCTGCGATGTTTCCAACAACAACAGGTCTACTCCCCCATCGATCAAACCGAAAGCCTGCTCTTTGTACACCTCACGGATCTCATCAAACGTAATCTTTGACAGTTCCGGGTCATCCACCGAAGGCAATTTTCCCGTAGGGCCCATCGAACCAGCCACGAAGCGCGGTTTTTTAACCGCGTAATATTCGTCAGCCACCGTTCGCGCTAACACCGCGGCAGCTTTGTTGAATTCATACACCCGTTCAGCCGCACCGAATTCCCCCAGGGTGATGCGGTTCGAGCGAAAACTATCCGTTTCGATCACATCCGCCCCGACATCCAAAAAAGCACGGTGGTTCTTTTCCACCCAATCAGGGGCATATACCGGCAGCGCGTCGAACAAGCCCATCAATTGTTTACCGCCAAAGTCCTTCTCTGTTAGGGGGAATTCTTCCAGGTTTGTTCCGGTCGCTCCGTCGAAGAAAATGACTCGCTTTTCCATCGCTTCCAGATAGGCTGATTTCTTTCCCATACCGATAACCTCATTTCATTAAACAGGGTCTTGTGAACCTGCGCTGAAACCGTCAATTTGATTCATTATTCTATACCAAATCACTCATTTTGTCATTTCTCAGTGTCTTCGTATGACAAAAAAGAGAGCAGGCATTCCACCTGCTCTCTTTTATTCTCGAAAACAGGCAATCAATTGCCAGTCACACCCATCATCAACAAACCCAAACCTTCCCGAGTCGCTTCAGCGCGATCCATGGTCGCTACCAGTTCACCATGGAACATGACCGCAATGCGATCTGACAGGCTCAAAATCTCATCCAGCTCTGCGGAAACCAGCAACACAGCCGTGCCGCGGTCGCGGATTGCCACGATCTGGCTGTGGATGTACTCGATCGAGCCGACATCCAACCCGCGGGTGGGCTGGTTGACAATCAACAATTTGACCGGGCGGCTCAGCTCGCGCGCCACAATCACCTTCTGCTGGTTACCGCCTGAAAGGTTGCTGGCCGGTACGGTGACGGAGGGGGTGCGGATGTCAAATTGTTCAACCAGTTGTTCCGCACTTTCTACCATAGGTTCCTCCTGCCTGACAATGCCTTTGGAAAAAGGCTCCTGGTAATAGGTGCACAGCACCAGGTTATCTACCAGCGAATACGGCATCACCAGTCCATGCTTCTGTCGGTCTTCCGGCACATGCGAAACGTAATTCTCGACCAATACACGCGGATTGTTGAATGGCATCGTCTTGCCGTTGATGATCATTTCACCATGATGCACGTCCCGCAAGCCGGTCAGGGCTTCTACAAACTCACTCTGGCCGTTGCCCTGCACCCCGGCAATGCCCAGAATCTCACCAGCACGAATTTCGAATGAAACGTTGTCGACAACCAAAGCATGCTGATCTCCCATTACGGACAGGTTGTTGACCGTCAGCACCGGCTCTTGCGGGTTGGCAGGCTCTTTGTCCACTGTCAAAATCACATCACGCCCCACCATCATTTCAGCCAGGATTTTTTCATCGGCTTCCTGGGGCGTGGTTTCTCCGACCACCTTCCCTCGCCGCATAACCGTAATGCGGTCAGAAAGTTGCAGCACTTCCTTCAACTTATGGGAAATAAAGAATATGGAAACCCCGCGCTCGCGTAAAGATTCGATCACCTTGAACAAATCCTGCACCTCTTGCGGTGTCAGTACCGCGGTAGGTTCATCCAGGAATAAGATCTTTGCATTGCGATAGAGCGCTTTGAGAATTTCGACACGCTGCTGCACCCCTACCGGCAGTTCTTCGATCAAGGTATCTGGCTCGACTGCCAACCCGTAATCTTTGGACAATTGCCTCACCTGGCGGCGTGCTTCGCGCATATTCAGCAAACCATTTTTCACCACCTCAGAACCCAGCACAATGTTCTCGGTGACTGTGAAAACCGGCACCAATTTAAAATGCTGGTGCACCATGCCAATGCCGTGCGAAATGGCATCATGCGCGCTGCGTAGATCGATTCTCTCACCATCCACCAAAATTTCGCCGTGATCGGGTTGATAGAGGCCATAGATGATATTGAGCAAGGTAGATTTTCCCGCACCATTTTCGCCCAGGATCGCATGAATTTCTCCCTTCTTCAGAGAGATATTGACATCATCATTCGCCAGCACCCCGGGAAATCGTTTGGTCACATGACGTACTTCTAAGACAGGCACATTGTCATCCATGCTCTACTCCTTCTCGAAAGGAACGCCTTCCGCAGCAGGCGGCCGCGCACGTCCCACAATGCCGGCAACCACCACGATGGTCAACAGATAGGGCAGCATGCCCACAAATTGATGCGGTATATTGATGCCCATAAAATTTAACTGGGTCTGCATGGCGATAGCGAAACCGAACAACAGCGCTGCGCCCCAGGCGCCAAACGGCTTCCAGTTGCCGAAGATCATCACTGCCAGGGCGATAAAACCGCGCCCGTTGGTCATCATACGCTCAAAAGAACCCACCGATTCCAATGTCAGGAACCCGCCAGCCAAGCCAGCTATGGAGCCGCCAATCATCGTATTGATATAACGGTTGGCAATCACATTGATGCCCAGCGTGTCCGCAGCATGCGGATGTTCTCCCACGGCGCGGGTACGCAATCCCCAGCGGGTATGGTAGATGACAATTTGCAGAACAAAGACCAGAACAAAGGCCAGGTACGTGATCAGCCCATTGTTGAATAAAACCGGACCGACCAGGGGAATTTTGGCAAGCGGTCCCAAAGGAAAGGTGGTCAATTTCCCGGCGGTGGTTAACCCGACCATGTAAAAATAGCCGGTCAGACCCACCGCGAGGATATTCAAAACCGTTCCGCCAATCACCTGATTCAGTTTGAGTGATATCGACATGTACGCCAGCAGCAACCCCAACAACGCACCGGTGATCATGGACGCCAATACCGCCAGGATCAGGTTGCCGGTCCAGACATTGACCATATAGCCCATAAATGCCCCCATCAACATCTGCCCTTCAATGCCGATATTGATGATACCTGAGCGTTCACATAACAAGCCGCACAAGGCACCCAGAATCAAGGGCGTTGAGTGGCGGATGGTCGAGGATAACACCGCTTGTGTGACCTGTGGCTGGGCGGCATAAAACATGGCAATCACCACGACAGCCGCAAAAAAACCAATGACCGTTTTTCCCTGGCGACTGCGGACGAAAGTTAAAACCTGTGTCATAGCAACCTCCTCCTACTTGGTCCAGCCACTGGTAAGGCTAATTTCGGTACCATCTTTACGCATGCGCAGGACATAGCGCACGATCATTTCAGCCGCCACAAAGAATAGCATCAGCGATTGAATCACATCGATGATCTCCGCCGGAATACCTGCCTGAAACTGCATGGTATTGGCGCCGGCTTTCATCGCTCCCACCAGAATGGCCGCGGGGATGGTGCCCAATGGATGCATTTTTCCCAACAAGGACACGGTAATTCCGTCAAAGCCAAGACCGATGTTGAAGCCGGGCTCATAGCGCATATCAACACCGGTGGTCTCCACTGCGCCACCCAAACCTGCCATCAGACCAGCCAGGAACATGGTCAGGATCATGATCAACGCCACGCGAATACCGGCATACCTGGCTGCATGTATATTGGTTCCAACCACACGGATTTCAAAACCGATGGTGGTTCGTTCCAACATCCACCACAGGATAAATGCTGCGATTACGGCAATCAGGAAACCGATATGGAGAAAGTCAAGAATATACAGCCCCAGCAAGAAGATCGGCAGCAGCATCAACAAGAACTGGCTGCGGTAGGCGGTAAAGAAACTGCGCACATCGTTGCCGGCTTCTTTCCAATCCATCCATTTCTTGATGGAATACACCACGATAAAGACCACAATAGCAGCCAGAATGATATATATGATCCCCTGGTCAACCAGACGGCGCTGCGTCAACATCGCGGTCTCAAAAATGCGCGGTGTGCGTGGCAGCAAAATTTCTGTCGTACGGTCCTGCAGCGGCCCGCCCACCAACCAGTCGGTGATGTTGATGGCAATATAGTTCAGCATGATGGTGGTGATTACTTCGTGAGCGCCTGTAAAAGCCTTTAAAACCCCCGGAATCATGCCAAACAACGCGCCCGTAAGAGCACCGCCGATCAATGCCAGTGGTGCGTGGATATACCAGGGCAGCCCTTCCACTGCAAAGCCAATAAATGCGGCTGCCATGGCCCCCATGATCAACTGGCCTTGCGCACCGATGTTGAACATGCCGGCTTTGAAGCCAATGGTTAATGCCAGGCCGCTGAAAATTAACGGCGTAGCCTTTTCAAGGGTTCGGACAAAGGCTGTAGAATTGCCAAAAGCACCTTGGAACAACGCTGCATAGGCATTGAGGGGATTGGCACCGCTGATCAACAAAATAATCACACCAAACAACAATGCCAGAACAATCGCCCCGATTGGTACCCCGATGGTCTGCCACAGAACCCGAAGAAAACCTCGGTTTTGTGAAGTTGTTTCTGTCTCCATCTTTTATATTCTCACTTACATCTGTAATGTTGGGCTAACATATTTACCTATTTTACCCCACAATTGACGTTTGAATCATCAAGAATCTCTCATTTAAGAAAAACACGGCAGATAATCTCTGCCGTGTTTCCAGGGTTCAATTGTGTTTAGCGGAAATCAGAATATTTGATTCTGTCAGCCAGCAGATCAGCATCAATCTGGGCCAGGCGGTCTTTGATTTCCTGCGAGATTTGTGAATCAAAATCATGGAAAGGTGCCAGACCAACTTCGCCAATATAGTTTCCGCCGGGGAAGGAACCTTCATACGCCATTTTGATCAGGTCGGAGACACTCGGGACGATGAGCTTCATGGATGAGGACACCAGGCAGCTGTGCGCTTCCGGCACAGTCTCCCATTGGTCGGTGTCAACACCGATGCAGTACACACCATCATAGTTCGCGGTTTCAATCAAGCCGCCGTTGCCGGTCTTGCCGCCAGCAGCGAAAATGACATCCGCACCTTGTTCAATAGCCTGCTTCGAGGTGGCAGCACCCCATTCAGGATCAGTAAAGCCGTTAGCGAATCCGCCAGGATGGTAGGTGGTGATGACCCGAATCGTTGGGTCGATGTACTTGGCGCCATCTTCATATCCTTCAGCAAAGGCTACCACAGCAGGAGCCAGGTCGGTGCCATAGACACCCGCCAACAGTTTAGACTCGGTCAGCATGCCAGCCAGTGCACCAGCTGCGAAACCAGCTTTCCATTCGGCAAAGATCAGGCCCGCAACATTGTCCACGGTCTCGCCCTGGAATTGGTCAACACCGATGAACATGATGTCGGGGTACTTTTCAGCTGCCTCAAGGGTGGCATCACCCAGGCCGAAGCCAACGGTGACAATTACTTCATACCCATTGTCAGCAAATTGGGCAATGTTGGTGCCATAGTCTTTGGCGTCATTGGTTTCGATGAACTGTACATGGACGTCCAGTTCTTCACCCGCCTGTTGCACACCTTCCCAGGCTGACTGGTTGAAGGATTTGTCATCCACTTCACCCACGTCGGTCACCAGGCCTACACAGAAGACACCTTCTTCGGTGCAGTCAACATTTTGTCCGCAGGCTGCGATGAACAGCGAAATCACCAGCGTCAATACAACAGCAAAAAACAGTTTCTTATACATCAGTCTCATTCCTCCATATCGTTAGTGAGAGTTTTGTATGAATTATTGAATTGTACGCAACACGTACGAATTGAGTATAACGGTGAATGAAAAATCATGCAAGACCTTAGAAGGCTCTTAAGTAATCGTTATTGTTAAGAGTTTTCAGCCCCTTTCGGTCTTTTGTAAAACAACAGACCATCCTGTGAGACCTCCCAGGATGGTCTGTCAAAATACTCGTTGTTATGCCTCTTGCACTTCACCGCGCCGCACGTTCAGCATCATGGCGAAAGCCAGCAGGAAGAAAAATGGCGCGATTACCATCATCAAGCGGTAATCATTACCCGCAAATTGGATCGTCCAGCCGAAGAATACCGGCCCGAAGGTGGCTGCCAATTGCGAGAAGAAATAATACAAACCGGTGTAGGTGCCGATATGCTCATCATCGGTCATGTCCACCACCATCGGCAGCGAATTGACGTTGATCATCGCCCAGCCAACACCGGCGAACATCAGAATGATCGACAGTACATAGAATCCGGAACCCATCAGCGAAGCGAATTGGGTTGTGAGGGTGCTAACCGGCAACACATACATCAAAATCACACTGCTAATCATCACCCAAATACCGATCATGATGATGTTCTTGCGCTTGAATTTGCTGGCAAGAATGCCAGCCGGCACCGCCATCAGCATGAAGATCAAACCGATGTAGGAAATCTGGAAGGCACTATCACCGCCATCCAATCCCAAATGGTTTACTCCATACAGGGTGAAAAACGTATCCAGCGCATTATAAGCTATGAACCAGAACATTATCGCCAGCAGAATGAACATCGGGCTTTTGTCTTTTTGGGTGAACACATTGCCAATGTTCTTGAGCACCTTGTTATCCATTTTGGTAGCTTCTCCTTTGGCTGCCAGATGGAGTTTAGAGGAGATATATTCCTTCGGCTCACGCACAAAGATCAACACCAAAACAGCGGCGACCACCACCAATCCGCCTGCCAGGAAAAACGGGTAGCCGGGATTGATGCGATACAGCGGCCCGCCAATTAATGTCGCCAGCACTGTGCCCAACCCGCCCATCAGGTTGATAACGCCGTTGGCCTGTGAACGGCTTTTTGAGGGGGTGATATCCGGCATCAAAGCCACCACCGGGGTGCGCCAGAAGGCCATCGCCAGCAGCAGGGTGATGCAGGAGAAGACAAACAACGGCAGCGCCTGTGCATAGGGAATGAAACCGAACATGGCAGCCGCCACCGGCGCCCCTACTACAATGAACGGCAGACGCCGTCCGATCGGCGAACGCAGCCGGTCTGAGAATACGCCCAGGGGCGGCTGAATGAGCAGGGCGGCGATGTTGTCCAGCACCATAATAAAGGAGATCCAGCCTGCCTGCAGGCCAAAGCGTCCATCCAGAATCAGTGGGACAAAAGCATTATAAACAGACCAGATAACGCTAACACCAAAGAAACCAAAACCCAATAAGAAAGTCTTGCCATAATGAAATTTTTTCTCTTCCATGGTTACTCCTGTTGGTAGACTGATGATGAGAGAAACTTGACGCAACTCATTCTATTGTAGTGGAGATTGTGAATTCTGGTGAGAAATTCCTAATGATTTGAAAAATTGATACATCAAACCTCAGCAGTATCTGAACCTTTTTGCTGCTGGAGCCATTCTAAGAATGACCGGTCGTGTTTGGTGAGCGGAAAATCCTCCAGCAGGTCAGGCCGGCGTTCCCAGGTTCGCTGCAGCGCCTGTTCATGTCGCCACTGGTTAATGCGGGCATGGTCGCCGCTTTTCAACACCTCAGGCACCTGCCAGCCGCGGAACTCCGCCGGTTTGGTGTAATGCGGCCCTTCCAGCAGGCCCGTGGCAAACGAGTCCTGTTGGGCGCCATTGGGATCTCCTAACACGCCTTCGATGGTTCGCGCCACAGCATCCATCACCATCAACGCCGGCAGCTCACCGCCGGTGAGTACAAAGTCGCCGATCGATATTTCATCGGTCACCAGGTGTTGGCGTACACGTTCATCCACACCCTCATACCTGCCGCACAAGATGCCGATCCTGTCATGCGCAGCCAACTCTTGCGCCAATTTTTGCGTGAAAGGCTGTCCCTGTGGCGACATCAGAATCAATGGGCAGGCAGGTGGGGCGCCCATCACATCTTCTACCGCTGTAAAAATAGGTCCCGGTTTCATCACCATGCCGCCCCCACCACCATAAGGCGTATCATCGCATACATGGTGGCGATCTCGGGTCCAGGCACGGATATCATGCAGGTAAACACTGATGTGCCCGTCCTGTATGGCGCGATTGAGGATACTGGTTGCCAGATAGGGTTCAAACACATCCACAAACAAGGAAAAGATATCAAATCGCATGGCTAGATTGTACCAAAGTTGTTTCCTTAGAATCTCCTCTATTTTGCGGAGGAAAGGGTTCCCTATGATATGATAAGGGTCTGTTGAACATGACAATCATTGAACGAACAGTCTCTTATCTCACACGCTCACTGTATGAAGGTACGCAGATATGCTACCATTAACGCAATCAAATACCATTGGCAAATAGAAATCTGAATGTATTTAAAAGGCAGTGATCTTAATCTAAATAAAAAAAGAACCCGGAGAAATGGAAATTTCTTCCGTATTTTCATTTTGCTGGTGTTCATCGCCCTGGTCATCTACATTAATCAGACCGTGGTGCAGGAAGTAGGCCCGTTATTCGTCTCCACCCCCACCCCATCACGCGCGCCGGAATCATTTGTCACAGAAGCCCAGCAATTGTTGAATGAGGGGCGGTTAATTCAAACCATCCCCTTACTGCGTGAAGCCATCCGCTCTGACCCCACCAACCCCAGTATCTACATTCTACTGGCCCGCATTCAGATTTTAACCGGTGATTTTGAATCTGCCGTGAAAAATGCTGAAGATGCCATCTTGCTGAGCGATAAAAACTCCATGGCATTTGCTGTGCGAGGGTGGGCTTTAGGTTTGGGTGGCAACTACCTCGAAGCAGAAGCTTCCTTGCTGGAAGCCATTTCGCTGGACCCCAACAATGGCATGGCGTATGCATTTCTGGCAGAGGTGCTGGCGCTGCAATTGTTCAACGGACAGGGAGGTATCAACACCCTTGATCGTGCTGTCGACGCTTCCCGCAACGCAGTAGCACTTGCACCCAACACCCTCGAAACCCACCGCGCGCGCGGCTTGATCCTCGAATACACCGGCAACTATGATGAAGCCATTTTTGAATACCAGCAAGCGATCAGAATCAATGAAAACATTGCTGATTTGCACATTGCCCTGGGACGGGTCTATTTCACCATCGGTGACTATGCCAATGCCACCGAGGAATACAACCGCGCCAATACGTTGAATCCATCTGACCCGATGCCTGATTTTTACATCTCGCGCGCCTACGCTACCACGGGCGATTTCACCAATGCTGTGCAATATGCCAACCTGGCAGTCAGGGATGACCCTTCGCGGGCCAACCTGCATGCCAATCTGGGCATGATGTATTACCGCCAGCGCGATTATGCCAAAGCCATCCAGCCATTCAGGCTTGCCCTGCGCGGCGGCGCCACAGAAGAAGGCATCGCCGTTGAACCGATCCCGTTAGATTATGGGCGGCCGGCAGAATACTTTTACCTGTATGGCCTGGCGCTTTCCAGGGTGGGTGAATGTGGCGAGGCACTCCAAATTTCACAATCATTGCAGCAGATCGTTCCATTGGACGAAGTCGCCATGTTCAATGCTGCGGAAATGGTCACCATCTGCCAGCAGGTCGCCGATGGCGAGACAGTGATCACCCCCACCCCATCGACTGACGAATAACAGGATCATTATGATACTGACTGGAAAAGAACCTTCTTTCCGCAAACGCCAACGCCGCTCCAACCCCTATTATGTGATCTTATTGCTGGTCTTCATCATGGTAGGTTTTTTTGTGATGCGCGCGTTTCAAAGCGGTGACATCGAACCTTACGGCCTGCCAACACCCATCCCTACCCGCACCGCCAACAGTTACAAAACCGAAGGCGAAACCTATTTTCTGGCCGGCAACCTGGATTCTTCCATGGAGGCCTATAACAAAGCCCTTGAGCTCGAACCAGAGAATGCCACCATCTGGGCTGAAGTCGCCCGCATCAAAACCTATTCGTCCGCCAACATCACAGTAGATGCGTTGCGTATTGCACGGCTGGAAGAAGCACTCGAAGCGGCAACGCGAGCGGTCGAACTGGCACCCGAAGACTCTTACGCCCATGGAATCCGTGCCTTTGCCTTAAGTTGGTATGCCACCTCTGTCCTTGATGAGGAAACCCGCAGCAATAGCCTGTCTGAAGCTGAACGCGAAGCCATTGCCGCCCTGACCTTTGACAATAGCAACACCCTCGCCCTGGTGTATTATGCCGAAATTCAAGCGACTCAATCACTTATATTGCAAGCACAATCCAACATTGAAATGGCACTGGCACGCGAACCCGACTTGATGGATGCCCATCGTGTGCATGGTTTCGTGCTTGAATCCATGGGATACTATCGCGACGCTATCAATGCCTACCAGCGTGCGGTAGAGTTGAACCCGAACCTGACCTTCATCTATATCCGCATGGGAGTCAACTACCGCCAATTACAGCAATTTGAAACTGCCCTGGAGCAATTCGCCAAAGCAGCCCGCATCAATGAACAAAATGGTGTCAATGACCCGCTGCCGTATCTTGCCATCGGGCGCACCTATACCCAGATGGGCGAATTCTTCATTGCTGCCCGCAACGTCGAGAAGGTGCTTGATTTTGACCCCTCCAACCCCGATATCTATGGCACGTTGGGGATCATCTATTTCCGCGGTCGCAATTATGAGGGAGCCATCCCCGCTCTGCAATGCGCCACCTATGGCTGTGACGCTGAAACAAGCTGTGCGGTTCGTTTTTGCAACCCTGAGACCGAAGAACCAGTGGTCATCCCGCCCACCCCGCTTTCATCCACAACAGTCGTCTATTACTATACATATGGTTCGGTGCTCGCCGGTATGCATATGCCGGGGCGTCCTTATTGCGAGGAAGCGGTCAAAGTGCTGGCAGATGTGCGGGAACGCTACAGCCAGGAGCCGGTAATCATGTCCATCGTGCGTGAAAGCGAGAACATCTGCCGTTCGTTCGGCTACGAGCAGTAGTCTTTTGGTGGTTTTTCGAATGACGAATGTCGTCTTGTTCTCACTATCGGCCCATGCTATAATTACAGCCGTTATCTGGAAAGAACTTATCCCAAGAAGTAAATCAACCTGATGGAAAAAACAAAGGAAAAAGAACCGATGGGCGAAGCGGCTGTTTCTCCCCTGAATATCAGCGCCATGGTTTCAGACCTCTACCTGAGAAGTCTGCAGGATCTGCGGGCGATAGCAAACACCCTGCAGGTGCCACATGTGCGCCATATGAAAAAAGAGAACCTGATCATCCGCATCGTACAACAACGCGCAGCAGAAGATGGTCTCGATGTCAGTGGCGGCATTCTGGAGATTCTAAACGAAGGTATTGGTTTCCTGCGCATGAATTATCGCATCGGTGATGAAGATGTGTATGTGTCACAGGCGCAACTGCGCCGCTACCAACTGCGCAACGGCGACCTGATCATCGGACCCGTGCGCCCGCCGCGTGAATCAGAAAAACATCATGGATTGCTGGATGTAGCCTGTGTCAATGGGCTGCCGCCGGATGAAGCCGTGTACCGCCCCAACTTTGAACGCTTAACCCCCATTTTCCCTGAGGAAGCATTCAACCTGGAGACGGACCCCCTCGCGCTTGACACCCGCCTGATTAACCTCATTGCACCAATCGGGCGCGGACAGCGCGGCATGATCGTTTCACCGCCCAAAGCCGGCAAAACCACGATCATGAAAAACATCACCAACGCCATCGCCGCCCAGCACCCGGAGGTCCACCAAATCATGGCCCTGATCGGCGAACGGCCCGAAGAAGTCACTGATATGGACCGCTCGGTGCAGGCTGAAGTAATTGCCTCAACGTTTGACGAACCTGTTAAATCGCATGTGCGCACCGCTGAAATGGCATTGGACCGTGCCAAACGCCTGGTAGAATCTGGTTTTGATGTCGTCATCTTGCTGGATTCCTTAACTCGTCTGGCGCGCGCCTACAACATGGTAGTAAACCCCAGCGGCCGCACTCTGTCGGGCGGCATGGACCCCTCAGCGCTCTACCCGCCCAAACGCTTCTTCGGCGCAGCCCGCAACCTGGAAGAAGGCGGTTCATTGACCATCATCGCCACGGCGTTGGTGGACACCGGTTCTCGCCTGGATGATGTTGTCTATGAAGAATTCAAAGGCACCGGCAACATGGAATTGCATCTCTCCCGGCGACTGCAGGAACGCAGGATATTCCCGTCAATTGATATCGAACGCTCCTCTACCCGGCGCGAAGATTTGCTGCTGGGCCAGGAGAAATTGCAGCAGGTTTGGCTAATGCGACGCATGTACAGCCAGATGACTTCTCCGCCGCCTCACGGGGCCGGTATGGATATCTCCGTCGCCACCGAAGCCATCCTTCAACGCATGGCAAAAGCCAAACACAACGCCGCTTTTCTCAACACCCTGAGCGACGATTTCTAAAACCAGGTAGAATAATAAAAGTATGGATGATGAAAAGAAGCAAAACAACCACTTAAGCGAATGGCTGCCGCCCATAACCTGGGGCATTGCTGCAGCCATGGTCATCTTTGTGTGCTTTTTATACTTTTTCCCACCATCTCGGTTACAGGCCGCCGCCATACAAGATGCCGGCCTTGCGCTGGAAAGCATGCCCACACAAACATTACAGCCTAATCTCAATTTGCCTGACATTGACACACCAGCGGAGCAGCAAGGCGTTGGACGCGTGCCAGACTTTGAAACCATTCAATCAGCCCGCAGCCGTACCAATCCAATTGGCTATGTGGTGGAACCATTTGATTCTATCTTTGGCATCGCCAATAAATTCAACATCTCTCCCGAAACTGTCATGTGGGCCAACTATGACGTGCTCAATGACAATCCGGATATGCTCTCAGTCGGTCAGGAACTGATCATACCGCCAGTGAATGGCGTTTTGTACACCTGGCAGGAAGGCGACACATTCAAAGGTGTTGCTGCCAAATACTTCGTTACTGAAGAAGAAATTCTTTTGTTTACCGGCAACAACTTTGACCTGACCAATCCAGAGGTCGAACCCGGACAGATGATCATGATCCCTGGTGGTTACCGCGAATTTGTGCAATGGATCGTTCCCACCATCCCATCTGGCAAAGCCGGTGTATCCACAAGCATCCTGGGACCCGGCGGATGTACACTCAATAGCTGGCCTGGTTATGGCAGCGGTACCTTCATATACCCGACCGCCTCTCGCCGTCTGTCTGGCAATGATTACTGGTCTGGCCATTTGGCCATTGACCTGGCAGTTGGCATCGGCGACCCGGTATTTGCCTCAGATGGCGGTACAGTGGTCTATGCTGGTTGGAATGCCTCTGGCTACGGTTACATGGTGATGATTGATCATGGCAACGGCTACCAGACCCTATACGCTCACCTTTCACGCGTATCGGTAAGTTGCGGCTCTGGCGTCTATCAGGGTCAGACCATAGGCTATGGCGGCAGCACTGGCAATTCCACCGGCCCGCATCTGCACTTCGAGGTACGCTTCATGGGTGGGTTCCTAAACCCGTGGAACGTTCTGCCCTGAGCCCATTTACCGACCAGCCTGCCTATCTGTGATTCCTATCATATTGCGCTATCAACAGTGTGCCTACTTTTCTTGTTATGGTATATAATGGGATAGACAAGCATTCTTTCATTTTTAAGGAGCGCAAGAGTGAACAAATCACGAACTCAATTAATGGTTGATCGTTTACGAGAACTTCAGGCTTCATCACCCGACATTGAAGCGTCTGCCATTGTCAGCGTTGATGGCCTCTCGATTGCCTCAGCCCTGCCGCAGAATGTGGAAGAAGACCGCGTTTCCGCCATGTCAGCTGCCATGCTTTCTCTGGGTGATAGGATTGCTGCTGAATTAGGGCGGGGTACTCTCAACCAGGTGTACATCAAAGGCGAAAATGGATTCGTCATCCTCACCGACATCGGTGAAGAGGCTGTGCTGACCGCCCTTGCCCGCAAAGATGCAAAGTTGGGTCTGATCTTCCTGGATATGCGCCGTGCAGTGGAAGACTTGCAAAAGCTGATCTGAAGAAAGGCTGCGGAAACTGACTTATGGCAAATAAACTGATCCCCCCCAGCGGTCTCTATTATCCGAACAAAATTGCGCGACTGGCCTACCAATCCCTTGAGATTGTGATGGGGAAGAATGGCCTGAACTCCATCCTCAACCTGGCTGGTTTGACTGAATTTATCAACAACTATCCATCGAATAACCTCGCACGAGAATATGATTTTGCCGATTTCTCCGCTCTATTCGGGGCGCTTGAACAAACCTACGGCATCCGTGGGGCGCGCGGGCTTGCACTGCGTGCTGGCCGCACAGTTTTTGACGAAGGCTACAAAAGTTTCGGTGCGCTGGCTGGTGCCGGAGATCTGGCATTCAAGATTTTGCCGCTGTCAACCAAGCTGAAGATCGGTATTCCTGCCATGGCGAAGGTGTTCACCTCTACCAGTGACCAATACTCCACCGTCAGAGATGCGGGTGATCATTTCATCTACACCATGCACAAATGCCCGGTCTGTTGGGGCAGAACCAGCAAGGACCCCTGCTGCCACATGGGCGCGGGTTTGCTGCAAGAAGGCCTCAAGTGGGTTTCGGGCGGGCGTGAATTCCGCGTGGTGCAAACCACCTGCCACGCCTGTGGTGATGAAAACTGTCAATACGACATTTTCAAAGAACCTCTGCCTGAATAACCCGCAACCAGATCAAGGAATTTCAACCGGAGCAGTCTATCCATTGTTCCGGTTTTATTTTATACTTGCCACATTCTATTCACGGGAGTGATACATGAAGATCACCGTTGTGATCCCAACCTACAACGAAGCTGAAAATATCCGCAAATTGATCCCGATCCTGCTTCATTTGCCATTGGAGGATTTTCACATCCTCATCGTGGATGACAACAGCCAGGATGGCACCGGTGACATTGCAGATGCATTCGCCATGGATTCACAACGCGTTCAGGTTATCCATCGCGCCGGGAAAATGGGGCTTGGCACAGCCTATATTCAAGGATTTTCACAGGCTCTGTCAGAAGGCGCACAGGCAGTTCTACAAATGGACGCCGACTTCTCTCACCCTCCTGACAAAATTATGGAACTGGTTTCTGCTCTGGCAGACTATGATCTCGTCATCGGCTCACGGTATGTGAAAGACGGCAGCGTGGATGTCAATTGGCCTTTCTGGCGCAAAGCGTTGTCTGGGTTTGGCAATTTTTATGCCCGCACCATCCTTAGCATGCCCACGCGGGACATCACCAGCGGTTTCCGCCTGTATCGCGCTGCCACTTTGCGCGCCATGCCCATCAAATCTGTGCGCTCTAATGGTTATATTTACCAGGTCGAAATGGCCTACATCGCCCATCGCCTTGGTTTCTGCATCGGTGAAATCCCCATCTACTTTGCCGAACGCGAGTGGGGCACCTCGAAAATGTCTTTCAAAATCCAAATGGAAGCCGCCTTGCGCACCTGGAAATTGCTGAAGGAATACAAATATCTCTCCAGAGAAGAATCCTAAGGGTAATCTGGTGAGAGCGGCAGGACCCACCCATCAGCTACCGCGTCGATGGTCTCTTCGATCAAGCGTATTCTGCCAGTAGACAGAAGGTCCTCATTCACATCCACCACCTCGATAGGCACGGAGATGATGTTGCTGTCATAGGTGCGGGACACAAACCCTGCCCAATGGTATTCGAACTCAGCCAGACTATCCTGACGGATGGTTGCCCCCCATCGCAGCCCTTCAATGCCGGCAGGTTTTTGTTCCCCCACCACGATCATATTGATCTCAGCCAGGAAGGTAAATAGTTCTTGGGAAGAAGCAGCCTCTGATACGAACACCGCCCGCAGGATGTACTGCCGGTGCAGTTCGCTGATCACTTCAATCCATGCTTCTCCGTTGCTGCTTGTTGGCAGTGTGGTGATCAAAGGCGCATCAAACAAGGGGGTATACGCAGTACCGCATTTACCGCAATAATAATTCACCCCGTTGATAAAGGCGGATTGGATCAAATTGCTGTCATTGTTCGAATCGCCAGGCAGCAATGCCCCTAACCGCCAATCGGCTGCGGTATGAATGGCCGTGTTACCGGCAGCAAAGGCTTTGGCGTATGGGTCTGCCACCATCTGAACAACATTTGTCGGGAGGTCTGGAAGGGTGGCATCGGTGACCACCACAAACAAGGTGTTCGGCGCGCTGGCTGCCAGAGACGGGAGACTGTCCTCATAGGCAGGCATCACCACTATCTGCCAGTTTTCAGGAATTTCTTCCTCTGTGACAGTAGTACGCATCTCAAAAGCAAAACCGTCTGTCTGCGCCAATGTTGCTATTCGCTCTTGCCAGGCTGCTGCCATCTGCTCACCAACACTTCCAGGGGCATATAGCACCACCAGGGATGGCTGGGGAGTTTCTGTCGGCAGCGGTGTTTCCGTCGGAAGGGTTGTAACCGTGGGCTCTACACCGTCAGTGAAGACCTGGGTCTCTTCAACAATAGAGCCATTATCATCGGTTCTACAACCAGATATGGCAAACGTAAGTATCAAAATTACCGCTAAAGTTCCATACCACCAATTTTTCATGTAACAGTACCTTTGTATCACATTGGCTTAAATTCAGCCTTGTTGCCACTGGACAGGGTAAACAGAGCCATTTCTGCCGGGCAATTCAGGCGGATGTAGGGCTTACCTCTGCCCAACCCGCGGCAAGTGTATAACATCATACCATGAATGTCATAATAGCCACGCGGGTAGTGCTGCCCCAGGTAAGGCAGCACAGGCGCATAACCATTCGGCAGGCAGATCTGCCCGCCATGCGAATGGCCGGATAACTGCAAGAAGAATCTACCGGTCTGCGCACAAGCCGGCGCCACATCCGGTTCATGCACCAGTAGCAGCGCCTGGCTGCCATCATCTGGCATCTTGCTCATTGCCTTAAGTAGATCATCACGCTGTTCATAGGCACAATCCAGCCCGGCTACGATCAAATTTTGACCATTCCGGGTAATGTTATAGATATCATTGCACAGCAACCGCACCCCCCGGTCAAATATAGGCTGGAAGGTTTCTTCCGCACCATCCCAGATATCATGATTGCCAAATACCATCAGCACCGGTGCAATCTGCGGCATCCCCTCATAAAAGGTGACCAAATCGGTGAAGTCTTCCGTGTGATAGCTGCTGTCGCCAGTGACAACGATCAAATCAACCTGTTGTTCATTGATGAAGGCTCGCAAATTCATCAATCGCTTATGGTCCATCCATTCAGAATAATGAATATCTGACAGTTGCAGTATACGAAATCCATCAAATGCCGCCGACAGATTCTTCACCATCACCCGCCATTTGGTATATTCAAACCACGAGGTTGCATCATCCTTGCCGCAACCACTGACTGTTGCCAGGCAGACTGCCGCCGTTGTGAGGGTGCTTCGCAAAAATTGTCTTCTGGACATCACTTTGTCACTTTCCTGCATGACCCTATTTTAACATCTTCCGCTCGTCCATGCGATACGGCCACAATCCGCCCAGCCAATATTCACACACTGTATAGCTATCGTGACAATGGCCATCAAAACTGTCAGGCATGCTTTTTGCCCCACAATTTCGTTTTTCGTTGTATCATAAGGATAGGATTGAGTTGACCCAGGAGTTTACGATGGACACAAAGTCTCGCACCCAAAACATGTACAACCTGCTGCGCGAACTGCAGCATGCTTCTCCTGACATAGAAGCCTCCGCTATCGTCAGTGTCGATGGCCTCAGTATCGCCTCCGCCCTGCCGCAAGACGTCGAAGAAGACCGCGTATCCGCCATGTCTGCCGCCATGCTGTCGCTGGGAGATCGCATTTCTTCAGAACTGGGACGGGGTACCCTGAACCAGGTGTATGTCAAGGGCGATGAGGGCTATGTGATCTTGATGAGTATTGGTGAAGAAGCCGTGCTGACCGCCCTGGCAAACAACCGCGCCAAACTGGGCTTAATCCTGCTCGACATGCGCCGCACTGCCGAAGCGCTGGAAAATTTGATCTAACAATACAATACAAAACAGCCCGCCTTCGAAATCAAAGGCGGGCTGTTTCTTTTTTTTTTGTTGGCTAATCTATTTTCGAGCAAACTGCTGGATCAGGAACCATATAGGACTGATAAAACCGCGAGACCCAGATGCCGCTGCCCGGCTCCTGGCTATTCAACAGTCGATGGATCACCAGTTCAGGGCTCTCTGGCACCCACACCAATTCATCCAGGTTGACATGTTCCACCAGCGGTGCTTCCCAGATGGGTGTCTGCAAAGGGGTCAAGATGATCCAACTCGACCCCGGTTTCAACGGAAAAGGATCACCATTGGCATCAATGAAGCGAATCGGGCGGACTTTGCCGGTTTCTCGTTCAAAATTGCCGTTACGCGTGGTCCAGAAAATGTCATATTTCTGTCCGTCTCTAAACACCACCGCCGGATTTTTGTTGACCCCCATCAGGTCAATATCAAAAGCGGTGGCGGAACAAGATCGATGGTTGGCGAATAACAAGATCACATTGCTGATATCCACATCCTCGCCATTCATGGCATCCGTCAGACGCACAAAAGTCTCACCATCTGCCTGATCCGCGTAGCGATAATAGTCCCCGGATTGCGGGTCATATTTCCAGGCAATCTGGTTGAGCCGATTGTAGATATACCAGAAGGTATCAGCAGGCTGCCCGCCCTCTGGTGCCCCCGCATCAAACACATTGCCGCTCAAAGCACCTTCTACCAACGTACCTTCATAACCAGCAGCAATTTCCTGCAATTCATCCGCTGGAATTCTGGCGCTATTCAGGTCATCATCTTCGGAACCAAAGACATTGGTGACATTGTCAAGGTTTTGACTGACCCCGGCATAAGCGGAAGCCATCACCAAAAAACCATTGTTCAATTTGCGAATTCCTTCATAAGGCAGACGCCCTGACCGAATGGGGCCGATAGCATCCGCATTGGTATTATCAATCGCCAGGCCATCCTGAGAATCTCCTCCCACACTGTCCCCGTTGTTATCGGCAGAGGAAGGATAGTTGCCGTAGAACAAAGCCAGGAAACGTGACATACCCTCACCGATATACAGCTCATACACCAGCGCGGCAGACCCTAAACCGGCCTGCGGACGCGCGCTGATCGGCCAGTTTGTGATCGAGACCATCGCCGGCACATAATTCAAAGTGGTCGGATCATCTACCAACTCACCAGTAAGCATGCTCATACCAGCAGGAAAATCCTCCACATCAGGACCAAACGGGCCGCGAAGTGGCTCCGGCGTCGGTTCCAGCGTGGGTTCCGGGGTGTTTGTCACAGTCGGTTCGACAGCAGGCGTCGATGTTGGCACCTGTGTCGGGGTTTCAGTTGGCAGTTTTGTAAGGTCTTCTGCCTCTGTCGGCGTGGCGGGGATCATTGTGGGGTCTTCTGGTTCGTTTTCCTGCTCATTTTGCGGGTCTAAAGCCAGTTCCGTTGTGCTGTTTCGCTCAAAACAACCTGAAAAGCCAGCCAGTAACACCACCGCCAGCACCAATAGGCTGGCTGTTATGCCGATTATTACTTTTTTTCCTGGTTTTGCTTTCACTAATTCCTCTACATTCCACGGAATTTCACCGTATAATCATGGTTAACTGAATTATAGTATCCCTCAATCAACCTCCGGCTAACAAATTTGTAAGGTCAAAGCAGGCAGAAATGAAACTTATCTCATACAATCTTCAAAATGATAAGCATTCCGCGGTTGGCATCTTCACCGATAGAGGCGTCATCCCCCTGTCAACTCTCATGCCCGATGCGCCCAATAGAATCGAAGCGTTAATCCAATCTCCGTATTGGGAAAAGCTGCTGAAGCAGCCTATCAGTAACGACATCCCGGCAGTAAACCCTGATTCACTAACCTGGCTGCCCCCCATTCATCGCCCGGGAAAGATTCTATGCGTTGGATTAAATTACCGTGATCATGCCCTCGAAGGCGGCCGGCAAGTGACAGAATACCCTACCATATTCCTCAAGGCATCATCCGCCATTATCGGGCACCGGCAGACCGTACATCTGCCTCAGGTATCACAAATGGTGGACTTTGAAGCGGAGTTGGCGGTTGTGATCGGTGAACAGGTCATCAATTGCTCTGCCGAGCATGCTTATAAATATATCGCCGGATACACC
>Ga0334890_1001862_pt1 | contig 26188 bp, 26 predicted proteins | sample GraSluR1_MG_3_FD_207220 | JGI IMG/M metagenome (GOLD analysis project Ga0334890, IMG submission 207220) | Sludge microbial communities from methane-producing bioreactor in Wageningen University, Netherlands - Granular Sludge_31_08-R1 | ecosystem: Engineered > Bioreactor > Anaerobic >... | reverse complement strand
GACCCGACCCGGTTCTTCGGCGACGCTGGCCCTGCGGATCACTTGGCTCAACGGCGAATGGGACCGCTTCTGGCAGAACCGCCCCATGGCCGCCTAGAATCTACCTACAAACGTGCAGTGCACCCCACACCGAGCTATTTCCGCTCGCGGGCTTGACAGGCAGGCTGAACGCGGTTAGAATTTAATGTTTTTGGGGTGGGGGGTGGTGCTTTCGGTCCGCCGGCCCCGGCGAATCGGCTCGAAATACCGCTGAGGGGCAGCCACAAACGAATCGCAGGATCAGTAGGAGTCAGGAAATGAGGTTACTCCTCGCCGGAGTAGTATTGCTGTCGACGTGTTTGCTGGGTGGTTGTGCCAAGTACTGGTATCAGGAGGGCAAGAGTTTCACACAGTGCCGTAAGGACCTGACGTCGTGCCAGGCGGAGGCCTCGCGATACTCCGACGTCGAGCGCACCAGCGGCCTGGGCCGCTATGAGAACAGCTTCGTCACCGACTGTATGCATGAGAAGGGCTACGAACTGGTGTCGGAGAACACCCTGCCCGTTCGAGTCAAACGGGAGAGTTCGCCTGTCTTCGGCATTCCGGGGGTGGCCGGCACAATCGACTGACCGGGCTGCGACGCCGAGTGACCACGGATACGCCGCATCTGCCGCCGACTGAATGCGTCGGACGGAGCCCCTCTGACGGACGATATTTGCCGAGGCAGGCCGATGAATTGCCTTGACAAGTCCCCCAGAGCAAGGTATGAATAGTGCTTTTACATTTGTGTCAGAGAGTGTCTCTGCGAACCTTCGCAGGGGGAACGGGAGTAATCAGCCATGTTGCCAGTGAAAAAGACCAGCAAGAGCAGGACGCGCACCCGCCGGGCTCATCACCGTCTCAAGCCCGTGAACTACTCGCGGTGCACCAAGTGTGGACAGGCCAGACTTCCCCACGCGGCCTGTGCGAACTGCGGGTACGTGAATCCGAACATGACCTTGAAGCTCGGGAAAGAGGAAACCGCGTAAGGATGCGAATCGCGATAGACGCCATGGGAGGTGACTACGCGCCGGACGAGATCGTTGCCGGCGCCGTAGAGGCGGCCGCTCAGCTGGACAAGGACGACGAACTGGTTCTCGTTGGCCCGCAGGAGTTGATCCAGGCGAAGCTGGCCGGATTGGGATTCAAGAAGGGCGCGGTGACGGTGACCGACGCGCCGGATGTGATCGGCATGGACGAGTCGCCGGTGGAAAGCCTGCGCAGCAAGCCGAAGAGTTCGATTTCGGTTATGGCCAAGCTGGCCAAGCACGGCCAGGCCGACGCGGTCATCTCGGCCGGGAACACCGGGGCCTGCATCGCCGCCTTCCAGATGCGGATGCGGACCCTGCCCGGCGTGAACCGACCCGGCATCGCCGTGGTCTTTCCCATGAGCGCCGGGCCGGTTACCATCTGTGACGTCGGCGCCAATATCGCCTGCAAACCGATCAATCTGTACCAATACGGGCTGATGTCGAGCGTCTACGCCAAGGCCATCCTCGGAATTGCCAAGCCGCGCGTCGGCCTGATGAGCATCGGGCAGGAGGACGCCAAGGGCAACGAGGTCGTCAAGCGGACGCGAGAGCTGCTTCGCTCCGATCCCCGGATGGACTTCATCGGGAACATCGAAGGGCGGGACATCTTCCGGGGCGTCTGCGACGTCGTCGTTTGCGAGGGGTTCGTCGGCAACGTGATCTTGAAGCTGACCGAGGGGGCGGTCGATGGGCTGTTTCGCGCCATCAAGCAGGAGTTGATGCAGGAGAAGGCCCGCCTGGCCCTGAAATTCAAACCGATCATCATGCGGGTCTATCAGAAGCACGACTACAACGAATACGGCGGCGCCCCCCTGCTGGGCATCAACGGCACGGCCTTGATCTGCCACGGATCGAGCAAGAGCCGAACGATTCGCAACGCCGTCTTCGCCGCGAAGAACTGCCACACGCAGCGAATCAATGACAAGATCACGGAATGCCTCTCGGACGTACGCATAAGGACATCGGATGCCTAAGGATACGGAACACGGCCCCTCCCCGAGTCGCGCTGTCATCACCGGGTGCGGCTCGTTCACGCCTTCCAAGCTGCTGACCAACGACGACCTCGCCAAAGTGGTCGACACCTCAGACGAATGGATCACCACGCGAACCGGCATCAAGGTCCGGCACGTGACCACGGAGAACGAGACCACGGCGTTTCTGGCCACCGAGGCCGGTCGACGCGCTCTGGAATACGCCGGTATCGACGCCGGCGAACTCGACCTGGTCATCGTTGCGACCATCACGCCTGAGATGCCGTTTCCGTCCACCGCCTGCTTCGTGCAGGAGGCCCTGGGCGCCAAGAACGCCTGGGTGTTCGATCTCGCCGCCGCATGCAGCGGTTTTGTCTACGCCCTGCACATCGTCCAGCAGTTCATGGAGAACGGGCGCATCAACAAGGCCCTGGTCATCGGGGCCGAAACGCTGACCAAGATCACCAACTGGCAGGACCGCTCCAGTTGCATCCTGTTCGGCGACGGCGCCGGAGCGGTCGTCCTCGAACGCAAGACCGACGGCGGTCGCGGCATCCTGTACAGCACCCTCGGCGCCGACGGCGAATACTGGGAGGCCCTCAACTGCCAGGCCCACGGCTCACGCCACCCCGCACCCAGACCGCTCGAAGACCCCGAGAAGGTCTTCATGCAGATCAAAGGACGCGAAGTCTATCAGCAGGCCGTCCGGCGCATCGTCGATTCGGTGACCGATTGCCTGGACCGCTGCAACCTGACCCGCGATGATATCAAAATGGTGGTCTCCCACCAGATGAACGCGCGCATCATCGAGTCGGCAGCCAAGCGGCTGGGGTTGCCCGATGAGAAGGTCTTCGTCAATATCTCTCAGTACGGCAACACGTCGGCCGCCTCGGTGCCGATCGCCTTCGACGAGTGTGTTCGCACCGGGCGGATTGAGAAAGGGGACATCTTCATTTTCGTGGCTTTCGGCGCCGGCGTGACCTGGGGCGCCAACGTGATCGAGTTCTGACCGCCCCTCTGCAGCCAACGCAACATCGAGAACCAGTCAAGTTCAAGGATACGAACGATGACGATCGCCTTTCTGTTTCCCGGACAAGGTGCCCAGGTCGTTGGCATGGGCGCCGACGTCGCCTCGGCCTACCCCGTCGCGGCTGGCCTCTTCGAAAAAGCCAACGACGTACTGGGTTTTGACCTTCGCAAGGTGTGTTTCGAAGGACCCGCCGAGACACTGAACACGACGACCATGTCGCAACCGGCGATTTTCGCCACGTCGGCGGCGCTTCTCGAAGTGATTCGGACCGAGCCGGCCACATCCGGGATCGTTCCGCAGATCACCGCGGGCCTGAGCATGGGCGAGTATACCGCCCTGTATGCGGCCGGGCTGGTCAGTTTCGAAGACGGGCTGCGGCTGGTCCACAAGCGTGGAGAGGCCATGCAGGCGGCCGCCGACGCGACGCGCGGGGCCATGGTCAGCATCATGGGCCTTGATGAAGACAAGGTGCGTCTGCTGTGCAAGGAGGCGGCGCAAGGCGATCTGCTCGAACCGGTGAACTTCAATTGTCCCGGCCAGATCGTCGTCAGCGGCACGGTCGCCGCTTGCGAACGAGCGGTCGAGCTGGCCCCTCAGCACGGAGCACTCAAGGCCATCCGCCTGGAGGTAGCCGGGGCATTTCACACGGAAATGATGGCCGGCGCCGCCGATGCACTGCGACAGGCCCTGTCGGCGTGCCGGATCGCCGACCCGGGCGACATCAGGACATTGGCGAACATCGACGCCGATTACTATTCCAGCGCGGCCGCGATCGCCGAGGGACTCGCCCGGCAGTTGACCAGCCCGATCCTCTGGGCCAGGTGCATGCAGCGACTGCTGACCGAAGGCGTCGACCAGTTCTTTGAGATCGGCCCCAACCGCGTGCTGACCGGCCTGATGAAACGGATCGACCGAAAGACGAAGGTGGCCAACCTCAGCACCGCCGATTCGATCAAGAGCCTGGTCGAAGGGACCTGACTCGTTTGCGTGGTGACAACCGGCGCCGATCGGACAATTCTGCTTTTGTGATGAGTTTCACAGATTTTGGAGGCGACAGGGATGCCTGAAAGAAGACTTGCCGTGGTAACCGGAGCGGCCCGAGGAATCGGCCGCGCTATTGTATTCGAACTGCTCCAGCAGGGACGCCTCGTGGCGGGCCTCGACGTCATCGAGGATCAGCTCGCCGACCTTCAGAAAGCCGTCAAAGAGGCCGGCTTCGAGGTCATCACCCGGCGTGTGGACATCACCGACACACCCAAGTTTACCGAGGTTCTCGAAGCCCTGGCTTCCGAACACGGCGGCATCGGAATCCTGGTCAACAATGCCGGCATCACGCGCGACAACCTGCTGATCCGCATGACCGACGAGGAGTTCGACAAGGTGCTCGACGTCAACCTGCGTGCGGCGTTCATCGCGACCCGAGCCGCGGCCAAGTCGATGCTGCGCAACAAGTTCGGACGGATCGTCAATATCAGTTCGGTCTCCGGGGTCATCGGCAACGCCGGCCAGGCCAACTATTCCACAAGCAAGGCCGGCCTGATCGGACTGGCCAAGACCACCGCCCGCGAGCTGGCCAAGAAGAACGTCACAGCCAACTGCGTCGCGCCCGGCTTCATTGATACGGAGATGGCCCGCAAACTGCCCGAACCCGTCCTTGAAGCCGCCAAGCAGTTGATTCCCATGCGCCGCCTCGGGTCCATGACCGACATCGCCAAGGCCGTGGCCTTCCTGACCAGCGACGACGCCGGTTACATCACCGGACAGGTTCTCTGCGTCGACGGCGGCATGGCCATGTAAAAAAAAAGTCAGAAATTGTTTGTACAAGTCTCGCCCGCTCGGTAAGATACCGCCCGAATCCGTGCCGGGTGGGGGTGGTATGCAGTGATTTCGGACCATGACGATTGATGGTGCGTGTGACGAAGGTCGAGTGAATTAGGGAGGATCAACCAGTGAGTATCGACGAGGTAGATGTGCAGGCGATTGAGAATAAGGTGATCGAAATCATCAGCGAACAGATGGGCGTCGACAAGGCAGAAATCACCAAAGAGACGTCCTTCATCAACGACCTGAATGCAGATTCGCTGGATACCGTGGAACTGGTCATGGAGTTCGAGGACGAGTTCGACATGAGCATTCCAGACGAAGAAGCCGAGAAGATCCAGACGGTCGGCGCCGCCATCGATTACATCGTCAGTATCGCACAGACCAAGAAGAAAGAAAGCACATAAGCCTGCTATGAACAGACGTCGAGTTGTCATAACGGGCCTGGGGTGTGTTACTGCGCTGTCGGAGTCCGTCGATGAGGTTTTCGCTGCGCTGTGTGAGGGCAAAAGTGGTGTTTCCACCATCGAGTCCTTCGACACCAGTCAGTTTCCCGTCCACTTCGGCGGAGAGATCAAGGATTTCGACGTAACCGCGTATATCGACAAACGCGAATCGAAGCGCATGGATCGGTTTGCTCAGTTCGCCATCGCCAGCGCGATCAGTGCGGCCAAGGACAGCGGCATCGACTTTTCCAAGGAAGACCCCTATCGCGTCGGCGTGATCGTAGGGACAGGGATCGGCGGCATCAAGGAGATCGAGGAGCAGCATGTTCGCCTCATCGAGAAAGGGCCAAGCAAGGTTTCGCCGTTCTGCGTTCCCCGCTTGATGTCCAACGCCGCCAGCGGCAATATCGCCATCCAGTTGGGCGCCCGCGGCCCCTGTTTCGCGGTGTCCAGCGCATGCGCTTCGGGCAATCACACGATCGGCGAGGCCTTCTGGAACATTGCCAGCGATCGCAGCGACGTCGTCATTACAGGCGGCTCCGAGGCGGCGCTGACACCCATCGGCCTGGGCTCGTTCTGCGCGGCCCGCTCCCTGAGCCTGCGAAACGACAACCCGCCTGCCGCCTCTCGCCCGTTCGATCGAGATCGCGACGGATTCGTCCTAACCGAAGGGGCCGCGATCCTCGTGCTGGAGGAATACGAGCACGCGCGAAAACGCGACGCCACCATCTACGCCGAGATGCTCGGATACGCCGCTACGGACGACGGCTACCACATCACCGCGCCTTTGCCCGACGGCGAAGGAGCGGCCATGGCGATGAAACTGGCGCTGGCCGACGCGAAGATCGATGCGAAGGATGTCGACTATATCAACGCACACGGAACCAGCACGGAACTGAACGACATCGCCGAGAGCACCGCCATTCGGACTGTGTTCGGAGAGTGTGCCTACCAGATCCCCGTCAGTTCGACCAAGAGCTGCCTGGGCCACATGCTTGGCGCGACGGCCGCGATCGAGCTGATCGCCTCCGTCAAGGCCATCAATCAGTCCGTTATTCCGCCGACCATCAATCTCGACCATCCCGATGAGCGATGCGACCTGAAGATGGACTACGTGCCCTGGACGGCCCGCGAGGCGAAGGTCAACATCGCGATCAGCAACTCGTTCGGGTTCGGCGGTCACAATGCCTGTCTCGTAGTCGGGAAGGTCTGAGTCGCGCCGGTCGGCGACGACTCCCGTCGCTTGATTCTCGCTGCTGACGGCATGGCACCGAGCGTTTTGGGCGGGCGGTTCTGGTTCGGAACGCATGGGCGCCAAGCCTGGAGATCGCATGCCTTGGGCGATGTTACTTCTGGCCGCTGGACTGTTCCTGCTGTGGAAGGGCGCCGATCTGCTCGTCACCAGCGCCGTCGGAGTTGCGGAGCGTCTCGGGATCAGCGAACTGGTCATCGGGTTGACCGTCGTGGCGATGGGGACCTCGGCGCCGGAAGCGGCCGCGAGCATTGCCTCGACCCTTGGCGGCAGAGGCGACATCGCCATCGGCAACGTCTACGGCTCCAATATCGCCAACCTGGCCCTTGTCGGAGGACTCGTGGCGATGATCAACCCGTTACGGGTCCAGGCCCAAACGCTTCGCCGCGAGATTCCCGCCATGCTGGCCGTCGCCCTGCTGCTCTGGCCGGTCCTGCGCGACTTGGCCCTGTCTCGATCTGAGGGCCTTCTCCTCCTTCTGATCTTTGCTGGGCTCGTGGTCTGTGCCGTACGAACGGCGCGGACCGGGTCGGCGCCGGTCGCAGTCCCAAACGTCCCTGCGATCGCCGAGCACACCAGTGCCGCAAGACTTGCTGTATACATCGCTATCGGACTGGTCGGTCTGTCACTCGGCGCCCGGCTGGCGATCAGTGGGGCGGTGACGATCGGCACCCGAATCGGGCTCAGCGATGCGGTCATCGGCTCGACGATCATGGCGATCGGTACGTCCCTTCCGGAACTGGTGACGTGCGTTCTGGCCGCCCTCAAAGGCCACCACGACATCTCGGTGGGCAATCTCGTGGGCTCGAACATCTTCAACACCCTGCTGGTCAGCGGCATCGCCGGCCTCGTGCGGCCTTTCGCCGTGGGCCAACGATTCGCCGGCGGGGTCGATTTCTGGATCATGGTCGGAGTCGGCGCGGCCTTTGCGATCGCCGCCGTCCTCGGCAGACGGACTGTCGGTCGCCGCGGCGGAGCGGTGCTTCTGACCATGTATGGCAGCTACCTGGTCTACCTGCTCGCCTCCACGCGGGCCGGGTAGCACGATCAGCCCTCCGCTACGGGCTCAGCAACATCGCCTCAGAAAAAACCTCGCTGAACCGGCTTTCGTGGGCGATCTCAACGTATTGAATGCTCCGCGCCAGGGCCGCCGCTGTGGTTCTGGACTCATCGCTGAGTAGGAGCATACGGGCCCCTGAGGCAGCCGCATTGCCCACGAAATGGATACGTTCCAGAGGCACGTTGGGCAACAGTCCCACGCGGACCGCACTGGCCGGACGAATGTAGTTGCCGAAAGCCCCCGCCAGAAGCACCCGCTCCAAGTCTTCGCCGTCGATGCCCATCTTCGCCAGCAGCAGCCGCGTGCCGGCCTGAATCGCCCCTTTGGCGAGCTGGAATTCCCGAATGTCCTTCTGTGTCAGGACGACGGCCACTTGCCCCGCTCGCCCTTCATCCGACAAGCGGAAGGCCGGCTGGCCTTCGAGCTCGATGAGCCGCGACGCCACGGGAGCCGAACACCGGGACCGGACCTCCGCGACATCGGCAAAGCGCCCGGTTGCGTCAACAACACCCAGTTGGCTAAGGACCGCCACCGCGTCGATCAAACCACTGCCACAGATCGAATGAGGTTGGATATCACCGATCACATCCAGGGCGATATCGTCATTGTCGATGACAACCGCCTCAATCGCCCCCTCGGCCGCCCTGCCGCCACATCGGATGCGGGCCCCCTCCAGGGCCGGGCCGGCCGCACAACTGGCCGCGTAGAGTTGCCCGCTCGTCCCCAGAACCAACTCGCCATTGGTGCCGATATCGACCAGGAGAGTCCTCTGCGAGGCCGAATCCATATCGACGGCAAGTGCCGCCGCCGTTGTGTCAGAACCGATGAAACCGGCCACATTCTCGCAGGTATGGACGTTTCCGGCTGCGTTCATGCGCAATCCCAGGCTGCTCGGCGACAGATCGTGCGCGTCGACGGAGTGGGCATGGTATGGGGCCTGGCCCAGTTGCCTCACCGGAAACCCAAGAAAGATATGGTTCATGGTCGTGTTGCCGACAATGGAGGCCTCGTAGATCGCGTCGGCATCTATGCCGGCGTCCCGACACACACCTTCAATCAGTTCGTTGATCCCATCGACGATGACGGCGCGCAACCGGGCAAGACCGGCCTCTGATTCGGCGTAACTGATTCGGGTAACGACGTCGTCGCCGAAGCGTGTCTGAGGATTGAGCATCGCTCGTGTGGCCACTGATCGGCCATCGGCCAAGTCGACCAACCCAGCCACGACGGTGGTCGTCCCAATATCGACGGTGATACCGCAGATGGGTGTCGGGCCGGCAATCGCCCGATACTTGTCGACAATCGTGCGCTGGAGCCCCGTCGTGCCGTCGAGGCCGTGTTGGAGGATCTTGTGGGCGTAGAACCGAGCCTCGGCCGGTACCGTCACGGCCAAGTCGCTCTGGATAGTGTACTGGCAGGCAAGCACCCTCCGGCCGGATGGACCCAGAAGCACGGCACACTTGCCGCAGGTGCCCCTGCCACCGCACGACGTGTTCAGAACGATCCCCGCTTGGCCTGCGGCGTCGACGAGAGTCGCTCCCTGGTGAATGGATATCTCTCTGCCGTCCGGCTCGAAGACTACGCGGAAGTGCTTCATCGATCCGGTCGCACCGACAGCGCACCGCCACTTGCCTGGCACGACAACTCCCTACTGGGTGAAAGACTGCGAAATGAGAAGACTGTTAGCTGATCTTGTGCCTGATTTTCCAGCGCGTACGTCTTTTCTTGCTCCCAATCTTCCGTCTGCGTCTTGGTTTGCTCATGCATTCCTCGAAGAAAACTCAGAATCCCTATTACAAATACTCCGTAAGCCGTATAATGGCATGCTACCCGAGAAAGACCCCGGTGTAAAGAGAGAAAAATGGGCAAATGTCGCAATCCCAGGGCCCCCTGCTAAGGCGTTTGCGATGGGCAATTCGCACGATATCAATGCCCGATCCCTCGCCCTGCACGGCTCGGAAACGAGGTGTAGAGATGATTCAATGCGAGCAATGTGACCTTTGCGAGATCGGACCAAACGGCCAGAAGGTCTTCAAGTGCGACCCGTTTTCCAACATCAAGGAGCCCGAGTGCCTTGCGAAGTGGCAACTGATTCGCCTCGACATGCTCCTGGCAAGCTACCAGAACATGCTCAAGTCGTATGGGCGGCTCGCCCCGCTGCAGGACAAGATCTTCAAGTACGTCCAGCGGGAGATCAACGAGATGGAGGAATCCGAGAGTTGGCGGCTCGATCCGGACGAGCAGGAGCCCGGCGGCGAAGAACCGAACGACGCCTGGCCTGTCTGATCGGGCCAGTCGCTGCGAAGGCACCGACCGGGTGGCCCCCCACACTCCGGGGTGTCGGCCCGACATCGGCCCCGGCCCCAGACCCGATGGGAGCGAGCGTTTGGGGCGAATTCCTGGAATAAAACCTTTGGCAATCGCGTCTTTTCATGGGCTGTGAATGCAACCGATGGGTACAGGCGTCGAGCTAACCCAGATCATCAACGGCTGTAAGTCGGGGGATGCTGAGTGTTTCGCTCAGGTGGTGGATCTCTACGGCGGACGCTGCTACGGGTACTTCTACCGGCTCACCGGCGACCGAGACCTGAGCGAGGAGCTGCTCAGCGAGTTGTTTATGAAGCTGGTGGAGAAGATCGGGTCCTATAAGGGTGGATCGTTTGAGAGCTGGCTCTTTCGGATCGCCTCGAATATCTTTCACGACCATTTGCGGGCCCGAAAGCGACAGAAGAAGCTGTTCAACGGGCGACGAGCCGAGTTGGAGCGGCGTCCCAGCGGATCGGCCCAGTCCGACCTGACCGAAGACAAGCTGGACCGACTTCAGACCCAGTTGAATCGATTGGACGCCGATACACGAGAGTTGATTATGTTGCGATACTATTCCGAGCTCAGCTTCCAAGAGATCGCGAACCTTCGATCCGAGCCGATCGGAACGGCTCTTTCGAAACTGCATCGAGCGCTCAAGAAACTGCGGGCGCTCATGGAGGGTTGAACGAATGGGAAGTGGCCAGAGTCAAAGTGATCTGAGAGAGCTGCTGGATCGATTCATGGACCCGTCTGAGGCAGCGTCGGCCGAGCGGGAGATCCGAGCGGGCGAACGGCTGCTCGACGCCTGTCCGGCACCGCAGGTGGCCCCGGAAACGCTGGTGGCCATCAAACGACGAATCGCGGCTCAGCTTGGGGCCTCGCACAAGCCCTCGCACCCGTTCTACCGCTACGTGGGAGCGGCCGCAGCGGTGATCCTGGTCGCTCTGATCGCTTTCTTCGGACGCTCGGCCCCTGAACGCCCCAGTGTCCGCTACGCCTCGCTGATCCCCGCAGCCATATGGGACAGCGACGACATCGCCTACGACGACATGGAACTGGCGTATTTCCGATCAGAGCTACGGCGCGTCGAGGCGCAGATGCAGGCCCTCGAAGCCGGCGATGGGGATGGAGCCGTCGCGGGCGGGCTCGACGAGGTCGAGTTGGAATTGATTCGCATCGAAAGGCAGTTTTGGAAGGAATAGCTGCAATGCAAAAACATCGGACAGCTCTTCTGATCGGCATGTTCGTGCTAGCCGGCAGTCTCTGGCCGGCCGCAAACACAAGCGCCCAGCCGGCTCACCGGGAAAGCGGCGGAGACATCTGGGACGAAGACCCTACCTCGCCGGCGTACCCATGGTGGTATCGATGGCTCTCCGACGAAATGGTCGAACGCATCATGAAGGGCATCGCACAGCGCGATCCGGCCAAGGCCCGGGAACTGGCCGAGCTGCAGAAGAAAGACCCCGAACAGTTCAAGGTTGAACTGGGCCGGCACGGGCGAACGGAGATCGAAGAGATCAGCCGCGAGCGATTCGAGGCTCGTCGCCAGAGGAGGCACGACGAATTCGTCGAATGGCTCAAGGCCAGTTACCCGCAGGATGAAGCCGAGCTGGCCGGGGTCAGGGAGAAAGACCCGCAACTCTACGTCCGAAACTTCGAACACTTGCTCGAGCGATACGGACGGATCTTCGAGGCCCACAGCATCAATCCCGAACTTGGCGCCGTCTTGAAGGAGGACTACGATCTGAGGCAAAGGCGAGACGGGATCCTCCGACAGATGCGGCGCGAGCGGTCCGGGGCCAGGCGACACGCACTCGGCGCCGAATTGCAGGACATCGTCGCTCGACGATACGACCTGATCGTCCGCCGAAAGGAGATCGCCTACGAACAACTCCAGAGGAAGCTCGAGGAGATGCAGCAGCAAATCGAGCAGAGCAAGAACGAAATCGTCAAGTGGCAGGACACCGAACTGAGACGAGAGAACGTCAGGAAACGCATGGAAGCCCTAACCGAGGGCATGAGCCGACGCGGATTCAAATGGGACTGATCCGGCCGCGAACGCCCGTGTGACGAAGGTCCGATGCACGCGCACCGAACCCCATAGAGCAGGCGGGCACGATGCGTGTCCGCTACAGGTTCTGCCGGCGTAACTCCATCTGCGTGGCCTTCTTGAGGGCCTTCTTTTCCTTTCCCGTCAGGCTGTGCAGCCCCTCGCGGTGAACCTTGGCAAGGATGCGATCGACCTCGATCTGCAACATTCGTTGCTGCTCGACGCTCTTGTCCCACGACCCGGCCCGCATTTTGAGGCGAAACTGACCAAATCTGGGCATCAGCAGGACATAGGCCGCGCCGGCCACCATGCCCGCCAAGTGCGCGGCCTCCCCCCCGGCATTGTTGCTGCGCGTCACGATCAGAAGGAAGTACATGAACGCGAAGACCACCGCTGCCACACGAATCGGCACCGGGAAGAAGAAAACGAACAATACGATATGCGGAAAGAGGATGGCGCAGGCCGCCAAGAGCCCCAGGACCGAGCCGGACGCGCCGATCATCGGGATCGGCGTCAAGAACCGGATCGCGATCAGCAGGAGATAGAACAGTCCGCCGGCCGCTCCGCAGATCAGATAGAACGGCAGGAACCGACGGCTGCCCCAGTGACGTTCCAGAGGCGGCCCGAGGAAAAACAACGCGACCATGTTGAAGAAGACGTGCCAGACGACCGTGCGACTGTGGAGAAACTGGTAGGTGAAAAGCCGCCAGGGCTGCAGGCCGGTGAACCATGAGCCGCCATCGACCGCAAACCAGCGCTCGAGCGAGTCACCGAGCGTCGGAATCAGAACGCCGATGACGAAAATGGAGATGTTGATGATGAGCAGCCACTTGACTACCGGCGTCATGCGCGGAAGATTGAACCGCATCTGAGGCACGCCGTAGTGCTCCTGCCGCTGCCCCGCCTGCGTGTAATCCCTGTCGTAAAGCCCCATAGGACGTCTTCGAATCTGCCAAGGTGCATCAATACCTAGTACCGTTACCCTATACTATCGACAATCCGCTGGCCTGTCCAAACGAAAAAATGCACCAACCCCCGACACCGCCGTCGCCAAACAGAGCAAAAAAGGGCAGGAACACACGACGCACAAACACCGGCTGCAAAAAGGGATTGATAAGCAGTGAACGCACAGCATCTTACATGAATGGGCGGTACAAGATTTGAACTTGTGACCTCCTGCGTGTCGAGCAGGCGCTCTAGCCAACTGAGCTAACCGCCCTCAAAAAAAGGCAACACGGTAAGGATAGACTCCCCACACGAAAGATTCAACGTTTTTTTTGCAGAAGTTCTGCCAAATGTCGGTCGATCGCTTCCGACACCCTTGCGCTCCTTGATGCCGCGGCGTTGCGACGAAAGGATAAGGCCGCTCGCGTGAGCGGCCTTTCGCACAATCCGATGCGGTCGAAAGGCGCCACGGCGCCCTCGATTCTCGCCCCCATCGCTGCTACATCGATCCGTCGGCCAGCGGCCAATCCTGGGGCCCTTCCGAGGGAGCGTAGACGTCCTGCCCGAACTCCTCCCGCGGATGGGCATGGTCGTAGACCTCTTTGAGCTTGCGGGTGGTCAGGTGCGTGTAGACCTGGGTCGTCGAGAGCGACTGATGACCGAGCAGCTCCTGCACGCTTCGCAGGTCGGCCCCATTGTTGAGCATGTGGGTCGCAAAACTGTGCCGCAGCGTGTGCGGGCTGATGTTCGGGTCCAGCCCGGCCATCTTGAGGTATTTGTCCATCTTCCGGCGAACGCTGCGGGTGCTCAGACGCTGCCCGTGCTTGTTGACGAACAGCACCTTCGTGTCGAAATTCGTGTTGCTCTGCGCTCGCTTGTTGCGAAACTCCATATAGCGCTGAATCGCCTGCAACGCCGACGAACTGATCGGCGCGATCCGCTCCTTCTTGCCCTTGCCGCGAATGTGGATGATCTCGCCGAGAAAATCGACGTCGTCCATGTTCAGCGCGACCAGTTCGCTGACCCGGATGCCCGTGCTGTACAGCGTCTCGAGGATCGCCCGGTCCCGAGCGCCCAGCCACGTTTCCGTCGGCGGGGTATCGAGCAGGCGCTTAATCTCTTCGTATTCGAGGAAGCGCGGGAGCTTTTTGTCCTGCTTCGGGGTGCGGACGGCCGTCAGCGGGTTCGAGCTGCGCCGGTTCGTCTTGACCAGGAACTTGTAGAAGCTGCGCAGCGTCGCCAGCTTGCGGGCGATCGTGGCCTTCGAGTACGCCTTGCCGTTGAGGTGGGCCAGGTAGGATCGCGCCTCGTTGACGTCCGCGGCCAGCAGGAGTTGATCGACGCTCTGCGCCGCCTGCACGGCCACTGCCGTGGCGACCCCACCATGCGAGTGATCCAACGAGCCGCCCCCGTCGGAAGGAACGTCGCCGTCGCAGGTCTGCACCAGGAAATCCCCGAACTGCGCGAGGTCGGCGCCATAGCACTTAGCCGTGTGCTCCGAGAACCGCTTTTCGAATTTGAGGTAGTTCAGGAACTGCTCGACTATCGCATGGTTGTCTTCCATAGTCCACCTGCCCACTTCATCTATCGACATCATCGATCACCTATTCGTTTCCATCTCTGTCCACACAGACACGCCTCCTACACAGAGGCGCATCGTTCCATTCGATTCAATGCACGAGCGTCACATCGGAGTCGTCGGCCAGGAGCCCCTCGGCCCGACCGATCAGCATCTGGCTCAATTTGAAACTGAGCACGGCAGCGTCGAACCAGTCGAAGTCCGTTCGATGGTCCTTCACCTGATCGATCAGAGCATCCAGAAGCTCGTCCTCTGCGCCTTGCTCGTAGCGAAAGATGAACTTCTCGGCCCCTTTGTTCAAAACGAGTTGTCGCTGCAATCGCTTCATCTCGGTATCCCATCCTGCGACGTTCCACACGGCGTCGGACACGACGGCACCCGATCGATCGCGCCGAGGCCCGATCCTTGCCCTTGGATCAGTCCGGCCTTTGTGGAACGCTACACACATTTATCGGCCAATTGCGCGTGGCTCTTTACAAAAACTGCGTGTGAATATCGGGCATTCGATGCCGGAGGCTCGAAAGCAGGTGGTTCGGCGTATGCAGAGAGGAATGCCGTTCGGCGCCCTCTCGGTCATTCCGAGCGGCTGTGGTAGTAGGTCACGCCCCCCTGCCGTCCGGAGGTGATGGCCTTCTCTTCGAGCAGTTGGGTGATGTGCTTGACGGCCTCGTTGCGGCTGATCCCAATCCCGGCACAGACGTCTTCGAGACAGCAGGGCCGCCGTTTCAGCATTGATAAGACATCCGCGCGCGTCCGCTGCACATGGCGGTCGTTACGGGCCGGCGGTGCGGCTCCGACGATCTCGCAGTTGCCGCCAATCTGACGGGCGATGCTTTCGAGGCGTTGGCGGGCGATCGCTTCGATCCCCGGCTCGGCAGCGGGTCGGACAGCACTGTTGAGCTGGATCCGATCCGGACGGATCCGATCGATGTGTCGTCTAAGTCCCTCGATCTGCTCCGGCGTCGTGTTCAGACCCTCGATCAGGAATACCTCCAGCCAGATCCGGCCGCTGAATTCCTCACGGAACTGGACGAGCCCGGAAACCAGCTTTTCAATGCTGATACCCGACGCCGGTCGGTTCACCGCCTCGAACGCTTCCGGATCAGCGGCATCCAGCGACGGGACGACCACATCCGCCTTGGCACACTCAGCCCGGACGTCCGGCCGATGCAACAACGTGCCGTTCGTAATGATCGCCACGGGAATACCCGTGACCTGGCGGATGCCATCGATCAGATCCCCGATCTGCGAATTCAGAGTCGGCTCACCCGATCCGCCGATCGTAACGTAATCGGCTTCGACACCCTCGGCCAGCTTGCTCCTCAGTTCGTCGAGGACCGCTCGCACATCGAAGAACGGCCGGCGGACCGTGCTCTTCTCCGTGGTCCTTCCGATCTGGCAGTACACGCAATCGAGCGTGCAGATCTTGGCGGGCACGACGTCGATGCCGAGACTGCGCCCCAGCCGGCGAGAGGGGACGGGGCCGTAGATGTAGCCGACCTGGTTGGCGTCTGGATTACTCACGAACAGTCCTATGGATGCTCAGGCAGACGGCGATCAGTTCCTCCAGCCAATCCAGCGGGAGGATCGATGCGGCGTCGGATTTGGCTTTCTCAGGGTTGGGATGGACTTCGAGGAACAACCCGTTGGCGCCGGCGGCCACCGCGGCCCGGGCCAGGATGGGCGCCATCTCGCGCCGCCCGCCGCTGGCGGTGCCGAGCCCGCCCGGCTGCTGCGTGCTGTGCGTCGCATCGAAAACGACCGGACAGCCCAGCCGCTTCATGGATGCGATCGCGGTCATGTCGTTGACCAGCCGATTGTAGCCGAAGAACGTGCCCCGCTCGGTCAGCAGGATTCGATCGTTCCTGCACGCGCGGATCTTCTCGACGACATTGCCCATCTCGTCAGGCGAGAGGAACTGCCCTTTCTTGACGTTGACGGGCTTGCCCGTCTCCGCACAGGCACAGAGCAGATCGGTCTGCCGGCACAGAAACGCAGGAACCTGGACGCAATCGACAACCAACCCCACCGCCGCCGCCTGGTCGGGCTCGTGCACATCGGTGATCACCGGCAGGCCGGTTTCGGCGCGCACCCGCTCCAGGATTCGCAGACCCCTCTCTAAACCCGGCCCACGGAAACTCGATATGCTGCTGCGGTTGGCCTTGTCAAAGCTGGCCTTAAAGAGCATCGCCACACCGGTCCGCCGGGCGATCTGCGCGAGGCGATCGGCGATCTCCAGGCACCCACCAGCGCTCTCGATCACACAAGGACCGGCCATCACGAACAGCGGCTCATCCAGACCGACAGATACGTTGCCAATGTCAAACTTCATATAAGATATCCACACAGACTCTTCCAGTTTCATCGCATGGTATCCGCACGCGCGCAGCGCCGCAAGGCGATACGATCAGCGGAACGACCGGGCGATTCGAGTTCGGATGCCGGCGGGCTTGGCGCCCGGCGGAATCATGCATTGAACCGCACGGGGCAACACCTCGATGTGCACCGGCAGCGGGGGACCGGGGTCGCCGTCGATCTCGCTGCGGATCGCGCCGACGGACGAGCGGACGCTGATGCGACGGCCCTGTTCGTAGATCACGTCGCGGCGGCCTGCATGATGCTTCAGGACCGTCAGGACCGAGTGCTTGACCAGGTGGACCCGTCCGGCGCACCGGTAAATGCACACGTCCAACAGGCCGTCGCTGAAGTCGGCATGGCGCAGAATCTGAAGCCCGATGGCATAGCGCGAAATGTTGCCGACGAACACCATGCCCGGACCGTCGAAAATCTCACGATCGTCTACCACCACCGTCATCGGGTCGAACGGGTGCCCCCAAAAGGTCCGCCAAAGCGGATACACATAATCGAAATGGTTGATGTGCCCGGTCCGGCGCTGGTTGACCAGGCCGACCACGTCGCCGTCGAACCCGAAGCCGACGATGGAGGTGAAACACTTGCCGTTGACCGTGCCCAGGTCGAGCGGTCGCGTAAGGCCGCCCTCGAACGTCCGGACGAGGGTGTGCAACCATCGGTCGAAGCCCAGTTCGTTGGCCAGCAGATTCTCCGTGCCGCACGGCACAATCAACAGCGGCTTGGCACTGCCTTCCATGCCGTGGGCCGCCTCGCGGACCGTCCCGTCGCCGCCGGCCACAACGACCAGAGCGCACTTCGGATCGACGGCCGCATCGGTCGCGAGCTCACAGACGTGCTCGAGCGATCTCGTCATCAACACCTGCACGTCGTAGCCGCGATGGATCAGATAACGACAGAATCGCCGGCAAGCGAACTTGCCGCTGCTGGCGCCGGATTTCGGATTGATAATATACTGAATATAGCCGTCGGATGGCTTCATGGCGACTCGAACCATACCCTCACAGGAACACCTCTCTCCGTGTCGAGTCGAGACGGGACAATGCCGCTTCGATCAGCGAGGCGTAACTGTCCATGACGTGCGGGGAATCCGTCAATCCCAACGCCTCCTGCACGGTCCGGATGATCGAGGCGTTGACGCCTTCGATCTCCACGAACGTGCCGATCAGAGGCAACGTGTCCAGAGCGATGAGGCAGTCGTTCAGCTTCCACTCTCGCCGCTGCTTGTTGAAGGCCAACGCGCGCCGGTATCCCAGCCCGTCCAGCAGAGACTCCACCGCCGCCCCATCGGTGACGTTGAGGTTCACCTCCTTGCGCCTCTTGAAGTCGTCGGCCTGCTTGGGACCTTTGTACGTCAGGACGAAGTATTCCTGCCCGTGCATCGCCTCGAGCCGAAGACGCAGGCATCGGTCGGTCCGCGTCAGATCGCCGGCGGCGGTGTCGAAGTAGACATCGGTTTGGATCGCCTCCGAGACGAGCGAAGCGGCCTGCTCGACCAATCGCCGTTCCACCGGCTCGAACGAATCCACTCTGAGTTTCGCTTCGATCTCCAGATACATGCCGGCTCCTTCGGGACGCTCACGCGACGACATTGACCAGACGCGACTTGATGACAATGACCTTCCTCGGCGTCTTGCCCGCCAGGGCCTCGACGATCTTGTCGCTGCCCAGCGCCTCGGCCTTGATGGCCTCTTCGTCCGCCTCGGCAGCGACCACGATGCGGTCCCTGATCTTGCCATTGACCTGGACGGCCAGTTCGATCTGTCTTTCCTGGATGAGCCCCTTGTCATACGTCGGCCAGGGCTCGTAGGCCAGGCTGTTCGCATGGCCCAATCGCTGCCAGAGTTCCTCGGCGATGTGCGGAGCGAAGGGCGCCAGAACCAGCACGAGGGACTCCAACACCGACTTCGGCCGCACCTGCCGGCGGCCGAGGTGATTGACCAGAATCATCATCGCGCTGATGGCGGTGTTGAAGCCGAACGACTCAACGTCGTCGCCGATCTTCTTAATGGTCTGGTGCAGCAGGCGCAGCGTCTCTTCATCGGCCGGCACGTCCTGTACGCCCGGCGAGAGCCGGCCCGTCTCTTCATCGACGACCAGCCGCCAGGTCTTCTGGAGGAATCGGTGCACGCCCTGCACTCCGTTCATGCTCCAGGGCTTCATCGCCTCCAGCGGGCCCATGAACATCTCGTACAGCCGCATCGAATCGGCGCCGTAGTCCGTCACGACCTGGTCGGGGTTCACCACGTTGCCGCGCGACTTGCTCATCTTCTGCCCGTCTTCGCCGAGGATCATCCCCTGGTTGACGAGCTTCTTGAAAGGCTCCTTCGTGCTGACGTAGCCCAGATCATACAGAAACTTGTGCCAGAACCGCGAGTACAGCAGGTGCAGCACGGCGTGCTCGGCGCCGCCGATGTACAGATCCACGGGCATCCAGTACTTCTCCTTGGCCGGGTCCCAGCCGCGCTCGGGATTGCGCGGGTCGAGATAGCGCAGATAGTACCAGCAGCTCCCCGCCCACTGGGGCATCGTGTTCGTCTCCCGACGGGCGGTGCTGCCGTCGGGCAGCGTGACATTGACCCAGTCGGTCGCCTTGGCCAGCGGCGGCTCGGCCGTCCCCAGCGGCTTGTAGTCGTCGAGATCGGGCAGCCGCAACGGCAATTCGCTTTCCGAAATGCCGGTCACGGTCCCGTCCGCCAGATGCACGATCGGGAATGGCTCGCCCCAGTACCGCTGCCGGCTGAACAGCCAGTCGCGAAGCTTGTAGTTGATCGCCTTCTTGCCCAGACCTCGCTCGGCAAGCCAGGCCGTGACCTTCTCTTTGAATTCCGGCGTCGCCAACCCATCGAACGGCCCGCTGTTAATTGCCGTGCCGTCCCCGGTGAAACACAACTCGCCCCGCGCCACGCGCTCGGCGTCCTCGGCGCTGGGCGGCTGCACCACCTGAACAATCGGCAGCTCGAACTTCGTGGCGAACTCGAAGTCGCGGTCGTCGTGCGCCGGCACCGCCATGATCGCACCGGTCCCATAGCTGATCAGCACGTAGTCGCTGATCCAGATCGGGATTCGCTCGTTGTTGACGGGATTGATCGCATGGGCGCCGGTGAAGACGCCCGTCTTGTCCTTGGCCAGGTCGGTCCGGTCCAGATCGCTCTTGCGGGCGGCGGCTTCGCAGTAGGCCTCGACCGCCGGCTTCTGCGCCTCCGTGACGATGGTCCCAACCAGCGGGTGTTCCGGCGCCATGACCATGTAGGTGGCGCCGAAGAGCGTATCCGGACGGGTCGTGAAGACCCAGATGTTGTCTTCGTATCCGTCGATCCTGAAGCAGACCTCGGCCCCGACGCTGCGGCCGATCCAGTCGATCTGGAGCTTCTTGATCGACTCGGACCAATCGACCTCTTTCAGGTCGTCGAGCAGTCGTTCGGCGTACTTGGTGATGCGGAGCATCCACTGCCGCATCGGCTTACGAATCACGGGGTGGCCGCCCCGCTCGCTGACGCCGCCGACCACCTCCTCGTTGGCCAGGACCGTCCCCAGGGCCGGACACCAGTTCACGGGAACGCTCGACTGGTACGCCAGCCGACGGTCGTCGATATAGCGGCGTCTGTCCTCGTCGCTGAGCCCGTCGGGAATCGTCAATTCCTCGATCGGTCGGGCCTTCTGGAGGTCCTCGTCGAAATAGCTGTTGAACAGCTTCAGGACGATCCACTGCGTCCAGTGATAGTACTCCGGATCGGTCGTGGCGATCTCACGGTCCCAGTCGTAGCTGAAGCCCAGCGCCTTGGTCTGCCGCTTCATGTTGGCGATGTTCCTGTTGGTCGTCTCCTCCGGGTGGGTCCCCGTGGCGATCGCGTGTTGCTCGGCGGGCAGGCCGAAGGCGTCCCAGCCGAACGGGTGCAGGACGTTGAAGCCCTTCATCCGCTTGTAGCGGGCGACGATGTCCGTGGCGGTGTAACCTTCCGGGTGGCCGACGTGCAGACCCTGACCGCTCGGATAGGGGAACATGTCCAGAACGTAGTACTTCGGCTTCGACGCATCACAATCGGTCGCCCTGAAGCTCTTGTGCTCGTCCCAATACGCCTGCCACTTCCGTTCGATCCGCCCGAAATCGCACGTGCCTTCCGTCATACCCATCGAACCACTGACCCTTTCTCTGATCCCCGCCGCACTGCATCCCGGCACAGCAATACGCAAGGCTGCCGACGATCTCATCCCAAGGCCCTCCACGCGCCGACCACAGCCGTCTGACCCTCTGCCTCCAACCGGACGCAGTACTATACTACATCCATCGTCCCCTTTGAAGCGAAACTTGCGGGCGGAGAGGAGAGAGACGGCGAAACCCGGCGGCAGGTCCGATAGACTGCGGCCGAACAGATGCCTCCCGTTCGACACGGCTGGGGGACAGAAGAACAACGATGGCCCGCGGTTTCGTGGTCAGGCCAGAGGTGGATGCGCCGACCCTGCGGTCGCGTCTACCTGCCTCGGCCTTCCTGGCGTTCCTGCGGCAGGGCCGGCCGATCGGTCTGCCGGGCGATTTCGACGGCGCCGGCCCCCGTTTCCCACATGCCGTCCGGCCGCACTCGAAGCACACCGGTGTCCCGATAGAAGTTCAGCGTCGCGATCGCATAGTCCGTCAGCGCATCGGTCAACGCGTTCTTCACAGTGTACAGATCCTGCTGGGCGCTGAGCACGCGCCGGCTGCTCGTTCGCCCGTATTGGAGCAACGCATACGTCTTTTCGAGGCGGACCTGCGCCAGGTCGCGTGCTTCGAGGAGCGTGTGGTACCGCCGGGCCGCCTCGCGAAGCTGGCGGTGGGCCTGGCGCACTTCGACGCGAACGGTGTCGGCGGCCAGATCGTAGTCTCGCTGCCGTTGGCTCAACGCGATCAGGGTCTGGCGATAAGCCGCTTGCTCGGCAACGCGGTCCAGAGGCAAATCGAGTGACGCCCCGGCCGTGCCCCGCTTGCCCCCATCGGTGTCCAACTCGACCGTGCCGCCGAGTCTCAAATCGGCTCGCAATTGATCGGCCGCCACATGGACGTGCCGCTGCGCATCCAGGACGGCGTCGGCCGCATTGGCCATGTCCAGACGATGATACAAAGCGGTGTCAATCGCCTCACGCTCGGCGAACGTCGGCTCGGCCAGCCCGGACTCGGCCAGCGAGCGCATCGCTTCGGCGTCCAGGCGGAAATCCTCTGTCGGCGCCATTCCCAGGGCGATCTTGTATTGATCGAGAGACTGTTCGTATTGCCGTTGCGCGACGATGTGCGCCTCACGCATCAGCAGCACCTCCTCCTGAAGCCGATCGACCTCGATCACGGGCAGACGTCCGGCCGAAGCCAGGTCGCGCGCCTGATCGCGCAGCCGGCCCAGCGCGGCCACCTGCTCTTCGGCGTTCCGCACGCGCTCGTGCAACTCCAGCGCCTCGAGGTACTGCGTCACGACCCAGACGACGAACGTCTTGCGGAACCGGTTAAAGGTGCGAATCTGATAGAGCGTATCGCGCTTGGCCTGTGTGAGCCCCTCCAGAACGATGGCCGGGTCGCTGCCTCGCAGCAACGGATGCGTCACCGACGCGGCAAAGAGGGAAGACAGCCCCGTCTCGCGCGGCCCCAACAGGACCTCGGTCCAGGCGGTCGCCAGCGCGGCGGTGATCTGCGTCCCCGTCGCCAAGAGTCGATTGAACCCGACGTTGGCCTCGAGCTCGACGGCCTCGTCAGTCCCGTCGCCCGAGTAAAACAGGCTCGCGCCTCCAAACAGAGAGGTCTCGAACTGATGGCGGACCAGCCGCTGATCCAGAGCGCTGGCATAAAGCAGTTCCTTCTGCGTCTGGTATTCGCGGTTGTGCGCCGTTGCCATAGCCACGGCTTCGGGCAGCGTCAGGACGCCCGAACTCGGAATCGCCTTATCCACCCGAACGTCCAATGCGGACGGTTCGACGTCACTGACGCGGTAATTCGCCTTGGTCCCGAATTCGGGGTCCCACTGCCGGTCGAGGATGGAATAGACCCGTTCGTCCGCATCCTGCTTGTAGTTCTTCGGACCGCACCCGACCAGCAGGACGAGGAGCACCATGCACGGTATGCCCCGTGCGATCCAGCAGCGATAATACGAAGCCATGGTCACGTTATCATCCGCCTTAACCGTATGGACGCCGCCCCGGGCCCACACGAAGACTGTTGCATGCTCATAGATCTCGTATGCCGACGATTTCGCCGGAGACGATAGTCATGCCCGGAGGGATGTCGATCAACACCGGCCGGCCCCACTGGGGAATGTTGGGGTTCAACCACAATCGCTGCGGCATCAACTCGATGGTCGGACCGATTCGGGAGACGCGCGACTGGGCAATCTGGGCCGGCTCCCTGGCCTTGACCAGTCGCACGGTCATCTGGTCCTTCAGTAGCATCAACTGATGTTCGCTGACGTAGGCCACAATCTCGGTCGGCTCCTGCTCGGCGACGGCGAGAATCGGATCGCCGGCAGCCACAACCTCGCCGGCCCGTCGGATCATCTGCTCGCCCGGCCGCTGCAAGAGGACCTCGGCGGCCCGCTGACGCACGGCGATCACCATGCCGTCGATGGGCGATTTAACTTCCACGTTCTTGCGCACATCCAGGGTCGCCAGTTGGGCCAGCAGTCCCTTCATCCGCTCTTCCTGAACCGTGATCTCCTTTCGGATCGCCTCCAGCGCGTGATCGATGGACAGCTCGGGCAGATGCTGCCGAGAGAATTCGTCGCGCCTTGTCTCGGCCTTGCGTAGATCCTCTCGCGTCTGCTCCAACTGCTGTTCGGTCTCCTTGACCTTGCCGTCGAGGCTCTTGTACTGGACCTTCGCCCTCTCCACCTCATAGGGTGCAATCGCTTCTCGGCTCAGCAGGTCTTCAAGAATCCTCACCTCCATGTCGAGATCATCCAGCGTGACCCGGTCGGAGGCGAGGGCCCCCTGCAACTCCAGGATGCGAAGTCGGGCGGCCTCCACGTCCACGGCAAACCGCCGCTCGTTGTCGGCCAGGCTGATTCTCATGCTGGCCGTATCGGCCTGCAACTGCTCCTGCGTGGGAATCAACAGCGAGGCCAGACGTTCGGCTTCGGCGACCGCCACCCTCAGTTGGGCCTGCAGCTCGGCCTCCAGCATCTGTTCGTCATCCCGCAGCGTATCGACCACCGCCAACGTCTGACCGGCATGGACGGCTTCAAACAGATCCACGGAGACGTTTCGAATTCGTCCGGTGCTGCTCGTGGCCACCTGACGGACCTGTCCCTGCGCAATCCCCACGATTTCGAACCGTTCGGCCCGCTGGTAGAACAGCCAGACCACAACCACGACCGCTCCCAGCCACACCGCCACCGGCACAAGGTGACGCAGGTAATACCGCTTGACAATATGGTTGTTTCCGGAGCGTTTCTTGATCATGTCGGTGCTACACCTCAAGCAGTTTTTCCTGCATGGTGAGACTGATGTTCTCCACGCCCTCGACGCGTTCGAGTTCGGCGATCAGTTCTTCGTTCCGCGCGGCGTTTCGGATCATCAGTTGGTATGCATAGTCGGCTGGCCCGCCGAAACCGGTGTCCTGAACGGAGATCAGGGTGTAGTTCCCGCAGAACCGCCTCAAGACCCTCGTAATGGGGTGATCGGGCCCGATGGAACCACGGAGACTGAACCGCAGGAACCCGTTGTGCGGCTCGTGCGCGCCGAAATCCGTGAGATACAAGTAGAGGATGATCAGGCAGAGGATGACGGTTCCAATGATGGCCGTGGCGTACCGATGCGAGCCGGCTGCCATGCCCACCACCAGTGAACAGAAGATGAAGGCAATGTCACGCGTATCCTTGATGATATTGCGGAAACGAATGATGGCCAGCGCGCCCATCAGGCCGACGGCGGTGATGATGTTGTTGCCGATCACGGCCATCACCATGGAGATCACGACCGTAATCACGATCAGCGACTGCACGTACGAACGGGAATACGACAGGCCGCTGTGCGTGATGTAGTAGACCCACGCAATCACCTGGCCCAGCACGAACGCCAGCAGGAGGCTCAGCAGAATGCTCTGCGGACTGAACGGCCCGCCCATCGGCGTTTCTTCCATCAGTTGCCAAAGTCTATCCATGCCACCCGTTCCTCAAGACTGGGGCGCAATGCCCCAATGCGCAGGACTGCTCGATCGATGTGGCGAATTTCGACACCGACCTGGCCCGGAGACCGAACAGCGCCGCCATTCGACTCAGCCACGTGGGAAACGTCCCCGTGAATTTGATTTCCAGTATCACATTTCCCTCGGTCAGGGCGTTCCGCTGCCAGCCCGATCCGCCGAGACGAACCAGCGGCTCGTCGGTGACCTTGTAGCAGAGGTTGCGGTCGAAAGTCACTCGCACGCGATTCTCCGTGGTGTTTTCGAACGCCTGGCGCATATACCGGATGAGCACCCGCGGCCCGCCGTTGATGCTGGCCGTGTAGAGCTGAAACTGATTCAGGGCCACTTCATCGGTCGTGTACCCGCGCGCCGGCAACTGTCGTCCTGCCAGCAAAGGCGCGACGTCCTCATCCATGACACGGGCCCGGCTCTTGAGAATGACCTGATTGATCCGCCTCTTGATCTCGAAGAAACGCGGATACTCCGGATCGTCGGTGTAGCTGCGGATTCGAAGCTTGAAACGATTCTTCACGCCGGTCAGAGTTTCACGGCAGAGCTGCATGTCCGGAGAATCGCAGTAGAGGCTGACGATCGGATACATCCCGCCCCGCTGGAGCTTGGAGTACCGGTCGTACTCCAGAAACGGACGGATGTAGCGCTCGATCGCCGCGCCCTTGGCCTCCGTAATCAGGTACTTCAGCTCGAAGCGACACGCCAGCATGCGGTCGCCGCTCTTCGTCGCGTTCGGCGCCGGACGATCCTTCCCTCTGGCCGCCGCCGGTGAACGGCGGTCATCCGTCTGTGCTGTCTGGCTCGTCGTCATGTCATGCTTCTCGTTGCCCCGGGGGGCCTTCCGGGCCCAGAGACGTTCCATCCCTGTTGCCCAAACAACAAAAAGACCCCACCTGCCCCCGGCAAGAACACCTCCACCAATACCGCCGTTCCCCAAGGCCGGACACACTCAGTCGGGCTTGGATTATTTCCCCATTTTACCAAAATCTCCCCTCGAGAGTCAAGGGACTATTAGAATCAGGTTAGGGGACGGGTGCACTGCACGTTTGTAGGTAGATTCTAGGCGGCCATGGGGCGGTTCTGCCAGAAGCGGTCCCATTCGCCGTTGAGCCAAGTGATCCGCAGGGCCAGCGTCGCCGAAGAACCGGGTCGGGTC
>Ga0334890_1001857_pt1 | contig 26218 bp, 31 predicted proteins | sample GraSluR1_MG_3_FD_207220 | JGI IMG/M metagenome (GOLD analysis project Ga0334890, IMG submission 207220) | Sludge microbial communities from methane-producing bioreactor in Wageningen University, Netherlands - Granular Sludge_31_08-R1 | ecosystem: Engineered > Bioreactor > Anaerobic >... | reverse complement strand
GACACCTTTCTTAACGAATATGCCCTACAATTTCGGTTGATGTCCAACCATGATCGGTATCGCCAGGGAACAAAACTGAAATCCTAACCGATGACCTTCTTACAAAAGAAGCTGTATAAGTAAAGGTAGCCATGCCTCGATTGTTAGTTCGTATTTGATGGGCGCTTAAAGTCCCATAGGGGGCATCCAATAATAAATTTTTACCAGGAATTGGCCGTCCAGAATAGTCTGTTAATCTAATAGAAAATGTCTGCGTAGAACCAGAATTGAGATTAAATGTAGCCGGTTGAACCTCAATTAATGGTTCAACTTGACCACCATCAACCACAAATTCAGTTCGGTTGACTGCGTACTGACCCCCGAATATGGATGAAATGCGGCTTGGATTCCTTAGAAATTCTTGAATTCTATTTCGTGGTATAGTGTCAGGAGTTAAAATAATTACAACCCGGTGAGTTCCAACTGGCTCTTTCGCCATAAAGCTGACCATTTGTGGAGAGTTGGCCCGAACAAATTTGTTTTCTTCAATGATTTGAGCACTCCCTCCAGGGTTATATTGAGCAAGAGTTATGTAGCCACCCACGCTGGTTCGGTAACGCAAGTTTACCCTTTCTCCCACCGAATAAAACCCCCCATCGCCTCGGTCAGTAGAGAGTGAGATTTGAGAAGACCGAGGTAGAGAACGGTGGTCCTCGGGTGAAATATTAAATTGAAAAGTTACCGAGGATTTAGCCAAGACCATACTTGAAAATCCGGCTAAAAAGAGAAACACTAAGAAGAATTTAAGAAATAAATTGACAGAAACATATTTTTTCATTTTATAAACCCTTTCTCCTTATAAGAGACTTTCATGTTAATAAATTGTTACTGTATATCCTGAATAGGTTGGATAAAACCTTTCAGTATAAGAAATTCCCCAATCAGTCTCAACTCGTACAATATGTTCTTCATATAATTTTACATTAGCTAAACTGAACAAACAGCCGTTTGGATTAAGATAAGCATTGCCAATTCGATTTCCATCAATATACACTCTCCCATAAACACTCGACGATGAAGAACAAATGGATACTTTCCCGAATCCTGGAGGAAGCGGTTCATCTTCAATACAGCCCGATGTTCCCATCATCATAGCTAACACTAAAATTGCCATTACGATTAAAAAAACCTTCATTTTCATAGAATTTACAACCTCCCATTCATTTTTTAAATATCCTAATACATTAACATTTAATCGGCATTCCATTAAATTTGATTAGTTTTTTTACTTATTTCCAATTACAAGTGATCGTAAATGCCGAATATTACATCTATATGGATATGCTTATTAAAATCGTATCTTCTTTAAGCTATTTTTTTTTCCGTTATCAATTAATGCGATTGGTAGATTAGGTTGTTTATATAATAATATTTAAAATACCTTAATTGGCCTCACAAACCAACTGCCAGTGAATACCGAATTTATCAACGAGGAGTCCATAATATCTTGCAAAGAAGGTTTTTTGCAGATCCATCAACACAGTACCACCTTCTTTCAATTGGTTAAATAATGACTTTATTTCGTCGAAGTTATTAAATTCAATATTTAGAAAGATATTATCTCCCTGAGTAACGGACATATCTGGGGTTGCATCGGAAAACATTACATCGCTCCCAAATATTTTAAGATTGGCATACATCACCAATTTCTTCACTTCATCAGTTAAAGAAGCATTAGCCTCCGGAGGAGCTTCCTCATAAGTCATAATGTTTGGCTTCTCTAAACCGAAAACTTTGGTATAAAAGTTGACTGCTTCACGACAATTCCCGTTAAAATGAAGATGGACTTCAATAGACATTCTCTTCCCTCCTTTTAGGTTTGTCTGTATTATCTCAAACATTTCTTTGATTTAATTTTAACAGTCAAACTTTAATTAAAAAAGATAAAAAGGATTTTATTAATGATTTAAATAAAAGATCTCATATAAGAAATCTTTTTCTTCAGTGGTTAAGTTCAAATTGATTTGCGTAAAATGACTAGCTAAGATAATAGGCCAGTCATTCGTTCCGTCATCATTGGTAATTGGCTTTCCAATCTCAATGAAAACTATATGATCTAAATTAATAAGCAACAACTTGTCGTCTTGGTAGCACCTAAATATTTGCCCCCAAGCAATTGATGAAATCATCAAAACTAATAAAAAAACTACTAAAAGCTTTTTCAAAGGCCTTCCCTCCTAATTTACTATTAATTCTAAATATCATAAATCATATTAAATTCAATAATTCTCTTCTAGTCAATTCTCAATATATAAACAAGATAGACCCTCATGCCGTTTTTATGGCGCCATATGACAATGAAAATATTTATCAAAAACTGTCATTGCAAGGAGTTCAACCGTTCTTTGGTTGGACGACGGACGTGGCAATCTCATCCTTTAAAGTATTTATGAAGAAAGAACCAAAAAAGATGAGATCCTCACGCGGGAAAACACCGCTCAGGATGACGCCTTTTTAAAACTTTTCTAGTGGCTTGATTTATCATGCCCGTGTATTTTAATATGAATTGAAAAGTAGACTTCTTCGAGGGATTAAGGTATTGTAGAAACAAACCGTTTCGATTTTTTTAATTTGGAAAATAAAAAACCTTCATTTCAAATTCACCAATTGAAAAATAGGTTGGCTGTGTTTTGCTATTTATTACTCCACTATCATTACTACGTCTGACCAATTTATATCACCTGATAGAGACGATAGTATACCTGAAACGCGAGGTGATTTTTTATGTTAAATCAATTGTATGATTCCTTTTGGATGATTCTCTTTTTTGCGATCGCTATCTTCATTGGATATTTCGTACACTTTATTTTATTTCGAATCCTCAAGAGAATAACTGACTATACAACGATTAACTTAGATAAGTATTTAGTTAAACACTTAAAAGATCCTGTGCGATTATTTTTTATAATAATTGCAATCCGAACTGCTATTTCACTTTTGCGGACTCCTATTTCTCCAGAAATCTATGCATTTCTTCAATCTTTCCTTTACTTTATTACCCTTTTTGCTATTGGCTGGTCAATCGTGAAATTGATCTCGGTTTTTGAGGACTTTCTAATTCAAAAATATCGCATGGATGAAAAAGATAATCTTTTTGCCCGTAAAATACATACTCAATTTATGGTATTTAAACATCTTGGCATCATTATTGTAGCCATTGTCATCATATCAGTTGCTTTGTTACGTTTCGAGAGCGTACGGACCTTAGGAACAGGCCTTTTAACCTCAGTAGGGATAATGGGTATTGTTGTTGGTCTTGCAGCTCAAAAAACTGGAGCGGCATTAATCGCTGGTATTCAGATTGCGTTTTCTCAACCGATACGGATTGATGATGTGGTCATTGTTGAGAATGAGTGGGGTCGAGTTGAAGAAATCAATTTTACTTATGTGGTTGTTAAAATATGGGATTCAAGACGTCTAATTGTTCCTACCAGCTATTTTTTGGAGCATCCTTTTGAAAACTGGACAAAAACATCATCAGATATGCTAGGGACGGTATTTCTCTATGTAGATTATCGCCTTCCCGTTGACGAGCTCCGCCATGAGCTTTTAAATATATTAGACCAATCACCTTGGTGGGATAAAAGAGCCAGTGCCCTTCAAGTTACCGATAGCAAAGAAACGACAATGGAGCTAAGAGCCTTGATGAGTGTTGCCGACTCTTCTTCCGCCTGGGAATTACGTTGCGAAGTTCGGGAAAAGCTTATTACCTTCATTCAAAAGAATTATCCCGAATGTCTTCCTCGCTTAAGAATCACTGCCGAATCAATTAGCAAATATGCTGAGGAGTAAAATAAAGAAATTGGTTTTTGACAAAAAATAATGGAGCGGAAAACGGGATTTGAACCCGCGACCCTCGGCTTGGGAAGCCGATGCTCTACCTACTGAGCTATTTCCGCCCCTATTGCTATTATATTAGCTGGTGTTGGATATTTTTTCAAGAGTTTCTCACAGAGAGTTATAGATTGATTGACTATTGGTCATCAAAGATGGAATTTGGTTTATAATAAGTCTATGAGAAAAACACGTCGGGGTTTCGATGAAAATATCTGGAAAAATTTTGGGCAAATCTGGGATATCTCTTGGATGACAGTTGCACCTATAATCTTAGGACTATTTTTAGGTCAATACTTGGATCGAGAGTATCCAAAAGGATTTTCCTGGACGCTTTCAATGCTTATTTTAGGAATTTTTTTTGCTTTTTATAACCTTTACCAGTTTTTTGACAAAGAAATAAAAAAATACGAAAAAAAAGATAAAAAAAATGAACACGATAATAAAAGCCTTCATTAGTATCCTTTTAGGAGCAGGTCTTTCTACATTTGTTGCCTGGTTAGTGGCTTGGAATGTCAAAAAATTAATTTATTTTAAAAAATATCAGCCGTTTGCTGGACTTATTGGTCGCTTAGCAACCACGGGAGTCTTTATTATTTTTATTTTAAAATATATAAAACCAGATATTCTCATGTTTTTTTTAGGTTTTTTCATTACATACTTCTTGACAGTCTGGATTATCAGTATTAAATTCTTTTAAAGGTGAAAGTGATATGGAAAATTTAGGACCACACGTATTATTTATGATTGGACCATTACCGGTTACGACAACAGTAGTAGCAACTTGGTTAGTCATGGGTTTTTTAGTTTTGGTTTCAATTCTTTTAACCCGTAAGTTGCAATTCTTGCCTGGCCGTTTACAAAATTTATTGGAATTATTTGTTGAAGGTATCATGAATATGATTGATGACATGGCACCCTCTCGGGGAAGGATTTTCCTCCCGTTAATTGGTACTTTGGCATTATTTATCGGAGCAGCAAATCTTACCGGTCTTGTCCCCGGCTTAAAAGCCCCGACCAGTGATTTTAATACTGCTCTGGCTCTGGCTTTAATAGTTTTTGCCGCAGTCCCATATTATGGAGTAAAAATTCAGGGATGGAAAAATTACTTAAAAACTTATATTTCACCTTCCCCAGTGATGGCTCCCTTTCATATTATAAGTGAAATAACTCGTACATTCTCACTGGCTCTTCGTTTATTTGGTAATATACTGGGTGAAGAAATTGTCATTGCTATCCTTTTTATTCTTGCTCCGATATTTGTTCCGGTTCCAATGATGTTGTTTGCAATTTTTACTGGGGTCATCCAAGCTTATATTTTTACAATATTAACCATCGTTTATTTAAGTGCTGCAGTTGAAAAAGAAGGCGAAACTTAATTAAACTCCCCCCCTAGCAGCTTTTAGATATTTATCGTTCCGCAAAAGTTTATAAGTTTGTGTTTTTACTTTGGTAGTGATAGAATCCATTAAATTTACCCAAAAGAGGTGACTTAAGGTGCAAGGAGAAATCCTTTTCTTATGTGTTACGGTTTTTACTGCAGGTTTTGCGATAGCTATTGGCGTTATTTTTCCAGCTTTAGGTCAAGGAAAAGCTTGTTCGAAAGCACTGGAAGGAATTGCCCGCCAACCTGAGGCAACCGGACCAATCAGTAGAACATTATTTGTTGGTCTTGCTTTACTCGAATCCTTAGCAATTTATGTATTAGTGGTTTCCTTGATTCTTCTCTTTGCCAATCCCCTACTCAAATATGTCTTTAAATGAGGTTTTCATAAACCATGATTAGTATTGATCGAAGTATAATTTTTCAAATTATCAATTTTCTTATCTTGGTTGCCCTCCTATTTCGATTTCTTTTCAAACCGGTGGTTCAAGCTTTGGATAAGCGCTCAAATCATATCCGTGAAGAAATGGAAAAAATTGAGAAAGAAAAAAAAGCAGCTGAAGAGTTGCGTTTAAAATATGAAGAAGAAAGTAAAAATATTCATATTAAATACCAAGAAATGCAGGAATATGCCAATCAAGAAGCAGTAAAGATTAAATCAAAGATAATTAACGAGGCTTACCAGGAAAGCGAGAAGATTAAGCAAACTGCTGAAGAAAAAGCCAGAATTGAAATTGACAAACTTTATTCTGATCTGAAGTTGGATATTATTGATATTTCAACTGAGATGGCTGCTAAATTACTTCATGAACGAATTGATATATCCAAGCAGGACCAGTTAATTGAGCAGCTTTTAGAAGAAGCGATTAATAAAATCGAAATTAAAACGGATGTACAACATGGTAAGCAATAATAATAAAGAAATCGTTAAAATCATCACTCCACTTCCGATGACTCTATCGCAAAAAAAAATAGTTAAAAATAAATTATCCCGAATTGGGAGTATCGACCAAATGGTTTTCCAAGAGGAAGTAGATCCCTCTCTCATTGGAGGGATCATCATCATTTATGGAGAAATTCTAATCGACTGCAGCCTGCGGACTCAACTCGACAAGATGAAGGAAGGCATGATTTAATGGCAATTTTAACCGATACAATAAAAAAAGCCAAACAAGTTGTTCAAGGATATATCCCTGAACCGGAGATTAATGAAATTGGTGAAGTAATCGAGGTCCAAGGTGGCGTAATAACCATTGCTGGTTTAAAAGAAGCCATGATGGGTGAAATGCTCATTTTTCCACATGGTTTAAAAGGGCAGGTTTTTAATTTAGAAAAAGAGCGGATTAGCTGTATTCTATTCGGAGACCATTCTCTCATAAAACAAGGAGATAGAGTATTTCGTACCAATCGAGTTTTAGAAGTTCCGGTTGGTGATGAATTATTGGGCCGTATAATTGATCCCTTAGGAAATCCTTTAGATGGTAATCCAGCGCCTGATTTCCGTTATAAAAGACCGATTATGTTGCACGCTCCTGAAGTTATCCAACGACAACCGGTTCATAGGCCTCTCTTCACGGGTATAAAAACGATTGATGCCATGATTCCACTTGGAAAAGGACAAAGAGAATTAATTATCGGTGATCGGAGAACTGGGAAAACCACCCTCACCATTGATACTATACTTAACCAAAAAGGAAAAAATGTATTATGTGTCTATGTGGCTATTGGGAAAAGGTTATCGGCAATAACAGAAATGGTTGACATTTTAAAAAGATATAATGCTATGGCATACTCCATTATTGTTTCAACTTCAGCCGAAGACTCTCCAGCTTTTCTTTATCTAGCTCCTTACAGCGGCTGTACCATTGCAGAATTTTTTATGAATGGGGGCCAAGATGTTCTAGTTATTTATGATGACCTCTCCAAACACGCAGTAGCCTATCGGTCTCTTTCGCTCCTCATGAGGCGTTCACCCGGACGGGAATCTTATCCTGGTGATATTTTTTATCTTCACTCTCGCTTACTGGAGCGGAGCGCTCAACTGTCTGATGATCTAGGAGGAGGGTCAATGTCAGCACTCCCTATCGTAGAAACTCAAGAAGGTGATATCTCCGCCTATATTCCAACCAATATTATTTCCATTACCGATGGTCAAATCTACTTAGAGAGCAATCTATTTGCCAAAGGGTTTTTACCGCCTATAAATATCGGCCTTTCAGTTTCACGAGTTGGTGGAGAAGCTCAAACTCCGATCATGAAAAAGGTCGCCCGACGCCTCCGACTTGACTTAGCCCAGTATTTTGAGTTAGAAGATTTTGCTAGATTTAGTTCGGAGTTGGATGTCATTACTTCTCGACAGTTGGAGCATGGAAAAAGAGTTTTGGAATTAACAACACAAATTCAATACCAACCTTTGGATATCTCCCTGGAAATATTGGCTGTATTCGCTGCAACACAAGGCCTTATTGATCATGTACCGCTTCATCTCGTTAAACAATGGGAAGCGAATCTTTATCAAACAGCAGCTCTTGAAAAAGCTGATTTATTAAATGAACTTCGAAAAGATAAAGAATTAGATTCAAGATTAGAACAAGAAATTAAAGAATTTATTCGTTCTTTTACTGAACAATTTCTTCAAGAAAAAAATGTTTCAAATTAAACCCAATAATTTCTTAAATGGACTTCTCATCTTTGATTATATGTAACTTCAATTATTAATTTTAATTTTAATATTTTATCTTTAGAAGGATATAAGCATTGGCAAAAATACAAACCATAAAAAACCAAATTGATTTAATAAAACAAATTCAACATGTTACTCGAGCTATGAAGACTATCTCAGCAGTTCGTTGGAGAACCGGGAAAAAAATTCTTGAAAACGCCAAAACTTTTTCCAATTCTCTTCTTCGGTTAAATGAAATTGTCCATCTACATTATCGTGAAGAATTAATTACTCCCCATCCTCCTCGAGGATTTGCTCTCATTGGAATTTTTTCCGATAAAGGGTTGGTTGGAGGATTCAATGTCACTTTAGCTCATAAAATGAAAGCTTTCATGGAGGACCAAGAACATGAAGGAAATAAACCTCATCTAATTATCTTGGGGACTCAAGGAATTAACCAATTCCATAAAAACCCTTATGAAGTCCTCTTAACTCATTCTCTCCCAGTTCAACAAACTCCTCACTATCAGGATGTCAGAGAAATTTTATACACAGTTCGTTCATTTCATGAGCAACAAATTTTCTCTCACCTTTATATTGCTCATAATCAATACCTTTCGGTCAACGAATATCGACCAATTATCCAAAGAGTGATCCCAATTCCAATGCAGGGAATTAATCTACCCACTGAAATCCAAGCAGATTTACGCTTAAGAACCGACATTCTTAGTACTACTCCAACTCTCGTTGAACGTTTAACTTTTGAGTATGTCGCCAGTCAGCTCTATGTCTTTTTAATCGAATCCTTTTTAAGTGAACAAGCAACGCGTTTAAAAATAATGGATGCGGCGACCAGTCATTCTGAAGACATGATTCATTCTTTACAGGTAGCTTATCAAAAAAGACGTCAAGAAAAAATTACCCAGGAACTGAACGAAGTAACAAGTGCTTCCCAAGTGTTGGGGACAATTTAAATCCAAATAACAAATATTTTTGAAAGAGTGAAATAAATGAATACAGGTATTGTTGAACAGGTTATCGGACAAGTTGTTGATGTAAGGTTTAATTCGAGAGTGATCCCGTCCATCCACAATGCCCTGGTTATCGAAAGAAGAAATCTCAAGAACTCTTCTAAACCCTTAGTTCTTGAAGTTCAGAGCCATCTCCAAGATGGTTTGGTGAGGTGTATTTCTATTCAGGATACCAGTGGCCTCCAAAGAGGGGTTACAGTTATAGACACCGAAAATCCTATCCAAGTTCCCGTTGGTAAAGAAACTTTGGGCAGAATGTTCAATGTTTTAGGAGAACCTTCGGATGGGAAACCACCAGTTAAAGCGAAACAAAAAATGCCTATCCATCGTTCAGCTCCGCCTCTGACGGAAAGATCAGGATCAACTCAAGTCTTTGAAACAGGAATAAAAATCATTGATCTGCTCTGTCCTTATATCACCGGAGGCAAAACTGGTTTATTTGGAGGCGCCGGCGTTGGTAAGACAGTTTTAATTATGGAGCTTATTCATCGGACGGCTACAGCACATCGTGGGGTATCGGTTTTTGCCGGTGTGGGAGAAAGAGTTCGAGAAGGGAATGAGCTTTACCTTCAAATGCAAAAAAGCGGGGTGCTTAGTCACACGGTCTTGGTTTTTGGCCAAATGAACGAACCACCTGGAGCTCGTTTTCGGGTCGCTCTCACTGCTCTTACTATGGCAGAGTACTTTCGAGATGTACTTTCTCAAGACGTGTTGCTATTCATCGATAACATATTTCGTTATGTTCAGGCAGGATCAGAAGTATCTGCTCTTATGGGACGGTTACCTTCAGCTGTGGGATACCAACCTACATTGGCAGAAGAAGTGGGAATGGTTGAAGAACGAATTGCTTCAACCATTAATGGATCAATAACCTCAGTTCAAGCGGTTTATGTTCCGGCTGATGACTTGACTGATCCAGCTCCAGCCACCACCTTTTCCCACCTTGACTCCATTACCGTTCTTTCCAGGAAAATATTTGAACAAGGCTTTTATCCAGCCGTTGACCCAGTCCAATCAACATCAAGAGCTCTCGATCCTTTGATTATTGGAGACACTCATTGGAAGTTGGCACAGGAAACAAGAAAAATTATCGCTCATTATCTTGAGCTACAGGATATCATAGCTATTTTAGGAATCGATGAGCTTTCTGACGAAGATAAAAAGATTGTCAATCGTGCTCGAAAACTGCAACGATTTTTTACTCAGCCATTTTTTGCAGCCGAAAACTATACCGGTATTCCTGGAGAATTTGTCCCCTTAGAAAAGACCTTAGTTGGTGTTCAAAATATTGTCGAAGGTCAATGTGATGATTGGCCTGAACAAGCATTTTATATGACCGGCGCCATCGAACAAGTTGAAGCACGAGTGAAGGAGCTGAAAAAAGAATGAAAAAAATGGAGCTCCATATTGTAACACCAGAGCGAACTTCTATTTTCCCCGAAGTTTATTCGATTACTCTCGAATGTCCTGACGGATTAAGAGGGATTCTTCCTGGTCACGCTCCATTTTTAGTAGAGCTTCTTACTGGTGTTTTGAAGTATACAACCCAAGATGACCAGAAAAAATATGTTGCTATAAGTGGTGGTGCAGCAGAAATTACCCCTTATCAAGTTACTATTATTACCGATAGTGCTGAAAGCGCTGATACCATTGATATCGCCCGAGCCCAAGAGGCAGCCACTCGTGCCCAGCAACGAATTAAAGATAAAACTCCAGGAACAGATTTTATTCGAGCTGAAGCTGCTCTTAAACGCTCATTAGCTCGGTTACGAGCAGCAGAATTAGCGGGAAAAACTGGTAGATATTCCTAATCAACAATAATAATCATCCGGTTTCGTTTTTGACCTACTCAGGGAAAAAAGAAGGGCTTGAACAATTCTTTGAGAAGAAAAACCGTCTCCAAAGATATTTTTAGCTTCTTTTTTCTTTTTTTGTGTGAGCAATTCAGTAGCTATTTGAATAATAGCTTCTTGATCCGTTCCGGCTAAATATCCCAATCCAGTTCCGAGAATCTCAGGTCTTTCGGTTGCTGTCCGGGTGATAATAACCGGAATCCCCAAAGATGGTGCTTCTTCCTGTACTCCTCCTGAATCGCTAATCGCTAATTCGCTCCGACTCAACACTTTTATAAAATCAATATAGTCAAGTGGATCATGGAGAAAGACGTTTGTCTTGTTGGATAGAATTGCGTAAATCTGGTCCCTGACTACCGGATTCGGATGAACCGAAAAAACGAATATGATTTCTGGAAAACAATTAGCTAATCGAGATATCGCTTCTGCAATATTCGCAATTCCACCTTCCCAATTTTCTCTCCGATGAGCGGTAATTAGAACCAACCTCTGGTCCGGATTTGAGAGCAAAAAACGATTTATTTCTGAAGGTGTAAGGCATTTATCTTGAGATTGAATCCAATGAAGCGCATCAACAACGGTATTCCCAGTAACCACTATCTTATGTGGGGGGATCCCTTCCTTGAGCAGGTTATCTTTAGCTTTATGGGTTGGAGCAAAATGAAAAGCACTCATACGACCAACAAGAATTCGGTTCATTTCTTCGGGAAAGGGACTGTAGATATCCCCAGTACGAAGCCCAGCTTCGATATGACCAACAGGAATTTTTTGATAAAAAGCCGATAAGGCACCACAGAACGCCGATGTCGTATCACCTTGAACCAAAATCCAATTGGGATTTTCACTTTGAAGAACAGTTTCTAATTCCTGAAGAATAGATGCAGTTAAAAAGCTGAGTGATTGCCCGTGTTTCATAATATTAAGGTCATAATCAGGAATAATATTGAATAAGCTTAAAAACATATGAGACATTTCCTGGTGTTGTCCGGTATTAATAAAAACCGGTTCAAAATCTTGGTGATGAGCAAGGGCAAGATAAACCGGTGCGGTTTTTATTATTTCAGGGCGGGTTCCTGCAATGAATGCAATTTTAAACTTTTTCTGTTCTTTGAGTCCCACATGAAAGCTCCGTTACACCTAAATGTTTTCCCCATTTCCAAGAGACATAGAATAATGTTAAGGTGAGCAGGAGAGAATAGGTGCTATTCGCTAAGAAGCGGTCAATTAAAATGGCCAGGACGCTGAGGCTGGCACTAATTAAATATACAAGTAAAATAACTTCTCGTTGGGTTAAACCCTTTTCTAATAACCGGTGATGAAGATGACCACGATCCGGCCTGGTAATCGGTAGTTTATTCTTTTTCCTACGAACAATGGCAAAAAATGTATCGAGAATTGGAATCCCCAGAATAAGGATAGGAACAGCTAAAGTAAAAGTTGTTGCACTTTTAAGAGCTCCTTCCACCGATACCGTCGCTAAAACTCCTCCAAAAAAGAGCGCTCCTCCATCACCAATAAATATTTTAGCTGGAGGAAAATTATAAGGAAGAAATCCAATTGCAGAACCCATAAGTAAAAAAGAAATAAGAGCTGATTCCCATCTACCGTGTTGTAGAGCAATGATCCCTAAAGTACAGGCAGCAATTGCGGCAATTCCACTGGATAAACCATCCATTCCATCGATAAGATTTAAGGAATTTGTAATCCCTAAAATCCAGAAGAAAGTAAAGGGAATTCCCCAAATCCCAATGTACCAAAGAACATTCCATGGTAGAGTAATAAACTCTATAATTACTCCATCAAAAATAAGAATAAGAGTACCTATCCCAAGACCAACTATCTTGCTCCAGGGTGGTAAATTAAAAATATCATCAAAAAACCCGGTTAGAAAAATTAATGCTAATCCTAATATATACCAAAAAGACATTGGGTACGGTAGAAAAGAACGGAATAGGAGAAGAGAAATAAAGAAGGAACCTGCAACCGCCACTCCCCCTAAGCGAGATTTCGGCGTATTGTGAATTTTACGGTTTCCATCTGGTTGATCAAGAAGGTTCTTTTTTTGGCAAAACTTCATAATCAATGGCGTAAAGAAAAAAGAAAGGAAAAAAGCTCCTAAACTTGCCACGATTAAATGAAGAAATGTCACGATTCGCACCCACCTTTAAATATACAAACTTCTAAACCAGCCTCGCTTATCAATTCATCTCCCAATGGATCGGGATAGGGATTTTGATAGACAATCCTCGAAATCCCAGCATTGATTATCATTTTAGCACAAAGCGAACAAGGTTTGTGAGTACAATATAGAATTGATTTTCTGGTACTGACCCCATGAAGGGCTGCTTGTATTATAACATTTTGCTCAGCATGTAATCCACGACAGAGTTCCTGCTGACTCCCTGAAGGAATTTGCCTTTTACCTCGCAAACAGGTCTCCGGGGTGCAATGTGCCAAACCACTGGGAGCTCCATTATAACCAGTCGCTAGAATCCTTCTATCGAGAACCAGAACGGCTCCAACTTTTCTTCTTAAACAGGTCGACCGAGTACTAACCAACTCGGCGATTGCCATAAAATATTCATCCCAATCCGGTCGAGAGTTCATTGCTTTTCGTAGTCTGAGATTTTATTAATGCGCCTCAGATGTCTTCCTTCGATAAATTCTGATTTTAACCATACTTGAACAATTTCTTGTGCTAAGCCTTTTCCAATTACTCTGCCTCCGAGGGTAAGAATATTGGCATCATTATGTTCCCTCGAAGCTCTCGCTGAAAAAGTATCATGACAGTTAGCTGCTCGAATTCCATAAACTTTATTCGCAGCTATTGAGACACCGACTCCTGTCCCACAACAGATAATTCCTTTTTCACATTTGCCATTGGCCACGTCTTTAGCCAGGGGAAATACAATATCAGGATAATCAACCATCTCAGGGCTATTGGTCCCATAATCAACAACTTCATGGCCTTGTTCTTCTAAATAATTCTTCAAATCTTCCTTAAGTTCATAACCACCATGGTCGCAACCTAATGCTATTTTCATCGTTTAATAGAACCTCCTTTGAAAAGAATACTATTATTCCTACTATTTTGTCTACCCCATCAGTATTTATAAGTTAAAAATATCATGTAATCTCTTTTTCACCCTCATTCCTCTTTTTCTCATCAAGAGAGATGGAAATATTAATTATTTTCTTTTTTCTCTCCCCTAGTGGGAGAGGATTAAGGTGAGACGGAATATTTAAAAAAATTCCCCTCCTTTTAACATTCTTTGCTAAGGGGGGGAGATTGATTTTTAATTCGTTATTTTCCTCCTCATCGAGCTCCAAGAAAAAGTGCAAGCTTTCTCTTTTCACTTTCGGATAAAAACCGTAGCCCGTGGTCTTTTCTGATAATCAAAAATGACTTTCTCCTTAATAAATTGAGTATCTATGGAGATGTTTTCAATTTCCTCTACCTGGGAAGGATCATGTTCGATATAAAGGCAGCCCTGTCTTTTCAAATAAGGGGGTGATTCATATAAGATACGTTTGATAAGATCCAATCCATCTGGACCTGAAACCAACGCATCCTTTGGTTCGTAAAGACGTATCTCAGAAGCTAAGGAATTCCACTCTTTTTCCTTCACGTAAGGAGGATTTGATAGGATAAAATCAAATTGCAATTCATCAATAGTTTGGATATCATTGAATAAATCCGACCGCCATATTGATACTCGTTCTTCTAAACCCAGTTTATAGGCATTTTTTCTGGTTAAAAAACAAGCTAATTCCGATCGATCGATTGCTACAACTCTTGTTTCAGTCAACCAATAAGCAATGGTAAGACCGATCACTCCCGAACCACAACAAAGGTCACAAACTACAACAGGTTGGGTATCAAATCGAGACCTTATGGAAAGAATCGCCTCCTCCAACCATGATTCAGTATCCAACCTCGGTATAAAAACTCCTTTTTCCATACAAAAATGAAGGGAAAAAAACTCCCATTCTTTCAGTATGTATTGTAGAGGAACTCCCTTGAGGCGTTCTTCTACCATGGTATTGAGTTGCTCAGTCTTTTCAACAGATAAATCCTGATCCCAATAGAGGTAAATGTGAGAAGGTGAAACAGAAAGAACCCCGGCCAGTAAAAAACGAGCTTCGCGAGTGGATCCTGGAAGATTATGTTCACGTAAAGTGAGAACCAGGTGACTCCAAATGTCTCTCACTTTTGACATGATTTATCCCACTTTCTCTAACATTCTCATTCTTTCTTCAGCAGCCAGGGATTCAATAACCTCGTTAAGATCACCTTCCAAGATCAGATCCAGCTTATAAAGAGTTAAATTGATTCGATGGTCGGTTACTCTATTTTGAGGATAATTGTAGGTACGAATTCTTTCACTTCTTTCTCCGCTCCCGATTTGTGACCTTCGATCGCGATCGATTTCGTCTTTTTGTTTTTGCTGTTCAATTTCTAAAAGTCTTGAACGAAGAATTCTCAGCGCTTTGGCTTTATTTTTATGCTGTGATTTTTCATCCTGGCAAGTAACCATCATGCCGGTAGGAAGATGAGTTATCCTCACTGCTGAATCGGTTGTATTAACGCTTTGACCACCATGACCAGATGAACGATATACATCAATGCGTAATTCTTCCGGATTGATATCGATGTCGACATCTTCAGCTTCAGGGAGAACCGCTACAGTTACAGTTGAAGTGTGTATTCTCCCGCCGGCTTCGGTGATTGGAACTCTTTGAACTCGATGAACTCCACTCTCATATTTGAATTTGCTATAAGCACTATCACCTTCTACGGCAAAGATAATTTCCTTGAAACCACCAAGTTCGGTCGGGTTGGTGCTCATTACTTCGCACTTCCATCCCTGACTTTCAGCAAAGCGGGAGTACATTCTAAAAAGGTTGGAAACAAATAGGGCTGCTTCCTCTCCTCCGGTTCCAGCTCGTATTTCTACGAGAGTATTTCTTTCATCATTTGGGTCACGGGGAATGAGTAAATATTTAATCTCTTCCTCCAGTACCATAATTTTTTTTTCTAGACCCATTATTTCCTCTTCTAACAGCTCACGTAAATCGGAATCCTGCTCAGTTTTAAGAAAATTTCTATCTTCTTCTAAATTCTTCTGGGCTGCTAGATATTCCTGATACTTTTTGGCAGTTTCTTCAATTCCGGAAATAGCTTTGGTGAGCTGACGATAACGTTGTAAATCTTGAGTAATTTTTGGATCTGACAGTAGATGAGTGAGCTCAAGATATCGGTTGTTTATCTCCTCAGCTTTATTTTGCCACATACTAACACTCCTCTTTAAGACTTCCTTTTAAAGCTGCAACAGCGACTTCTAACTGTGAATCGTCCGGTTCTTGGGTGGTAATTCTTTGAAGGAGCAAACCAGGATAGGCTAATATATTCGCCAAACCACGATCTTGATATTTAGACAAAAGGCGAATTGCTTCATAAGCTAAGCCTGCAACTATAGGAATGAGAGCAACCCGGCTAATGATTCTGGTTATTATTCCTGGACGGCCTAAAAAGGAAAAAATAAAAATGCTTATAATCATAACAATCATAAGCCAATTGGTCCCACAACGGGGATGATGGGTGGTATATTTTCGAATATTTTCTAATGTTAGTTCTTGACCATTTTCGAAAGCAAATATTGTTTTGTGTTCTGCTCCATGGTATTCAAAAATTCTTTTAATATCTTTCATTCGAGAAATAATATATAGATATAATAAAAAAATAGTAACCCGGATCAACCCTTCGACAATATTGTAAAGAATTGTCGAATGAATATAGCGGTCAATACGAGATGTCAGAAAAGTCGGAAGTGCGATAAACAATCCTACAAACAAACCAAAAGCAAGCAGCATGGCAATACTGAGATCAAAAGCCGATAGCTTTTCCTCTTCTTCATCCATAGCCAAGGTTGCTGACAGAGATAAAGCTTTCAATCCAATGATGAGTGAATCAACCATATTGACAACTCCGCGAACAATTGGTAAAGCAAAAAATTTATTTGTTTTTGATAAAATCGGTTTCTCTTTAATATCAGTAACTATTGTGCCATTGGGTTTCCTGACTGCTATTGAAATTTTCCAGGGGCTTCTCATCATAACCCCCTCTATTATTGCTTGCCCTCCCACATTATGCTTTTCACATTTTTCTGGTTTTATTTTTTGTTCCACGGATGTCCACATCCTTTATCCCCTTCGGGGCAGATTCCGGTTGCACACGGCGGACCGGCATTTTCAAAAACAGTTGGTGCCAATTCTTTCAAAATTTTTAATATCTCCATAGCAACACTTCTTATTTCCCACTGAGCCCGAGTACAAAGCCGAAGTTTTAAAATATGGAGATATTCACGTGCATTAGCTGTTAATACAATCTTACTGGCAACAGCCTGAGGTAAGATATAACGAGCATCTTCTTCCGGTATTCCCATCTTAATCATCTCTTGATATATATCAGAACTTTTTCTGTTTTGCTCCAAAAAATAATTCATTAAAGTTTTATTTTCCTTAATTGAAAGCGGAACGATAAATTCGGGATTTTTAAAATTTATATATCGTTGACTTTGTTGTGAATAGGATGCTAAACGATGGCGAACCAATTGATGTGAAGCAGCTCTTGAAATTCCTTCAATTAGGAAGGTAAAGGAAGCGTGCTCTAAAACCGACTCGTGACCACGGGCAACGATTTCACGTATCAATTTTTGAGCTTTCTCTATCGTCATATCTTCATCATAACCGCTTCGATAGCAGAGTCTTGCAGCTCTCGCGATGGTCAGTTCTGGATTCGGGGTTGAACTTATGAGCCTTACATTCATAGCTCTATTCCTTTTTTAAAACAATAATGAATAACGAGCATATATTGATGGATATGACTTTCATTCCCATTCCAACATTTTCCCACGATGAAAGAGAAATTAAAATCAGTAAAGAATTTCCAGCCTGTTTAAAGCGCTTTCTATTTTTCCCTTTTTCCACATTAGAAATAGAACAGGGCAAGAGGGAAAATATTTCCTTTTTATCCTACGTCACGATGGGTATAAACAGCAATTAACGTTTAAGGAGATCAACTTTCATTGTCTTTCATTAGCTATACTTTTTTATTCCAATAAAAAAAGGGAGCATGTAAATTATACACACTACCCTTTTTTAAATTCTTTTCGAAACTGCAACTAAAAATTGTCGCCGTATTTTGCCCGGAATTTCTCAACTCGACCAGCAGTATCAATTAATTTTTGTTGTCCAGTAAAGAACGGGTGACAGCTAGCGCAGATTTCCACTCGTATTTCTGGAACTTTTGTGGAACGAGTTACAAAACTATTTCCACAAGCACAAATTACTCGCGTTTCTTTGTAATCTGGATGTATACCTTTTTTCATTGTTATCACCTCACCCAATTCTGCTTTAAGTATTTAGGTATCAACATTTTTTTAAAGAATATTATTCACTAATACTTTTAATACATAACGAATTGCAGTACGAACAAAAATGATTTGAAAAGCGCTGGGTATTATATCACATACTAATTTTAAGTGTCAAAGTTAACGGGAGTTTTTCAATACATGATCAATCATTTTCAAAAACTCTCGATTTGACTTGGTATTTTTCATGCGGTCGATAACCATTTGAGCTCCTTCTTGCTGGTCAACACTCGCTAATAGCTTTCTCAGCATCCAAATTCTTTCTAAATCATTTTGCTTAATTAGCAACTCTTCTTTTCGCGTACCCGATCGATGGATATCAATAGCCGGAAATATTCGACTTTCCGATAAAGCTCGGCTAAGATGAAGCTCCATGTTCCCAGTTCCCTTAAACTCTTCATAAATAACTTCATCCATACGGGATCCGGTTTCGACCAACGCAGTTGCTAAAATAGTCAAACTTCCACCTTCTTCGATATTCCGAGCAGCTCCGAAAAATCTTTTTGGCCAATGGAGAGCGGAGGAGTCAATTCCTCCCGAAAGAGTTTTTCCGGTATTAGGAACGACTAAGTTATTGGTTCGTGCTAACCGGGTAATGCTATCCAGTAAAATGACAACGTCCTTCCCTTCTTCTACCAACCTTTTCGCACGCTCCAGAGTTAGCTCTGCTACTCGTATATGATTTTCTGGTTTTTGATCAAAGGTTGAAGCAATAACAAAACCTTTTACCGAGCGTTCCATTTGGGTAACTTCTTCGGGACGTTCATCAATTAACAATACTATCAGGACCACGTTGGGGTAATTGGTAGTAATTCCATTCGCTATTTTTTCTAATAAAACGGTTTTTCCGGCTTTTGGTGGCGCAACAATAAGGCCTCGCTGTCCAACACCAATAGGCGAAAAAAGATCGATGATCCGAGTAGAAATTTCATTCGGCTTGGTTTCCAATACAAATTGAAGATCAGGAAAAATTGGAGTTAAGTTTTCAAAAAGCGGTCTTTTTTTGGCTTGCTCTGGATCCTCATCGTTAATAGCTTCGATTCGAAGCAAGGCATAATATCTTTCCCCTTCTTTTGGTGGTCTTACCTGTCCTGCAACCTTATCACCACTACTCAAGGCAAAACGTTTGATTTGAGATGGTGAAACGTAAACATCATTTTCACTAACAGTAAAATCATCTGATGTTCGGAGAAAACCATATCCCTCTATAGTTATTTCTAAAATTCCTTCACTAAAGATATAACCTTTCGATTCAGTCGCCTTTTTCAATATTTCAAATATCAGTTCACTTTTCCTTTTTCGACTATAACCAACAATACCCATTTTTTGGGCAATATCTCCCAATTCGTTATTGGATTTGATTTTTAATTCACCTAAAGAAAACTGCAATTCCGCCCTAGTTTTTTCTTTTTCGGGCACTTTTTCTTTTTCTAACTCTTTTTCCTCTAATTCTAAATCAACTTGATTGCTCTCTGTACTCAATGCAATTGTACCTCCTCGTTTTTCTCAAAGACATCATTGGATTAGAAACAATGCTTGGTTTATCGATGCGTAAATCCAAAAAGCAGTAATTTCAAATAGTTGGTAAGAATATTAAACAAAAAAGGATTTGGCCTAAACCACTATTTTTTAAGAAATTTCCTTGCTATATCCACGTGCTCAGGTGAATCGATATCAAACTTGATCTCTGGATAAGGAGTAATGATAGCTAAACCTTTCATCTCTAAAATCTTTGCGACTCGATCTTCAATATCTTTGACTGATAGTTTTTTGAAAATATATTTAAAAATGATATTTAAACCTAATATTCTGGCAATCATAAAAGGACTTTTGCGGTTTCTGATCACTTGAGAAATAAATTCTCTCTTTTTTTGAACCAGAGTGGGATCAATGAATAACATATTTCCGCCACCAAAAGAACCTTCTGTCAACTTTGCAAAAGTTCTTTTTGATTGGCCAAACTTTTTTTGATACACTTCCTTCCGAACAATCGGATAGTAAAAATCAGCAGGTTGTTTGCTGCATCTGAGAAAGAAGTCCTCTATCATCTCTCCTTTGATGAGTGGAATATCACTTGATATTACCAATACCTTGTTTCCCGGTTTGAGGTAATCAAGACCTTTTAAAGTGCTTTCAAAAGGATCGCTTCCAGGAGGAACAACTTCTTCAACTGATTTACCTATCCTGGATTTCAGCTCTTTGACGGGTCCAACCACAACGATTCGTTTAATTGAGGAAACCTCTTTGAGGGCTTCTATTACATACTCTATCATAAATTTATTATGAATGACAAGTAGTGATCGGTTATTCACACCAAATTTTTTTAAAAATTCTTGATTACTATCTCCACCTGCTAATATTATGGCATCAGTCATGGTTCTCCCCTCCCTCTAGAACAACTTTAGGGTTACTATCATCTTTTAAAATCGTTGTCGACCATCGAGAATGAATTCCTTTTTGCTTCAGTTCCTTGACAATATCAACAGCTTTTTCTTGATTTGGTGCAATACCTATGATCGTTGAGCCACTCCCTGTCATGAATACCGAAGAACATCCCATTTGCTCTAATGTTTCTTTGTAGCTACCAAATTCTGGCAAATGTTTATAAATAATTTTTTCAAAGTCATTCCAGATATATTTCTCTATCTGATTTGGAGAAAAGTCATCTATAAATTCTTTCACTGGAGGCAAATCTTGAAATTTATCCTTTTCCTGTTCAATATCCCATTCTCGGTATGCCCAGCACGTATCAATGCCCACCTCAGGAAAAACCAGAACAATATATTTTTCCGGCGGCTGATGAAGAGGAATAACTTTTTCACCCTTCCCGCTTATTATTGCAAAGGGAAAACCGGTTGTAAAGAAAGGAATATCAGAACCAAGTTTTGCTGATATCTCAATCATTTTCTCATTTTCAAAAGATAATTGGAGTATTTCATTCATTTTTTTTAATATGTTTGCCACGTTGCTACTTGCACCTCCCAAACCACTAGAGGGAGGAATATTTTTAGTTATTTTAACGCCGAAATACCGATCCTTTAACTGGGGTTTTAAATCACGTAAGAGATGGAATAAACGACCAAGGAGGCTTTTCTTCCCAGTTGGTATTTCATAGTTACATTGAATTTCATCACAATTTTGGTCGGTAAAATAAAGATCAATAGTATCATAAAAATCGATCAATTGCATGACTGATAATATATTATGATATCCATCCTGACGTCTTTGACCAATTTTTAAAAACCAATTCATTTTGGCATAAGAACGGAATTGATAAATATTGTCGTTTTTCATTTGTGATCTTTCCAGAGCTTTTTACGTTGGAGTTGAGGCTGGGATAAATAATCCCTGAGTGTTAATGGAGAATTTTTCGCTATACTTTTCAGGAAATGCCTCAATATTAATTTTTTTTAAGTTGGAGAAATTTTGAATGGTTTTTTGTAGGTTAGCACTGTTACCTCGCACAATAATTCTCTTTTTACCCACCTTTGATTGATTTAATAGATTTGATTTTTTTAAGTATTCTTTTACTTCCTGCGCAGTTGCGAGTGCTGGATTAATAATTATAAAAGAACTTTCGGAAATATCTTGAAAAAAAGTTGATATTAAAGCAAAATGAGTACAACCCATAATGATAGTATCAAAATTTTCTTTTTGAAATCGAATAAACTGGGTACGAATCCATTTTTCCCATTCATCGGTTTGATGCAACCCTTTTTCAACCGCCTCAACAAATTCCGGCCAGGCTTCCTCCTTAACAGTAATAGAAGAATCAATTCTTTGAATATGTTTTCGGAAAGTACCGCTTTTTACAGTTGCTGAAGTCGCCAACACAATGACCTTGCCGGTTTTTGTTTTCTTTACAGCTTCTTTGGATGCCGGATCAATGATCCCAATAATCGGGAGCTGAAACAAAGCCGATAGTTCATCCAAACAGTTTGAACTAATTGTTCCGCATGCAGTAATAATAAGCTTTGCTTTTAAAACCTCATTTAAGTAGGAGATCAATGATGAAACAATATGAATCAATTCTTTTTTGTCTTTTTCACCATATGGGAAATAAAAAGGGTCGGCGACATAAACGATTTCTTCCAAAGAAAGCAACCGGTCTAAAGCAACGACCATACTGAGACCCCCGACACCGGAATCAATCACACCAATAGGATTTGAATTGCTATCCAAAAGTCTTCTCTCCAATTCTTTGGTTTTGATGGTACTTTTGTGCCGCTTGGACAAATCCATAAAAAAGTGGGTGAGGTCGATTGGGACGGGATTTAAATTCAGGATGAAATTGGACTCCAACAAACCAGGGGTGGTTGGTGAGTTCAATCATTTCAACAACTTGAAACTCTGGATTAAATCCTGCCATTACCATTCCTGATTTTTCCAATTGACCTATATATTCTGAGTTTAATTCATAACGATGGCGATGACGCTCCATAATTTCTTCTTGTTGATATAATAAGTAGCTTTTCGTATTGGTTTTCAGTTGACAACGGTAATTTCCCAGTCTCATGGTCCCACCTAAATCTTTTTTAGTTCTCTGATCAGGTAAAAGATGAATGATTGGAAAGGGTGTTTCGGGATTTATCTCGGTTGAATGCGCACCAATCATTCCAGCAGCATTGCGTGCAAATTCGATCACCGCTGTGTGCATTCCTAAGCAGATCCCAAAAAAGGGAACGTTATTTTCCCGAGCATACCGCGCGGTAATAATTTTTCCTTCAATTCCTCTTTTTCCAAAACCACCTGGAATCAAAACCCCATCGAGTTTTCCAAGGTATTCCTCAACATTATGTTCCTGAATTTTTTCCGCTTCAATTGGTTTGATACAAACCTTTACCCCGAGGGCACCCCCGCCGTGTTTTAGCGATTCGTTAATGCTTAAGTAGGCATCCTTTGATTCCACGTATTTTCCAATTAAACCAATATTGATTTTCTGATTGGGGTTTTTCATTCGAGATATAATTTCTGACCATTCTCGGAGATCAACTTCTGCAGCATTCAGTTGAAGTTTGTTAATAATGAGATTGCCAACTCCTTTTTCTTCCAAAGTAATTGGGACATCATAGATTGATTCGGCATCAAGAACGGGAATGATGGCTTCCTTCTCAATATCGCAAAAAAGAGCAATTTTAGATATAACTTCTCTGGTCATAGCATGAGCAGAACGGCAAACTATCATGTCGGGTTGGATTCCAATACTTCGCAGTTCCTTAACACTGTGTTGAGTAGGCTTGGATTTTAATTCTCCGGCAGCATCGAGAAAGGGAACGAGAGTAACATGAATATATAGGCAATTCGATTTTCCAATATCATTCTTTATTTGGCGAATTGCTTCCAAAAACGGGAGTGACTCAATATCACCAACCGTGCCACCTATTTCAACAATCGAAACATCAGCCTGACTTTCTTCTCTCAGACGAAATATTTCTTCTTTTATCTGATTGGTAATATGAGGAATAACTTGGACGGTTGCCCCTAAATAATCCCCGTGTCGTTCACGAGCAATTACCGAACTATAAATTTTTCCAGTTGTTACATTACTTGATTTCGATAATTCTTCATCGATGAAGCGCTCATAATGTCCAAGATCTAAATCGGTTTCTCCTCCATCCTGGGTAACAAAAACTTCACCGTGTTGATAGGGATTCATAGTTCCGGCGTCAACGTTAATATAGGGATCGAACTTTTGCATGGTTATTTTGAGTTGTCGGCTTTTCAAAATTCGACCAATTGATGACGCAGTAATCCCCTTTCCTAATGAGGAAGTCACTCCTCCAGTAACAAAAATAAATTTTCCTTCCTTACCATTCATACTTATCGACCTTCCCTACATCGTTTCTGGTGCTGAAATGCCTAACAAATCCAGAGCATTTTTGAGCACCTGTCGAGTTGCACGGCATAAGTTAAGTCGAAAAGCCGTTAACTCTAAATTATCTTCATCTAAAATTCGATTATTATTATAAAAAGTATGGAATGAACCTGCTAAATCCGTCACATAGTTGCAGATCATATAGGGTTGCCGTGCTAACGCTGATCGTTTTACCACTTCAGGAAAGTATATCAAATTTTTAGCTAATAATTTTTCCTGCTCATTTTGAAACGATTCATATTTTCGATCTATATCTGTATTGGATAAATTTTTCTTTTCCATTTCTCGAAAAACCGAAGAGATGCGTGCATAAGCATACTGAACGTAATATACCGGATTATCCATCGATGTCTTTTTGGCTTGCTCAATATCAAACTCAAGGTGGGTTGCAGGATCTCTCATGAGAAAATAGTAACGGGCTACATCAACTCCAACTTCATCAATCAAATTGCGAAGAGGGACAAACTCACCCTGTCGAGTCGACATTCTTTCTGGTTGTCCATTTCTCAATAGGGTTACAAACTGAACAATAAAAATCTCCAAAAAATCTTTTTTTAAACCGAGAGCATTAACCGCGGCTTTCATTCGTGGAATATATCCATGATGATCGGCTCCCCAGATATCGATCACTCTCTCAAAACCCCTCTGCCATTTATTAAAATGATAGGCAATGTCAGAGGCAAAATAAGTAGGTGATCCGTTTTCTCTGACTAATACTCGATCTTTATCATCTCCCCATTGCTGGGTTTTTAGCCAAAGAGCTCCGTCCTTTTCATAAGTGAAACCTTGCTTGATTAATTGATTCAAAGCTTTTTCAACCTCATGGTTTTGATAGAGAGTTTTTTCGCTAAACCAAACATCAAAGTAAACCTGAAAATCACTCAAGTCTTTTTGTATGCTTTGTAATATTTTTGAAACGGCATAAGATTTAAATATTCCGGTTTTTTCTTCATTTGATAGTGATAAAAGGGTGTCACCTTTTTCTTTCTTCAAATCTTGGGCGATATCAATCATGTAATCACCCTTATATCCTCCCTCCGGTATTTCAATCTTCTCGCCAAAAAGCTGCCGATAACGGAACTCCAAGGTAAGACCCAATAAGTCTATTTGCTTACCGGCATCATTTATATAATATTCCTTTTCGACTGAAAAGCCGGCTTTTTTTAAAACTCTTGCCAGGGCATCGCCAAAAGCTGCACATTTTCCATGGCCAACATGGAGCGGTCCAGTCGGATTGACACTGACAAATTCTACTTGAAATTTTTCATTATTGCCAATTTGAACCGATCCATACTCGTCCTTTTCCTGATAAATATCCTTCATAAATGAATAAATAATTTGATCGTTCAGAAAAAAGTTTATAAAACCTCCACCGGCTATCTCAATAGTTGCAATGTGATTAAGAGATTTATTAAGAAGCGATACGATGTGGTTGGCTATTTCCCGGGGAGATTTTCGTGCCTTCTTTGATAGCAAAAAGGCGATATTGCTGGCAAAATCTCCGTGAGCTTTATCACGAGTGGGCTCAACGGTAAAAAGCATTCCTTCAGAAAAGTTCCCATATTGTTCATTGACTACTTTTTGAAGATTTTCTTTTATAACATCGGTTATTAAACGACTCATCTGACTCACTCCATACCAAGTTTAAAACACAAAAAATGGACCCTCATTGGTCCATTTGTCAATATTAAACATCTTTTATTTTAAATTCAATTTTAATGAATAGCCAGTTTATATTGGATTTGTAAAGAAATATTTTTCAAATATTAGAAACGCAGATGAACACTGTAAGTTGAAAATGAACGAATAATATCTCCTGCGCCATTATATATTTTTTTTTGTATTCATTCAAGAAAAATATTGAAATCTATCATTTCAATTTCTTCCCATTCCTCTTTTTTTATCTCTCCTGGTGGGAGAGAATTAAAGTTAGAGAAATACTTATTTTCATCCTCTTTTGATACACCTTTGCAGTATGAATGTCTATCATGAAAATACCATCTTATAAATTCCCCCATTGAGGGGGGATAAAGGGGGGTGTGCCTTTAATCGGTCATCCTGAGCCCTCGCTTTTTGAGGGCGTGAGGATCTCATCTTTTAAGTTTTT
>Ga0334890_1001855_pt1 | contig 26225 bp, 16 predicted proteins | sample GraSluR1_MG_3_FD_207220 | JGI IMG/M metagenome (GOLD analysis project Ga0334890, IMG submission 207220) | Sludge microbial communities from methane-producing bioreactor in Wageningen University, Netherlands - Granular Sludge_31_08-R1 | ecosystem: Engineered > Bioreactor > Anaerobic >... | reverse complement strand
ATGCTCGCCCGACTTCACCAGTTGTTTGAGTTCAGTTTGTTCTGCTTGTGGAAGGTAGATGTGTTTGGCCATTCCACAAGTTTATCCGACACCAACGCTTATCCATAATCTTGGTTAACAATGCACTGAGTGCTCTGTTAACATATTTTGTGCAGTTGTCATTCTGAGCCGAAGGCGAAGAATCCCCATATGACGGACGAGCAGATTCTTCCTCCCTCCGGTCGTCAGAATGACAGAAACATTGTTTTCAGAGCACTGAGCGCGGAAGGGGTAATTGCCTGATGAATGAATTGACCGCCGCCTGGCGCGGCGAGTTCCCCGGCCTGGAACAGAGCATCTACCTCAACACATGCTCCCTGGGCCAACTCAGCCGGCGCAGCATAGAGGCCATGCAGCGCTTCATGGAACTGTGGCAGCGCTACGGCGCCGGCGCCTGGTACGAGCTGTGGTGGGGCGAGTTGGCTGACGCCCGCGCCCGCTTCGCCCGGCTGATCAACGCCCAGCCCCACGAGATCGCCATCCTGCCCAATGTGGGCGTGGCGCTGAGCGTCATCGCAAGCAGCCTCGACTACGCCGAACGTCCCGAGGTCGTGGTGACGGAGATGGACTTCCCCACCCTGCCCTACCAGTGGATGGCGCGCGGCCGCGAGGGCGCGCGCGTGCGCCTGCTGCACTCGACGGACCGCATCGGGGTGGACGTAGACGCCTTCGCCGCGGCCATCAACACGCACACCGCGCTCGTCGCCACTACCCACGTCTTTTTCACCAGCGGCTGGATCCAGGACATCGCGGCCATCGCCGAGCTGGCGCACAACCGCGGCGCGCTCTGTCTGGTCGACGGCTACCAGGCCGCGGGCCAGCTTCCCGTCGACGTCAAGGCCGCGGGCGTGGACATCTACCTGAGCGGCGGCCTGAAGTGGCTGTTGGGCGGGCCGGGCGTAGTCTTCATGTACGTGCGCGAAGAGTTGATCGACCGGCTGGAGCCGACGACGACCGGCTGGTTCGCCGCCAAAGAGATGTTCAAATTCAACCCGGTCCGCTTCGAGCGGGCGGACGACGCGCGGCGCTTCGAGCCGGGGACGCCCGCCGTGGCCGCGGTCTACGCGGCCAACGCCGGCATGAGCATCATCGAGGAGATCGGCCCGGCCGCGGTGCGCGCCCGCACCCGGGAATTGGTCGCGGACCTGGCCGCACGGCTGCGCGCCGCAGGGTTGTCCCCGCGCCTGCCGCAGGACATGGATCGCCACGCCGGCATCGTCATGCTGCCCGCAGCCCAGCCAGCGCAGACGATCGCGGCGCTCAAGGATCGTCACATTATCGTCGATCACCGGCCGGGCGCTGTGCGGCTCAGCCCCTATTTCTACAACACCGAGGCTGAGAACCAAGCGGTCGTCGACGCGATCGGCGACGCGCTGGCATTCCAAGGGGCAGAGGACGGCCCATGACGCGCGCCCACGCGCCCGGCAAGGTCATCCTAGTCGGAGAGCACGCCGTGGTCTACGGCCGCCCGGCCATTGCCGTCCCTGTGTGGGAGGCTGTGGCGACGGCCGAAGTGCGCAACGGGGCTGCGGGCGCGGGCTGCGTGATCCATGCGCGCGATCTGGGCAAGACAATCCGCCTGGCTGACGCGCCGCATGACGAACCGTTGGCGCTGGTCGCCCGCCTGGCGCTACGCCGCGCCGGACTAGTTGGCGACCCCGACTGGCGCATCAATATCGACAGCGACCTGCCGATTGCGGGCGGGCTAGGCAGCGGCGCCGCGGTCAGCGCCGCGCTGGTGCGAGCGATCCTGCTGCATGCCGGTATGGAGCTCGCGCCGGAAGTGGTCAGCGAACTGACCTATGCCGGCGAGGAGGTTCACCACGGCACGCCCAGCGGCATCGACAACACCGTCGTCGCCTACGGGCAGCCGGTCTGGTTCGTGCGCGGCGAGCCGCCCGCGATCTTCGCCTGCGCCGCGCCGTTCCGCATCGCCATTGCCGACAGCGGCGCAACCGGCCCCACGCGCGTCATGGTGGACCAGGTGCGCGCTCGCCGCGCGGCGAACCCGGCCCGCTACGACGGATGGTTCGATGAGATCGGGGAGATCGTCCAAGCCGCGCGCCAGGCCCTCGAAGCGGGGCGGCCCGCCGGCTTGGGCCCGCTCTTCGACCGCAACCAGGCGCTGTTGGCGCAGATCGGCGTGAGCACGCCTGCGCTGGAGCGTCTGATGGCGGCGGCGCGGGCTGCAGGGGCCGGCGGCGCCAAACTGAGCGGGGCCGGCGGCGGCGGTAACATCATCGCGTTAGTGGAGGATGAGGCTGTGGAGCCGGTGCGCGCCGCCCTACTCGCCGCCGGGGCCAAGCGCGTGCTCGTAACTACCGTCGCCGCCTAGACGCTCCGCCTCGCGCACATAGGCCACCCGCCCGTCGACGACCGTGGCGATCACCTCGCCCTGCGCGTCGACCACCGTCAGGTCACCGCCATAGCCCGCCGCAATGCGGCCCATCTCGCCGCCCAGCCCAATGGAGACAGCGGGCGTGCGCCCGGCGGCAGGCCAGGCTTGCGCCAAACTCAGCTCCGCCGCCGCCATGAAGTTCGCCAGCCCGCGCTCCAGCGTAAGCACGCTGCCGGCTAGCGTCCCGTCAGCCAACCGGCACATCCCCTCTTGCACGAAGACCGGCTGCCCGCCTAGCTCGTACTCGCCCGGCGGCAGTCCCGCCGCGCGCATGGCGTCGGTGACCAACACGGTGCGATGCGCGCCCTTGCAGCGGGCGAGAATCTTCATGGCCGCGGGATGGACGTGGATGTTATCCGCGATCAACTGCGCGTCGACGCGGTCGTCGGACAGGACCGCGCCCAACGCGCCGGGTCGCCTGTGGTGCAGGCTGGTCATGGCGTTGTAGGTGTGCGTCGCCTGGCTGACGCCCAGCGCCACGGCTTCCTCGAACTGCTCATACGAGGCGCTGGTATGGCCCGCCACGACGGTGACGCCGCGGCGGCGCGCCGCGCGAATGAGGGCGTGCGCATCCGGCTGTTCCGGGGCCAGCGTAATCATGCGCACCGCGCCTGCGCCGCGTCCGACCTCGACCAGCTCGTCGAACTCGACCAGATTGGCCGGGCGGATGTCGGATGCTAATTGCGCGCCGGGGAATTCGGGGCTGAGGTACGGTCCTTCCAGATGCACGCCCAGGATTCTGGCCCCGCCGGGCGTCTTGCCGCCATGCGCAGCCACGGCGCGCACCGCATCCAGCGTGGGCGCGTGCGCCGCGGTCATGGTCGTGGCGAGGAAGCCGGTTACGCCGTGACGGGCGAAGAAACGCGCCATGTCGTCCAGCGCGGCCGGGTCAGCGTCCATCGTATCGCGGCCGGCCGCGCCATGCACATGCACGTCGACGAAGCCCGGCAGCACATAGCCGCCGCTGACGTCGAGCGTAGACGCTGCGCTCGCCTTAAGCGACGAGCCAACCGCAACAATGCGCCCGCCGCGAAGAAGAACCTCGCCGCGCGCAAAACCCGGCTCGGTCTGCGTCGCGCCGGGGAGAAACTCAGCCGGCAATTGGCCGCCGGCAATGTACAGGGTGTCCGCCATCCTCGCCCGCCCCCTGCTGCCTAGCTCTTGCGCTTAAGAAAAACGACGCCAAGCGGCGGCAGATTCACCGCAGCCGAGTAGCGGCAGTTCTGCCACGGCATGGACTCCGCAACGACGCCGTGCGGGTTGCCGACGCCGCTGCCGCCGAACTCCTCGGCATCGCTGTTCAGGAGTTCCGCATAGGCGCCGTCGAGCGGCAGGCCGATACGATAGCCGAGGCGGGGCACCGGCGTGAAGTTGCAGGCGACGATCACCTGGTCGCCGGGGTCCTTGGCGCGACGGACGAAGCTGATCACCGAGTGGTCGGCGTCGCTGAAGTCGATCCATTCGAAGCCTTCCCAGCTTGCGTCGACTTCGTGCAAGGCCGGTTCGCGTCGATACAGGGCGTTGAGCGCGCTGACGAAACGCTGCAGGCGGTGATGCTCCGCTGTCTCTACAAGGTGCCAGTCCAGGCTGACATCCTCGTTCCACTCGCGCCACTGGCCAAATTCGCCGCCCATGAAGAGCAATTTCTTGCCCGGATGGCCGCACATATAGGCGTAGAGTGTGCGCAGGTTGGCAAACTTGCGCCACACGTCGCCCGGCATCTTGTCCAGCATCGAGCGCTTCAGGTGAACGACCTCATCGTGGCTGAAAGGCAGGATGAAGTTTTCGCTGAAGGCATAGATCATGCTGAAGGTGATCTGGCTTTGGTGATAGCGGCGGAAGATGGGATCCTTCTCCATATAGCTGAGCATGTCGTGCATCCAGCCCATGTTCCACTTGTAGTCGAAACCCAGTCCGCCCATGTAGGTCGGGCGCGTGACCATCGGCCAGGATGTGCTCTCCTCGGCGACGGTGATGATGCCGGGGATCTCGCCGTGCGTCACTTCGTTAAAACGACGTATGAAGCTAATGGCATCCAAGTTTTCGCGGCCGCCGTACTTGTTCGGGACCCATCCGCCGCCCTCGCGACTGTAGTCCAAATAGAGCATGGAGGCGACCGCATCGACGCGCAACCCGTCGATATGATACTTCTTGAGCCAGAAGAGCGCGCTGCTCAACAGGAAGTTGCGCACCTCGTTGCGCCCGAAGTTGAAGATCTTGGTTCCCCAGTCCACATGTTCGCCTAGCCGCGGGTCCGAATGCTCGTAGAGATGCGTGCCGTCGAAGAAGGCGAGTCCGTGCGCATCGCGCGGGAAATGGGCCGGCACCCAGTCGAGAATCACGCCGATGCCGTGTTGGTGGCAGTAGTCGACGAAATACATAAAATCGTCGGGCGAACCGTGGCGGCTGGTGGGTGAAAAGTAGCCTACCGCTTGGTAGCCCCAAGAGCCGTCGAAAGGGTACTCGGTGATGGGCATCAACTCGATGTGGGTATAGCCCATCTCGGTGACGTACTCGACGAGTTGGTGCGCCAGGTCGCGATAGCTGAGGAAGCCGCCGCCTTCCTCGTGAGGTACGCGACGCCAACTGCCCAGGTGAACTTCGTAAATATTGATCGGCTGGTCGAACGCTTGGCGCTTTTCGCGTTGCTCCAGCCATTCCTGATCGTTCCACACATAACGGTCGATGTCCCACACCCTGGAATCGGTGCTGGGGCGGACTTCGGCATAGAAGCCGTAGGGGTCAGACTTGTCGGCCTTGTAGCCGAGAAAGCGCGATTGGACCGCGTACTTGTAGTGGGTTCCCTCCGGCAAGTTGGGGATAAAAAGCTCCCATACGCCCGGTCCTTCGTGAAAGCGCATCAGATGCGTGCGCGTATCCCAGGCGTTGAACTCGCCGATTACGCTGACGCACTGCGCGTTGGGCGCCCAAAGCGCGAAGCTGACGCCGCGCACGCCGTCGATCGTCACGAAATGCGCGCCCAACTTCTCGTAGCTATAGAGTAAATTGCCCTCTCCGAACAGATAGAGGTCGTAGTCGGTCAGGACCGGCGGAAAGCGATACGGGTCCTCCAACTCGTGTTCCGCGCCCGCCGGGTCGACCACGATCAGGCGATAGGGAAAGAGCTCGGCGCGGTCCTCGAACACGGCCTCGAAGAAGCCGGCGGGGTCCACGCGCTGCATGGGCGTGCGTTCGCCGGAGGTCGTGTCGAGCACGAAAACAGCAGCGTCCAGCGGACGGAAGACGCGGATCGCGACCGCCGTGCGCTCCTTCACCGAGACCGCGTGCGAACCGAGAACGTTGAACGGCGCTCCGTGATAACCGTGGACAATGGCGGCAATATCGCCGTCGGCAACTGTGGTGGCAGGCGGTTTGGGGGAAGGGGCGCTCGTTTTCCTGGATGCCATTGTCATTATCCTCGTTGAATGGCGCCTCGTCTGTGCGGGCGCGTCTAGGGCGCGAAGTTGCGCAGTTCGCCAATCGGTCGAATCAGGGAGTCCATTTCACATGCGGGGCGAGCCGTCATATTGAGCGCTCTCTGTCGAATTGAGCGCCCCCCTGTCATGCTGAGCAAAGCGAAGCATCTCGAAGTGAGGCATCTTGCAACGAAGTATCCGCCCGCCGGCTAGACCCTTCGCTACGCTCAGGGTGACAGTTGCGTCCCCAACCAGAAATGCACCCGAATCAGGGCAGCCCTACGGGCTGCGCGCCGCGTACTGCTCACGTTTTTACCAGATGAACCCATGCCTCGTCCACTTGGAAGCCGCGCGCTTCGTACAACTGGACGGCCGTGGCATGGCGGACGAGGTGCGTCTGCACTTCGACGAAAGCATACCCGCCGCGCGGGGCCGGGGCGGCGGCCATCTCGTCGAGCGCCCGGTCCAGCAAATAGGCGCCCAACCCGCGCCCGCGCAGTTCGGGGGCCAGCCAAAAGCCGAAAATTCCCGCGCGGCTGCCCTCCTCCAGCGGATACCAACTGATGACGCCCTGTAGCATCTCCTCGCCATCCGCCAGGACAAGGCCGGCGTAGGGGCTGCCGCCGTTATCGCCCCACAGCGTATATTCGACGCGCTCCGGTCGCTCGCGGCCGGTGAAGGGCGCTTCGCGGCTGATGGCGATCACACGCAGGCCAAACGCAGCCGGCCTTTCGGCGGACGGCTCGCTTCTGCCGGCGCCTTGCGCCTTCACTCTGGCTGCCAGATCAAGCGTCATCGAAACATCGCCGGGGACGCTCACGGCATAGCCGCGCTTGGACAGGAAGCGCAGCAGTTCCGTATCGCGCGCGCTGACGCCGAGATGCTGGCTGCTGCCGTAGAAAGGCGCTCGCGGCCCCTCGACGCCGCCATAGCAGGGCAAAGACTGGCCGCCGAAGTCGACAGGGCAGTAGTAAAGCCAATTCTCCGCAGCCTGCAACAGACGGCTGCCAATCCCCTGCTTGCGATACGACGGATCCACGTAGAGCGTCGCAATGGCATGGCCGGCCCGCCAACGCCGGTAGTGGCCGGTCTGTTCCGGCGGGCGAAAGGCGTGCACCAACCCAACAAGCGTTTCGGTTCCGTTCGTAGAGACATGCGCGCGATCGGCGGACGCATCGCGCCGCCACGCCAGGATCAGGCCGGCGGAATCATGCGCGGGGCAGCGAAGTATGCGGCTGCGGAATTCCTCGACAGAGATGGGGCGAAAATTGCGACGACCGGCAAAAGCGCGATTCCAAAACGCGACCAAGGCGGGCAAGTCCTGCCGGCGCATGGCGCGCAACTGGGTGCGTGGGCGGAAGCCTTCTGAGAGCGACTTGGCCGGAGACATCATCCCCCGATGTATTTAGCGAACAGACCTTTTGCCAAATTCTCGTCTTCTATGCCCTTGATGATGGCGCGATTGTCCGGAAATACCGTGAATTCGTAGTCGTCGATCTGGGCGCGCAGCAGATATTCGTTGCGCGCCAGCCGCGAGGCGACCGGCGCAAGCTGCCGTTCCAGCCGCGCCAGGTCCAGCCGCGGCGCGCGCCCGCCAGGCGCGGTCACACTCACCTGGACTGCGTTGCGCCCGCAGAGCGCGGCGCTGGTCGCGCCCGCTTCGGCCTCTAGGAACTCCAGACGGTGTAGGTCGCAGGCCGGGCAGCCGGGGCGCGGCCCGCCGCCGCCGAACTGCTCGTACTCGTGCAGCCACAGGTCAAAATGGAGCAGGCCGGGGTTAAGCGTTCCCCGCCCCACAATCAACTTCATGGCTTCGGCCGCGGCGATGGAACTGAGCAGCGTAACGACCGGCCCGATGACGCCCACCGTGTCGCACGTTGCCGTGGCGCCGGGAGCAGGCGCATCGCCCATCAGGCAGCGCAGACAGCCGCTGACAGCCCGCTCGCCCGGCAGCTTTTCGGCCGCGCCTGCGGGCACAAAGGTGGCGGTCATGCCATAGGACGCAAGCACGCCGCAATAAACCCACGGCAGGGCGAGCCGGATGCAGGCGTCGTTGATCAGAAAACGCGTGGTGAAGTTGTCCGTCCCGTCCAGCACGACGGTTGCGTCGCCGATCAGGTCGAGGACGTTGCCGGCGTTGACGTCGGTCACGACGGCTTCGACGGCGATCTCGCTGTTGACGCGGCGCAGTTTGCGGCCCGCGGCTTCCGCCTTGGGCAGGTTGGCGGCGATATCGTCCTCGTCAAAGAGGATCTGGCGCTGGAGGTTGTTCAGTTCGATGAAATCGCGGTCAATGATGCGCACGCGGCCCACGCCCGCACGCACAAGCAGGTTGGCGAGCGCGGAGCCGGTCGCGCCGCAGCCGACGATGACCGCGGTTGCGGCGAGCAGCCGCTCCTGTCCGTCTTGGCTAATCTCTCGGAACAGCGTTTGGCGTTGGTAGCGCGCTAGGTTCATAGGCTCCAGATCACTACGAATGCAGGGCGCGGGCGAGGCCGGGCAAGAGCATGTCGTGCGCCACAATGTCCCAACTCATGCGCTGGGCGATAGTCTGGCCCGATTCAAGCAGCGCTTGCATCTCGGCTTCGTCTTTGGGCAGCCGCTCGAAGATGGTCTGCGCGGTTGTGTAGCTGTTCGAGCGCTCGATCCAGCCGCGCACGCCGCCGTCTATGGCAAGCGCATCGTACGGGCTGCCCAGCCAATAGCCGGGGGGCAAACTGACGTAATCGGCAACCACGAGATTCGGCGCGTTCTCCAAGCCGCCCGCTGCACTCGCCACGAAGCCGGCGCAGCCGCATACGTTGCTGATACAGCACAGCGCGCCGCTGGTCAACGGCTCCACCTGCGCAATGCCGAACGGCTCATAGATGCTCTGTCCGAACTCCAGGTCGGAACCGAAGCGAATGTCGGGGAACTCCATGTCGGCGGGCATGCGCTGCCCGCAGCGCTCACGGTTCCAGCCGAACTGGTTGACGAGGACGATCCGGCTCTGTGTGGCCGAGCGGTTGAACGGTTCGACGTCGTTAAAGAAATAGGGGGCTTCCAGATCGATCAGGTCGCCATTGTCCCCGCGATGGCCGACGGGCCAGCCGTACTGCTCTTCCCAAGCCGCCACCCACTCCGGTCGTCGCCCTGCGGGCACGCTCGTGCTGAGAACAAACAGCACCGCGCGCTTGTCCGCCTGGCGCAACATCCCGTCTAGGTGTTCCAGCACGCGGATATCGCGCCACAGGGCTTTGGATGGGACCATGCGCGTGACGTGCGTAAACACGTAATCGGGAACATAGCCGAGCAGACTTTCGCAGTACGCCTGAAGCCGTCCCTTAGAGGCCAGCTTCTGCTCCAACGTGATGCCGGCGGGCGTGATGCCGTTATACACCAGGTCGATATTGGCGCTGGAGAGCGGGCCGCCCAGGAAGCGCAATTCTTCCATCACCAGATCGCCCACGGCAAAGATATTGTCGCAGCGCGCAGCCAACTTGAGCAGGGGATTTTTGTACAGATGATCCTGGTTGCCGAAAGCGGCTTCCAGGCTCAAGCCCCACTCTTTAGCCTTGTAGAGCGCGTTGTAGAAACGCGTGTCGTGGCCGTCGTGGTCCTCGATCAGGCGGCGGGCCGTGGCGGTCTCATGCGCATAGAAGACCGAACGCCACTGCCCCGGCTCCGTCATCTGCGCGGCAAAGACAACCGGCAGGCCAAGCCACTCGTGGGCGACGATGACCTTCTGCTCCGGCCCGAGGCCGGCGTCGGCCCCAATCGCCTTGAGCGCGGCGAAGATCGGCCCGGCGATCATGAAGTACAAGTTGAATTCGGGGTCCCAACTATACCGCGCGGCGTCGAAGCCGTAATTCTGCCAGACGTAGTACTTGAACAAGTTGATCTCATCCCAGTTGGGATTGCTGACGTCGACCAGGATGATCTCATGTTCGTGGTCGCCGAAACGCCGCGTGCCATAGAGCAGCGCCACGGCGAAGGTCTGCTCCACCTGTTGCAGCGCGATGCGTTGCCATTCGGGCACGCCGGCGAAGATGCCGTGGAGGCTGCTGTAGCGCAGGGTGATGCCGCTGCGCGGGTTAGACAGCCGCTCCCAGATAACAGGGTCGCCGGCCAGCATGGGGCCGACGAGGATCGTGCGATCAACATTGTCGATATAGCTCGTCGCACTGAGCAAACCATCCAGCACAGCCCCGATGCCGCCGAGTTTGAGACCGGCCTCGTGGGTGGCGTGGACGACCAGGGGAATGGCTTCAGGCATGGCGCGTTTCCTTAACAGGCGTCCGCCCCCAAGAGCGAGCGCAGCGAAAACAACTAAGGCGACACAACCGCCGCGCCGCCATGCGCCGCGCCGATCCAAAGGTCGCCGGCGCTGTCGAGCAACAGGGCGGAAATGGCAGGCGACGGCAGCAGCGTCAGTTCCGGGATGGACATCCAGGATGCGCCGTCGAAATGATACAACTCGCCCTCGCCCGTGGCGACCCATGCCGTACTGTCGTCCCCGACCGCGATATCCACAATGGGCGCGGCGGCAATGTCCGGGATGGCGATGATGCGGTCGTCCCGGAAGCGCGCCAGCCCTCGCTCCGTGCCGACAAGGAGCGTGCCGTCGGTGTCCAGCGCCAGCGCGGTAATGACGTCGCTCGGCAGGTTGATGTTGGCGGTGTTGAACACCTGGAGCTGGTTGTCTTGGAAGCGCAGCAGGCCGCCGCCGGTGCCGATCCACACTACATTGTCGTCGGCAAGCAAAGCGCGGATGTCGTCGCTGGGCAGCCCGTTTTCGGTGGTCAGGTTGAAGAAAGCGCTGCCCGTCCAGATGCTGAGGCCGGTCTTGGAGCCGAGCCAAGTGCGGCTTTCGCGATCGATGGTGATGGCCTGCACCTCGGTCCCAGCCAGACCTTCCACAGGGGAGTAGTTGGTCCAGTTGGGCTCCTTATAGAAGCTGGCTCCGCCGGCGCCTAACCACAGCCCGCCCGCAGCGTCCGGCTGGATCACGCGGACGTCCGGGCTGAGCAGCGGCGTATTGGCCGCGGTGAGCAGAGTGATAAGCGCGCCGTCTGCAGCCTGCACTTGGCTGACGCCGGAACCTGTCGCGATCCACACGGTGTCATCCAGGCCGCGGGCCAGGTCGCGGATGCGGTTGCCGGCCACCGGTTCGTCTTCGATCAGGAGTATCTGCCAACGTTCGCCGTCATACATGCTGATGCCGGCGCCGGCCGTGGTGTAGTAGACATTGCCGTCCTCGTCGAGGCGCAGGCTTGTCAGCGGAGCAAGGGCCATGCCCTCTTCATTGCTGAAGAACTCGGTGCAGCGGCCTGTGTCCGGGTCCAATCGGCAGAGCTGTACCTGGTCTGTGCCGACCCACACGCTGCCGTCTGCTGCCAGGGCCAGGCCGGTGATGCTGCCGTTGGGAAATTGCGAATCGGCGACCGTGGCGCGGCTGTAGGTCTCCCAGCTTTCACCGTCGACGCGATACAGGTCGCCCGCTGTCGCCAGCCATACGATGTCCGCGCCGTCGCCGGCGATAGCAGTGACGACGTTGCTGGTCATCGGGCTGTTTTCCACGTTATAAAGCGTCGATTCGCCCTCGCGGTAGCGCGTTAGCCCAAGCTGCGAGGCGAGCCAGATCGTCTGCGGCGCAGTCACGGCGATGTTGCGGATGATGCCCGTTTCCAGGCCGTCGTTTTCGTCGATGTGCGTCCAGTCGCCGGTCGCGGCATCGAAGATATCCAGGCCGTGCCGCGCATAAGCGATGATCAACGTCTGCGCCTCGACATCGCAGTGCAGCGCCACGATATCGTCGAAGCTCATCGGGCTATTGGCGCTGTTGAGCGTCTTCCAACTGCCGCCTTCCGTATCGAAAACCTGCAAGCCCAAATCACTGCCGAAAAGAACGCCCAATCCGGGCAGCGGACAGTGTTCGGCGGACGTGAGCCGGTTGGTCGACAATCCGTCCAGCGTGGTGAACTTGACATGGCTGCCGGCGGACTTGTTCCAAGCCGTAGCGCCGCCATCGGTCGCGGCCCATATGGTGCTGCGCAAGACGGCAAGGTAGTTGACGAAGTTGCCGTTGGAGTAGATGCGCCAGTTCGATTCGGGCCCGATGGGCGAAATGGGGATCGGCGACGGTTCGGCCTCTATAGTCGGTTCAGCTTCGGGCGTCGCTTCAGCGGTCGGCGCCATCTCGACAGTGATAGTGGGCGAGGCGGCGGTCGGCGTCGCGCGGGGCGTAAAGAAGGCGACAGAATCCAGCACTGCGTCGAAATCGGCGCTGCCTTGCGCCTGCCATGCCTCGACTGGCGCAAGGCCAACCATGATAAAAAGACGATCTTGCGCCGGCTCCGTCATCACCGCGCGCCCGGCGAAACCGGCCCCGTCGCCGGCGTCCGCCAAGTCCGCGCCCAGCGCGGCCTCGCCGCCGACGCGCACCGCTTCGGCCTCGTTCGCTACGAGGTCCCGTTCCGCGGCATAGGCGGCGACAAACAACGCGAAGGCCTCCCCAAGGCTGTCCGCCGATTCGGGAAGCAGTTCGGCGGCGACATCGGCGCGCAGCAGCATGACGGAGCCGGAAGCCGGGCTGCGTTCGGCCGCAGACAGGGTGACAGAGACGCCGGCAAACTCAAGGGCGTAGTCCCCAGGCGGGCGGAAAGAGAAGCCCGCCTCCTCAACGCGGCGCTCCTGCCCCAACTGCACCGTATCTCCGGCGCCGCCTGGCGTCGCCGTTTCTGTAGGCGTCGTTTCGCTGGGCTGTTCCGCTACTGGCGAAGGCGTATCGGCGGGCGGCGCCGGCGCGGTCGCGGCGGAATCCTCCGGCGTCGCTACTCCGCTCGTCGGGGACGCCACGGCCACAGGGGGAATCTCTCCTAGCGGGTTATCGCGCACGGCCAAGACAATCACCGCAGCCAGCGCGACCAGAAGCAGCGTCGAAACGACGAAAGACGCCACACGAAATGAGCTAGGCGGCGCGGTGACATCGCCGTCAGTTCGGACGGCCGGCGTCTTTACAGGTCTGCGGTCGATTGTCTGTCTCTTGGATTCTCGCGGCATGCAATCTGAACCGGTGGGCAAACGGATGAGCGTCTGCCCAGATTGTATCACCACCTGCCGCGCGCGGCAAAGCATTTTGGCCGTATGGCCGTATGGGTGCGTCAGGGACGCTTAGCGCACTTGCCGCGTCTGCCCCTAGTTCGCCATCCTTTGCGTGATCTGAACGGCACAAACGGAGTTTCTAGGAGGAACTCGATTTGTAAAGCAAGGATGCCGACATGCCGCAGCCGCAAGGCAACCACCCAAAAATAAGCTGCCGGCCCTGGTGACATCGGGGCCGGCAGCGTTGCGGTCAGATCTTCTAGAACGTTGAGCGCTTAACTCTTGCTGCGCACGGGCTGGGCTTCCAGCATGCCGTTGGCGGCCTTGGCCGGGGCCGCAGTGCGGCGGCGCATAGTCACGTCGTAGGCGACGGCGAACAGCAGCGCGATGGCGGCGAAGCCGGCAATGATCCAAGCCAACGGACCGGTCACGCCCTCGTCAGCGGCGGGCGCTGCGACGGCGACGGCAGGAGCCGGCTCAACCTGCGACGCAACTGCCGTTTGCATTGGCGCATTGCCCAGAGCCAACGGGCTGCGAGAGGTCGTAGTCAGCGCGTAGACTGCACCCGCATAGCCGCTCACCGGCAGCAGCTCGGCCACGGACACATCCAGGTCGCTGTGCAGCGTCGTCCATGTCTGCGCCGCAGGGTCGGTCAGCGACACGCGGCTGGGCGTCTGGTGCAGCGTAGCGCTGCCATACAGATAGCTCGTCGCGGCGTAGACCAGGCCAGGCTGGGTCGGGTCGGCGGCCAGGGCGTCGACGTGCAGCCGCGAGCCGGGCACGAGGTCCAAACCGTCGTTCGCCGTCGTCCAGGTCAGACCGTCCGTGCTGGTGAGCACGCCGCGGTCCGTCGTGCCGACGTAGAAGGTGGCCGGGATGGTGTTGGCCACGGCCAGCGCCGTCGGGCTGCTCAACAGGTTGTCCACGGTCAGCCAGGTGAGCCCGTAGTTCTCGGCCCGGTAGAGGGCGAAGTCGGTGCGGGCGAAGGCCAGGCCGGCCCCCGTACTGTCGGCGACGACCTGGCGCACAGGCTCGTCGAGCAGGAGTTGGCTGTTCAGGATGACGCTGGAGCCGACGTCGCGCAGGCGGAAGAGGCCGGCCGTATCCGTACCGGCATACACCAGGCGCTGCACGCTGTCAAGGGCGATGTCGGTCACGCCGCCGGCCTCGTCGCTCAGCGGTACGCGCAGCCAGTTCTCGCCGGCGTCGAGCGACCGGTAGATCGCCAGTTCATTGGCCGCGCCGATGTAGAGCGCGTCCTCATGCTGCGAATCGGCCGCCACAGCCGAGACGATCACGCCGTCCGGCGTGCGAATCTGCGTCCAAGCGCCGGGCGCGCCTGCGAAGAGGACGCCCGCGTCGACGGCGTAGTTGACGCCGTCCGGCTCGCCTGCGGCCATATAATAGCGAACGTTCTCAAGGGCAGGCATGGTGTGAACTGCGTTGGGGTGCGCCTCCAGCGCCTGGATGACGCCCGTCGCCACAGAACCGAACAGGATTAAGGTGATCGCCACGATAATGATGCGTCGGGTGTTCATGCTGCCTCCGCTCTTCCTTATGCCAACCGGCGCATTGCTGTCTGCCGGCGTTTGCTTCACTTTCTGTCTCCAGTATAGGCGGCGGCGAAAAAGCTCGCTGGATCGCACCCGGATCTGACTTGGACCGTTATCCTACGCTCGCCATAGGTGCGTTTCAGAGGCAAGGCAATCGGCCAGATCGCTGCTTGCGCACATATGACGCAGGAGCGGCGCACAATGTTGCATGCGGAGTTGCATGCATAGACAGCGCGCAAAAAGACGCCCAAGCGCAAGGTTGTGCGCCTGGGCGAAAGGACAAGATCTGTTTGGTCGGTTGTGTGCCGCACTTCGCGGAGCGTTACGCCGGCGGCGTCCCCCACCCCCCTCCGCCCGGCGTCTCAATGCGCAGCCGGTCGCCCGGCATGACGCGCCGCGTGAACTTGGAGCGCAGTTCCTCCGTCGAGCCGTCGACGCGGTAGAGGATGTTGCGGCCCGGATAGCCGTCCCCGCCGCCTGCCAGGCCCCACGGCGCGACGGCGCGGCGTTCGCTGAGCATGGTGACCGTAGCCGGCGCCAGCATCACATATTCGCGCACAATGCCGTCGCCCCCGCGGTGAAGGCCGGCCCCGCCGCTGTCGCGGCGCAGCGCGTAGCGCTCCAGCCGGAAGGGGTAGGCCAGTTCCAACGCCTCAACCGGCGTGTTGAGCGTATTGGTCATGTGTACCTGCACGCCGCTGGGGCCGTCGCTTTCGCGGCTCGCGCCCATGCCGCCCGCAATCGTCTCGTAGTAGGCGAAGGGCGTGGCATTGGCGAGCATGCCGCCGATGGTAACGTTGTTCATCGTTCCCTGGCTGGCGGCGGGAATGCGGTCGGGCAAGGCTTGCGCCAGCGCGCCCAGCACGGCGTCGGTAATGCGCTGCGATGTCTCCACATTGCCGCCCGCCACCGCGGCCGGCGACAGCGCATTGACCACGGTATTTTCCGGCGCGACGACGTGAACAGGCGCAAAGCAGCCCGCGTTCATGGGAACTTGGTCGCCCACCAGGCAACGCACGACGTAATAGCAGGCGGACTGCGCGATGGCGATCACGGCGTTGAGCGAGCCGTTCATGACCGGCGCCGTCCCCGTGAAGTCGAACGTCACCTCGGAGCCGGCGACGGTGGCGGTGACGCGGATAGGCACGAGCGTGACCTCCTCGTCCTCCACCAGTTCGATAACATCCTCGAAGGCATAGGCGCCGTCCGGCCAACTTTGGATGGCGGCGCGGGTGAGCCGTTCGCTGTACTCGCGCAGACGGGCAGCATACTCCAGCACCTCGTCGATGCCGAAGGCGTCCGCCATCTCGCGCAGACGGCGTTCGCCGATGGCGGCGGCGGCGCGCTGGGCGGCGATGTCCCCACGCCGCTCGTCGGGCGTGCGCACGTTGCGCAGGATCACGCGCAGCAAGTCCGCATCAAGCACGCCGCGCTTATGCAGCTTGACCGGCGGGATGATGATGCCTTCCTGGTAGATCTCTGTGGAGAGGGGCAGCGAACCGGGCGTCATGCCGCCGACGTCGGCGTGGTGGGCGCGACTGGCGACAAAGAAGTCGGGCGCATCGCCCTGCCCGCGCGCAAAAACGGGCGAGATCATAGTGATGTCGGGCAGGTGGTTGCCGCCCTCGAAGGGGTCGTTGACGATCACCACGTCGCCCGGCTCCCACACCTCGAAGCGGTCGAGGATGGTCAGGACGCTGGCAGGCATGGCGCCCAGGTGAGCGGGGATGTGCGCTGCCTGGGCGATCATGCGGCCTTCGCCGTCGAAGATGGCGCACGAAAAGTCCAGCCGCTCCTTGATATTGGGCGAATAGCCGGTGCGGCGCAGAGTCACGCCCATTTCTTCGGCGGCGCCGGCAAAGCGGTGACGATAAAGCTCCAGCGTAATCGGGTCCATAGGGCGCTACTTTCGCTCCAGCCAGATGTTGGCGAATTGGTCGACGCGTCCTGACCAGGCGGGCGGCACGACGATGGTCGAATCGAACTGGTAGATGATGGCCGGGCCGGCGAAGCGGTTGCCGGGGGCCAGCCGGGCGCGGTCATAACAGGCCGTCGGCGTTGGGCCGGACGCGCTGAACCAAGCCGGCTTGTCCGCCAGGCGCGCGGCCGAAGCGTCCTCGCCCTGTAGCGGCAGGCTGGGCAGGCCAGGCTGTGCGCCGGGGCCGATGCCGCGCACGCGCAGGTTGACCACGTTGACCGGCTCATCGGGCATGGCGTAGCCGTAGCGCTGTTCGTGCGCGGCGTGGAAGGCGTTGGTGGCGTCGACCAGATGCCGCACGGTGATCGGCGTGGGCAGCGTGACAGTCAGTTCGTAGCTCTGGCCGCGATAGCGCATGTCGAGCGCGGCTTCGATACGCGGCACGACCACGCCTTCGGCTTCCAGCACGGAAGTAACGCGGGCGCACAACGCCTCGTATATTTCATGCAGCGGCGAGAGGTCTGTGACCAGGTGGTCGGCGGGCTGGAGCACACTGTGCGAGGCGTCGCTGGCGATGTCGGCCACGAGCATGCCATAGGCGCTGAGCACGCCGGGGATGGGCGGGATCAGGATGTCGCGGATGTCCAGCGCGTCGGCCAAGTCGCAGGCGTGCAGCGGGCCGGCCCCGCCGAAGGGAAGAAGCGTGAAGGAGCGCGGGTCATAGCCGCGCTCCACCGAGACGCGGCGCAAGGCGCGCTCCATGGTGGCGTTGGCGATGCGCACAACGCCCAGGGCGGCTTCCTCCGCGCTCAGGCCAAGCTGCGCGCCCAGTTCCGAGAGCACGCCGCGCGCCGCGTCCACATCCAGCGCGACATCGCCGCGGCCGCCCAGGAAGCCGCTCGGGTCAAGCCGGCCCAGCACCAGGTTGGCGTCGGTGACCGTGGTTTCGATCCCGCCGCGGCCATAGGAGGCCGGGCCGGGCACGGCGCCGGCGCTGCGCGGGCCGACGCGTAAGCCGCCGCCGGCGTCCACATAAGCCACGCTGCCGCCGCCCGCGCCCACGGTATGAATATCGATCACCGGCAGGCGCAACGGCAAGTCGGTGATCGTGCTTTCGGCCGTGGCAGGTATAGAGCCGGGGCACAACGCCACGTCGGTGCTGGTGCCGCCCATGTCGAAGGTGATCAGTTGCGGCGTCTCCGTATCCAACGCCTGCTTTGCCAGGGCGAAAGCTCCCACCACGCCCCCAGCCGGCCCGCTCAGGACGACGCGCGCCGCCTGGCCCGCGGCCTGCGCCAAGCCGATGGCGCCGCCGTTGGACTGCATGATGCGCACGCGGCTGTTGGGCAAGGCCTGCTCCAGCCGGTGCAGATAGCGCGCCACGAGCGGCTGCACATAGGCGTTGATCACCGTGGTGGCGGTGCGTTCGTACTCGCGGTACTCCGGCAGAATGTCGCTGCTGAGCGAGATGGGCAGATCCGGGCATACCGCACGGATGATCTCGGCGGCGCGCTGCTCGTGGGCGGGATTGCGGAACGAGAAGAGAAAGACGATTGCCAGGCTTTCCGCATCCCCGTCCGCCAGTTGCGCGGCTAGTTCGGCCACGCGCGCCTCGTCCAGTTCGACGAGGACATTGCCCGCCGCGTCGAGGCGTTCGGGCGCCTCCAGCCGCCAGCGATCCTCGACCAGCGGCGCGGGCCGCTGCTGGCTGAGATGGTAGAGCTGCGGGCGATTCTGGCGGCCGATGATGAGGATGTCGGCAAAGCCAGCGGTCGTGAGCAGCGCCGTCTGGGCGCCGCGTCGCTCCAGCAGCGCGTTGGTGGCGACCGTCATGCCGTGGACCACGTCGGCCTCATGCACGCCCAACGCATCGAGGCCGGCGACGATGGCGCGGCTTTGATCCGCCGGCGTGGTCGGAACCTTATGCACAGCCAGGCCGCCGTCCGTCAGAACCACAAAGTCAGTGAACGTACCGCCAACGTCGATGCCGACCAGGGGCCGGTGAGAGCTAGGTGAGGTCATAGGTTTGGCCCGGATTCGGATAGTGGTGCGCGTCTCAGAAAGAGTCAGCCTGCGGCCGTCTCACCGGTGGATACGGGATAGAAGTCGGTATACGGACGGGCCGTCTCACTCACCAGAGCTGCGATGCGGCGGAAGCGGTCGACCGCGGTCGTGGCGAGGAACTCGGCGCGCGCCTCGCCCGCCAGCGGCACGGACTCCTTCCAGACGGCGCGGCCGCACAGCACGCCGCTCGCCCCGGCCGTACAGGCCACCCGCACCTGCTGCAGGAAGATGTCAAAGTCCACCCCGGCGCTGAGCAGCACCCAGGGCGTGACGCTGGCCGCGCTCAACTCGGCGCAGGCCGCGGCCCACTCGCCCTGATCTTGCGTCTGCTTGACGTCGACGGGGAACTCGGCCTTGAGGACCGTAGCCCCTAGCGGGGTGAGCCGGCGCGCGGTCTCGACGACGACGCGCCGCCGCTCCGCGTTGGGCAGGGTCTTCACGTTGGCGTCGATGGAATAGTGCAGCGGCTCCAAGAAGAGAGGCAGTTCCCACTCGGCGCATTGCTGCGCCACCTCGCGCACGAGGCCTTCCTGATCGGCGGCATTGGGCGCGTCGGGATGGTAGTAGACGAGGAGCTTGATGCCAGTGGCGCCGGCGCGGCGCGAATGGCCCACGCTCCAGTCGTCGAGCAGCTTGGTGCGCCGCTCGGTGGGGTCGCCATCATAGCCGCTTTTTTCGAGTGCGAGGAGCAGGCCGGATTGCCCGCTCAACGCGCCGCTTGCAACACAAGTCCCATAGCCATATTCCACGTCCATCAACGTGGCGCTGGCGTGGGGAGACAGGGCGCCGATGACGGCGCGTTTCAGCGCCAGGACATCGGTACGCGGCACGGAGGCCGGGTTGTCCGGGTTGATCGCCTTAAGCAAACTGCCGCGTTGATCCATTGCCAGCATGGCGAACGTGCTGTCGGGTTGGGCGCATTGCTGCAAGGCGCGGCGCACGCCGAGTGAAATGGACATGACTTTATCCTTTGCTTGATGGTTCGTCGGGTATCAATGGTTATCCTGCAAAGGGACGAAATCGAGTCGATAGCTCCCGTTGGGGCTGACATGCCGCGACGATTGGTGAACGAATTCACTTTGCTTCTATGCTGCGGGTTGGGTATAATTCTGAATGGAAGGCAGATAGTCGCGCTATCTTGTCCGCCGCCTTCCGCCCGAAGCCTCTCCGCCTGGCGGACCCCCACATGACGACAGCTAAGCGCTGGCATGTATTACGACATGCGTTCCATTCTACACTCTAGCGTATAGGAGACAAAACCATATGCAACCATCTAGATACACTTCACTGCTCCTCGGCTTGGCGCTGATCGCAGTTCTGGCGTTGGCGGGTTGTGTAGCGCCGGCTGCGCCTGCCGGCGGGGAAGCGGCTGCTCCGGAGGCGGCGACTTTCAAGATCGGTCTGGTCACCGACGTGGGTCGCGTTAACGACCGCAGCTTCAATCAGTCCGCTTGGGAAGGCGTAGAGCAAGCGGCCGCGCAGCTTGGCCTGGGCGAAGGCGACATCAAATACATCGAAACCCAGGACGCCAAAGACTACGCGGACAACATGCAGCAATTCATCGACGCCGACTTCAATGTGATCGTCACGGTGGGTTTTGCCCTGGGCGATGCGACTGTTGTGGCGGCTAAAGAGAACCCCGACATCCACTTCATCGGCGTCGACCAGTTCCAGGGCGAGGAACTGCCCAACCTGACCGGCTTGGTCTTCAAGGAGGATCACGCGGGATACTTGGCCGGCGTGTTGGCCGCCTCCCTGACCAGGACCGGCACCATCGCCGCCGTATTGGGCACAGACCTCGTCCCGCCCGTGGTAGCCTTTAAGGAAGGCTACGAGGCCGGCGCCAAGTCCGTCAACCCCGACGTCAACCTCATCTCCACCTACCATCCGGGCGAACTGTCGCAAGCTTTCACCGACCCGGAATGGGGCGCGGCGACGGCCAAGCAGGCCATTGATCAGGGCGCAGACGTGGTCTTCGGCGCAGGCGGCATGACCGGCAACGGCGCGTTGCAAGAAGTGGCGACACACGAAGGGTTGTACTGCATCGGCGTCGACACCGACCAATGGGAAACCCTGCCCGCTGCGCATCCGTGTCTGGTCTCCAGCGCCACCAAACCCATTACTGAAGGTCTGGTAGACTTGCTGCAGCAGGTGGCGGCTGGCGAGGCGCCCGGCGGCAACTACTTCGCCGGCGGCGGCCTGGCCCCCTTCCACGACTTCGAAGATGACGTGCCGCAAGAGGTGAAAGACCTGTTGGCCGAGGTTTCCGCCGGTCTGGCAGACGGTTCGATCTCGACCGGATATGGCGAATAGCAACAGGTTGTTGCGATAGCGTGCAACGACAAACGGGAGGCGTTCGGACGGCGCCTCCCGTTTTAGTCCAACGTCAGCGTCTTGATAGCGCACCAGCGGAGTTCTCATGGGCGGCATCTCTTTACGCAGAATCGGCCAGGCGTTGCTTGTCCCCGTACTGGCGGTGATCATGGCCTTGCTTATCGGCGCCATCATCATGCTGATCTTCGGCGACGATCCGCTGACGGCCTATCGCGGCCTCTTTTCCGGCGCCTTTGGCAGCGGACGAGCCTGGTCGACGACAATCCGCAAGATGACGCCCCTCATCCTAACCGGGCTGTCGGTATCGGTGGCGTTCAAGGCCGGGCTGTTCAATATCGGCGCATCCGGGCAATTCCTGATAGGCACGATCTTCTCGGTGGCAGTCGGCGTCAACTTCGAGAGCCTGCCCATCTATGTGCATTTGCCGTTGGCGCTGCTGGCGGGTATTCTTGGCGGCATGTTGTGGGGCGCGATCCCCGGCATGCTCAAGGTCCTCACCGGCGCCCACGAGGTGATCGTCACCATCATGTTGAACTACGTGGGCGCACTCTTCGCCGGCTGGACGGTCTATGCCGGCGGCACCCAGGGCCAGCGCCCCGGCCCGTTGTGGGACCCGACGGCCGGCGCCATCTCAGAAACGGCGGACGTCTTTCCCAGCGCGCAGTTGCCGTGGATCTTCGGCCCGCCCTATCGCGTGCATTGGGGCGTCGCTCTGGCGCTGCTCGCCGCCATTGTCATATGGTGGCTGATCTACCGCACCACTGTCGGCTTCGAGATGCGCACGGTGGGCCAAAACCCGCAGGCCGCGCGCTATGCGGGCATGAGCGTGTCGCGCATGGTGATCTTGGCGATGGTCTTGGCCGGCGGGTTGGCCGGTCTGGCCGGCGCCATCGAAACGCTGGGACTCAACCACAAGTTCGCCCCCGAATTCAGCGGCGCGGTCGGCTTCGACGGCATCACCGTCGCCTTGCTCGGCCAGACCAATCCCTTCGGCGTGATCCTGGCGGCCTTTATGCTAGGCGCGCTGGACGCCGGCGCGGCCAGGATGCAGTTTCAATCCGGTGTGGCGGCTGATATCATTCAGATCATTCAGGCGCTGGTGCTGGCCTTCGTCGCCGCGCCGGCCATCATTCGCCAGTTGTTCCGTCTGCGGCGCATACCCGAACAAATCGAAGAGACGACGCTGCGCACCAGTTGGGGCGGCTGAACGTGATTCGCTCCGTCTTTGGCCCGTAATAGAGGAGGATGCAGGAAATTGCTCATCGTCAGAACGTTCAGGGGCTGTCCGCCCGCTTCCGCCGGCACTTTCCTGCCGCCTAGCGCAAACTATGACTAAGAACGGGGTCCTAAAGAATACGCAATGGATCGCGGCAGCGCTGGCTGTCGCCGCAGTAGTGATGGCCGTGCTGGTCAACACGACCGCGCTGGGCGAATATACCTGGCTGCGCGTGCTCTTTGGCGTCAGCGCGCTCAACTTCACGCTGCGCGCCTCGGTGCCGCTGGTGCTAGGCGCGCTGTGCGGCATCCTGTGCGAGCGCACCGGCATCATCAACATCGGCATCGAGGGGATGATGCTGGCCGGCGCCTTTGCTGCGTTTGTTGCCAAAGTGGCGACCAACAGTTGGCCGTTGCTGGCCAGCCTGCTCTTCGGCGTAGCGATCGCGCTGGCGGTCGGCGCGCTGATGGGTCTGCTGCATGCCACCCTGTCGATCCGCTATCGGATGAACCAGATCATTTCGGGCACCGTCATCATCATTTTGGCGGCAGGCACATCGGCCTATTTGTTTGACCGTAACGCCGTCGCACAGGGCAAGTTCGGCCCTGTGCGCATTCCGCTCTTGGCCGACATTCCGGTGATAGGCGAGATTCTCTTCAGAAACCCGCCCATCACCTACATGGCCCTCTTGCTCGTCGTCATCGTCCATGTCGGGCTGTTCTACACGCGCTGGGGGCTGCGCAGCCGCGCCTGCGGCGAACACCCGCGCGCGGCGGACACGGTCGGCATCAACGTCAACCGTTATCGCTACCTCAACACCATGCTGGGCGGCGCGCTGGCGGGGCTAGCCGGCGGCTTTTTGGTGCTGGAGGCGGTCGGTCAGTTTCAAGAGGGCATGACCGCCGGCCGCGGCTTTATCTCGCTGGCCGCTATGATCTTCGGCAACTGGAACCCGTTCGGCGCGCTGGCCGCGGCGACGCTCTTCGGCTATACGCAGGCGCTGCAAAACGAGTTGCTGCTGGCCGGCGTCACCCAAGCCCCGCGCCAGTTTATCAGCATGCTGCCCTACGTGGTCACCATCGTGGCGGTATCCGGCTTTGTCGGCCGCGTCCGTCCGCCCGCGGCCGAAGGCAAGGTCTACGAGACGGAAGGGTCGTCCGAATAACCGGCGACAAGCTGACTGGAGATGCGAGGAGCACGGACTTGAGCGAAGCAGCTATGCCGGTGCTAGAAGCCAGGCATATCACCAAACGGTTCCCCGGCGTCGTCGCCAACGAAGACGTCAATCTCAAGCTCTATCCCGGCGAAATTCTGGCCCTGTTGGGCGAGAACGGGGCCGGCAAATCGACGCTGATGAACATCGTCTACGGCCTGTACAAGCCGACCGAGGGCGAGATTGTCGTGCGCGGCAGGCCGGTCGAGATGAGCAACCCAAACGACGCCATCCGGCTGGGCATCGGCATGGTCTTCCAGCACTTCCAACTGGTGCCGGTCATGACCGTGGCCGAGAACGTGATGCTGGGCAGCGAGACGATCAAGCGCGGGCTGCTGGATACGCAGCAGGTTGCGGCGCGCATCGAGGAGCTGTCACAGCGCTACGGGCTGGCGGTGAACCCCTACGCGATGGTCGAAGACCTGCCCGTCGGCGTGCGCCAGCGCGTCGAGATCGTCAAGACGCTCTATCGCAACGCCGATATCCTCATCCTGGACGAACCGACCGCTGTCCTGACGCCTCAGGAGATCGACGGGCTGTTCGACGTAATGGAACTGTTGCGCAGCCAGGGCAAATCGATCATTTTCATCACGCACAAGCTCAAGGAAGTTTTGCGCATCAGCGACCGCATCATGGTGCTGCGCGACGGCAAGGTGGTAGGCGAAGCCGACCCCAAAACCGCGACCCAATCGACGCTGGCCGCGATGATGGTCGGCCGCGAGGTCATCCTCACCATCGACAAAGACGAGGCGCAGCCGGGGCCGGTTATCCTTGACATGCAGGAGGTCTCGGCGCAGGATGACCACGGCCAACCCGCGCTGCGCAATGTCTCGCTCCAGGTGTGCGCCGGCGAGATCGTCGGCGTGGCCGGCGTCCAGGGCAACGGGCAGACCGAGTTGGTCGAAGTGCTGACCGGTCTGCGCTCGCACGATAGCGGCCGTATCGCCATCAACGGCCTCGACATGACCAACGCCAGCCCGCGTCGCGTAACACAGGACGGCCAGAGCTGCCATGTACCGGAAGACCGGCACGCCTACGGCATGGTCGACGCGTACACCGTGGCGCACAACCTGGTGCTCAACACCTATTTCCAGCCGCCCTTCGCCAATGGCCTCACCGTCAACGAGCAGGCTATCCGTCGCCATGCCGAGGACCTGGTGAAGCGTTACGACGTGCGTACGCCCAGCGTCTTGGTGCACGCGGCCAACCTCTCCGGCGGCAACCAGCAGAAGATGGTCGTAGCGCGCGAGTTCAGCCGGCCCGTTAAGCTGCTCATCGCCGCGCAGCCGACGCGCGGCATTGACGTCGGCTCCATCGAATTCATCCACCAACAGATCGTAGCCAAACGAGACGAGGGCGCGGCCGTGTTGCTGGTCAGCGCCGAACTCGACGAAATCATGGCTCTGTCCGACCGCATCGCGGTGATGTACAAGGGCGAGATCGTGGACATCGTACCGCGCAGCCAAGCGACACGCGAGGGCCTGGGCCTGTTGATGGCCGGAGCGCGCAGCGAAGAACCCGCTCCCGTCACCGGCGAAGCCGGGTAAGCCGGAGCGCATGATGGACCCTCTCGATCCGATCCTGGATCAACCCCAGGTCATCGACTACGACGAGATCGACCCGGCGGCGACCTATCGCCTGGCAAACCAAGACCTCTATTTCGACGTCGACGCCAATTCGGACCTGCACGACCTCTTCTGGCCCTGGGCCGATTCTCGCTATGTGCGCCACATCCGCATGCAGATCAGCGACCCGCACGGCGAGGGATTGATGACGCTGGTCACGCGCTACTACCCCGGCTATCAGGAAACGATCCTCGGCCGCGAGGGCATGATCATCAGCAAGCGGCTGGCGGTTCCGCTGGCGAGCAGCTACGACCGCGCCGCGCTGTGGATGCTGGAATGCCAAGCCGAAGGCGATCTGCTCGTGCGGCTGGACATCGAGATCGACTGGGGCGAGCCGCTGACGCAGCGCATCGTCGACGGGCTGCTCGTCGCCCAGCTTAACCCGCGCCGCGCCCAGGGCGTCTACGCCCAGCGCAACGCCGACCTCACGTGCGTGTTCGGCAACCCCTATGGGCGGCCCTCGTCCTACGAGTTCGACGACCAGGGACACGCGCACCTCAGCTATTACATCCTCATCAACGGCATCGTCGAGGTGCCGCTGCTGCTGACGATCAGCGACGTGGGCGAGCAGGTGGCGTGGAACGGCTTCCTGGCGATGCGCGACGCCGAGCGCGCCTTCGAGTTGAGCGTGGAAGCCTGGGACAAGGCCGTGAAGACAGGCCGGCTGTGGACGCCGCACCCGCAGTTGAACCGCGCCTTGCAAGCCGGTCGCCTAGCCTGTCTGCGCCGCGTGCAGCGCATGCGCACGGGCCTGGCCCCCGCCTCGCGCCAAGTGTGCGAGACGCCCGCTCTCGTCAAATGCCTGGACGCATGCGACGTGACGGAAAGCCGCAACGTGCTGGCGCATGTGCGCCGCCTAGCCGAGAAGAGCGGCGGCAGGCTGCCGGAACTCTTTCCCGTCCGGCCCCAAGACGAGTTGCCCGATCCGGGCGCGCAGTTGGCGCAGACTAATTCGGCCTACCTGATGGCTCTGCGCGGCCACATGCAGCGCCATCCCGACGCAGACCTGCTCGCCAGGCATTATGACGCGGCAACGGCCTGCGCCGAAGCCCTCGTGCAGAGCCGTTGGCAAGCCGAGGGGATTTTCGACGAAGCCGGTCTCGCGGCCGCGGCATTGGGCCTGCACGCCGCGGCCGCTTTGGCGACGCAGCACGGCGACAGCGCCAATGCGGTCCGCTGGGAAAGCGAATCCGCTGCGCTTTCCCCGGCGCCCGCAGCCTCCCCGGCAGAATTCTCGCTCGACGAGTGGCCGGCGCAGAGCGGCTGGCAATTTCACACTGACCGCCCCTGGGGCTTCATAGACCCGCTGGCCGGGATCAAGTTGGCCGGCGACATGGCGTGGGCCGTCTCCGGACTGCACTGGACA
>Ga0334890_1001853_pt1 | contig 26232 bp, 17 predicted proteins | sample GraSluR1_MG_3_FD_207220 | JGI IMG/M metagenome (GOLD analysis project Ga0334890, IMG submission 207220) | Sludge microbial communities from methane-producing bioreactor in Wageningen University, Netherlands - Granular Sludge_31_08-R1 | ecosystem: Engineered > Bioreactor > Anaerobic >... | reverse complement strand
CCAGGCCGCGACTCAGGATGCGCTCAACCAGAGCCTGACGGCCACGGCTGAGGCCAATCGCCTAGTCGGGATCGTCATTGACGAGCAGGGCACCATCTTCGGCAACGTCACGCTCAAGCTCTACCGTGACGATGGCGACGGCATCTTCACTCCCGCCGACCGCTCCCCTGTTCCAACGCAGGCCCCGGCGGGTACGACGACCCTCATCTACAACGAGCCGGTCGAAGGGATGCTGGAGGCCGGGCAGACGGTCACCTGGCGCTTCAGTGGCGCGGCAGGCGATGTGGTCACCGTTGACGCGGTGGCTGCTGCCCAGGGGCTGGACCTGTTCGCCGAGTTGGTCGGGCCGGATGGTGTGCTGCTGGCCGGTGACGATGACAGCGGCGAAGGCACCAACCCGCGCATCGCCAGCGTCGCCCTGCCAGCCAGCGGCGAATACACGGTGCGCGTGAGCAGCGTTGCCGGGACGGGCGGCTACACGCTGACCGTCACCAGCGAAGGGGGCGGTGTCGCCCGCTCGTCGCAATCTGGGTCGGGCATTGTGCTGGTGCAGGCGGGCGCGGCCACCGCCACGCCGGAGATCAGCGTAGACGAGTTGATCGCGGTGATCACGACGGCGACCGATGGTCGGTTCGATTTCGGCTCGTTGGAGCCGGGCGACTACTGGCTGGAGCTAGACTACGAGTCGCTGCCGCCGGAACTGAAGGTGCTCGTGCCCGCCGGCGAGCCGCTGGTGATCAAGGTCACGGTGCCGGTTGCCGGGGAAGTCACCTTCACCATTGGCGCGCCACCGCCGACCGCGACCCCCACGCCGACCGTCACCCCCACCGAAGCGGCGCTCAGCCCGTTCGACATGACGGCGACCGCCTTTGCCGGGCAGATTGCTTCGCTCACCGCTGCGGCGATCACGCCGTCACCGACCGGCTCGCCGGTCACGCCGACGGAGACGCCCGCCGCGCTGCCGACCACTGGCTTCTTCTCCGACATTGGCGATCAGGCCGGGGCCATTGGTGGCACGAGCGGCCTGACGCTGTTGGCGATTGCGGCGGCGGGGTTGGTGGCTGTGGTGTTCATCGCGCGCAGGCTGCGCACCGCTACCTGACGCGCTACCCGCCCCGCACTCAGGCGTGGGCGGGCGCTTGCTGAGATCATCCGCCAGGTGCAGGGGCGATTGTGGGCCTTGCTCGCCCGCGTCGCCCCTGTGCAGGTAGATAGCCCAACGGATCGTATGATCGCTCATGTCCCACACGACGCGCCTGACGCGCTACCGCCCCGCTGACGTGGCGGCCATCCTGGAAACGCTGGCGATGGGCCGCCCGGTGGCGGTGGTTGGCCTGAGCAACTTCGGCAAATCCACCCTGCTGCGCCAGATGGTCGCGCCCGCAGTGGCCGGGCACTACCACGCGCTGACCGGCCAGAGCGCCCTGTTCGTCTACGTTGACTGCAACCGGATGTTGCAGATGAGCGCCCAGGGCTTCTACGAGGTCATTCTGCGCGCCATCCTGGAGACGCTCGACGCGCCGGACTACGACTGCGCGGCCCTGTGCCAGCAGTTGCAGACCTACTACGAGCGCGTGGTTGGCTCGCAGAGCGCGTTCGCCATCCCTCTGGCCTTCAACGACGCGATCATCACCCTGCTCGAAGACCCGACTACGCCGCAGAACGTCATTCTGCTGCTCGACGAGTTCGACGACGTGCTGACCGGGCTGGACGAGCGCGTGTTCCTCAACATGCGCGCGCTGAAGGACAAATACGCCCATCTCACCTACGTCACGGCTACCCTGCGGCCCCTTTCCAGCGCCGGGGGCGGCGACGACCTGGGCGAGTTCCTGGAAATCTTCGCCGCGCAGAAGCACTACCTCCAGCCGCTCGACGACGAGGCGGCGACCGAGCTGGCTGCCGGGGTCTTCGCCCAGAATAACGATACGCTCGACCCGCCGGAGCGCGACTTCATCCTGGCCCAGGCGGGCGGGCACCCCGGGCTGATCCAGTCGGTGGCCCATGTGGTGCTCAGCATCGAGTCCGGCGCTCCCTCGGCCTACACGCAGCAGGCGCTGAGCATGGCCGGGGACGTGTTGCAAACTCACCGCCTGGTGCGCAGCGAGCTAGGCAAGCTGTGGAAGCAGCTTCTGCCGGCAGAGCGCGAAGCGGCCAGCCTGGTCGCTGCCCAGGGGCCGGCGGCGCTGACGCCCGCGCAGCAAGAAGACCTGTTGGCGCGCGGGCTGCTGGTCAGCGACGAGCGCGGGTTGCGTCTGTTCTCGGCGCTCTTCGCCCATTACGCCCGCCGCCAGGGGTTGGCCCAGCGGCAAGTCCCGTCCGGCGTGTGGGTGGACATTGACGCGGGGGCGGTGTGGGTCTCCGGCAGGCCGGTTGAGTCGCTGACCGACCTGGAATACCGGCTGCTGCTGTTGCTCTATGGCCGGATGGACAAAATCTGCGACAAGTACCAGATCGTCGAGGCGGTGTGGGGCCAGGAATACCTGGGCGATGTGGACGACGCGCGCATCGAAAAGCTGGTCAGCCGCCTGCGCAGCAAACTGGAGCCAGACCCGGCCCAGCCGCAGCACCTGCTCACTGTACGCGGACGCGGCTACCGGCTGACGCAGGGCGGCGAGCAATCTGAGTGATGACCGGGCTGTTGGTGGTTGGGTGCTGGGGGTTGGGTGCTGGGGGTTCGTGTACAGACTGCCGGCGAATTGCCCGACCTCACCCCCATACCGCTTCGCTCGCCTTCCCCTGTAGAGGGGGTTCGGGGGCGGACAGGCGTTGAGATTGGCCTATAGTCTGGGGCGGCTCTTTACTTTACCTCACCTCCGCTCGGCGCTGGCGCGCCTCGCCTCCCCCTCTCCGTTGACGGAGAGGGGGAAGAGCCGAGCGTAGCGAGGCCAGGGGGTGAGGTTGATCGGTCGCCATCTCAATGCTTCTCACGTTGCTGTCCGCCCCTGAGGTAAAGGGGGGTCAGAGGGTGAGGTGGCGAGCCAAAGCGTAACGGCCAGGGTCAGAGTCCTGCCAACCACCAACCACCAAGAACCAACAACCAATTACCAATCACCAATTACCAACGAGCGGCAGTCGCGTGAGAGGGGCATGGCTTACCTGCTGATTCTGTTAGTCGGTTTCTACGCTGCTCTGGCGGCTATGATCGGGCATCGCTTTCCGCGCGCGGTCAGCAGCATCGTCATGGTGCTGTACGCCAGCGGTGCGGCCCTGTCCACCAGCGGCTACGTGGTGTTGGGCACCACGCCCGACCGCGCGCTGGCCGAAGTGATCGCCGTCCTGGTCGTGGTGCTCGCCAGCTGGACGGTGCTGGTGCTGCTGCCGATGGCGCTGGTGGGGCTGTATTTTGAGGCGTGGCTGCGCGCGCATTACCGGCGGGTGGTCGGGTTCGTCGCGCTGACTATGGCCGTGCTCGACGCCGCATTCCTGGGGCTGCGCGCCGCGCGAGACCTGCCCATCGTCACGCCGGTGGCCTCTTCGGCCTGGGTGCACTGGGGTTTGAGCCGCGTGCTGTTCGCCTGGCCCTACAACGCACTGGTGATTGTGGGCACCCTGCTCCTTTACGGGCTGACGATTGGCTGGGCGCTGCATCACCGTCGCCTGGCGCTGTGGCGCGATGCCGTGCCGCTGACGCTGGTCGCGCTGTCCAGCCTGATCATCCCCATGCTCTCGCCGCTGGCCGGCGGTGAATGGCTGGTGACGGTGGTCGCGCTGGGCTACGTGCCGCCGGTGACGCTGCTGGCCGTGCGCGTGGTGAGCGCGCGCCAGAAGGCCCTGGCTGCCGCACGCCAGCAGCGCGTCCAGGCCGAGCGGTTGCAGGAAGCCACCTACGAGGTTGTGGCCAGCGCCGACCTGGACAGCGCGTTGCGCGCAGGGCTGGCGCACCTGGCCGGGGCGATCACCTTCGACCGCGCCCATGTGGGCCTCTTCGAGGCCGGGGATCAGTGGCGCTTCCGCGCCGTTCACCCGCCCAGCGAACCGCTGCCCCTCAACCGCTCGATCCCGACCACCGACTATCCGCTGGTGCTACGCGCAATGGACACCAGGCGTCCGGTGCTCGTCGCCGACACGCGCGCCGATCCGCTGTGGCGGCCAGGGCGCTTCACGCCGAAGGAGATTCGGAGCTGGATCGGCGTGCCGCTGGTCGTGCGCAATACGGTGATTGGCCTGCTCGCTCTGGATAGCTTCACACCCGGCAGTTTCGCTGAGGAGCAGGTGCAGATCGCGCGCACCTACGCCAACCAGTTCGCGGCGGCCATCGAGAACTTCCGCCTGCTCGAAGAAGCGCAGCGTCAGAACCGCGCCCTGAGCGCGCTCAACACGATTCTTGCCGCCAGCAACGAGGCCTTGACCGACGATAACCGGCTGGAGGACGTGCTCATCGAACTCCTGCGCGCGCTCGACCTGCCCGCCGGGGCGCTGCACCAGCGTTCGCCCGGCCAGGTCGGGCTGCAGCTGCGCGCCGCCTACGGGCTATCGGACGCACTCATCGCGCGGCTGGGGCGGGTGGCCGGGCCGCAAGACGTGTGCGCTGGCGAAGCCGATGGATGGGGCTTCTTCAGCGTGCCGTTGGTGGCTCATGGGGTGGAGAACGGGCTGCTCACCGTTTGCCACCCCGCCGACGCACCGCTCGATGACGACCTGCGCGACCTGCTGACCAGCATCAGCCAGCAGTTGGGTGTGGTGTTGGAGAACGCTACTCTGTTCGAAGACACCACGCGCCGCGTCGCCCTCTCCACCGACCTGGGCCGGCTCAGCCTGGCGATCAGTGCGCAGCTTGACAGCGCGCGCGTCCTGGACTTGCTGTGCGAAGAGAGTGTGGGCATCTTCGATGTACAGGGGGCCTACCTCTGGCTGACCGACGGCGATTTGCTGGTCGGCGCGGCGGCGTTCGGGCGCGGCGCTGAGCATTTCAAGGGGCACTCTATCGCGCGCAGCGCCGTGTCGCTGCTGCCAGCGCGCGTGCTGAGCGATTGGCGTCCGCTCGCCGTCAACGAGGTGCAGCACAGCGCCGCCCTGCCCGACGATTTGATCGCCCTGACCGGCGCGCAGGCTGTCCTGGCCGTGCCGCTGCTCAAGGCGGATGTGCCAGTGGGCACGCTGCTGCTGGTCAACACGGTCAACGCCAACGCTTTCGCCGAGGGGTTCGCCGAACAGGTGGGCGTGTTCGGCGTGCAGGCGGCGCTGGCCATCGAGAACGCCAACCTGTTCGAGGAAGTGCGCCGCCGTCTGGATCATCTGCGGCTGGTCAACGAAGTGGGCCGCTATTCGACGGCCATTCTCAGCCAGACCACCCTGGTCGAGGGCGTGGCCCGCAAGTTGTTCGAGATTCTCGGCTATACGGCGATCAGCCTGCTGACAATGGAAGACGGCCATCTCGCCGTGCGCTCGACCTTCCTGGATGGGGTCGCGGTAGCTGCCCAGGGCGACCCGGAGCGGTGCCGGTCGGCGCTGTGGGTGGCGGCCCTGGCCATTGAGCGGTCGGAGCCGGTGCTGCAAAACCAGGAATGCTTCCTGGAGACGGACGCGCCGGGCGAGGGGGCGTTTGAGTGTTGCTCGCTGGCCGTGCCGCTCATCGTCGCCGACGAGGTGATCGGCGTGCTGGTCGTCGAGCGGCGCGGCTACCACAGCATTCGCCAGGAAGACCTGGACGTGCTGGAGCCGCTGGCGGCGCAACTGGCCATCTCCCTGTCCAACGCGCGCCTGTACGAGAAGGTGCGCGAGCATACCATCGAGCTAGAGGCGCGCGTGATCGAGCGCACCGCCAAGATTCGCGAGCAGCAGGAGCGCACCGAAGCGATTCTGCGCTCGGTGGCCGACGCGGTGATCGTCTTCGATCTGTCCGGGCGCATCGTCATGACCAACCCCGTCGCCCGCGCGCTGTTCGACCGCTATGGGCAGGATGTCGGGCTGACCGAGCATGTCAGCGAGCTGGTGCGGCGCGTGATCTCGCAGGACGACGCGGGGCGCGACGCCACTGAGATCATCGAGTTGAACAGCGTCAGCTTCCAGGCAAAGGCGGCGCGGGCGATGGAGGGCGACGCACTGATCGGCTCGGTGGTCGTCCTGCGCGACATCTCGCGTCTGCAAGAGCTAGACCGCCTCAAAGACCGCTTTATTTCCACGGTGTCACACGAGTTGCGCACGCCGCTGGCCAACCTCAAGCTGTACCTGCAACTGCTGGAAAAGGGGCCTGCCGACCGCCACACGGCCTATCTGGATGTGATGCGCCGCGAGGCACTGCGCCTGGAACGGTTGATTGACGACCTGCTGCAAATCTCGCGCCTGCAAAGCGAGCAGCACGCCCAGCGCCGCACGGTGCGCGTGCCCATTGACCTGGGGCGGCTGGTCGCCCAGGTCGTCGAGCACAACACGGCCTGGGCCGAGAACGATGGCAAAACGCTCACCTACCATCCCCCAGCGGAGGGGATACCGTCCATCAGCGGCGACTCCGACCAGATCGAGCGGGCGCTGACCAACCTGATCAGCAACGCCATCCGCTACACACCCGAAGGCGGGCAGATCACCGTGTGCAGCCGCCTGGCAACGGGGCACGACGGTCAAGATTGGGTTATCATTGAAGTGTCCGACACAGGCATTGGCATTCCGGCGGACGAACTGACGATGATCTTCGACCGTTTCTTCCGCGCCTCCAATGTCAGCCCGACCGTGCCTGGAACGGGCCTGGGGTTGGCCATCCTCAAGGACATTATCGAGTTGCACGGCGGCAAGGTGGAGGTCGAGAGCCAGGAAGACCAGGGCAGCACCTTTCGTCTATGGCTGCCTGTGCCAAACTCATGACGCGCGGGCAGGAGACCGTTTATGCATAAGGCGACGATTCTGGTTGTCGAGGATGATCTGCACCTGATGGAAGGGATTCGCGACATCCTCGAACTCAACGGGTACGAGGTGTGGACGGCCTCTAACGGTCAGACGGGTTTGCAGGTGCTCCAGGACCAGCCGCGCCCGCCCGACCTGATCGTGTCCGACATCATGATGCCGCGCATGGACGGCTACGATTTCTTTGGGGCTGTGCGCGCCGAGCCAGGCTGGGTGCACATCCCCTTCATCTTCCTCACCGCCAAAGGCGAGCATGAAGATGTCAAGCGTGGCAAACGCATGGGGGCCGAGGATTACGTCATCAAGCCGTTCGACGCCGACGACCTGCTTGTGGCGGTCTCGGCCAAGTTGGAGCGCCGCCAGCAGATCGAGCGTCACTGGCAGAACGAGGTCTCGACGATCAAGCAGAACATTCTGATGATCCTCAACCACGAGTTCCGCACGCCGCTGACCTACGTGGTGGCCTACGCCGACATGGTGCACCGCGACGCTGACACCCTCAGCGTGGACGACATGCGCGCCTTCCTGCGTGGGATCAACGCCGGGGCCAACCGCCTGCGCCGCCTCGTGGAGAACTTCATCTTGCTGGTTGAGCTAGAGACAGGCGAGGCGGAGCAGACATTCAGCTGGCGAGGCGAGTCGCTGGCCGGTTTTGAGGCGCTGCTGGGCACGGCCACCGCCAAGTATCTGGATATGGCCGAAGAGAAGCGGGTGACGATCTCCGTCGCGGTGGACGAAGGGCTGCCGCCGGTCAAGGCGGACGCCCAATACCTGACGGCAGCGGTCGAATGCCTGATTGACAACGGGGTGAAGTTCTCCGACAAGCCGGGGTCGGCGGTGACGGTGCGCGCCTACCGTGACGGGGATTGCGTCTGCTTGGCGGTGCGCGACCAGGGGCGTGGCATTCCCCCCACCGAGCGCGAGAACATTTTCCAGAGCTTTTACCAGATCGAGCGCCACAAGTACGAAGACCAGGGCGCGGGGGCGGGCCTGGCCATTGTCAACCGCGTGGCCCGGCTGCACGGCGGGCAGGTCACGCTCACCAGCGCGGTCGGCAAGGGGTCGGAGTTCGTCATCCATCTGCCGGTCATGGCGTCCGGCGACGACGCTGCACCTGTCAGTTGACTGTCAGCCCGCCGTCAGAACGCGCTCCGGCGGGCGTGCTACCATACGGAGAATCAGGTTATTGGTTGTGGTTGTTGGTTCTTGGTTGTTGGTGAAATACACTCGCAACGGAGCCGCCTTTACCAATCACCAAGAACCAATCACCAAAAACCAAAAACCAATCACCAAGAACCAATTGACGCGCTGATTGCTGATAGCTGACGGCTATGCTCACAGGAGGTATGGCAACACGATGGCTTCACTTTTGCAGAAGGTCAATACGCTCATCTCGGCCAACGTGCACGCGCTGGTGGACTCGGCGCTGGAAGCGAACTCGGTCAAGGTGATGGACGAGTACATCCGCCAGGCCGAGCGCAACCTGGACGCACTTGACGACCAGGCAGCCACCGTCGGCGGCACGGTCAAGACGCTCAAGCGCAAGTATGAAGAGTTCGCGGCGGCGGCGGAGAAGCTCGACCGCGACATTGACACGCTGCTCATGCGCGGCAAGGCAGACCTGGCGACGGCGGCCCAGGCGGAGCTAAACCAGAAGCAGGCGCTCGCCCAGGAGTATTACGAGCAGTGGCAGGTGCAGGAAAAAGAGTACCGCCGGATGCTCGACGCCAAGCTCAAGCTGGAAGCCAAGCTGACCACGATCAAGCAGGAGCGCGAGCACCTCAAGGCGCTGCTGGAGCTGGTCGAGGCCAAGGAGATGACGACCAAAGCCTTCAAGAGCCTCGACGACCTGGCCGGCGTCGGCGACGAGGATGTGGCGCGCCTGGGCGAGCAGATTCGCGCCCGCCTGGATCGCGAGGAGGCGCGCATGGAGATGGCCAGCGCCAACCTACGCGAGCAGATTGACGAGGCCATCGGCATGTCCGAGATCGAGCTTCAGCTTGAGGAGCGCCGCCAGCGCCTCGGCCTGGGCGGGGCGAGCGGGGGCTAAGTGCCCCCGCTGATGCTGCAACTGGTGCGCGCGACGTGCGTATCAGGAGATGGAGGGGGCCGATCGAGAAATCTGGTGCTTGTACCCCCCATCCCTGGCCCTTCCCCCACGAGGGGGGAAGGGAGAAAGCGCGGACTCTATGCCCCTCCCTCCTTGTGGGGGAGGGGTTTGGGGTGGGGGGTACAGGCAATAGCCAGACTTGGCAAACGGTTTTGACCCTCTGTGCCGGCAAGGATCGCCGATGTCGAAAATGAAAGAAGAGATGCGCGGGCGCGCCTGGCGCGCCATGCTCAGCCAGGCGTTCTTCAGCGTGGAAAGCGCGGTGATCATCGCCCTGGCCCTCGTCCTGTTCGGCCTGGGCTACCAGCCGTTTGACTGGTGGCAGTCCGCCTACTGGCTGATCTTCGGCGCGGTCGCCGAGGCGATCTACCTGGGCGCGACGGTGACCGACCCGCAGGCCGCTCACCGCGCAGTGGACGCCATGCTCGCCGAGCAGTACGACCCGGACGCGATCAAGAGTCCGCGCGCCCGCGACCGCCTCAAGCGCGCGCTCGAATACCGCCGCTTGATCGGCGAGGCGGCGCGCAAGCATCCCGGCGCGCTGCGCGTCAGCCTGGAGGCGACCGCCAGCGAGATCAACGAATGGATCGCGCAGATTTACACGCTGGCCCGGCGGCTGGACGAGTTCGAGGAGAACGACATCATCGCCCGCGACCGGCGCATGGTGCCCCACGAGCTAACTACGCTGCGTCGCCGCCTGCGCACGGAGGGGTCGCCGGAAGTGCGCGCCGAGCTGGAAGAGGCGATCCAGACCAAAGAAATGCAGCTTGCCAACCTGCGCGCCCTGGAGAACAACATCAAGCGGGCCGAGATTCAGCTTGAGCAGACTCTCTCGGCGCTGGGCACCGTCTACGCCCAGGTGCAGGTCATTGACGCCCGCGCGGTAGACAGCGCCCGCACCCAACGGCTGCAAGCCGAAGTCCACGAGCAGGTCGCCTCGCTGTCCGACCTGATCGCCGCCATTGACGAGGTGCAAAGCTATCGCGCTTCATCATCGGGGCGCTGAGGGGCGCAGTGACCGCGCTGCCCCCGCCGTCGCTGCCGCCCGGTTATACGCTGCGCCGCGCCACGCTGCGCGACCTGCGCGCCGTGCACCAGTTGGAGCGCCTCATCTTCCCCCGCGACGCTTACCCCTACTTCGACCTGGCCCTGTTGTTCCTGACACCCGGTGTGATTAACCTGAAGATCGGCGCGCCAGATGGGTCGCTGGCGGCCTTCGTCTGTGCGACGCGCGGCCTGGCCCGCGACCGCGCCTGGATCGTCACGCTGGGCGTGAACCCCGTCCACCAGCGGCGCGGCCTGGGTGCGGCGCTGCTGGCCCGCGCCGAAGCGCGCATCGGGCGGCCCTGCGTCCGCCTGACGGTACGCGAGAGCAACCAGCCAGCCATCCGCCTCTACCAGCGGGCCGGATACGTCGTCATCGAGCGCAAGATCGGCTATTACCGCGACGGTGAGGCCGGGCTGGTCATGGAGAAGCGCATTGGGGTGGAGTGACAAATGAGCGCGGGATTCACACGCGCCCCTACAGCCTCACCCCCTAAATCCCCCTCTCCAGCCGAGCTAGAGAGGGGGACTTTGATCACCAGTTGGGGCGTTTCCCCCTCCGTGGCTTTGCTGGGGAGGGGGTCAGGGGGAGGGGCGTTTCGCCCTCACAGCGCGACCAGGAAGGCGCGCAGGGCGGCAGTCGTCGCCTCTGGCTGCTCGATCATCGGCAGATGCCCCGCTCCATCAATCACGTGCAGCGCGACGTGTGGCAACTCGGCGACCAGCGCCTGCAAGTCGGCCAGGGGGACGATCTGATCGTCGCGCCCGGCCAGGATCGCTTTGGGCGGGACCAGGGGGCGCAGCACATCCACCGCGTCAGGGCGCGCGGCCATGCCGCCCAGCACCCCGGCGACTCCCTGCGGCGGCGTCCTGTGCATCATCGAGCGGACGAGGTGCGCGGAGATCGTCTCCAGGTTCGTCCCCGGCCTGAACAGCAAGGGGAGCATCCCGCTGACGACGGAGGCAGTGCCCTCGCGCAGGGCTTGCGCCGCGCTCGCGCGACGCGACGCCGCCTTCTCCGGCGGGTCGGCGAAGGGGTGCGAGGCGCACAGCACCAGGCCCGCCACGCGCTCCGGCAACGTGCGCAGCGCGGCCAGAGCGACGTAGCCGCCCATGCTGTGCCCCACCCAGACCGCCCGCTCCACGCCCAGCCGGTCGAGCAGCGCGGCGACATCCGCCGCCAGCGAGTCCATGCTGTACTCGCCCTCAGGCGCGGGGCTGGCCCCGTGACCGCGCAGGTCGGGCGCGATGACGCGGTAGGCGTCGCCCAGCGCGGCCATCTGCGCGCGCCACAAGGTGTGGTCGAGCGGGTAGCCGTGCAGCAGCACGACGGGCAGGCCGCTGCCGCGCTCCTCGTAATGTAAGGCAACCGGATCGGCCATCGTCTCCTCCTCAAGCCGGGTGCGTACAAAACCTGTCAGGTAGGGGCGCTGCTCTGCTGCGCCCCCGTAGGGGCGTATTGCAATACGCCCCTACGGGACCTCATCCCGCTCGGCGTCAAGCGAGTCACTGACAACCTTTGCACGCACCCCTCAAGCCTGTCTGCCGCCGACACTCCCTGTGCGGTAGAATAGCAGAAGCCGCGCCTGCCGCAAAGCGGCGCGCCCGCTCATGATAGGAAGTCGAGCTTGCCTTATGCCTGCACCCGACACGCTGACGGGTTCCGTCGAGCGCATCACTTACTACAACAACGAGACCGGCTACTGCGTGCTGCGCCTGCGCCCGCACCAGCTTCCGCTGGGCCGCGACCAACTGGTGACGGTCGTCGGCACCATGCCGGAATTGCAGCCGGGCGAGAGCGTGCGCTTGCAAGGGGAGTGGAGCAATCACCCGCAGTACGGGCGGCAGTTCCGCGCCGAGGTGGTGACGCAGATTCGCCCGGCGGACGCCGAGGCCATCCGCCGCTACCTGGGCAGCGGTCTGATCAAGGGTATCGGCCCGGCCACGGCCAGGAAGATCGTGGACACCTTCGGCGAGGACACGCTCGACGTGCTCGACCGCACGCCTGACCGCGTGCTGGAAGTGGACGGCGTGGGCAAGCACCGCGCCCGCCTGATCGCCGAGGCGTGGGTCGAGCAGCAGCACATCAAAGAGGTGATGCTCTTCCTACAGGGGCACGGCATCAGCACCAGCCTGGCCGTCAAAATCTACAAGCAGTACGGTGACCAGGCCATCCCCATCGTCAGCCGCGACCCGTACCGCCTGGCCGCCGACATCTTCGGCATCGGCTTCAAGACCGCCGACAAGATCGCTCAAGACCTGGGCCTGCCCGCCGACGCGCCCGCGCGCATCGCCGCCGGTCTCGCCTACGCCCTGGACGAAGCGACCAATGAGGGTCACGTCTTCCTGCCGCGCGACGCGCTGGTGACCGGCGCGGCAGAGTTGCTCGGCGTGGAAGCAGAGCGCGTCGAGGAGACGCTGCGCCGCGCCGCCGGGCGCGGTGACGTGATGATCGAGGCGGTGCCCGTCCCCGATGGGCTGGAGCAGGTCGAGGCGGTCTACCTGCCGCCCATGGTCCACAGCGAGAAGGGCGCGGCGCAGCGGCTGGCGCAGATCACCCGCACATCCGCCAGCCGCCTGGCCGACCTGGCGCGGCTCGACCTGGACGCCCTGCTCGCGGATGCGGGGGGCGGGGCGGGCGCGCTGACCGCCCAGCAGCGCGAGGCCGTGCGCGCCGCGCTGACGCACAAGGTCAGCGTGCTGACCGGCGGCCCTGGCACCGGCAAGACCACCACCCTGCGCGCGCTGATCACCGTCCTGGGGCGGACGCGGCACTCGTTCCTGCTCGCCTCACCGACCGGGCGCGCTGCCAAGCGCCTGAGCGAGGCGACTGGCCAGCCGGCGCGCACCATTCACCGCATGTTGGGCTTCAGCCCCTCCGAGCACGGCTTTCTGCACAACGACGACAACCCGCTCGACGCCGATATGATCGTCGTGGACGAAGCCTCGATGATTGACCTGGTGCTGTTCTACAGCCTGCTGCGCGCCATCCCGCCGGACGCGCACCTGTTGCTCGTCGGCGACGCCGATCAACTGCCCAGCGTGGGCGCGGGCAACGTGCTGCACGATGTCATTCGCGGGGCGGTGGGGCCGGTGACGCGGCTGGACGTGATCTTCCGCCAGGCGGAGACAAGCCAGATCATCACCAACGCGCACCGCATCAACCGGGGTGAATCGCCGGATACGTCCAACCGGGGCGACGATTTCTTCGTCTTCGTCGAGGAAGACCCGCAGAAGGCCGCCGACCTGCTGGTGGAGATCGTGCAGCAGCGCATCCCGGCGCGCTTCGGCCTGGACGCGCTGCAAGATGTGCAGGTGCTCGCGCCGATGTATCGCGGGCCGCTCGGCGTGACGGCGCTCAACGACGTGCTGCAAGAGACGCTGAACTCCAACCCGTCCGAGCGCAAGGCGGAGCGGCGGCTGGCTGGGCGGCTCTTCCGCGTCGGCGACAAAGTGATCCAGATGCGCAACAACTACGAGAAGGATGTCTTCAACGGCGACATCGGCCAGGTGTACGGCTTCGACCTGACCAACCAGGTGATGACCGTGCGCATGGACGAGCGCCTGGTGCGCTACGACTTCGCCGAAGCCGACGAACTCACGCACGCCTACTGCATCAGTGTGCACCGTTCCCAGGGCAGCGAGTATCCGTGCGTGGTCATGCCCATCGTCACCCAGCACTACCTGATGTTGCAGCGCAACCTGCTCTACACCGCCGTGACGCGCGCCCGGCAGCTTGTCGTACTGGTCGGCACGCGCAAGGCCATCGCCATCGCTGTGCGCAACGACCAGGTTGCCCGGCGCTGGAGCGCGCTGGATTGGCGGCTGCGGGCAGGGCGGGAGTAGTGACCTCACCCCTCCCTCGCCAGACTTCCGAAGTTGCCAGAAGACTTCCGAAGTTTCCGAAAACTTCGGAAGTCTATTGTCAGGGCCGGGCGATCCCATAGCATCTGCGCCAAAATCCGCTAAACTGGTGCGCCAGCCGTGCGTCACGCCGCTAGCACGTCGCGCGAGGCGCACCCGCCGACCAGCGAAGGAGAAAGCACGCCATGTCGCAGACCTGGCACAGCCTGTTCATCCCCGGCGCGGAGGCGAGCACCGTCGCCGAGGCGCTGCGCGCGCTGCTCGCCCGGCGCGGCTGCGCGCCCTATGACCCGTTCCCTGGCGGGACGGGCACGCCGCCAGAGCTAATCGCGCTCGTGCGGCTCTTCGTCGCCCCGGCGCAGGATGGCTGGGTGCGCGTCCTCGGCGACCTGGACGCGGCGCTGCTGCCCGACCTGGCGGCGACCTTGAAGAGCGCGCTGCTGGCCGGTTGGCTGGAAGAAGACGGCGGCGGATTCGCGCTGGTCAGCCCGGATGGGGCGCGCCACGAAGACGCTGACGCCTTCGCCCCCTACCTGCGTGCGGGCGCAACGCCCAGCGACCTGCGCCGCGCGTTCGCCGGAGAGGTGCGCGTCGTGCCGCTGGAGAGCGACGCGGCCAGCGCGGGCCTGCCCCCTGGCCTGCATGACGTGGCGCGGGAGCAGGGCGTCAGCCCGCAGCAGGCCGGCAGGCTGTTCGAGCGGCTCAGCGAGGGACTGTTCGGCAAGCTGGCGGGGCAGAGCGGCGAATCGGGCGCGGAGCAGGCGCGCGCACGGGCGGTGATCATGGGCGGCGGGCGCGATCCCTGGAACAGCCTGCACGGGCAGCGCGTGCGGGCCATCGCCGAGACGCTGGCGCTGCCCGCCAACTGGCGGCTGCCCGCCTGGGAAGACGTGCGCGATGCCTATCACGCTCACCGGATGCGGGAACGCTACCCGCGTATGATGGCCCTGCCCGGCGACCGCGAGAGCCTGGCCGCCGTGCCGGGCATCGCCGCCTATCTCCCTGTGTTCATGGGGCGCGCCCGGTCCGGGGGGACGGATGGCTGAGTCCGACCGGGAGCGTTGGGACCGCCGCTACGCCGATCCGGTGGACAAGCTCCAGCGCGGGCCGAACCCGCTGCTGGAGCGTTACGCGCCGAACGGGGCGGGTCTGCGCGCGCTGGAACTGGCCTGCGGCCTGGGGCAGAACGCGCTGTGGCTGGCCGCCCAGGGCCTCACCGTGGACGCCTTCGACATCAGCCTGGCGGCGCTGCGCCTGGCGCGGGGCGAGATGTTGCGGCGCGGTCTGAGCGGGGTCAATTTCATTGTGGCCGACCTGGATCACTTCGTCCTGCCGGCCTACCCCTACGATCTGGTGCTCATATTCCGCTTCCTCGACCGGGGGCTGTTCCCGGCCATCCGCGAGCGCGTGCGCCCTGGCGGGCTGGTCATCTACCAGACGTTCAACGTGCGCCAGCGGGCGCGGCGGCCTTCCGTGTCCGCTGCGCACATGCTGCGCCTGGGCGAGCTACCCGGCCATTTCCCCGGCTGGGAAGTGATCGAAGCGAGCGACGAGGGCTACCTGAGCACGTTCGTCGGGCGCAAGCCGGGCGGCTGATGGCGCGTTCGTTGCCTGGGGCGAAAAGATCACCGCCGAGGCGCAGAGGGCACAGAGAGCGCAGAGGAGAGCGATTCCAAGAGCACTCTCGGTTCTTCTCCGCGTCCTCCGCGTCTCAGCGGTTCAAAGAATCCGCCCCCAAAACCCGAAGAACGTGTGTGTGAATATCTGTCAGGGAGAGGCGCTGCTCTGCTGCGCCCGTAGGGGCGTTCGCAATACGCCCCTACGGGACCTCACCCCTCGCTCGGTGCTAACGTGCCTCACCGCCCCCTCGCCATTCGAAGGGAGAGGGGGCAGGCCGAGCGCAGCGAGGCTGGGGGTGAGGTCAATACCCTCGCGTCCAGCGAGTCGCTGATGACCTTTACATGCCCCCAAAGCCTGGCAAGCCCCAGACTGTCACAGACGGCGGTTCGCTGCTATACTGCAAAGCAACACAGAGAGCACAAGACGAGGGACGCCCATGACCCGACTCCTCCGGCTGGCGGTGATGGTGAGTCTGGTGGCGCTGGCAGCGATGCCTGTCGCCCTGGCGCGCGCGCAGGAAGGGGCGTTCCCGCTGCCCGCGCCGCTCTATATCCTCACTTCGCAGCATGACCTGATCTACGTAGACCCGGCCAACGGCGGCCAGACGGTGATCTCTAGCCCCGGCCAGCCCGTCGCTGATTTCGACATCGCCCCGGACGGCGAGTGGGTTGTCTACCGCACACCCGCCAACAACCTTGTTGTCGTGACGCAACTGGCCGGCCAGAGCGGTTATGTGTTGGAGTTCGGCGACAACCCGCCGCCAGATAGCAGCCCGGCGCAGACCATCGCTTGGTCGCCGGACGCAGCGCGCATCGCCTACACGGTGCCCGGCGGGGTGCGCATCGCCGAACTGGGCGCGGGCGAGTACGGCACGCCGCTGTTCAGCACGGTGCAAGGCCCCTGGATCGAACTCTATTGGGGCGACCCCCTCACCCTGATCGCCAGCGACGCGAGCGGGAACGCTACACGCATCAGCGGCACGCAGGGCGCGTGGGCGTTGGCGGCAGCGCCGGACGCCCCCGCGCGCCCGCAGCCGCCCGTGCCCTCGTACCTGGCGGCGACGGGCGTCGTGCGCGAGGGCAACGTCGTCGTGCCGGGCACCGCCGGGGCGCTGGCCTTCGACTGGGGGCCGTTCCCGCCGCCGCTGCTGGACGCTCCTGACGGCCTCATCGCCCTGCCCGCCGACCTGACCTTCCTGGCGGCGGACGCGGCGGGCGTGACGCAGGTCTGGCGGCTGGCGCGGGCGGGCGGCCCGCCGCAGGCACTCACCGCCTCCGCCGACCCCGTGACCGGCTACGGCCTCGCGCCGTCCGCTGACTGGATCGCCTACGCCAGCGGGCGCGCGCTGGTCGTCGCCCGCCTAGACGGGACGGAGCAGCGCACCCTGGCTGCGCTTGAAGGGGACGCCCGGCCCCCACAGCCGGCCTGGAGTCCTGATGGGACGCGCCTCGCCTACCACGACGGGCGCGGGCTGTGGGTGGCGCCGGCGGACGGGAGCAGCCCGCCGCGCCTGATCGCGCAGAACGTGCGCTTTGCCGAGAATGTGTCGCCCGGTGACGTGCGCGTGTACTTCGACCCGCAGTGGAGTCTAGACGGGACGCGGCTGCTGGTCGGCGTGGGCTTCTGGGAGGGCGCGACGATGGCTGTGCTCGATGCGGGCACGGGCGCGGAGCTTTTCATGGCGACTGTGGTCGCGGGCGAGGCCGCCTGGACTGACGATGGGCGCGTGCTGGCCTGGGCCGCGAGTTGGGGCTACCAGACGCCGGGCCTTTACCTGCTCGATCCGGCTGGGCCAGCGGGGTCGCCGCCGCGCGAACTGCTGGCGAGCGGCACCGCCGTGCTGGATGTGCGCCGCAGCGAAGCTGGGGTCTGGTACGCGCTGGTCGCTACCTCAGCGGAGATCGGCCCGCAGTACGTGCGCGTGCTGGCCGCTCCCACGCTCGATGGCCGCTACGCGCCGCTGGCCGAGGGCGCGGGCGGCTTTGCCAGCGCGCCGCAGCTTGGCGTGGCCGGGCAAGGCGAGCCGCTGGTCGTGGCCGGGCTGCGCGGGATGACCTATGGCGAGGACGGGCGCGCCGCCGGGAATCTTGTGCTGCTGGACATGATCACCGGCCAGACGGTCCAGGTGCGGACGGCGGGGCCAGTCAGCGACGTGCGCTGGGCGGGATGGTAGGCTATGGGTGGTTGTTGGTTATTGGTTGTTGGTTATTGGTAGCTGATGGTTGGCTGCCAGAAACCAGACTCTGTCTTCACCAATAACCAATAACCAATCACCAACGAAAGGACGCTGGGGATGGCAGAGCGAATCCTGGTCATCGAGGACGAAGAGCGCATTGCGCAGTTCGTCAAGCGCGGCCTGATCTACGAGGGCTATCGCGTAGACGTGGCTTACGATGGCCCCAGCGGGTTGCAGATGGCCCGCGAGCAGTTGCCCGACCTGGTGATCCTCGACTGGATGCTGCCGGGCCTGGACGGGCTGGAAGTTTGCCGCCGCCTGCGCGCTGCCAGCGACGTGCCGATCCTGATGCTCACCGCGAAGGAAGACGTGCAGGATCGCGTGACCGGTCTCGACGCCGGGGCGGACGATTACCTGGTCAAGCCGTTCGACTTCGACGAGTTGCTGGCGCGCATCCGCGCCCTGTTCCGCCGGGCCGCGCCCTCCTCGCGCCCGGAAGTGCTCAAGTTCGGCGACCTGACGCTCGACACGGGCACGCACCGCGCTCAGCGCAGCGACCGCTACATTGACCTGACGGCGAAGGAGTACGAATTGCTGGAGCTGTTCATGCGCAACCCGCGCCGCGTGCTGACCCGCGAGATGATCTTCGACCGCGTGTGGGGCTACGACTTCGGCGGCGAGAGCAACATCATCGAGGTCTACGTGCGCTACCTGCGCCAGAAGACCGAGGAGAAAGGTGAGCCGCGCGTCATCCATACAGTGCGCGGCGTGGGCTACGTGCTGCGCGAAGACGAGTGAGGGCGCAACCACGCCGTTTTGTTGACTTCACCCCCGCCCGGCGCTGGCGCGCCTCGCCGCCCCTTCTCCACGTTGGCTCTCCATTACCCACATCGTTGGCTGTGCCTGTCCCTCCATCCCCGGCCCTTCTTCCACGTGGGATAGAGACCATATGGAAAGACCTGCGTTACGATTTACCTCACCCCCTAAATCCCCTCTCCACACACGGAGAGGGGATATAACCGCACAGCGACTCCCCCTCTCCGTTTACGGAGAGGGGGCTGGGGGGTGAGGTTTCCATACGGTCTCTACTGTTGGCGAAATGCCTCCGGTAGGGCGTATTGCCATACGCCCCTACGTGCCGCGCGTGGGTATTCACGTTACGCCCCAAGAGAGTCACGCAATTCGCAGCGGACTCTCATGGGGCGTTAACATTTGAATGCTACAATAAGGGGGCGGGCAGCGCGCCATTGTGCCCCTGCACGCGAACAGTCCTGACTCGGTTAGTCTGCGATGAGCATCCGCACCCGCCTGACATTCCTCTATGCCAGCCTGCTGGCCATTGCCATGCTGCTCTTCAGCGCGGCCACGCTCAGCGTGCTCAACTGGACAATGCGCCGCCAGGTGGACGAAACGCTGCTCAAAGCGGCCAACGACGTGCACCTGGAAGCGGTGTTGGGTGCCATCCCGGCCACGTTGCAGAACCCGCTGCTCAGCGAGCTAACGCGGATGCGCGTCAACAGCCTGGACACGCCGGGCCTGTACGTGCAAATCTGGCTGCGCGACCCCGCGAGCGAACGTGTCGTCCTCTACGATTATTCGTGGAGTCTGCTGGGCATCGGGCTGACCGGCCCCCTCGACTCCAGGGCGCTGGGCAGCGCCCAGCAAGTCCGCCGTGATGTGACGGTCAACGGCCACCATCTGCGCGTAGTCACTGTCCCGTTGGAGATCAATGGCGAGCTACGCGGCGCCATTCAGACCGGGCAATCGCTGCGCACGATGGACGCGGCCATTGACCGGCTGCTCAAGATCATGCTGATCGGCGGCGCGCTGACCATGCTGGCGGCGCTGCTCATGGGCGATTACCTGACGCGGCGCGCGCTCCAGCCCGTTGACACCATCGCCCAGACGGCCCGCCAGATCACTGCCGCCGACGACCTCAGCCGGCGCATTCCCTACAACGGGCCGCCCGACGAACTGGGCCAGCTCACCCAGACCTTCAACGAAACGCTGGCCCGGCTGGAGCGGCTGTTCAATGTGCAGCGCCGCTTCGTGGCCGATGTCTCGCACGAGATGCGCACGCCGCTGACGACCATTCGCGGCAACGTAGACCTGCTGCGCCGCTTCGGGTACGACGAGGAGGCCATCGCCGCCATTGACGGCGAGGCGCGGCGTATGTCGCGCCTGGTCGAAGACCTGCTACTGCTGGCCAAAGCCGACGCCGGGCGTTTGCCGCTGGAGCGCCAACTGGTCGAGCTTGATACCCTCGTCGTCGAAGTCTTCAACCAGGCGCGCGTGCTCAGCGATGCGGTGATCGTGGCGCTTGGCCCCGTCGAACCGGCGCGCGTCATCGGCGACCCAGACCGGATCAAGCAGCTTCTGCTCAACCTGGTCTCCAACGGGCTGAAGTACACGCCGGAGGGCGGCACGGTGACGCTGGGATTGCGGCGCGACGGCGAATGGGTGGATGTCAACGTGACTGATACAGGCGTCGGCATCCCCGCCGAAGACCTGCCGCACATCTTCGACCGCTTCTACCGCGTGGACAAGGCGCGCTCGCGCGCTCAGGGCGGCACTGGCCTGGGGCTGTCCATCGCCAAGTGGCTGGCCGAGGCACACGGCGGGCAGATCACGGTCACCAGCGAGCCAGGCAGCGGCTCAACCTTCACCATCCGGCTGCCGCTGGTGGCTGATCAGACGCCTCAGGCTTCAGCCCGCGATGCCATCCCCAACCTGCGCCCGGTGCGCCTGCCGCGCGCGCGCTGAGAGTGGGTAGGGAAGCCCCTCACCCCTGCGCCCCTCTCCCTCATCGAGGCGAGGGGAAACCCCACGTTTTGCTCCCCCTTCCCCCTTGCCGGGCAAGGTCACCTCTCCCACACAGGGGCGAGGGGAAACCGCGTGCCTTGCTCCCCTTCTCCCCCTGGGGGGAGAAGGGGCTGGGGGATGAGAGGGAACAGTATCGGCTCCCGCTGAGGCCATCGCGTTTCTAAGCGCATTCTTAGCTTGGGATTACACAGTTTTTACAAATTAGTCGCATACTAGGGAGCAGTGTCGTGGAGTGTGCTACAAGGAGGCAACTGGTATGCTACAAAAACGCACTCTGATCGTCGTGTTAACTGTCGCGTTAGCTTTGAGCGGGGTGGGCGTGTTGAGCGCCAGCGCCGCGAACCTGGTGCCCGCCGCTGGACGGGCCGCCCAGACGGATGCCAAAGCGTGGCTGGGCGTCTCGGTGGCCGACAGCGACGACGGCGTGACCGTGCGTGCGGTCGTGCCCGGCTCGCCCGCCGACGAAGCCGGGCTGCGGCGCGGTGACGTGATCCAGGCTGTTGACGAGACAGCTATTGAGACCGCCGCACAGCTTGTGGACGTGATCGGCTCGTATGCGCCCGGCGACGAAGTGACCCTGACAGTCGTCTGGCGCGGCGAGTCGCGCGAGGTGACGGTCGTGCTCGGCGAGCAGCCCCGCGTGTCGAACCTCGTGCCGGAGACCGGCCCTGTGCTGCGCGGTGCGCTGAACCTGCTTGGCCTTGACCTGGAACTCACCGACGAGGGGCTGCTTGTCCAGGCGATTGACCCGGATTCGCCGCTGGTGGACGCGGGCTTTGAGGAAGGCGACGTGATTACCGCCATCAACGGCGAGCCGATTGACACCGATCTGCCCGGCATGATGCTGCGCCTGTTCCGCTTCACCGACGAGCCGCTGGTCTTCACCGTGCAGCGCGGCGGCGAGGAGATCGAGATCTCGGTGGATGCGGCGACAGTGTTCGGCGGGTGGCAGGGCATGGTGCCTTCAATCACTGCCACTCGTGTCCCGTCGCAGCTTGGCGTGCGTTTCCAGACGATTGACGCCGACCTGGCCGCCGGGCAAGACCTGCCGGTGACCGAGGGCGCGCTGATCCTCGAAGTCTATGAGGACACGCCCGCTGCCGAGGCCGGGCTGCAGGTGGATGACATCATCCTGGCTGTGGATGGCGATGTTGTGGACGAAGAGCACACGCTGCGCGACCGCCTGGTGGCCTATGAAGAGGGCGACGTGGTGACGCTGACCGTGCGGCGCGGTGAGGAAGAACTCGCCATTGAGGTGACGCTGGGGCCGAGCGGTGTCCAGTTCTGGGGCGGGATGATGGTGCCTGGCCACCCCTTCGAGGGCTGGCCGGAGATGTGGGAAAACATGCCCGGCTGGGGCGGCATGGGCCAGGGGCGCGGCTTCAACCGGGGCGGTCAGTTGGGGCAGTTCCTTGAGCAGCACCCGTTCATGGACAGGTTCTTCGGTGGCCGCCAGAACCGGGGTTCGGGCATGAGAGGTCTGTTCGACTTCCAGATGCCTGAGCTTGAAACGGTGCCCGCCGTGCCCGGCCAGTCGGCCTAGCGCGGCCCGGCATACACCTCACTCCCTCAATCCCCCTCTCTAGCTCCGCTGGAGAGGGGGATTTTATTACCGGGCGGGCAGGTCACGCGCTCTGGGCGGAACAGAGCGCCGCGCCCCAGACCGCCAGTCTGTCTCTGCTGTGTGCTGACCGCTGGGGGCTGAGGGCTGACCACCACCCAAAATGAAAGGATCGTTTGTGGCGAGGGGGGGGCACCACAAACGACCCTAGCTGTAGGCCTAACAACGCTACCGGCGACGCGCATCTCCGTGCATGCTAGGCCAAAGCGTCTCTTTCTCTTCCGTCAAGCCACTTCTGTCCCAGTACATGAGCCACTGCATCCGATCAGGAAGAGACGCTTCATGTATTATCATAGACTGCGCATCTTAGATTCTCGTGAATAAAATATGAGAGGACTGTGAGAAACGCCATGCCCGCAGCGGCACAGTGGCCTGGAGCATGGTATGCGCTTTCAACCCCTATTCCCCAGCCCCTTTCCCCGCAAGCAGGGAAAGGGGAGCGATTTGCCCCTCCCCGCTGGCGGGAAGGGGCCACAGGGTGGGGTCCATGCGCCGCACCTGGCGTTGCGCGCTTCCCGCTGCGCCGGGCGCGTGGAGTTCATAGCACGCTCTAGTGCATGTTGGCGGAAGTCTACCAGTGGCTGTTCGATGGTTTACCCCACCCTAAATCCCTCCCCGCCAGCAGGGAGGGACTTGAGTCTGCTCCCCCTTTCTCCGTTGGCGGGGAAAGGGGGTTGGGGGGATAGGGGTCAATCAGGCCAAACCGCGCGCCTATTTCCGCCCTGATGTACTAGCTGTCATCCACGTCCTCTTCGACGCCGAACTGGGCCAGCCAATAGGCTGTGTCTTGCGGAGAGGGGCGCGGATTGGGGTCTTTGTCATCTGTATCAGAGGGGGACGAGGGGGCGCTCAGCAGGCGCGCGAACTCCGTCGCGCTGATGACGTGTATCCGGCGCTGGAGGGCGGCCTCTCGCACCTCCCGGTCGTCGCTGACCACCGTCACCGCGCCGGGATCGGGTGCCTGGCGGATGCGGGCCATGATCAGGTGATCGGCGTCGGTTCCGCCGTGCGCGAAGACCACCTTGACCCGCCCCGACGATAGATCGCGCGAGAGACCGCCCGGCAATCCCGCGTCGAAGAACACGGTGCAGCGGTCATTTTTGCGCGCCATGACCTGCTTGAGCCACCCCACCAGCCGGGCTTCGTCGTCCGGGTCTTCCAGGCTGATGCCGGGAAGCTGGCCGATCAGGTTGTGGCCATCAATCCAGTAGTGCACGAGTCTTGCGCCCCAAAACCCGCGCGCGACCCTGGGGCCGCGCGCGCTCGATCACGAAAAGAGGGTCAGCAGGCGATCCGGGAAATTGGTCGTCAGCCCGTCTATGCCGATCTCGATCAGCCGCCGCGCGTCGTCCAGCTCGTTGACCGTCCAGGCGGTCACCTGCACGCCGCGCCGGTGCAGCCGGGCGACGTTCTCTGCCGTGAAGAGAATGTGATGGGAGTTGGCCGTCTTGTAGATCACCTCGTCGTCTTCCGGCAGGCGATCCAGCCATAGCTCTGAGAGGGCGATCTCCGGGGCTAGGCGATGAATGGTGTGCAGCGCGTCGTGGTAGAAGGCGCGCACCTGCACCCGCTCCACCAGGCCAAACTCGCGGATCAGCGTGACGACCTGCTCTTCGACGCCGGGATAGCGCCAGGGTTCTTTTAGCTCGATCATCAAAAGCTGGTCAGCGGCGCGCAGGAACTCGAACGTCTCGCGCAGGGTGGGGATGCGCACATCGTGATAGCCCTCGTGCTGGGTCACGATATGGAGCGCCTTGAGTTCGTCCAGCGTCCTGTCCCATAGCTTGCCCGTCCCGTCCGTCAGACGCTCCAGGTCTTCGTCGTGGAAGACGACGAGGGCGCCATCTTTACTGCGCTGCACGTCGAACTCGATGCCGTCTATGGCCAGGTCTAGCGCGACCTGAAACGCTTCGAGCGTGTTTTCAGGGGCCAGGCCGGCAGCGCCCCGGTGCCCCACGATGATCGGCTTGCGCGTCGAGACGCGCGAGGCGGGCATGGGCAGGATCGTGTCCCAGGCGGGCCGCTGGTCGGGCGGCAGAATCGGAGAGGTGCGCACGATAGACATCGCTGGCTGTACCATCCTCAGGAGCAATAGCCACACAATGCGCCGGACATCCCGGCGGATGTCCCCAAGTATACGGGGAATCCCGCTCATCGCCTAGAGTGTTATGCGCTTTTCAACCCCTATCCCCCGGCCCCTTTCCCCGCAAGCAGGGAAAGGGGAGAAAGCTGTCCCTCCCCGCCGGCGGGGAGGGACTACAGGGTGGGGTCAGGGCGCTACCCATGCGCCGTGCCCTGCACGCTACGCTGAGCGTGCGGAGTTCATAACACGCTCTAGACGATCTTTTGCGGCGAATGCGCGTCCAACTCCCGGACCGTAGAGGTGCTGCTCTGGTTAGCCTCACCCCCGCTCGGCGCTGACGCGCCTCGCCGCCCCCTCTCCACGTCGTGGAGAGGGGGCAAGCCGAGCGCAGCGAGGCTGGGGGTGAGGCTGTCCGGCCACGTCTCGCTCATGCGCTTGGCGGCGCGGGGCCTGCCGCCAGGGTGATCACGGCGAACTCCGGGCGGCAGTTGAGACGGGCAACGAACCAGCCGGTGCCCGTCCCCACGGTGACGAAAAGCTGCAGACCGCCGATGGTGTACAGCCCCGCCGGGTACGCTTTGCCGCCGCGCGGCGGGACGAGCGGGCGTCCGCCAGGCAGGCAGACCTGCCCGCCGTGCGAGTGCCCGGAAAGTTGCAGCGCAATGCGCGGGTCGGCGGCGGCGCGCGGGGCGAAATCCGGCGCGTGGGCGAGCAGGATGGCCGGCTGGTCGGGCGGAGCGCCCTCGAGAGCCGCGCGCAAGTCCGGCGCGCCCTGTACGGCGTCGTCTATGCCGGCCAGCACCAGTGTGTCGTCGCCGCGCCGCAGCGTGTGCGACGCATTGTGCAGCAGCCCGATCCCCGCCGCGCGCAGCATGGCCGCCACGCGATCCGGCCCGGCGAAATGGTCGTGGTTGCCGAGCACGGCCCAAACGCCGTCGGGAGCGCGCAGCGCGCCCAGCAGCGCCTCCCCTTCGGCCAGGCCGTCACGCCCGCCGGTGGCGAAGTCGCCGGTGAGGGCGATCAGGTCGGGGCGCTCGCGCTGGACGGCGGCGGCGATCAGCGGCAGGCGAGCGTGATTCAGGCGCACACCCAGGTGCAGGTCGGACAGGTGGGCGATGCGATAGCCCTCAAAGGCGGGCGGCAACCCCGGCACGCGCACCGTCAGGCGAGTGATGCGCAGCCAGCGCGTCTCCACCTGCCAGGCGTAGCCGCCCACCGCCAGCGCCACCCCTGCCAGGGCGGACACAGCCCGCACCCGGCCCAGGGCAGCGCCGTCTGTGGCGAGCACTCTCAACAGCGTCCCTCTCTTTCGTGCACCAGGATATGCTTACAGCCCGGCCAGCAGCAGGAGGAGCACGATCAAGCCGACGAGCAGGGCGATCAGCGCGTTAGGGTCCATCGAGCGGCTCCTCCCCGGCCTGGGCCGGCAACGGTTGGCGGTGTGGTGCCGCCCCAGCATACCGCAGGCGGGCGTTGCGGGGCAATGATCGGGGGGTGAGGGCAGGGCAATCACCGCTAATGTGCACCCTGACCTCACCCCCTGGCCTCGCTGCGCTCGGCCTTCCCCGTCTCCACACGCGATACTGTTGGCGAACTAAGCACGCGCTGGTTTCGTAGGGGCGTATTGCAATACGCCCCTACGGAGGCATTTCGCCAACAGTATCATACGCGGAGAGGGGGAAGCGAGGCGCGTCAGCGCCGGGCGGCCCCGTAGGGGCATGGCCATACGCCCCCTGCGCGTCAAGTGTAGGCTTCCGGGTGCGTGGTATGGGCAGAATGCCCCTCCCCCTGGCCCCCTCCCCGGCCCAGCCAGGGAGGGGGAAAACACCCCAGCCAGCGGTCCAAGTCCCCCTCTCTAGCTCGGCTGGAGAGGGGGATTGAGGGGGTGAGGCGGGGCGTATGGCCATACGTCCCTACGGGGGCGCTGCTCTACTGCGCCCCACCGCCCGGCGGGTACGGCCCGCGCGGCGCGAAAACCTGCGCAGCAGCCAGGACGCGGTATACTGGGGTGAGCACGTCCGCTCTGGCTTGAGGTGGGGAAGAAAAGCAGTATG
>Ga0334890_1001843_pt1 | contig 26408 bp, 17 predicted proteins | sample GraSluR1_MG_3_FD_207220 | JGI IMG/M metagenome (GOLD analysis project Ga0334890, IMG submission 207220) | Sludge microbial communities from methane-producing bioreactor in Wageningen University, Netherlands - Granular Sludge_31_08-R1 | ecosystem: Engineered > Bioreactor > Anaerobic >... | reverse complement strand
AATCCCCCTTACCCCCTTTTCTAAAGAGGCAGGCTGGTTCTTGAGTATATATTTTCATCCTCATCTTTTACCGAAAAGCGATATGGTAATCTATCTTGCCAAGCTATTACGAGATTGATAAAATAACACCTTCGAAGTGATGCAAAATTGATTTAAAATTTTTAAATGAGGTGTTTCATGAGAACTCCGGAATACGAAATTGGGAAAATTACCGTTGGACAGTTGGTCGATTTGATGGCTGAAAAACTGGGAGAAAGAGATGCATTAGTCTATCATTCCACTGGTCTTCGATTAACCCACCAGCAATTTAAAGAGAAATGCGATCAGATTGCCAAAGGGTTCATAGCGTTAGGACTAAAGAAAGGATCCCATGTTGCTATCTGGGCAAACAATGTGGCCGAATGGGTATTAACCCAATTTGGAAGTGCCAAGATGGGAGGGGTTTTAGTAACTGTCAACACCCAATATCGATCCTTTGAGCTGGAATATCTCTTGAAACAATCGGATTCGTCAACATTAGTTTTGGTTGATGGGGTTCATCAACCGAGAGATTATTTTAATATGGTTTATGAACTCTGTCCAGAACTGAAAACCTGTCAACCAGGACAGTTAAAATCGGAAAAATTTCCTTACTTAAAGAATGTTATTGCTATCGGAGAAGAACGGATGCCGGGAATGTTCCGATATGATGATTTATACGAGCTATCAAGCCAGATATCTGACGAGGAATATCAGAAGAGGCAGGAAGAAGTTATCCCAGATGATGTAGTGAATATGCAGTATACTTCAGGGACGACTGGATTCCCCAAGGGAGTCATGTTAACCCATACCAATGTTATTGGTAATGCTAAAAGCCAAGCAGATTGCCTCAATTTTACCCCAGAAGACAAACTTTGCATTACTGTGCCATTTTTTCATTGCTTTGGATGTGTCATGGGAACTATGTTGTGTGTCTCATCAGGTGCAACTATGGTTCCAGTGGAAAGTTTTCGAGCTCGAAGAGTTTTAGATGCTATTCAAGATGTTCGATGTTCAGCGGTCCATGGAGTTCCGACCATGTTTATAGCTGAATTAGAAGAAATGAAGAAAACCAAATTTGATCTATCTTCTCTTCGAACCGGAATTATGGCTGGTTCCCCCTGTCCTACTGAGGTGATGAAAGCAGTTGTAGAAGAAATGAACATGGGAGAAATCTGCATTACTTATGGTCTTACCGAAGCATCACCGGGAATTACTATGACTCGTACTACCGACCCTTTGGAATTGAGGGTGAGCACAGTAGGTCGGCTTCTTCCTGGAGTCGAAGTGAAGCTCATTGATCTCAATACTGGTGAAAAGGTAAGGATAAACCAGCCTGGTGAACTCTGCACTCGAGGTTATCACGTCATGAAGGGGTATTATAATATGCCAGAAGAGACCCAAAAAGTAATCGAACCCGATGGATGGCTTCATTCCGGCGATATCGCTATGGTTGATGAAAATGGATATTATCGTATAACCGGTCGTTTAAAAGACATGATTATTCGTGGTGGAGAAAATATTTATCCCCGAGAAATTGAGGAGTATCTCTATCTTCATCCGAAAATTAAGGATGTTCAGGTTGTTGGAGTACCCAGCCGGTATTATGGTGAAGAAGTGGTGGCTTTTGTCCAATTAAAACCTGATAAAGAGATGACTGAAATTGAAGCTAAGGATTTTTGTTGGGATCGCATATCAAGGTATAAGATTCCTTCCTATTTCTTTTTTATTGATAATTTTCCAACTACTGCCAGTGGAAAAATTCAAAAATTTAAACTTCGTGAGCAAGCGATCAAGCTATTAGGATTAGAATCCGAGGGAGATGTTAAGTTTTTAACCAGAAAGAGTACCAAACTTGAACCAGACGGAAAGGATTTGACAAAAATTCAGGAATTTATGGAGAAGGAAGTACTCCCGGTTGGAGTAGATGGTGAGGTTCTCAGCCGCGCAACCAAAGCTTTGACAGAATATTACCAGAAAGCTACCCGAGCTAAATTGGCTAAAGGAACCATAGAAACTATGGCGATCATCGATAATAATTCAATTGATATCAGTATTCGCTATGAAGGAGAAGTTCTTCCATTCCCACTCGAAGAACCCAAGAACGAAGACGAGTCCAAGGTTGAAAACTATAATTTAAGCCGATCCGGTTTTTGTATTCGGCAATTAACTGACCGACTTCGATGGGAGCAGAGGGCCGGATCTTCCCGCATCCATTTTTATTTCTTTCTTCGTCCTCAGGCAAGTGAGTAAAACATCTCAGCTTGCTGACGCTTACCTGAGAATAGACTATCATACTGCCTATCAGCACCAGATGAAGATGAAAACCCAAGATTCGACATGCCATGGCATGTCGCTACATTAAACGGGTGCAATAAATTGTCGCTCCTACGTTTATTAATAGTATTTTAATGTGGTTTGCTTTATCAAACCACTCTCCTCTCCGTTATTGCGAGGAGCATCTTGTGCGACGTGGCAATCTCTAATTGGATAGTTTTTCATATAAATCATCCCAATAGGGATTCAAAGCATGAATGAGTTCTATCTTCTTCCTCCGTGACCAGGACTTGATTTGTTTCTCTCGATTGATGACAATTACAATATCATCATAGATTTCATAATAGACTACCTTATCAAGATTCTGTTTCTTAGTAAATCCACCCACAACTTGATTTTTATGTTCCCATACTCTTTTGATTAGATCACTGGTGATACCAACCTATAAGATTCTATTCTAACGGTTACTCAAGATATAAATATATGACTGCTTTTCTATTCCTAATCCTTTAAAGACTTCATTAAGAGATTGTCACGTCGTCTAACCAAAAGACGGTTAGGCTCCTCGCAACGACGAATTGAGTGGATGAGACATGTAGGTGGAAAGTCACCACTTTGGATGACAGATTAAAGGCACCCTATCCACCACAAAGCGCCACCCCTCCAAGTAGGAGAATTCATTTGAATGATATTTTCAGAATAGACTCATCAGCTATACAATTCACTCATTTTATGAATAGTTCCCCATTATTGTTGTTTGAAAAAGTGTTATTATTGAACTGCAAAGGTTGAGTTAATGAGCTTATTTGATAGAATGACTATTATTTGAAAAGAAATGATGGTAGGCTAAGCTTGCTATATATAAACAATTATTAGATTAAGCTTTTGCACAGAAATACAATTATAATTATAAGTTCGAGCGAAGGAGTAATAGAAGGCCAATTAAAAACTTCATTATTAATGAAAGAAATAATAAAAATATATGAATATGTTGGAGAAGAGGAGACATGAAATTATGAAAACAAAAAAACCCAAAGTAACAGAGATATTGCATCATTTAGGAGAAGAAGATTTACCTTTTGGGGCAGTGAACCCTCCAATTTTTCAAACCTCTATCTTTTCTTTTAAAACATTTGCTGATTTTAAAAATGCATTAAAAGACGAGAAAAATAGTTACATTTATAGCCGGGGAAATAATCCAACAGTTAATTTAGTGGAAGAAAAAATAGCTGAATTAGAACATGGAGAAAAAGCAAAATTGGTTAGCTCAGGGGTAGCAGCTATTTCAGGAAGCATGATGGCTTTTTTAAAATCTGGAGACCATGTAATATCAGTGAGAGATGTATATGGTTGGACTAAAACTTTATTAGAAAAATATCTTAAAAGATTTAACGTTTCCTTTTCTTATGTTGAAGGAACCGACCCTGAAGAAATTGAGAAAAATATAAATAAAAATACCAAAATAATCTATCTTGAAAGTCCTACTACTTTTTCTTTTAAAATTCAGAACCTTAAGCAGATAGCGAAAATAGCAAAAAAACATGGAATTAAAACAATCATAGATAATAGCTGGGCTACTCCCATTTTTCAAAATCCAATTGACTATGGGATAGACCTAGTCGTGCATTCTGTTTCGAAATATATAGGAGGGCATAGTGATGTAGTAGCAGGGGCTATTATAGGCAAGGAAGAAGATATTGCTCATATCTTTAAGACCGAGTTTCAAAATATAGGTACAGTTCCCGATCCTTTTATGGCCTGGCTGGTTTTAAGAGGTTTGAGGACGCTTCATATTAGAATGCGTGTTCATTATGAGAATACACTTAAAATTATCGATTTTTTGAAAAATGAAGAAAAGATTGCCGAGATAAATTACCCATTTTTTAAAGAAAATCCCCAGTTTAAATTAGCAAAAGAACAGATGCGGGGTGGGTCAGGGTTGTTTTCTTTTAAAATAAAAACAAACTCAGAAAATAACATAGCTAAATTTACCGATAGTTTAAAGTATTTTAGGCGGGCAGTAAGTTGGGGTGGTTATGAAAGTCTTATAATACCATATGCGGTAACCCTTTGTGGTGATAATGATAAAGATAGACTATCGTTAGTAAGAGTTCATATTGGATTAGAAGAGTCCGAGTTATTAATTGATGATTTAAAACAAGCATTGTCACAAATCAATTTGTGATCAAAGAAAATCCAAGATAATTAATGTTAGAATGAATAATACTAACGGTTGTTGTTTTAACTGACAGAAAGGATATTATTCTGCAGGGTCGATCTTCTGTTCCAAGTTTTACTGATAATTAAGAATGAGTTTGTAATCGCTGTACTGCTATATTTTTCATAAGAAATAAAAAGTGCTTAAACATTAAGGTAGTGTTTTAGAAAAAGGATGTGGAATAAGATGGTAGTGTACATCATAAAACGTATACTTTCCTCCTTGGTGTCTTTGATCATAGTCACCATCATCATTTTCTCCGTAATGCATAGTATACCTGGAGGGCCATTTGACGAAGAAAAAATGCCTCTTTCTCCGGCAGCAAAGGAAAAAATATTAGAGATGTATGGGCTTAATGACCCTCTATACGTTCAATATTTTAAGTTTATGTGGAATGCCCTTCATTTTAATTTTGGTAAATCTTACCAGAGTCCGGGAGAAGAAATAATTGATTTAGTTAAAAGAACTTTACCGATTAGTGCTTTTATGGGCGGGTTAGGATTAGCTTGGGCTATTACTGCTGGGCTCTTGTTGGGCATTGTTTCTGCCAGGAAACCCAATACTTTCCTTGATTATTTATGTACAGCTTTCAGCAGTTATAGTATCTCTGTACCTGTTTATGTAAGCTCGATTTTCATGATATTTATTTTTTCTCTTAAATTTCACTGGTTTCCCAGCGGTGGATTTAGTTTTGGGGAGCCAAGAACCTGGATTATGCCTATTATTGCCTATGGCCTCTTTCCTTTTGGGATAATTGCTCGTTATACTCGTTCCAGCATGCTCGAGGTTCTAAACGAACCATATATTCTAACTGCCAAAGCAAAGGGTCTCCCTGACTGGTATATTTTGATTCGCCATGCCTTTAAAAATGCCTTAATACCTGTCATAACTATTTTATTACCAATGTTTACTGGGGTGATGACCGGCAGCATTTTAATAGAAAAAGTGTTCCGTATCCCTGGATTAGGTGGATACTTTGTTACCAGCATTTACAAGCGTGATTATCCCCTTGAAATGACTCTTATGCTTTTTATTTCAGTTTCACTTTCATTAACCTATCTGGTTACTGATATCGTTTATACCATTGTTGACCCTCGGGTTCGTCTTGGAAAGGGGAAAAAATGAATATAGCCGAGATATGGTTTTATCTACGTAAAAACAAGTTAGCAGTAACTGGTTTAGTGATAATTTTAGTATTAATAATAGGTGCAGTTTTTGCTCCCCTTATTACTCCCACTGGTTATGCGGAACAAAAATATTTAGAAAAAATAAATGATTTTCCTTCGGTACATCACTGGTTTGGGGTAGATGCTTTAGGAAGAGATTATTATAGTCGAGTTATTTATGGTATAAGGATTTCGCTGTTGGTAGGTTTTAGTACAGCACTTTTAGCTTTGGTGATCGGAGTTCCTCTGGGAGCACTGGCAGGTTACCTGGGAGGAATAGTAGATTGGGTAGTCATGCGCCTGGTGGAAACATTCTCGGTAATACCCCCCCTCCTTATAGCAATTTTATTTGTCACTCTATTCGGAAGTGGATTAGAAAATATCATCTTTATTTTAGCTATGGTAAGTTGGATGGATGTTTGCCGCTTGGTAAGAGGAGAAATCCTTACTCTGAAGGAAAGAGAATATGCGGTTGCTGCTAAAGCTATAGGAGCACGCCCTTACCGTATTCTATTCCGCCATCTTTTACCCAATGCTGTTGCTCCTATTATTGTAGGTATGGTTTTATGTTTACCCAATGCGATTATGTTGGAAGCAACTTTGAGTTTTTTAGGAGTAGGAGTAAACCCTCCCACTCCGAGTTGGGGGCAAATGATAAGCGAAGGATTATATTATATACAGTTTTATTGGTACTTAACTTTGTTTCCGGCTATATTTTTAGCTCTTACCGTGCTCTCTTTGTCTTTTATAGGAGACGGACTTAGAGATGCTATGGATCCAAGGCTGAGGGGAAGGGGGTGAGGTTTAGAAAATTACTTAGATAATAGCATATTGGAGAGGAGAGGGTTATTAGCTTTCAATATGTCTGTGATGTATGTAGTTCACCATTGATATTATTTCATTAACCAAAAATAAACTATGTTATACATAGTGTAAGGTGAGAAAAAATGCAAAAAGTTAGAAAAAACCTTATGATTATTTTGCTTACCGGAGTTTTTTTGTTAGGAGTTACTGGTTTTAGTTTTGCTGCTGACGTTTCTCTTCCACCTGACGCTCTTCCTGCATCAGAGCAAATTTTATATTATCCGTTAAAACTTGAAAGTGGAACTTACATGGATTATATGCAAACCATCTATAATTGCCTGCAAGGTGGATCTGACTTTGTGCAGGAGCCTCTCATGAGCTTCGATAAAGATTTAAATGCAGTTCCGGTGGGAGCTGAAAGCTGGGAGGTGTCAGAAGATGGCTTGAGCTGGACTTTCCATCTTAGAAAAGAGTTGAAATGGTCAGATGGCCAGCCAGTTACGGCTAACGATTATGTATTTGCATTGCAACGTTGTGCTCAGCAGGGTTATGATTTTAGCTGGTATTGGAGCCTTATGATAGAAATTAAAAATTGGGATAAAGTTGAAAAAGGTGAATTGCCAGTTGACGAATTGGGAATAAAGGCTTTGGATGATTACACTCTGGTACTAACTACTGAAGTGTCAAAACCATATCTGTTAGGTGCTTTGGTTTGGCTTTTTCCCGTTCCTCAACACGTAGTTAAACAACATGGGAATGAGTATGCTACTCAAGCGGAGACCATGGTTAGCAATGGTCCTTTTAAAGTAGAAGAATGGGTTAAAGGAAGCCATATAACCCTGGTTAAAAATCCATACTATGAAGGTCTTTGGAAACCATATCTTGAAAAAATTGTATTAAAATATGGAACCTTTGATCCGGTGACAGGATTTCCTGCCTACCTAAATAATGAAATTTACAGAAGCGACGTTAATCCAGGTCAATTAGCTTATGTCAGGCAAAATATGCCCGATGAATTACATTCTTGGCCGATGTTCCGCATCTTTTATCTTTCATTTGATACGACAAAGCCTCCTTTTGATGATATAAGGGTTCGATATGCCATAAACCATGCTTCTAACCGAGAAGAGCTATGCTCAACAGTTCTTAAGGACCTTGCCTCTCCAGAGTACTCGTTGCTGGTTAAAGGATTTCCTGGTTACGATGATGCTGAAGAAGCGAAAGAGTCCTCAAAATTTGACCCAGAATTGGCAAAGAAACTTTTAGCTGAAGCTGGATACCCTGATGGAAAGGGGTTTCCTGAATTGGAACTATGGATTAGAGCAGAGGATCAATTAATGCCCTGGCAAAAACCCGCCGCCGAATATATCCAGGCTCAATTGAAAGAGAACTTAGGAATTAACATTATACCCCGGATTATGGAAGTGAAAACTTTTACTGACGCTTTGAATCAACGTACCCACAACTTTTTCCTATTAGCCTATCAATTTGACTATGTTGATCCTAGTAACTTTATGGACCTCTACCTAACCGGTGGGCGTCATGCTTGGTCCAGCGACGAATATGACGAATTAGTTCGAAAAGCTGACTCTCTTGGAGAATGGGAACAAAGAGTTGAAAAGTATCGAGAAGCAGAAAGAATATTAGCTAAGGAATGTCCAGCAGTATTCCTTTTTCAACAGCAATACAGTGCGGCATGGAAACCTTTCCTTAAAGGTGAAGGTCTGGAACCCAATAAAGATGGATTATCGAGTTGGGGAGATATGTGGGCCAGGTATGCCGTAACTCATATTTACATTTCCAAACACTAAAACTTTATTTTGGGAGGTACAACCGTTCATTTTGAATTGTGCCTCCTAAAATGCTTATTTAAACATTTATAGTAAAATTGGGATTTTTTAATTGAAACTATGATTGAAGGAGAAATTAGAAATATAAAATGTTGCTTTCGGTTCGTGGTTTGAAAACTTATTTTTATATGGGAAATGAAGTAATCAAAGCCGTAAACGAAGTAGACTTTGATCTTGGAGAGGGGGAAATCCTGGGCATAGTGGGAGAAAGCGGTTCAGGGAAAAGCGTATGTGCCCGTTCAATTCTACGCATTTTACCGGTTCCACCCGCTAAGATTTCTGGAGAAATATATTTTAAAGGCGAAGACCTCTTAAAATTGAATGAAGGTCAGATGCAGGAGATAAGAGGGAAGGAAATTTCGATGATTTTCCAGGAACCCATGACCTCGCTTAACCCCGTTCTCACTATTGGTCAACAAATTGCTGAATCAATAATTTTCCATCAGAAACTTAATAAAACGGAAGCCTGGAAAAAAACCATTGAGATCTTAGAATTGGTAAAAATTCCCGAGGCTTCTCGAAGAGCAAAAGAATATCCTCACCAACTGAGCGGGGGAATGAAACAAAGAGCGATGATTGCTATGGCTCTATCTTCCAATCCCTCATTTTTGATTGCCGATGAACCCACTACGGCACTGGATGTTACCATACAAAAACAAATTCTTTATTTAGTTAAGGATATTCAGAAAAAATTAGGTACTTCGGTATTATTTATAACCCATAACTTAGGAGTTATTGCCGAAATTGCTGAAAAAGTTTTAGTAATGTATGCTGGGAAAATTTTAGAATATGCTCCAGTAAATGAGCTTTTTTATCAACCTCAACACCCCTATACTTCGGGACTACTCAAATCTTTACCCCGTTTAGACGCTCCTCAAGGAACTGAATTAAATACTATACCGGGGAGAGTACCCCCTCTTTCTGCTTTGCCTCAGGGTTGTGTATTTCATCCCCGATGTTCTTTGGCAGAGAAAAAATGTCAAGAAGAAGAACCTCCTCTTTTCAAATTGAGCGAGAACCATTTAAGTAGGTGTTGGAAAAGCGATCAAATTGAAAAGCAAGATTCAAAACCAAAAATAACTGCCTTTTTGGTAGGAAATCAAAAGAAATTTTCCGATGAATATTTGCTTAAAGTTAAGAATTTGACCAAGCACTTTCAAGTAAAGAGTAATATGTTTAGCAAAGAAAGTAAATATGTTAGAGCAGTAGAAAAGACAAGTCTTTCTTTGGCAAAAGGTGAAGTTTTAGGGTTGGTTGGTGAAAGTGGCTGTGGAAAAACCACCTTAGGAATGTGCGTTCTAAGGTTAATTGAACCAACTGATGGAGAAGTAATCTTCCGAGATAAAAATATAGTTCAGCTGAAGGATGAAGAATTACTCTCGATGAGAAAGCATATGCAAATAATATTTCAAGATCCCTTCGGATCGCTTAACCCTCGCACGAAGATTAAAGATATTGTCAGAGAGCCTCTTTTTATTCATAAATTAGCCGAAAGCAAGAGCGATGAAGAAGCAAAGATTATTAAATTACTAGGAGAAGTAGGTTTGGATGAAACCTGTTCCAATAAATACCCTCATGAACTGAGCGGAGGACAAAGGCAAAGAGTAGCAATTGCTCGGGCTTTGGCAGTTTCACCAGAGTTTATTGTTTGCGATGAATGCGTATCGGCTTTGGATGTTTCAGTTCAAGCCCAGATTATAAATTTGTTGGAAGATTTAAAAATTAAAAAGAATTTATCTTACCTTTTTATATCTCATGATTTAAGTGTAACAAAACATATAAGTGATAGGATTGGCATAATGTATTTAGGGAAAATTGTGGAGATGGCTGATTCAGAAAATATTTGTTCTTCGCCAAAACATCCTTATACCAAGGCTCTTATTTCCTCAGTACCTATTCCCGACCCTAATCTTAAACGAGAGTATATACCGCTAACCGAAGAAATCCCTAGCCCGATTAACATTCCTACCGGCTGTGGATTTCACACTCGTTGTCCATTTGTCACAGAAAAGTGTAAGACTCTTGAACCAGAGCTGAAGGAAGTTGAAAAAGGTTGGTTGGTAGCTTGTCACTTTGAGTGAGAAAAGAAGAACTATTTCACTTTGAAGGCAAAATAGAGGCGTCCAATTTGTAACTAATTTCTGGGAAGAGTCCTTATTAAAAGATTATGACGTTTCATAGAAAAGAGAAAAATCGAAATATCATTCTACTTTTGTCCTTTTATTACAAATAGTTAATTATTTGATAAAAAGATTTTTCTTCTTTTAAAAAAGGAGTAAGAAATTATATGGAGAATAAGAATTTAAGAGTTACTCAACTATCTTGTGAATACACTTCTAATCCATTGGGTATTGATATCCTTAAACCTCTTTTTTCTTGGTCGATCCATCATTCAGAAAGAAACCAAAAACAATCAGGCTATCAAATAGTTGTCGCCTCCAGCCTGGAAAATGCCAAGAAAACCTTCGGAGACATGTGGGATAGCAGAGAAGTAAATACTGACCAAACAACCGTCAAATATCAGGGTAAATTATTGGAAAGTAAAAAAACTTACTATTGGAAAGTTCGGGTTTGGGATAAGGATAGGAATATTAGTCCTTATAGCGAAATTTCCTCTTTTGAAATGGGACTTTTAAATCCTGAAGATTGGCAAGGATTTTGGGTAGGAAAACCAGGTGGGGGTAGCCCTCTTTTTCGGAAAGAATTTAAAATAGATAAAGAAATTAAAAGATCAAGAGTGTATGTCTCCGGATTGGGTTACTATGAGCTACGCTTAAACGGTGAGAAAGTAGGAGATAGGGTCCTGGATCCTGGCTGGACTGATTATGATGAGGTAGTTCTTTATTCTACTTATGATGTTACTTCCTTATTAAGAAAAGGAAGTAATGCAGTAGGGGTGATGTTGGGGAACGGACGATTTTGCCCTCCAGATGAAGTGGTTAATAAAAACCCTTATAAACTGAAAAAGTATCAAAGTTATCCAATTTTCATTTTAGAAATTTATATAGAATTTGAAGATGATTCTTTTGTTAATATTGTTTCTGATTCTAATTGGAAAACCAAAGAAGGCCCAATTATATTTAATGACATTTATGATGGAGAAATATACGATGCTCGCTTGGAAGAAGAGGGGTGGGATGAGGCCTTTTTTGACGACTCAGGCTGGGAGTTTGCCCAGGAAATAGGCTCTCCTCAAGGTAAACTGAAATCTCAGGCTACATTTCCTTGCATAAAAGTGGATAAAATACTTCTTCCTAAGGAGCTCACCTCTCCCGGTCCCGGGGTTTATATTTACGATTTTGGTCAAAACTTCAGTGGTTGGGCGCGATTAAAGGTTTCTGGACCTGGAAGTACTCAGGTCAAATTAAGATTTTCAGAGCTTCTAAATGAAGACGGGAGTTTAAATACTAATCCCAACCAAGGTGCTGGTGCCACCGATATTTATATTTTAAAAGGACAGGGAGAAGAAAATTATGAACCTCGCTTTACTTACCACGGTTTTCGATATGTAGAAGTTAGGGGATTTCCTGGTATCCCTTCTTTAGAAACATTAGAAGGGTGTTTTGTTCATTCAGAAGTCAGATCTACCGGGAGTTTTTTTACCTCTTGTTCTTTGGTAAACAAAATTCATGAGAATATTCGCTGGGGTCAACTTAGTAATTTAATGAGTATTCCCACCGACTGTCCTCAAAGGGATGAGCGAATGGGATGGATGGGAGACGCCCAGCTAGTTTCAGAAGAGACTATATATAATTTTCAAATGATTGGGTTTTTTAAAAAATGGTTGACTGATATTAAGAAATCCCAAAAAGAAGATGGAAGCGTTCCAGATTTGGTACCTCCTTATTGGGATTTTTATCCAGCAGATCCAGCCTGGGGTACTGCTTGTGTAAGCATACCTTGGGATTTGTATCTCTATTATGGTGACCGAGAAATTTTAGAAGAGAACTATTCTATGATGAGAAGATGGGTAGAATTTCTCCATTCTCAGTCAAAAGATGGTATCTTAGAATTGGGAAAGTATGGTGATTGGTGTCCTCCTTGGCATATTATTTCAGTAGAAACTCCAATTTCTCTTGTCTCCACTTGGTTTTATTATCGTGACACTCTTCTTTTTTCTCAAATAGCAAAAATCTTAGGAAAAATCGAAGACCAAGACAGGTTTCTCAAAAGAGCCGAAGAAATAAAAATATCATTCAATAAAAAATTCTTAAATGATAAGAATTTCTATGGTTGGACTGAGGATTGGTATCGTACTTTTTTACCTTCAACTGCTTCTAAAGAGGATAAAGAAATCACATTGAAAAGATTGCACAGGTACCTTAGAAGCCAAACAGCTAATATTCTTGCTCTTTATTCAGAGCTAGTGCCTGTTGATAAAAGGAAAACTGTTTGGAGAGAATTAATCGATGACATTGTTGTAGTTCATGGTAACCACCTTAACACCGGGATTATTGGTACAAAATATATCTTAGATGTTTTAGCTGAAAACGGAGAAGCTGATTTAGCTTTCAAATTAGTTACTCAGGCCACTTATCCCAGTTGGGGATATATGATGAAAGAAGGAGCGACCACTCTTTGGGAGCGATGGGAAAGTCTTGCAGAAGAAGGCATGAACTCTCAAAATCATATTATGTTAGGGACAGTTGATGCCTGGTTCTATAAATATTTAGTGGGTATCCAGGTAGATCCTCATTTTCCGGGTTGGAGAAAAATAATTATTAAACCCTATCCAGTCAAAGACCTATATTTTGCCAGTGCTTCCTTAGAAACTTTTCGAGGTCTTATTTCCTCCGCTTGGAGGAAAGATGTTAATTCTTTCTTCCTACAGGTATCAATACCAGCAAATAGCCAAGCCGAGGTTCAGTTTCCTAAGATGGGCTGGAAAAATATAGTTGTTGAAGAAGGAGGAGAGAATATTTGGCAAAAGGGAACCCTGGTTTCTCAAAAAGAGGGAATTGATTATGCTAAGGAAAATGAAGATAGAATAATTATCCAGATTGGATCAGGGGATTATCAATTTAAATTAAAAGAAGAGTAAAGCAATAAGTTGTTAACTCCCTGAAGGGTTTTTAATAAATATCATTTTATGGGAAAAACTACTTTCGATTTACTATCAGGTTATTTTATCCGATAGCTCACCGATCGGTTACGAGAAGAACGACGAGCTGGTTCAGTCCGTATTCATCTCTATTTCATACGCCGACAGCATCGAGAGATTTAAAGAGTGATGTTCCTATTATTCTTTTAGTATTCTTCCCATTGCTATACTTTTATTCAATTCCCATTTCTTTTGCGGCTTTTTTAAGTACGGCTGCCGAAGAGCGAAAGGCAGTTTGTTCTTGTTCGTTCATATTTAATTCGATGATTTTTAAAATTCCTTCTTGACCCAAAACAACTGGCATTGATAAACACATGTCAGTTACTCCTAAATAGCCATCAATCAAGGTGCTAACCGGGAGGATTCGACCTGAATCTTTAAATATGGCTTCGATCAACGTACAGGTTGCCAGGGCGATAGCGTGATTGGTGTATCCTTTATGTCGATAAACTAACATTCCTCCATCTTTAGCTTCTTCAAAAACTTCGGCAAGGTTTTTCAGTGGACAGGTTTTCCGACAGACAGGTAAAGAATTCTCCATTCCCATTCCACCAAAATCAGCCAGGCTCAGAACCGGGAATTCACTTTCACCGTGCTCACCTAAAATGTAAGCATGAATGTCCTCGGGGTGGATGCCGCTATATAGCCCAAGCAAGGAACGGAAGCGCCCACTATCGATCAAAGTGCCGGTTCCCATGACTCGGGAAGGAGGAAAATTCGATAAACGTATGGTGTAATAGGTCATGATGTCCACTGGATTAGTTATAATTATGAAAATTGCTTCAGGGCTGAGTTGGGAAAGTTGAGGAATGAGATTCCGAAAAAGAGTAGCATTACCAGTACCCAAATCTAAACGGTTTTTCATGTTGGTCATAGGAACTGATGCTGAAACGACGATGATATCCGAATGGCTGGTTGCTTCAATCGGTCCGGCATAGATTTTCATGGGATGGGCAAAAGAACTGGCGTGAATAAGGTCATAAGCTTCACCTTGAGCTTGATGGTTGTTTTCACCAACTAAAACCATTTCTTTGGCTAAACCCTTCATGAGAATGGTTAATGCCAGCATTGATCCGACTCTTCCAACTCCTACCAGTGATATTTTTTGTTGGTTTTGATTCATGAGACATTCTCCTATCCTAAGGAATGGTGATGAATAGTCATTTTATCTTCATCCTGACCTTTTCCCATCAATGGAAGATCAAGAAATTATATTGATTCATCATCCTGAGTCCTTACTTTTCGAGGGTGCGAGGACCTCATTTTTTAATTATATTATAAAAGATATTTTTCTATAAGAGATTGCCACGTCGTTCGACCAAAAGGAAGGTTGAACTCTTCACAATGGCGGATTGAGCAGTTGAGATCCTCACGCAGAAAAACACCAATCTGGATGACAGATTAAAGACACCCTCCCCGCCACAAAGCGACACCCCTCCAAGGAGGGGAATTGTTGAATCCATTCCCCCATTGAGGGGGGATTAAGGGAGGTGTGCCTTTATCTTTTTGGTTTGATCACTTTTCACTTATTCCGGTATTTTCAGGATAGGCCTTCATACCACCAAGTGACACCAGAATAATCTACCAAATAAAAAAAAATGACAAAAAGAAATTAATTTTGTATTCTTTTCTTGTAAAATATTAATTAAAAAGTACTCTTTTTATAATAGGAGAGAAAAATGGTATTATTTGATACAATATATTTAAATTATATTCATGTTCTAGTTTTTTTGAAATAGCTAATCAAGGATACCATTTCTTTGGTTTTTTCTGCCAGGCCAATCTGGAAACCGAGGTGGTAGTGATACGATGAGACAGTATCGAATTGAGCAAATCCAGAGTATAAAAGATTTCAGAAACCAAAGGAAAACAACTGAATTCCAAGTTTGGAAACTCATAATCAGTATTGTAATTTGTCAAAGTGTGGTTTTTGTTGCGAGTTGGTATACAGCCAAATCTATTTCAACTTGGTATGAAACTTTAAAAAAACCTCTATTTACTCCTTCGATGGGGATAGTTGGTCTTATCTGGATCATTCTCTACGCACTCATGGGAATTGCCCTTTACCTTATTTGGAGGAAAAGTGGCACTGATTTAAGTGTTGCTTCTGCAATGGCAATCTTTTTCGTTCAACTATCTTTGAATGTGCTGTGGATTTTCGTTTTTTTCGGTTTAAGGCTCCCTTTAGGTGGAATTTTTATAATAATCCCCCTCTGGATTTTTATTCTACTGACCTCCATAAAGTTTTTTCTTGTCGATCGAATTGCTGGATATCTTATGATACCTTGTTTAATATGGATAAGTTTTGCCAGTGTATTAAATGCATTTATTATTCGGTTAAATCAATAGATTCTTCAAAATGCTTCTTGATTCTTCAATTAAAAAGTGAACAGGTTTTAATATCTTATAAGTTATTTTTAAAGATATAAGTAACAAATCTTATGAGTATGAAAAGGATAAATAATTAGAGTAGTATGAATAGGTTTTAGGAAAGGGGAGAACAATGGAATTAAGCCCAAGAGAAAGAATTATCAGAGTTTTAAAGCGCCAGGGGGATTTAGATCGTATTCCCTGGAGCTTCCATTTCGGGGCCAGTTCGGCTTTTACTCCGGGCTCCTATAAAAAGTTTACTGAGCATACCAAGATAACCAATGTCAATGACTATTATCAATTTGAAGTTAGAATAGCTCACTCTGACGAGATAGAACAGCAATTCCACACTTCGTCTTCAAATTTTGGCTTGAAAATGCTCCCTAATGGAATCAAGGAAGACTATTTTGAACCCTCCCTCCCTCAAGGAACATCGATGACTTCATGGGGAGTTGGTTTGATAGAGTGGCCGGATAATCCCGGTTCAGAACAAATGATTCACCCTTTAGCTAATAAAAACGATTTAAAATCCATCGAAGAATATCCGATACCGGGAATAGATCAGGATAGTTTTCCTATCGTTCAGAGAAGAGCCCAAGAGATAAAGTCGAAGGGATATATTTCATCAGCTTATTGTGGGAGCCTTTATGAATGGTCTCATTGGCTTCGGGGAATGGAGACTTTTATGGTTGATTTATTAGCGCGTCCGGTTTTTGCCCAAACACTTTTACGAAAGGTTGCAGATTTTACCTATAAATTTGCCCGTGCTCATGCTGAAGCTGGAGTGGAAATTCTTTGTTTTTATGATGATTATGGGATGCAGAGTTGTCTTCAGATTAATCCATCTTTATGGAGAAAATATCTTAAACCAGAATGGGAGAGAATTATTGGGGGTTTGCGTTCGGCTTATCCCGACCGATACTTTTTCCTTCATTCCTGTGGGAATATCGAACAAATCATTCCAGATCTGATTCAGGTTGGATTTGATGTTCTTCATCCCATTCAACCAGAATGTCAAGATTCAGAGCGAATCATCCGGCAATATGGAGATCGTATCAGTTTTTGGGGAACGATAAGCGTACAGAATACCCTTCCTTTTGGAACCGTTGAAGATGTTGATAAGGAAGTAAAATCTCGTATGGATTTGGCACGGCTTATTCCATCTTTAATTGTTGCACCCTCCAATACTTTGGGCCAAGAAATTCCCATACAAAATATTATTGCTTATACTGAAGCCTGTCAGAAGTATTGCCATGTTGAGTGCTAAAATTAAGAATAAACATTCTTGCCATAATTGTGGTACCAGATGAGGATGAAAATCCAAGATTCGACATGCCATGGCAGGTTGCTATATTGATTAAAGAATGGGCACAATACATTGTGCTCCTACAATTTTATATTTTTTGTAAGAGCTTGATTTATCATACCCATTCCAAATCCGTCATTCAGACTGTGTCACAATTCCTTTCTTGCACCAAGCATGGCGTGAAAGTGGAGGACACAGTACATTTATCTTCAGTTTTTGGTTATCTATTCCAATATTCTATAAAATATTAACATAAGTGGGGTAAATAATTTACAGAATAATTGTGGCACAGTCTGATTGCGAGGAGTCTAACCGTTTTTTGGTTAGATGACGTGGCAATCTCATTTAGAAAATTCTTTTAAAAAATAATTAAAGGATGGGATACTCACGTCCTCAATAAGCGAGAGTTCAGGATAACGTATCACTATGATTCCTTCTCCCTTGATGGGAGAAGGTGAGGATGAGGGTGAAAGTCCGGAATGAGATCCTGGTCAGTTGCTCAATATGAATTACCTATAAAAAATCATTTCGGTATTTTAAGGATAGATGTAAATAAAAATATATTCAATTAAAATCATAAAAAAATAGAATTTCCGTAATTAAATCAATAGAAATTATAAAAAAGGAGAGAAGAACATGGATATGCAACTTAAAAACAAAATTGCTTGTATTACCGGAGGAAGTGTTGGTATTGGTTTGGCAATTGCAAAAGAACTGGCAAGAGAAGGAGTCCACATAGCAATTTGTGCTCGTAATGAGGAACGAATCCAAGAAGTAGCCCATGAAATTCGAAATGAATTTAGGGTTAAGGTTTTGGGAGTAAAAGCTGATGTATCCAAAATGGAAGATATTCAAAAATTTGCTAATGAGATTGAGAAATATTTTGGCGGAGTGGATATTTTAGTAAACAATGCTGGAACCGGTAGCGCGGAAAAAATTATGACTGCACCTGATGAAAAATGGTATTCCTATTGGGATTTACATGTCATGGCAGCAATACGAACTTCCCGTTTGTTGGTTCCCTTTATGAAAAAGCGGGGAGGGGGAGCCATTGTTAATATTGCATCAGTTTGTGCGAAACAACCATTGGATTATGAACCAATTTATAATACTACCAAAGCAGCTTTAGTGATGTTAACAAAATGTTTAGCTAATGAGTTGGTTCATGATAACATCCATGTCAATTCAATTTGTCCAGGTCTCATTATCACTCCAGACTGGAGGAAGACGGCTACCATTTTAAGCAAAGATTTAGGGATCACCCCCGATGAATATCTTGATCGAGTAGCAAAGGATTTAGCGCCGATTTCCAGGTTTGCTACACCAGAAGAATTGGCTAAGTTCATCGTATTTATTTGTTCACCGCTTGCTGCTTATTGTATTGGTTCGTCTTATTATTTTGATGGTGGAGTTATTAAATCAATTTTGTAAAACCATTTACGGAGTTGAAAAATCCAGCTCCGATAAAAGATTCACTCTCTTTTTTTCTCTCCCCTGGTGGGTGAGGATTAAGGCGAGGGAGAAGGAACTCTGAATCGTCATTGCCAGGAACGCAGCGACGTGGCAATCTCTTGAGCTCAATCTTTTATTATTTGTAGGATTGAAAAATTGTGGAATCGTGGAATTGGAATGAATGAGATTCTTATAATGTCCGGAAAAAGCACCGGACTCCTCAGAATGACAAACTGGGTGGTAGAAATTGGCACGTCGTCTAACCAAAGAACGGTTGGGCTCTTAGTAATGACGGTTTTAGACAAGAATTTTCATTATCATCTGGTGCTGCTAGGCAGCATGAGGGCTATCCTGAAAATATAGTGAATAGTGAAAAGTGATCTAATAAAAATGAGAAATGCACGCTCCCATTGAAGCCCCCCCTTAATGGGAAAATGAATTCAACAATTCCCCTCCTTGGAGGGGTGCCGTTTTGCGGCGGGGAGGGTGCCTTTATTTTTTATTTATTTTTGCTTATCCTGGGAAAAGGATAAAAAGATTGGCTAAATGAGATTGCCATGTCGCATAAGACACTCCTCGCAATGACGGATTTGGAATGGGCATGATGATAAATCAAGCCACTACAAAAGTTTTTAAAAAAGGCACATCCTGAGCAGAGCTTGCCTTGTTAGGGCCATATCTTGTAATTTTTTCTTTTATCCTTAAATTCTTTTTTCAATCACCCCCTCTCCCCCTCGCCCCCCTCAGCCTTTATTACGCCTGATTAATGTAGCGACATGCCATGGCATGTCGAGTTTTGGGCTATCATCCTCATCCGGTAGTAATAATCGAAATAGAAAGAGGAACTATTGTTTTACATAAGGTTTGTAATTGGACGGAGCGATGGAACGTCCAACGAAACCAGCTAAAACCAGAATGGTGATTGCATACGGTAAGAGAAGGATAATCTGTGAGGGAAGAATACCGAGAGCCTGAAGTCTCATCTGTAAAGCATCGGTTATGCCAAAGAGAAAACTAGCCGCCAAGCAACCAAAAGGAGTCCATTTTCCTAAAATCATAGCTGCCAGGGCTATAAAGCCCCGACCACTGGTCATTCCCCAAGCAAAAAAGTTTAAATGACCAATTGAAAGAAATACACCTCCTAAACTAGCTACCATACATCCTAAAATAATGTAGAAATATTTATATTGATACACATTGACTCCAGAAGTATCTGCTGCTTGAGGATTTTCTCCAACCGCTCGGAGTCGAAGACCCCAGTGAGTTTTATAAAGAAGAATGTGAGAAAGTATAAAAATTAAAATCATGAGATAAACAAGAACATTTTGGTTGTTCAAGATAGGACCAATCCAGGGGATTTTGGCCAAAATGGGAATACTTTTTTCTTCCAAACCAATAATCGTTTCCGATGCACCCCTTGATCCCCAAATTTTCTGACACATATAGGCGCTAAAACTAAGTCCGAAAACATTAAAGCCGGTCCCTACTACAATTTGATTTCCATGGTATTTGACCGTCAAAACTGCCAATATTGCTCCCAAAACCAAACCCGAAGCCACTCCGGCAATGATCCCCATAAAAGAGCTTCCGGTTAAATAAGTGGCGTATACTGCGAAAAAGGCTGAATTGAGCATAATTCCCTCTAATCCAATGTTAACGACACCAGCTCTTTCGTTATACATGCCACCCAGAGAAGCAAAAGCAATAGGTGTTGCCATTCTTAGTGCTGCTTGGAAAAAGCTAATATTGATAAGAGCTACAATATTCATCATCTTAGTTTTTCCGCCGTAAAATTACAAATTTAATAAATGATGGAGCAGCAACTAAAATAATCACCAAGGATTGAATAATCAAAGATATATCCAATGGAACTTTGGTAGATCGAGTCATAGACATGCCACCGGCACGTAGCATTCCGAATAAAATCGATGCAATGATACATCCAAAGGGGTGGAGCCGTCCCACAAGGCTAACTGCGATTCCATCCCACCCATACCCAGGTGAAAATCCTTCCACAAACCGTCCGTGGACTCCAAGAACCTCGCCGGCTCCTCCCACCCCAGCAACAAAAGCACTGAGTAAAAATGCCATAAGAATTCGTGAATGAACAGAAATTCCCCGGTTTTCTGCTGCTGTTGGATTTAAGCCAACAGCACAAACTTGATATCCCAGATAGGTTTTAAAAAGAAAATAAAAAACCAGCAAGCTGAAACCTAAAGAAATGAGAAAAGAAACTGAAAGCTGGGTGGGTGGTAGGATTTTAACCAAAATTGCACTGGGCTGAACAGGATTGGTTTGAGCAACCCAACCAGGAGCTTTAAAACGGTAATTTACCAAATAGCTGGTAAGGTGACTGGCGATGTAACTCATCATCATGGTTGTAATAACTTCACTGGCACCGGTAAATATTTTTAAAAGTGCTGGGATGAATCCCCAAAGTGCACCGAAAAGTCCACCAAGAGCTAAAGAAATAATCACATGGATTATCGGTGGAAGACCGGTTATGCTCGATCCAACAACCGCTGCCGCAAAAGCACCGATTAAAAATTGCCCTTCAATTCCAATGTTAAAGATTCCTGAACGAAAAGCCAAGAGAAAAGATAATGAAGTAAAAAGTATCGGGGTAGCTTGGGTGAGTGTCTGTCCAACTGCAAATTTACTACCAAAAGCTCCGCGAAAAAGTGCGGCAAAAGCCCGTATGGGTTGATAGCCAGTTATGAGAAGAATGATGGCGCTAATCAGAAAAGCCAGTGCAATCGCAATGAGTTCAGGAAGGATAGAACTGGAACGATCGAGGTAATTTAAAGTTTTTTTCAACACGCAGTTCCTCCCATAAGCAGACCATATTGATATTCATCGGCATCGGGAGCTAATTCTCCAATTATTTGCCCCTCGTAAAGTACGATAACTCGGTCACTGATCGAACGGATTTCATCAAGATCGGCTGAAACTAAAAGAATGCCTGAGCCATTATTCTTGAGATCAATTAATTTATTCCGCACGTACTCACTGGCGGCAATATCCAATCCTCGAGTTGGTTGGGAAGCAATAGCCAGTTTTACATCACGGGAGAGTTCTCTGGCCAAAACAACCTTTTGCTGGTTCCCTCCACTTAAGTTTTTTATTAAAGTGTTTTCATCAGGAGTGGCAATATCAAATTCCTGAATCTTGGTTTGTGAAAATTGATTGATAGCAACTTCATTACGACTGATTAACCCTCTTTTAAAAGGAGGAAGGTCTTCAAAGCCAAGAATAAGATTGTCTTTAACTGAAAAATCAGGAACCATTCCTCGTTTGGGCCGGTCTTCGGGAATATGAGAAATTCCCATTAGAATTCTTTTTTTAGGAGGAAAGTGAGTTATGTCTTCTTTTTGGTAAAGAATTTTTCCTTTTTGAGGTTTTTGTAAACCGACCAATATTTCAACCAATTCAGTTTGACCATTCCCCTCAACACCAGCAACACCAAGAATTTCATAAGTATGAATGTCAAAGTTAACATTATGTAAATTTTGATGTTTTTTGCCCCCAGAGAGAGACAATTCTTTGACTGATAGTATGGTCTCGGATTGAGAGGCTTTCAATTTTTCAAATGAAAAAAGTACTTTACGACCCACCATCATTTCTGCCAAAGATTCGGGAGTTGCCTCATCAATGGCTAGAGTACCGATTTTTTTCCCTCTGCGTAAAACAGTAACCCGATCACATATACAAAAAATTTCTTTTAGTTTGTGGGAGATAAAGATGATGGTTTTTCCATTTTGGACCAGTTGACGAAAGGTCTTAAAAAGCTGATCAACTTCTTGGGGAGTCAAGACAGCAGTTGGTTCGTCAAAAATTAATATATCGGCACCTCGATAAAGGATTTTTAAAATTTCCACTCTTTGCTGAAGACCAATGGGTAATTCATAAATCCTCGCATTGAGGTCTATTTCAAAACCAGTTTTATCCAGCAGTTGTTGAAGTTCACTTATTATTCGATTTTTATCAAGAATGAAGCCCCGGCATAATTCCTTGCCGAGTATAATATTTTCCCAAACTGTCATGTTTTCGACAAGAGTGAAATGCTGATGGACCATCCCAATTCCCAATGTTATAGCTTGAGCCGGACTGTGGATAGTAACCTCTTGACCTCGAATAAAAACCTTTCCGGCATCAGGTCGATAAAGCCCATAGAGAGTGCTCATGAGAACGGATTTGCCGGCGCCATTTTCACCAAGGAGACCATGAATTTCACCTTGATTGATCGTGAGGTCAATATGATCATTGGCAAGAACCCCAGGAAAGTATTTGGTAAACCCATAAAGTGCCAGGGCTTCATTCATGAAAATATCCTATCCTCCAAATTCGGTTGGGCGTGGGACAATTATTTCACCGGTTTTTATCTTGGTTTGCGCTTCAATAACTATATCAAGAACTTCTTGGGGAAATGAAACCGAGTGGACGAAACCATATTTTTCTTCCCAAAATTCTTCTTCTTCTGATAAGCGACACATTCCAACCCAACCATCGGCAACACCTTTTTCAAGGACGCCACCCTGAAAAGTACCGTCGTATGCACTTTTGATGGTTTCATATACAGCGATATCGACTCGTTTTGTCATGCTGGCTAACATTTTCTCGTTTACATAACATTGGCAAGCATCAACACCCATGCCAAATACATCACGTTCTTTAACTGCTTCCAAAGCTCCTAATCCACTTTTACCGGCAGAAGGCCAGATAATATCAGCTCCACTATCGATTAAGCTGATAGCTAATTCTTTTCCTTTAGTGGGATCAGCCCAATTTCCCACAAAAACTCCAGGAAGAACTTCAGCGCCGGTATTTGCCCATTTCACACCTGCTTCAAAACCTACAAAAAAATCACGAATAAGAGGTATATCCATACCACCTATCATACCGATTTTTTTGCTCTGGCTCATATTGGCAGCAACAACTCCTAGGAGGAAACTCCCTTCATTGGCTTTGAAAAGAAGAGAGGCAACATTAGGTTGTTCGACGGCCATGTCAACCAGGGCAAATTTTTGGTCAGGATATTCAGCCGCAATTTTATTTAGAGCATCTGCCTGATCAAATCCGATACAGATAATGATTTCGTACTCTTGGGACATAGCAAAATCGCGTTGATATCCCTCATACTCGGCTACTGCTTTTGGTTCGACATAATCAAATTCGACATTGAACTCTTCCTTGGCTTGAGTAGCTCCGGCAAAAGCAATATCGTTAAAGGATTTATCTCCTAATCCACCGGTTGCGCAAATTAATCCAATTTTTTTCGTGCTGGCTGCCCAAGCTTCTTGGTTGAAATTGCAGGAAAGCAATACCAGAAACAACAAAAAAAATATACAAGAAACACTCAGTACCCTTTTCAACTTTATATCCTCCTTTAATGGAATCTTTTTTTCATTCTATCCCAGTTTTATAGGAAAAACAATATTGATAAATAAAGCTTGTAGATGGGCATAGAGAATGCGTCGTCACATTACTCGATAGTATCAGATGAAGGATGAAAAGACCGAGTGGACGAGGGAGAGTGTAGGAAGGAAAGAAGATGATATGGCTTTTCTGCCAAGGGTAGAGGAAAAAAAGAAATATGTGAAAAGCTTAGGAACAGAATAAAATTTTACTTTCACAACTCAAATTTCTTTTCTCACTATATTTAACGAATAGGGTATGATATAAGGGAAAAAGAAAATTGCAAATTTTGTATTGTTAACTTATCACTATCAGACACATTCTCATTATGCCATTGAGGATACTGTATGAATCCAAAGCGTGTTCTTGTGCTACAAAACGGGCTTGATCGAACTGGTCCAGTTGTTTATTGGATGAGTCGGGACCAGAGAGTTGAAGATAACTGGGCGCTTATCTATGGTTTAGAATATGCTGATCGAAAAAAGGTCCCATTCGGAGTAGTTTTCTGCCTGGTTAATGATTTTCTCGGTGCGACCCGACGTCAATATGATTTTATGCTGAAAGGTTTACAGCAGGTTCACGAAGAACTCTTAAGGTATAAAATTCCTTTTTTTTACCTCAAAGGAAATCCAAGCTTGGTATTGCCCGACTTTATCAAAACTAATAAAATTTCTTTATTGATAACCGATTTTGATCCTCTCCGAATGAAAAGGCAATGGAAAGCTCAATTGATGGAAAAATCTCCAGTTGAAATACGAGAAGTTGATGCTCACAATATAGTGCCGGTGTGGATCGCTTCTTCTAAACAAGAATACGGAGCCTATACGATTCGACCGAAAATATCTCGATTATTATCTGAATTTCTTGATGAATATCCATTAATACAAATGAATTCTTCACACCAATCGTGGCAAGGGGATTCAATCAATTGGGGCGATTTGTTTGGTAACTGTCCAGGAGACTCATCCCTTCCACCGATAACCCAGTTTATTCCCGGTTCAAGAAGCGCTTTACGACAGCTCCAACAATTTCTTAAAGAAAAAATGGATTTTTATGACAACCAACGCAATGATCCCAACGCTAATGCTCAGTCGAATCTTTCCCCCTTTCTCCATTTTGGTCAAATTTCCGCACAAAGAATTGCCCTGGAAGTTCAAAAAGCATCGATTGCAAAAGATAAAAAGGCAGCCTTTTTAGAAGAAGTTGTTATTAGGCGAGAACTTTCGGATAATTTTTGCTGGTACAATCTTAACTATGATCAATTTGCTGGATTCCCATCTTGGGCACAGCAAACTCTTAATCAACACCGCAAAGACCAGAGGGAGTATCGATACTCATTAGAAGAATTTGAAAAAGCCCAAACTCATGATCAACTTTGGAATGCCGCACAAAAAGAAATGGTTTATACGGGCAAGATGCATGGATATATGAGGATGTACTGGGCAAAGAAAATCTTAGAATGGTCGGAAACTCCTGAAATAGCCTTGCAGAGTACCATCTATTTAAATGACCGATATGAGTTAGATGGAAGAGATCCAAATGGATACGCTGGTATTGCTTGGAGCATTGGAGGTGTGCATGACCGTGCCTGGGGTGAAAGACCAGTGTTTGGAAAAATCCGATACATGAGCTATCGGGGGAGCCGCTCTAAGTTTGATGTTGATCAATACATCTCTCAATATAAAGATTGGGAAGAGTCAGTGAGGAAAGATTGAGATGAAACAATTTACCAAGCCAACCGTGGTAGTGAGCAAATGTTTGGGCTTTGATTCTTGTCGATACAATGGGCAAATGATACCAGTTGATTTTATAGAAAAAATGAAACCCTATGTTCATTTTGTTCCGGTTTGTCCTGAGGTGGAAATTGGTTTAGGAGTTCCGCGCGATCCAATACGTTTAGTATCCGTAAATGGAGATTTTAGACTGATGCAACCGACAACCGGCCATGATTATTCCGATAAAATGAAACACTTTGCCTTGGAGTTTTTGCAAAGTTTACCTGAAATAGACGGTTTTATTCTCAAGGGTCGATCTCCCTCATGTGGTGTTAAAGATGTCAAGATCTATCAAAGTTTGGATAAGGGTCCATCCATAGGGACAACTCGAGGATTCTTTAGCGAGGTAGTTTCTAATGTTTCCCCCTTTTTACCAATTGAGGATGAGGGGCGGTTATCCAATTTAAAAATTCGCGATCATTTTTATACATCCTTATTTGTTTTAGCAGATTTTCGCCAACTGCGTGATCAACCTTCACGACAACAACTGGTTCAGTTCCATACCGAACTTAAGTTGCTCCTAATGGCTTATAATCAAAGCGAAATGAGAATGATGGGGAGAATTGTTGCTCAAGTGAATAAAAAGCAAATAAAGGAAGTTTACGACGATTATCGATCTCACCTTTTAAAAGCACTTTTTCGTTCACCCAAGACTC
>Ga0334890_1001830_pt1 | contig 26627 bp, 27 predicted proteins | sample GraSluR1_MG_3_FD_207220 | JGI IMG/M metagenome (GOLD analysis project Ga0334890, IMG submission 207220) | Sludge microbial communities from methane-producing bioreactor in Wageningen University, Netherlands - Granular Sludge_31_08-R1 | ecosystem: Engineered > Bioreactor > Anaerobic >... | reverse complement strand
TGAACCGGCGGAACATAGTGCGGCATACCGAAAGGCCTTGGCGGGAATTGATATAGCCAGGGCGATAAGAAGAACGTCCGGCGGTATCGGAAAGAAACTCGATTCGGCAAAGGCCAGGATGAAGAGCGCCCATGACCCGTAGGGCGTTTCCGCCCAGTGAAGGACCCAGTCATATAATTTTCTAATCATTCACCGTGTCAGCCTTTCCACCCATATTCTCCAATGAGATGAACAAACCGACATCCTCCAAGGTCTTTTGTTTCAATATCCTCCGTGTTGTCGGATAACCGGGTAGCTTTTACCAGCGTTTGGGTGAATCGGTCGCCGATAGGGACGATCAGCCTGCCGCCCACTGCCAATTGTTCGATATAGGTTTTGGGAATCTCCGGGGCCCCCGCAGTGACGATGATTGCATCAAAAGGAGATTCTTCTCTCCACCCATATGTTCCATCGCCGACGCGTATCAACACGTTGTAGTAGCCTAGAAACTCAAGAAGTTTCCGCGCCCTGTCCGCCAGTGATGCTATTCGTTCTATGGACAGGACGCGATCGGCCAGTTCGGCAAGAATTGCCGCCTGATAGCCTGAACCGGTTCCGATTTCGAGCACTTTGTCATTTCGCTTCAATTCTAAGGCCTCGGTCATCAGAGCCACAATGTAGGGTTGAGAGATTGTCTGTCGATCACCAATGGGAAGGGGGCTGTCTGCGTACGCCTGATCCTGAAGTCCCTCATCAACGAAAAGGTGTCGGGGAATCTTTTCCATGGCCTTCAATACCCGTTCATCCTTGATTCCCCGGGAAATAAGCTGTGAGTCTATCATCCTCATTCTCGGTTTAATGAATTTGTCCATTCCCGCCTTTTCATATACTCCTTTTTTGATGGAATCTTGTAGAGTTCTTCTACCATTCTGTGTCGTCTGAATCCCATCGCTTCCCTGGTTACGATGAGGTAGTAATACCTGAGCTTCGCATGTTCTCTCGTCTTATTGTATTCCCTGATTTTATTGTTGATATCATTGTACAGTTCGTCAAGTGAACGGTAGGACTTTCCATTGCTGTCGGAGGATGAGAATGTGTACATTCCCGCGACAGCATCATGATAGATTCTCAGTTTCTCATCAATGATCGCTTGGATCTGCCTTAGTTTTTCTAAGGCTCCATGAACGCTTTCTCCCGCACGGGCAAGGACCATTGCCCGTTCGCGGAAAATGTCTTCCTGGGTTTTCTCTAATGCGTTATCCCGTCTGCTCATGATGCCACAATATAAAAAAGCTTTTCTTCAGGCAGGTTTTCAGATGCTCGACTGAAAGAAAAGACAGTGCTTCAATGGCTGTACGACTTGTTGCTCAAACGGAAATTCATTTGAGAAGGTCATCGTGGAGCCTTTTGCGAATAAATCTCACCGAAAAGAAAGACAGGCAAATCCTGCTGTTCGAACCAGGAGGGTGAATCTTGGAATGCCCGACGCAATCTGTGGATTTATCAAAAAGCCAAATGGACCTAGTGAACATGAATTTGAGCACAAACCTATGACACCTGTGACATCTATCATGTAAATTCCCTGGTTTCAACAGAAAAGAACCCACCGGAAGGGTCGGCAAAGTCCGTATCTTTACTTTTAGGTCCTATTCTATTAAAAAAGAGGATCACATATGATGAAGAGAGGTCAGCGCCGGAATTGAAGGACATCATAATTTATGATGACGGATTCTTATGCAGTTCCGGTATTACATGCCACGGTCGCAGCGGTTTTCGTGATTATGGAAGGAGCGTGTTATGGAAATAAACATCAATGAGGCTGTCATCTCCTTGGTAGTTGGTGATATAACCAAGGAAAAAACCGATGTCATTGTCAATGCCGCCAATTCAGGTTTGCGGGGTGGGGGAGGTGTTGATGGAGCCATTCACCGGGCGGGCGGCCCTTCGATTATGGCGGAGTGCCGGCAGATCGGGTACTGTCCCGCCGGTCAGGCGGTTGTGACGACAGCGGGAAATCTACAGGCAAAATATGTCATACACACGGTTGGTCCCGTCTACCGAGGAGGAACGAAGGGCGAAGACAGGCTTCTGGAGAGCGCATACCGCGAAAGCCTTGAACAGGCGGTGAGAAAAAAAGCAGCCAGTATTTCCTTTCCTGCCATCAGTGCCGGCGTATACGGATATCCCCTCAGGGAAGCGGCCCGGATCGCTCTGAAGACAACGATCGATTTCGTAAAGGAAAACCAACGTATTGAACTTGTAAGGTTTGTTCTCTTCAGCCGTGATGTCTATGATGCGTTTGAAGAAGAATTAAAAAAACTGGTCTGAGTGATTCGTAGTTTATGTAAGGTCGGAGTAACGAGGGAGTAGGGTGTCGGGGGTTGATGTGTTGGAAACGAACATCGATTCATATCCCGATTCCCCATGTCAAGATCCGACTTCAGGACTGTCTTGCGGTTTCCGTCACATGACGGTCTATTTGACCTTTCGATACCGAGTTGTTAGATTACGAACGTTAAGAATATTATCAGAGGAGAGATGATGAATTTTGTATTTGAGCAAGGACCGATTCGACCACCCAGCGAGGCAAAAAGCCTACTGATTCGAGTGACGAGAAATTGCCCGTGGAATAAATGTGCCTTCTGCCACAGCTATGAGGGAACAAAATTCGGTATCAGGAAAGTCGACGAGGTTAAGGAAGATATTCTGAAGATGAAAGAAATTGCCAATAGGGTAGCAGAGATTTCGTGGCGTCTGGGTCAGGGCGGAAGAGTGAACGACTCTGTTATATCGTATATCTACCAGCATGACGGTCCTTTTGACGACAGTTACCGGAGTGTTGCGGCGTGGCTCTATTTCGGAGGAACATCAGTATTTCTTCAGGATGCCGACAGTATCATTATGAAGACGGATGACCTTGCCGAGATCATATCATTCGTGAAAAAACAATTTCCAAAGGTTGATCGAATTACCTCGTACTGCAGATCAAAGACAGCGGCACGAAAATCCGTTGATGAATTGAAAAAATTAAAAAATGCGGGGCTGTCTCGAATACATGTGGGTATGGAAAGCGGCTACGATCCCGTCCTTGATTTCATTAAGAAAGGTGTGACCGCTGCTGAGCATGTGGAAGGTGGCAAACGGATTGTCGACGCAGGTATTTCTCTGTCCGAGTATGTTATTCCCGGGCTTGGCGGAACACAGTGGTCGAGGGAGCATGCCGTCCAAACAGCGGCGGTGCTTAACAAGATCAATCCCGATTTCATCAGGTTGCGCTCGCTCCAGGTTCGGCGCAATACCGAGTTGCACCGGCTGCGAAAAGAGGGCGGATTCACCAAATTGGATGATGAGGATGTGGTCAGGGAAATAAGGCTTTTTATTGAACATCTTGACGGTATCGAAAGCAGAATTGTGAGCGACCATATCTTGAACCTCCTTGAAGAGTTGGAAGGGAAGCTTCCCGAAGAGAAGGAAAAACTTCTTGGTGTCATCGACCGATACTTCGACCTGCCTGATGATGAAAGAATAATCTATCGACTGGGACGACGGAAGGGTATTTATCGAAGGCTTGACGATCTGTCGGATGAACGTGTTTACGGGATGTTGAAGACAATCGTGGATCAATATAAAAGCAAAGACATAAGCCGGCTTGACAGGGATCTTGATAGAATCATGCACACGTTTATTTAGAGTGGTGTCATTTCCTTTCACACGTCAAGGAGGATCCGAGGATTCAATGATCCGGGGTCCATCCCGGTGCGACGAGAGAAGTATGAACCGTGCGTGTTGACAGCTGTGGAATGTTATGCTGTACCTGCCGCAAGGGTGAACGGTCAGGACCGGGGTTTCACGTGTCTGTTTTGTCGTTTTGTTCTTCATTGGCAAAAACCTTTGTTATGGTATATCCATCCGGAAATAAACGATATGAACTAAGAGGCAAATATAGATCCTTGCACCTTCACGGTAGTCAACTCGAATTGTCGAACCATTGACCACTTGAATCATTAAGAAAGAGTCCCTTTTATCACTGACGGGGGTGATTCGGGACCGCCTTATGTCAATGTTAACATGAGTTAAAGATTTCGTACAGTTACATACTTGTGGCTGATGTGTCCTTAAAAGCCGCCATCAGTATTTACTTGACATAATGGTCTATTGCATGTAGAAACCCTCGGTTTATAAAATAGCGGTTAAATGTGCTCAGTCGATTCCAATGTCCGAGAAGATCGGGACGATCTGTTTAAAGGGTAATTATTTTCAGCGTGCTCGTATACGTATCGTGGCTTCGCCGGTTGATGTGCCTCCCGGTTTATCGTGAGGCAGTCTTGAGTGAGTCGGAGACTCGATATGTTCAAAGACGCACAATCAGAGTCGGAAATCAGATGGGGAAGAATGTTATGGTGGAAAAAAAGACTATCACAAAAGTTCTGGTAGCCAATCGAGGGGAAATTGCCCTCAGAATCATACGAACGGTGAAAGAACTCGGCCTCTCTGCTGTTGCCGTTTATGAGAAGCCGGATAGCGAATCGTTGTTCATCCGGTTCGCTGATGACGCGATCCTCATTGGTAACGGTCCGCGAAAAGATTATCTCAATATTGATCGAATGATATGGGCTGCACGCCAATGCGGGGCTGATGCAATCCATCCCGGATATGGTTTCCTTGCTGAAAATGCAGAATTTTCAGCTGCGTGCGAGAAAGAAGGAATTATATTTATCGGTCCCCCGCCGGATGTGATCAGGGATCTCGGCAACAAAGTTGTTGCCCGTGAGATTATGAAACGGGCCAATATCCCATTCATTCCCGGTACCGACAACCTTTCCCGGGGGCAGGCCGGTATAGAAGAAGCTCTTGCATTCGGAAAAATACATGGATATCCTATCATGTTGAAAGCATCGTCAGGTGGTGGCGGACGTGGCATCAGAAAGGTCGAGAACGAATCGGACCTGTTGATTCAATTGCCGTTGGCGAGAGCTGAGGCCTTCTCGGCATTCAATGACGAAAATATTTATGTCGAGCGCTGTATTGAAGCGCCACGACACGTGGAAGTCCAGATTCTAGCGGATAAACATGGAAATATTATCCATCTGGGGACGAGGGATTGTTCAATTCAGCGGAGGCACCAGAAGTTACTTGAAATTGCACCGGCCGATCTTCCGACGGATATTCTGGAATCAATGCACGAAACGGCTATTGCAGCGGCACGTCAAGCCGGATATATCAATGCCGGTACCGTGGAGTTCCTCGTCGATGCCGAAACGAACGAGTTCTGGTTCATGGAAATGAATACAAGGCTCCAGGTGGAACACACGGTAACGGAAGCCCTGACCGGTGTGGATATTGTCCGGGAACAAATCCGGATAGCCGAGGGAGAACATCTTGACATTCCCTCGGAGAGAGTGCAGCTCATGGGCAAGGCGATACAGGTAAGGATCAATGCCGAGGATCCCAAGAATAATTTCATGCCCGAAGGGGGCAAGCGGGTCGAAGTATACCAGTCACCGGGAGGTCCCGGAATCAGGCTGGACGGGATCGTTTACCAGGGATACAAAATTCCCACCGAGTATGATTCACTCCTCGTAAAGATGACAATCAGAGGATATAACTGGGAACAGGCGATACAGAGACTGAGACGGGCACTTCACGATTTCCTTATTGTGGGACCCCAGACAACCATACCGTTCTATCTGGCAATCTGCGATGAAGTCGATTTCCAGAAGGGGGAATTCGATACGTCCTATTTGGAGACCCATCCGGAAATATTCAAATATCCCAACTCGGAACGGGAAATTGCGAAATTGTCGAAGCTCATTGCAGAGATTCATGCGAAAAAGCATAATCCCTATGCAATATAGTATAATGCTGTAACAATTCGAGGTGCAGGAAATAATGAACGCAGTGAAAACAAGAGCGGACGAGATAATCACTCCCCGTGAACTGAAAGAACACGGGGTGGCATATGTCCTTGATAAGATCAAACGGGGGGATGGATTCTTCGTGACGAACACGGAAAGGGATCTGTCTCAATCGGATTTCAAAAACCGGGTCATGCCGCACACTCAAGTTCTGGTTGCCGAAGATAGAAATGACTGTGGATATTTTACCCTTGAAATATCGGGAGGCGCGTCGGTCCATGTGGATATGCTGAGGAAGCAGATCAGCCCGCTGGAGAAACTTGAGGTATTGAGTGCCCTTATGCCTGAAACGATGTTTCAGAACCTCTGCCGTGGAATCAATCTGTTCGGATATCGTCCTTATCCTGAAAACGTTATTCGTCTGACCGTTCAGAGTTTTGCCCGGTATGTTCATGTCTGGAGGGTTTTCGATTTTCTGAATCATATACCGAATATGATTCCTGTGTTCGAGGAAGTTCAGAAAGCGGGACGCATCCTGGAACCGTCCATATGCTTTTCAACGGGTCCGGAGCACACGAATGAATATTACGTTAAGAAAGTCGGTCAAATTCTCGATGTGACCGGCGAGAATATTATTCTCTGTATAAAAAATCACGGTGGTCTCGGAACGTCAAAGAGAATCGGCGATCTGACAAAAGCCATTATGGACCGGTATCCCGATATGATCATCCATTATCACGGCCATAATACCGATGGCGATGATGTAGGGAGAATCGTTGCTGCGGTGCGGAATGGCGCCAGGATTGTCGATGCCGGCGATCATGCATTTTGTGGCTTTTTCGGTCCGCCGCCGATCCTCACGGTTGTCGACACGCTTGAGGAGTACGGTTTCAGAGCAGTCGGAATCAATCGGGAGAAGGTAATTGAAACATCAAATAAACTGCGGCCTCAAAGGGAATTCTATAAAGACTTTGAGTCTCAGTTTCTGGGTTTTGATCCCACCGCACAGACACATAAACTTCCGGGTGGAGCCACGGGGTCGAGTTTCGAGCAGGCGGTGAAGGGGGGATTCCTTGATCGGATGCCCGAGATATTGCAGAAAGAATTGCCACGGGTTCAACGTGAACTGGGCAACTGGTGGAGCGTCACACCGGGTTCTCAAATTCTCTGGACAACGGCGGTGAACAACGTAATAAAAGGGGTGCGATACAAAGATGCCAATGATGATCTGAAAAACCTCATGCTCGGCCGGTATGGCGAACTTCCCTTCTACTGGCCCGCCGATGAAATCTATACGGCGGTCTTTGGTCCTGACTGGAAGGATTACGTCGATAAAGAAAAAGGATACCAGAAGATCGAAGACATTGATATCGATGTGGAACGGCGCGTTCTGGAACATCGCCTTGGACGACCGGCAACGGGGGATGAACTCGTTCTCTATCTCCAGCATCCCAATGACGCGGTCAGTTTTTTTAAATTTGAAGAGAAATACGGAAAATCATGGGTTCTGCCGCCCGAGGTCTGGTTTAAGAAAAGCGGATTCAATCTGGGTGATAAATATGAATTTTCCGATGCTTTTGGTAAACAGCATACTGTCGAGGTGGGGCCGCAGAGAAAGACGAAAAGCGGCGATGCCGTTACATATTTGATTGTGGATCATCATCCCGAACCTATCCTGACGGAGCTGGAACAGGAAGCAGGAGCTGCAAAAAAGAAGCCCACGCTGACACCGAAAGAAATCGAAGCGCTCGGAAAGACCGGTGATATCAGGTCTCCTTTGAAGGGTGTTGTCAATGAAATACCCGTTTCGGAAGGTGATGAGGTTTCGGCGGGACAGGTTCTGATCGTTCTGGAAGCAATGAAAATGCTCAATAATGTCCTTTCCGATATAAGCGGAAAGGTCACGGAAATCCTGGTTTCACCAGGTGATGAAGTCGACGTGGGAGAACCGCTTGTCGTTGTCAAGAAAGATGGATAAACACGGTGACATTCCATTGCTCAATCACAGAATGTGGAAGACTATGAAAATGCATGCCGTTTTTCCATGATGCAGTCGTGGTGGAATCGTAGGGGTCGGTTGTTGCATCAGCGTCATAATCTGATCGTTTGCTTAGTACCGCTGGAAGCGGCATAATCATTCTAACATTTTATTATCATAAGAATAATTGAAGCTTTTTATCCTGTGATGCCTTTTCTCAGAGGGCACTGTCGCACATTGTGACAACATCGTGTGCATGCGTCAATGACAAATAATTAAAGTTTTTGTGAGAAAAGACGAATATAGAATAAGAAAAGCGTTGACCTCTTGATAGCTCAGATTGAATAGGTCAGCGATTCTATCCTTGACTTTTGGATTATTTATGCTAATTTTACAGCATTTCGGGGGTTTCACACTCATAAGATATATTAAGAAAAATGTTCTTATGCCGGGGTGGATATGAAAAAAAGTTATTATACCCTCTTTCTCATTCCCGAGAAACAGAGTTCCATACGGAAAATTAAACTATCAGGTATGCTCCTGAAGATGCTTGTTGGTTTCGTCACTGCGGCTTTTCTTACATTCTGTTACTGTTCATACGATTATTTGAGAGTCAAGGGAGATGCAGGAGAGCTGGCAGAACTGAAGCATATCACACTGGTCCAAAAGGAGCAGATAGACCTGCTCGCGGCAAAGATAGCCGATTTCAGCAAGAAGATGGCGGACATTCGTGAGTTTGATCAAAAGATACGGGTTATGACGAACATTGAAGGTGGTCGACCTGGCGGACAATTCCTGGGCATGGGAGGCCCCGCACCAACGGAAAGCATGGTGGAGTCACAGATAGCTGAAACGGAAAAGGCTCTTATCCATCAAATACATACAAATATGGATCAACTTCTTGAAGAAGCAAACTATCAGGAAGATAGTTTCAAGGAGTTGCTGGAGTTTCTAAGGCAGCAGAAGTCCGTTCTCGCCTCGACACCATCAATATGGCCGGTGATGGGATGGGTGACATCGGAATTCGGATATAGGATATCCCCATTTACCGGAAAGCGTGAATTTCACCGAGGTATCGATATAGCAGCAAAAATGGGTGAAGAAATACTGGCACCGGCAAACGGTTACATCGCCAGCGCATCCTATCAGCCTGATATGGGGAATATGCTGCTGATTGATCATGGAAACGGCATTGTCACGTGTTATGGTCACCTTGCAAAGATATCGGTAAAACGAGGGAGTACGGTTAAGCGGGGCGAAATTATCGGGGCGGTAGGAAGTTCCGGGCGAAGCACTGGGCCGCATCTTCATTACGGCATAAAAGTTAACGGTGTCTATGTGAATCCTAAAAAATATCTCTTTTAATTATAATCATTGAGATTAATACTGCTTGCATTAACAGATAGTGATACGATAACGATGGAAAGCTCCCGGTAGTCCCTTACCGGGTTTTTTTATGAGGAACCCATGCTGAATTATATTCTGAAAAAAATTGTTGGAAGTAAGAACGACCGCGAGTTAAAGCGGTTGTCTCGCATTCTTGATGTAATAAATGAAAGAGAGACGTCAATTGCTGCACTGAGCGACGGCGGTCTCAAGTCAAAGACCTCCTACTTTAAAAAGTGTCTTGCCGATGGGGCGGCGCTCGATGATATCCTTCCGGAGGCGTTTGCCGTTGTCAGGGAGACAGCACGACGAACCGTCGGTATGAGGCCGTTTGACGTTCAGATAATCGGCGGTATCGTTCTCCACCAAGGTAAAATTGCAGAGATGAAAACGGGCGAAGGAAAAACTCTGGCAGCGACAATGCCCGTGTATCTGAACGCCCTGACCGGGAAAGGTGCTCATATCGTAACGGTGAATGATTATCTGGCCCGGCGCGATGCAGCATGGATGGGGCCGATCTATGAGTTTCTGGGACTGTCGGTCGGCGTCATCCTTCATGGGCTTGACGATGCTCAGAGAAAAGCCGCTTATAACTGTGATATCACCTATGGAACGAATAATGAGTTCGGGTTTGATTATCTCCGCGACAACATGAAGTTCCGCATAGAAGATTATGTTCAAAGAGAATTCAATTATGCCATCGTCGATGAAGTTGACAGTATTCTTATCGATGAAGCACGCACGCCGCTTATTATATCAGGTCCTTCCGAGGAATCGACCGACAAATATTATCGGATTAATCAGATCATCCCCCGCTTGAAAAAAGAAGAGGACTATACCATTGATGAAAAAAGCCGGACTGTCGTTCTGACGGAACACGGTGTGGCGACATCGGAAAAACTCCTCAAGGTGGAGAACCTGTACGAACCGAAAAATATGGAAATTCTTCACCATGTTAACCAGGCACTCAAAGCGCATACACTGTTCAAAAAAGATGTGGACTATGTTGTCAAGGATGGACAGGTCATCATCGTCGACGAATTCACGGGGAGAATCATGCCGGGCAGACGGTACAGTGACGGCCTCCACCAGGCCCTTGAGGCGAAGGAACGGGTCAAGATTGAGCGGGAAAATCAAACGCTTGCCTCGATAACGTTTCAGAATTACTTCAGGATGTATGAAAAACTGGCCGGAATGACCGGCACGGCGGATACGGAAGCGGCGGAATTTAAAAAGATTTACAATCTCGATGTTGTCGTGATTCCGACGAATATGCCGATGATACGTGTTGATCATGCCGATGTTATTTACAAGACGACGAAGGAAAAGTATGACGCGATCATCGAAGAGATTAAGGAATTGCATCGTCAAAACCGGCCTGTGCTTGTAGGAACGATATCAATCGAGCATTCGGAACTTCTCAGTACGTACCTGAAGAGGTCCGGTGTCAAACATAACGTTTTGAACGCGAAACATCACGAAAGAGAAGCCGAGATCATAGCACAGGCGGGTCAACCCGGTACCGTGACGATTTCTACAAATATGGCCGGGAGAGGAACCGACATCAAATTGGGAGAAGGTGTCGCCGAATTGGGTGGTCTCCATATTCTCGGAACGGAGAGACATGAAAGCCGCCGCATTGACAATCAGCTTCGGGGGCGTTCGGGACGTCAGGGTGACCAGGGGTCATCACGGTTTTATCTTTCTCTGGAAGACGATTTACTGAGGATATTTGGTGCTGAGCGCATATCATCCATTATGGATCGGATCGGCATGGAAGAAGGGCAGCCCATAGAACACGGGTTGATCAGCAAAGCCATAGAAAATGCACAACGGAAAGTAGAAGGTCACAATTTCGAAATACGGAAACATCTTCTCGAGTATGACGATGTCATGAACAAGCAGCGGGAAGTGATTTACCGACAGCGAAAGGATGTACTCAGTGGACACGATCTCAGAAGTGCCGTCGATGAAATGCTGGAAGAAGTGGTTGATGAGAATGTAGCGGAATATATCGATGAAAAACTGCACCCGGAGGAATGGAATCTTAAAGGGCTTGACGATATTGTGTTCAAGAAATTCAATCTGAGGTTAGGTATTGCCGAGATTGCGGAGAATGATGGTATTGATGTTGAATCTCTCCGTGAGACCATATTGTCACAGGTAAAAACCTCGATGGAGGAGAAAGAAAAGAAGTTCGGTAGAGAATTGATGGATCAGGTGATGAAAATCGTTATGCTCCAGTCGATAGATTCTCACTGGAAAGATCACCTCTTAGCCATGGATCATCTCAAGGAAGGCATTGGGCTTCGGGGGTACGGCCAGAAAGATCCGCGCCGGGAATATCAACGGGAAGGCTACGATATGTTTATGGATATGGTGTACCGTATCAAGGAAGATATCATTGGAAAGCTTTCTTGGGTGCAGGTTCAAGTAAAAGAAGATCTGGATGAAGTTCAAAAGACTCGGGAAGAGGAATACGTCATGAGCCGTGGTGACGTCGGGGCGGTACCTGAGACCGTCGTAAGGGAAGGGAAAAAGGTGGGAAGAAATGACCCCTGTCCCTGCGGAAGCGGCAAAAAGTATAAAAAATGCTGTGGCCGATAATGAGTGTTGTTGATCGAGTGCAGTCTTGTGAGACACGATGCAAAAATCTCGAAGCCAACAGTAATCAACCGAATCGCTTTCGTGTATGTAAAATGAGGCAACAATGAGCGATGTAAATGTGAGGGTTCCCGGTTTTCTTGCCAACGGTATATCCGTGGGAATCAAGGGAGATGGGAAGAAAGATCTGGCGCTGATCAATTCGGTGGTGCCCGCACGGGCAGTCGGCGTCTTTACGACCAACCGTTTCAAAGCTGCACCTGTTATTCTTGATATGGAGCGTATTAAGCGGGGATTGGCACAGGCAATTGTTGTAAACAGCGGGAACGCCAATGCCTCCACGGGGGAGCCGGGATATGACGATGCGGTTGCCATGTCACGGGCGGTTGCGGATGGATTGGCAATAAGCGAAGAACTTGTTCTGGTGGCGTCGACAGGTATCATCGGTGAAAGACTCCCGGTAGATAAAATTATTGCAGGGACCAATGAACTCATTCAGGGTCTGACCGTCGATGGTCTTCCTCGTGCGGAAGAGAGCATCATGACAACCGATAAGTTTCCGAAAGTAGCATGGGAAAAATGCCTTATCGGCGGCAGGGAAATTTCGGTCTGCGGCATTGCTAAAGGAGCCGGCATGATCGAGCCGAACATGGCCACAATGCTCTCATTTATCATGACGGATGCGTTAATCGATCAAAGATATCTGAACAGGGTGTTCAGACAATCGGTGGATAAGAGCTTTCATGCTATAACGGTTGACGGATGCATGAGCACCAACGACACGGTCATTATGTTGGCCAACGGGATTGCCGGAAACGCTTTACTAAAGGAGCGTTCGCCGGGAGCGGTCCTGTTTCGGAAAACCCTTGACCGGGTCATGATCAACCTTGCCAGGGAAATTGTAAGAGATGGTGAAGGTGCAACAAAGGTGATCCATATAATCGTCGATGAAGCGCGTTCCCGGAAGGAAGCACAGAAAATCGCTTATTGCATAGCGAACTCAAGTTTAGTCAAGACGGCGTTTTACGGCGGTGATCCCAATTGGGGGAGAATCATTGCTGCTGTCGGATCGGCCGGCATTCCCGTCTCCCCCGATTCGGTGCGTCTGTTCCTGGACGATATACCACTGTTTCACAATGGGACCGGTGTACGGGAAGGCAGAGAGAAACTGTCTGACATCATGCAGAACAACAGTATTCAGGTGCTGGTGAAACTTGGGATGGGGAGGCAATCCTTTGAATTGTTTGCTTCCGATCTTACCCATGAATATGTCACCGTCAATGCCCATTATCACACATAATCAGCCATCAGATGACAGCTTTCAGCTAAAAACAAAAACATGGATGTCGGATGAAATGATGTATAATTACGGTATGTTCAATCTGTATAGATTGAAATCACCTGAAAGCTCATGCCGATGACGGATGATGAAAGCTTGATCATTCATTTTCCTTGATAAATTCTTGTTTATATGGTATTTGCCCACAGTTTAACGTTATCCGGTCGGTATGTATCGGATTTAATAACGCACATTCTCTGATTGGTACGGCGTTGCTTTCCGCCGCAGGCTTATATTCTCCGAAACCGGAAGGATGGGGAGTTCCGCACCAAGAGGAAGAGAATGGAGGAATAAAACAGGGAAAAGGAGTTTATATGGCACGCATTACCATGAAAATGTTGCTCGAGGCAGGTGTTCACTTCGGGCATCAGACAAACAAGTGGAACCCCAAAATGAAAGCCTATATTTTCGGTGCGCGAAACGGTATTTACATTGTTGACCTTCAGCAGACGGTTGGGATGTTTGATGCAGCCTATAATTTCGTGGCTGATCTCGTTTCATCGGGAAAGAAAATCTTGTTTGTCGGAACAAAAAAACAGGCCCAAGAGTCCATTAAGACAGAGGCGGAGCGATGCGATATGCCTTATGTCAATCAACGATGGCTCGGCGGTATGCTGACGAATTTTGATACCATCAAAAAAAGCATCGACAAACTGAACCATCTTGACTCCATGTTTGAGGATGAAAGTATCAATGCATTTCCGAAAAAGGAAATTCTTGGTCTGCAAAAGGAACGGGATAAACTCGAAAAAGTCCTTGGCGGCATTCGAAACATGTTGGATCTTCCCGGAGCGATATTTGTTGTCGATCCGAAAAAAGAACTCATTGGCGTCAAGGAAGCGAAGAAGTTGAATATTCCGATCGTAGCAATCGTCGACACGAACTGTGATCCTGATGATATCGATTTCGTGATTCCCGGAAATGATGATGCCATACGGGCTATCAAACTATTTTCATCAAAAATTGCCGATGCCGTGCTGGACGGCCAAGAGCGATATGAAGAGTTGATTCAGGCTGAAACAGATAAGGTTGAACGGGAAGAATCGGCATTTGAAGACGCGGAAGCGGATGTTCCCGAAAGTGTTGAAACAAAAGAGGACGCCTATGATGCCGCGGAACTGTCCGAAAATAAAACGAGTAATCAAGAGGAGGAATAACGTTGGGAATTTCAGCATCGTCAGTAAAGCAATTGCGGGATAAAACGAACGCCGGTATGATGGAGTGTAAGGAAGCGTTGCAGGCATCCGGTGGTGATTTTGATAAGGCTTTAGATTATTTAAGAAAAAAGGGGCTCTCAGCGGCGACGAAGCGATCTTCTAAAGCGGCCAAGGAAGGGACCGTTGCATCATATATCCACATGCAGGGAAGAATAGGAGTCCTTGTGGAAGTCAATTGTGAGACGGACTTTGTTGCCAGGACCGATGAATTCCAGGCTATGGCCCGGGATATTGCCATGCACATCGCTGCCGCAAATCCGACCTATTTGAAGCCTGATGATATTCCCGAAGGTGTCATGGAAAAGGAAAAGGGGATTTATCGGGAACAGGCTCAAGCGGAAGGCAAGCCTGAAAAGATATGGGATCGGATCATCGAAGGAAAATTAAAAAAATATTACGAAGAGGTGTGCCTTTTAAAGCAGAAATTCGTAAAAGACATGGACATCACGGTGGAAACACTGGTCAGTAATATGATATCGAAGACTGGTGAAAACATCATCGTGAGGCGATTTGCGAGATTTCAATTAGGTGTGCAGGAATAAGGCAGATCATACCCCGATATCGTTGAGCATTAAAGACAATATATTTTCGCGTGTTGCATGGACAAACCAATCTATAAGCGCGTACTGCTGAAATTGAGTGGCGAAGCCCTTCTTGGGAAAAGTTCTTTCGGTATCGATATTGATATTGTCAAAATTATCTGTCAGGAAATCAAGGACATTGTAGAGCTTGGTATTCAGGTGGCCGTTGTTATCGGCGGCGGGAACATCTTTCGCGGTGTCGAGGTGAGCACGAAGGGAATTGACCGTGGAACCGCTGATTACATGGGTATGCTGGGAACGGTTATAAACAGCCTTGCCCTTCGGGGGTTTTTATCGGAACTGGATGTGCCGACAAGAGTTCAGACATCGATAGAGATGAGAGAAGTGGCAGAGCCCTTTATTGTTGGAAGAGCGCTGAGACACCTCGAAAAAGGACGGGTCGTCATTTTTGCCGCCGGTACGGGCAATCCCTACTTTACGACCGATACGGCGGCATCCTTGCGAGCTCTTCAGATACGGGCCGACGTCATGTTGAAAGCCACCAAGGTCGATGGCGTCTACGATAAGGACCCTGTGGTGCATGCGGATGCCCGTAAGTATGACGCGGTCAGCTACACTGAGATTCTTGCGAAGAATCTGCGGGTGATGGATGCTACCGCCATTTCCATGTGTCGGGACAACGCGTTACCGGTTGTTGTCTTTAATCTGGAAAAAAGAGGAAATATAAAAAAAGTCATCTGCGGGCAGCCTATCGGAACGATTGTAGGAGTTGAAAAATGAAGGATCTGGTTTTTGAGGATTTGAAGGATAATTTGAAAAAACATATACAGTTCCTTGAAAAATCCTTAAATAAAGTAAGGACTGGGAGAGCATCGCCGGCACTCCTCGATGGAATAAAAGTAGAATATTACGGTACACCAACGCCGCTCAACCAGGTCTCCAATATTTCCGTTCCAGAAAGCCAGTTGCTGGTCATTTCACCGTGGGATGCCACCGTTCTCGGGAATATCGAGAAAGCCATTCAAAAGTCGGAACTGAGTCTGGTTCCGTCAAACGACGGAAAAGTCATTCGGATCACCATTCCACCACTCACAGAGGAGCGACGGAAAGAACTTGTGAAGATTATCAAAAAAATGGGGGAAGAATGCAAAATCAACATTCGAAACTCACGGCGGGATGCGAATAATCAGCTTAAGGACCTGAAGAAAGACGGTGAGATATCGGAAGATAACTTCCACGGCTACCAAGGCGATGTCCAGAAGATTACAGATGACTATATAAAAAAGACGGACGAAATCCTTGCTGTCAAGGAAGAAGAGATTATGGAAATCTAGAAATGCAGGCTCTGCCAACAGCAAGAAAGCTCAAAAGGGAACCCGGCAGGTTCCCTTTTCGTTTTTTTACTTTAAACGTTGAGGTCGGGCACTCCACATCGACGCATATTTCATTTGTAACAATACCTTGAAAATGCATGTATGCTATGGTACGTAAATGTTCCAAAATAGAAGACTTATAAGGGGCATGGAAAATCGGAATGAAAAGTATTGATGAGAAAAAACTGCCCCGGCATATAGCCATCATCATGGACGGCAATGGTCGATGGGCGAAGAAACATTTATTGACGAGAATCGACGGACACCGGAAAGGTGCGGAAGCGGTGAGAAGCGTTGTTCGAAAATGCCGTGCTCTGGGAATAGAGTATCTGACCCTCTATGCATTTTCCGTGGAAAACTGGAATCGACCTGTCGCCGAGGTCGAGGGTCTTATGATACTCCTTGAGGATTTCCTGATAGCTGAACTTCCTGAAATGCTGGATAATGATATTAAATTCAGCGTCATCGGGAATGTGGATGCCTTGTCTGAGAATGTTCGTTCCATATTGAGAGATACAATTAAGAAAACGGCCGATCGGGCAAGCATGACTCTGATACTGGCTCTCAGTTACGGCGGAAGGGATGAGATCGTGGATGCTGCCAGGAGGATGCTTGAAATCGGATTATCAGGCGCACTATCGCCGGATCAGGTTACAAAGGAATTATTTTCACGGCATCTCTACACGCGGGATGTTCCCGATCCCGATCTGCTTATAAGAACAAGCGGAGAGTATCGACTGAGCAATTTTCTCCTATGGCAGTCGGCCTACACAGAGCTCTATTTTGTGAATACACTCTGGCCGGACTTTTCCGGTGAAGAACTGGCGGACATTATTGTTGACTATCAGGGACGAGAGCGACGATTTGGATTGACGAGTGATCAGATAAAGTAAAAGAAATGCAGAGAGCATAAAGGATAGATGAAATCCCAAATACCAAAGACAGAATGGTGTGCCGTTTGGAACTGGTTCTTTGGAGGGATTTTGAATTTTTTATATAGGGCAAACCAATGAAATAACCGCAGTATACTAACGAAGGATGCGGATCATGAGCACACACCTCAAGCGATGGATAACCGCTGTCGTAATCGTGCCGGCACTTTTTACAGCGATTATCTACGGACCGGCAATTCTTTTTTCCGTTATTGTCATGCTGCTTGTTCTCGGTGGTATCTTCGAGTACAACACCATGGTGTTCAATCAAGGTGCTCACATGGAAAAGGGAGAAGGACTCCTCCTCGGACTGTTCATTCCAGTGGCCGCATATGTCGGCAATATCACTGCCATGTTTGCCATGACGACGTTTGCCGTCATCATCGTCTTCCTGCTTTTCCTCTTTCATGCAAAGGAAGGCCTTATTGATCTTTCCGGCTTGACCAAAGTCGTATTCGGATTGATCTATATTCCGTTTATGTTGTCGTACATTATACTGATGCGGCAGTCAGATGCGGGAGTGCAGTGGGTCTTTTTCATTATTGTTCTGGCCTTTTGCGGTGATGTCTCAGCCTATTATGTGGGGAAATCCATCGGCAAGAGAAAGTTGATGCCCGCCGTCAGTGCCGGGAAAACAGTGGAGGGAACACTGGGATTGATTATCGGAAGTATCGTCGGGTGCATCGTTTATGCATTGTTCTTTTTCCGCGAGCTGCCGCTCTTCCATGTGATTATTATGGCTTTTATGGGAAGCATCCTCGGGCAGTTGGGAGATCTGTGCGAGTCGACGATAAAACGGTATTTCGCAGTCAAGGACTCGGGTTTTCTGTTTCCCGGTCACGGTGGTGTCCTTGACAGGCTTGATTCTTTGATATTTATAATTCCTTTTGTGTATTATTATACGACACTCGTGATTCAATGAAAAACATAGCAATTCTAGGATCTACCGGATCAATCGGCGTCAGTACCGTCGAGGTGGTGTTACAAAACCCTTCACGATTCAGTGTTTGTGCCCTCGCCGCGGGAAGAAATCTTAAGCTGATGAAAGAACAGATAGAGACATTCAGGCCGCGGATCGTTTCCGTTATTGACCATGATCATGCTCGGCAATTGCGTGATATGCTCGGTCAGTCATCAGGAATAGAGATTCTCTGGGGTGGGGAGGGTTACCGTGAAGTTGCCACCTGTCGGGAAGCTGATATGGTCCTATCCGCCATTGTCGGAGCTGCCGGATTGCTTCCCACCGTCGACGCCATTGAGGCGGGCAAGGATGTCGCTCTGGCGAATAAAGAAACCATGGTGATGGCGGGTCGGCTTGTTGTGGACAAAGCCAAATCGCACGGTGTGAATGTTTTGCCGGTCGACAGCGAGCACGGGGCGATTTTTCAATGTCTTGTCGGGCATAACAAAGCTGATGTAAGAAAAATAATACTGACGGCATCGGGCGGACCTTTTTTCCGTTTACCGAAGGAAAAAATGCATGATGTGACCCTTGAAGATGCGCTGAAACATCCGAACTGGGACATGGGTGCGAAAATCACCATCGATTCTGCAACAATGATGAACAAAGGGCTCGAGGTTATTGAGGCAATGTGGTTTTTTGACATTGATATCGACAGGATAGACGTGCTGATTCATCCCCAGAGTATCGTTCATTCGATGGTGGAATATAATGACGGGTCGTCGATCGCTCAACTGGGTGTGCCCGATATGAAGGGGCCCATTGCTTATGCGCTCTCATATCCTGAGCGGCTCCATGACGTTATTGCCCCTCTCAGCTTGAGCACTATCGGAACATTGGAGTTTTTCTCTCCTGATTTCGATAAATTCAAGAATCTCGATCTTGCCTATCGTGCCGCTGCCCGCGGGGGTACGGCACCGGCGGTTCTCAATGCGGCCAATGAAGTGGCGGTTGAAGCATTCATCAATGGTGATATCGGATTTATGGACCTGCCGGATATTGTGGAGGAGGTTGTTACAGGACATGAGGCGAAGGAACCGCATACAATAGCAGATGTCCTTGAGGCGGACAGAAACGGCCGGAAGATGGCGAGGGAAATTGTGGAAAGGTTAGTGTTGCAACATTGATTGGTATAAACATACTATCGGTAATTATTCTGTTGGGGATTTTGATCTTCGTCCATGAACTGGGGCATTTTCTGGTTGCAAAATGGTTTGGGGTGGGTGTCCTGAAGTTTTCTCTCGGATTCGGACCTCGGTTGATCGGACGGAAAGTAGGCGATACAGAGTATCTTATTTCAATGATACCACTCGGCGGGTATGTCAAACTCCTCGGTGAATCGGAAAGCTCTGATTTGTCGCCGGAGGATGCAAAAAGGTCGTTTCAGAACCAGCCGGTGTTCAAGAGGATGGGAATCGTATTTGCCGGACCACTTTTTAATTTTCTTTTCGCCGTCGTTGTATTTACCCTGATTTACAGTGTGGGAGTGCCTGCACATACCTCACGGATCGGTGCGGTACTGGAAAATACGCCGGCCTATACAGCGGGACTCCGATCGGGTGATATAGTCAGCGCCATTGACGGAAAGGAAATATCGAAATGGGCAGAACTGGCAGATATGATCTACGAAAGCGGGGGGCGTGAACTTGTCGTTACCGTCGACAGAACCGGAGCAGTACTACATTTTAACATAGTGCCTGAAAAGACAACGGGTCAAAATATATTCGGTGAAGAAGTCGAATCGTATAAAATCGGTGTTTCCGCATCGGAAGAAACCGTCATAGAAAGAGTGAATCCCTTCCGGGCGTTTGCACAAGGCATGAGTCAGACCTGGTGGTTTACCAAGCTTACCGGGCTGACCGTTGTCAAAATCATTCAGAAAGTTGTTTCACCGAAGACATTGGGTGGGCCGATCCTGATCGCTCAGATGTCGGGACAATACGCAAAGCAGGGATTCATTCCGTTTCTGTTTTTTATGGCGATCCTGAGCATCAACCTGGGGGTCCTTAATCTTCTACCGATTCCCGTTCTCGACGGCGGTCATCTCCTGTTTTACGGTATCGAGGCTGTCACCGGCAGAGAAGTCAATCTGAAGTGGCGGGAAATGGCTCAGCAGCTGGGCTTTTTCATTTTGATCCTGTTGATGATATTCGTATTCTATAATGATATTGTACGGATATTCGGTGAATAGGGATATGGTTATACTGGCATTCGATACATCAACAAAAACGGCAAGTGTTGCCCTGCTTCAGGACGAGGTTCTCATCGTTGAACAGATCATTAACACTCGTAAAAACCATGGAGAAACGCTTCTCTCCGCAATTGAAAGCATCCTTGCAGTCGCTGGAATGCAAATCGACGAAATCGAACTCGTAGCCGTTACCATTGGCCCCGGTTCCTTCACGGGACTGCGTGTTGGTGCCGGCACTGCCAAGGGACTTGCCTTTTCAAAGGGAATTCCCATCGTCGGCGTTTCGACGCTTGATGCAATGGCGACGAACGCACCGTCGAAGAAAATAACCATTTGTCCCATGCTCGATGCACGGAAGAATGAAGTTTATACAGCTTTTTACCGGATGAACGGAACGGGCTTTCCCGTGAGGATAACGGATGAACGGGTGATATCGCCTGAACTGCTGTTGGCAGATATCGATGAAGACATTCTGTATCTCGGCGACGGTGCCCTTGCTTACGGAAATCTCATTCGATCGAAGATGAGCGATAAGGCTCACTTTGTACCGGCTCCGCTTAATTATATACGGGCATCTTCCGTGGGTCTAATTGGATTGATAAAATTTCATGACGGTGATACGCTGAATAGCCTGATGCTTACGCCTCGATATGTTCGCTTGTCGGAAGCTGAGACAAAAGGAAGAGCCATAAAGAAAGGACCTTCAACATGAGCAATCGATATGATACATGCTGTGGACCTCAAGGATGCCACCGTCATCCGGTTGTGAACACCCGCGAGGGGGTGTCGAGGATGGAAAGCAGCGAGGCGTTTTAACTGACGAGAATAAACAAGAACAAAAACAGAAATGGATACTGATTATGGATTTTCGGGAAAGCCCGGTAGTTCTTGAAGGATTTGTTTTCATTGCCCCGCTCCTAGCATTAACATTACTCTTTGCTTATTTCGGGATCATCTGGGTATCGGTTTTCTTTTTCGCCGCAACTTTTTTTACAGCAAATTTCTTTCGCAATCCGGAACGGTCGATTCCCGGGGATGAAAATGCGATTGTGTCACCTGCCGACGGCAAGGTACTAAAAATCGAAGATGTCGAGATGAGCGGACTCATAAACGGAACGTTCAGGAAGGTCAGCATTTTTATGAACATTTTTAATGTTCATGTTAACAGGATACCCTACCCGGGTACCGTAACGGCGATTGAGTACAGAGCGGGGAAATTTTTTTCGGCAGACCTTGATAAAGCATCGGTGTTCAACGAAAGAAATTCAGTCCTTGTTACGACTGATGATGGACGGAGCATTTTAACGATTCAGATTGCAGGATTAGTAGCACGACGGATCGTGTGTTGGGTGAACGAAGGCATGGATGTCGCTCGGGGAGAACGATTCGGACTTATTCGTTTTGGCTCGCGGCTCGAGGTTTTTATGCCTCTCGATACCGAGGTTTCGGTAGCGGAAGGCGAAAAGGTAACGGCCGGAGAAACAATTCTGGGGAGGCTGTCATGATGAAAAAACCTACCATTACGTCGGACGGGATGAAAAAAGGGATTTATTTACTTCCCAACCTCTTTACCACGGCAAGCCTGTTTTGTGGATTTTATGCCATCATCGCATCCATGAGAGGAAGTTTTCTGAATGCTGCCGTGTCTATCCTTATTGCCGGTATTCTCGACGGTCTGGATGGGAGGATCGCACGGTTCACCAACACAACAAGCAAATTCGGGAGTGAATATGATTCACTGTCCGATCTGGTTGCATTCGGAGTTGCACCGGCAATACTTGCCTACACGTGGGCCCTGTCACCGTTTGGACGATATGGATGGCTTGCCGCATTCCTCTTTGTTGCGTGCGGAGCATTGCGTCTTGCCCGTTTCAATATTCAGATCGGTATTGTGGAAAGCAAGGTATTCAATGGTCTTCCAATTCCCGCCGCAGCAGCGGTGGTCGCCGGTTCAGTTCTCTTTTATGGCTATGTAGGTGGAGCCGATCACTTCAACCACATATCGATTCTCCTGGCTGTGGTGGCGCTGGCGCTCCTTATGGTGAGTAACGTTAAATTCTACAGTTTCAAGGATGTCAATTATTTCTCCAGGAAACCGTTTATCACATTGGTTCTCGTTGTTTTTGTCTTTACGGTGATTGTAATGGAACCGCAACTAATGATTTTTACCCTGGCCGTGGGATATGCGCTTTCAGGGCCGGTCTGGTCGTGTTATAAATTCGTCAGAAAAAAAGAAGAATACAAGGAAGAAGTAAAAAAGTTTTAATAACGCCATAGGAACGGGAGGACAAAGGCAGTTAATGAGAAAGTATAATGTCGCGGTAGTCGGTGCAACAGGTGCGGTCGGTAATGAAATGATTCGTATTCTCGAAGAGAGAGATTTTCCCGTGGCAGATTTGAGACTATTGGCTTCGGAACGATCCATCGGCAAAACGCTACTGTACAGAGGAAAAGAATTCCCCGTCTCCGTACTGGATGAAAAGTCCTTCGACGGCGTTGAAATAGGGCTCTTTTCGGCCGGAGGGAGTATCAGTGAGCGATTCGCACCGATAGCGGCCCGGGCCGGCTGCGTTGTCATTGATAATACCAGCGCATTCAGGATGGATCCGGACATCCCTCTTGTCGTTCCGGAAGTGAATGTCCAGGATATTGCACGCTACACATCAAAGGGAATTATTGCCAATCCGAATTGTTCGACGATTCAGATGGTCGTGGCGCTTAAACCGATTCACGACAGAGCGAAAATAAAACGGGTAGTCGTGACGACATTCCAGGCCGTTTCGGGAACGGGAAAGGAGGCAATCGAGGAACTTGCCGAGCAGACAAAATCGCTTATGAACATGAAAGAACCGGCGATCTCAGTTTATCCCCATCGAATTGCGTTTAACTGTCTCCCCCACATCGATGTTTTTCTTGAGAACGGCTACACTAAAGAAGAAATGAAGATGGTCAATGAGACCAAAAAGATCATGCATGATGCGTCAATCTCCGTCACGGCGACGACCGTGAGGGTCCCGGTGTTTTACGGGCATTCCGAGTCGGTCAATATAGAGACGGAGAAAAAGATAACCGCCGGTGAAGCCCGGAACATTCTCATGAGTGCGCCCGGTGTTACCGTGGTGGATGACCCGTCAAAGAATAAATATCCCCTTCCCATAGACGCCGCCGGAAAAGATGACACATATGTCGGCAGGATACGGGAGGATGAATCAATTGCAAACGGCATTAACATGTGGGTTGTATCGGATAACATCAGGAAAGGTGCTGCTCTGAACACCATACAGATAGCTGAAATCCTCATCAGGGATTACCTGTCATGATGCAATGAAAGTTATCGGAGGCACGGCAAAAGGACGGAAGATATCTGTGCCGAAAGGAGTTTGCCTGAGGGCGACCACGGACAGGACAAAGGAGTCCCTTTTTAACATTCTACCCGCGCCGGAGGGGAAAGCATTTCTTGATCTGTTTGCCGGGACGGGAAATGTCGGTATCGAAGCAATGAGCAGGGGGGCCGCTCGAACCGTTTTCATTGAAAAGAATGCCGTTATGGCCGGCGTTATAAAGAAGAACGTCAGTGTCTGCGGACTTGACGGGGATTATGAGGTTATCGCGATGTCATGCGAGCGAGGAATAAGAATCCTGGCACAGCGGCGCGAGTCCTTTGACATTATTTTTGCTGATCCTCCCTATGAAAGAGGATATGTTGAAAAAACATTGTACTGGCTCGGTCGAAATTCACTACTTTCAGTGAACGGCGTTATTGTCATAGAGCATTCAGATAAAGAGCCATGTGGAGATGATTCCATCTTTGCACTGAAAGATCAAAGAAAATATGGAGATACCATGATTTCCTTCTGGAAAATGAAATAGTGCTGGTGAGGTTGATATGGACGGAAAGATAGCAGTGTATCCAGGCTCATTTGATCCGATAACGAATGGTCACATTGACATTATCAACAGGGGATTGCGATGTTTTGACAGTATTGTAATTCTTGTGGGTTATAATCCTGCTAAATCATCTTCATCACTTTTTACCGTCGAAGAGCGGGTCGACATGATTAAAGAATTGATCGGCGAAAATCCCAGAATTGACGTCGATTCTGATTCCGGTCTCATTGTCGATTACGTAAAAAAACGAGGGGCTCACATCATCCTCAGGGGACTGAGGGCCATGTCCGACTTTGAATATGAATTCCAGATGGCTCTCATCAACAGACGTCTGAACCGTAACATTGAGACGGTCTTTCTCATGACCGGCTCGCGCTGGTTCTACTGCAACTCAAGTATTATCAAGGAAGCATCGAGTCTGGGCGGCACCGTTCGAGGCCTTGTGCCCGATTCCATATTTCAAAAATTAAGAGAAAAGTACCCGGAGATGTCGAACGGTTGATGATGTAACGAAAATGACGTTCCGAATGTTCGGGGAGACGTGTGACATAATGAAGCTTGCAGAGAGAGTTAAAAGGATACAACCGTCAGCGACACTTGCCATTACGGCCAAGGCAAATGCATTACGCGCCGCCGGGCGGGATATCATAGGTTTCGGGGCGGGAGAACCGGACTTCGACACACCGGAAAATATAAAGGAAGCGGCAATACAAGCAATAAGGGACGGTTTCACCAAATATACACCAGTCGGCGGCATCGATGAACTGAAAGATGCTATTATCGACAAGCTGCAGAACGAAAACAACCTTTCCTACAGCAGGTCTCAGATCGTTGCTTCATGCGGTGCGAAACATACCCTCTATAATCTGGCTCAGGCAATCTTCGAACAGGGTGACGAAGTTATTATTCCGTCTCCTTACTGGGTATCGTATCCGGATATCGTTCTATTGGCTGATGGAACCCCCGTTATACTCCAGACTGACGAGGCGGATGGATTTAAGGTAAAGCAGGAAAACCTGAGAAGAGCCATTACCGGAAGGACCAAGGCAATTATCATCAACAGCCCGTCCAATCCCACAGGTTCGGCTTATACCCTGTCGGAGCTTGAAGCGCTTGCTGATGTTATCGTTGATGCGGGAATATTGGTTATTTCGGATGATATTTACGATAATATTCTCTACGATGGATTGACGTTCTATAACATTTGCAATGTGAGGGAGGTGTTACAGGAACAGACGATCGTCGTCAACGGCGTTTCAAAAACCTACGCCATGACGGGTTGGAGAATCGGCTATGCTGCGGGACCGGAAGAGATAATTTCCGCCGTAACTAAAATCCAGAGTCAGAATACGTCGAATCCCACGTCCATCTCGCAGAAAGCTTCGATAGAAGCCTTGAGGGGAGATCAGCGTTCCGTCAAGTCGATGATAAAAGAATACAAAGAGCGGCGAGATTATATTGTTGACAGTCTCAATAAGATCAATGGATTATCCTGTTTAAGACCTCAGGGGGCTTTTTACGTCTTTCCAAATGTTTCCAGGGTGTACGGGAGCACATACGGGGGGAAGACGATTACGAGTTCCGTTGAACTGGCAGCATACCTTCTCGATGCGGCCAACGTGGCGGTTGTGCCCGGCGAAGCCTTCGGGAATGACGGCTATGTTCGTCTTTCCTATGCAACGTCGATGGAAAACATACGAAGAGGAATGGAACGAATTACGGCTGCTATCGGTGATCTGAAACGGTAATATCCCGCTCTCTCTGCCGATAATGGCGAGTGCTTTATGCTTGATTACGGTAATATAAATCCGGAGCATCGCCGTCGGCTGGAAAAGCTGACACCGGAATATACGTGAAATTTCAGCATGCTGTTGAAAAAGTCAAAAACTCAGGCTGTTCAAAAATGTCGAGATGCAAGGCACCGGAAATTCTGAGGAAGAAGTCGTACGTATGGGTACGTTGCAGTGACGAAGAGTGTGGGTAAGGAAGCAGGTGGGGCGTTTTTCAACGGTCACGTGAAATCTGAACCATGATGGCTGGATATCAGAGTAGGTAATATCCGACATTCGGTTTAGTGTTGAAATTGTGGTTTTATCAGTTGAACTTAATAGGAGGAACTACCCATGGCTTTAGGAATTTTGCTGGTCATCGCAGGCATTCTCATCGCTGTCTATCCGCCGTTGCTGTCGATTATCGTGGCGTCGGTACTTATTATTTTCGGTGTTACCGTGACAATGATCGCATACCGCATGAAAAAGATGCAGAAACGATTCGACGATCCCTTTGTAGATTTCTTTTTCAGATTTTAACCCAAGTTTAACCTCATCCCGAACACAACTACAGTAATATCGGGTAGATAAATCTAAATGGGTAAATTTATGG
>Ga0334890_1001823_pt1 | contig 26708 bp, 17 predicted proteins | sample GraSluR1_MG_3_FD_207220 | JGI IMG/M metagenome (GOLD analysis project Ga0334890, IMG submission 207220) | Sludge microbial communities from methane-producing bioreactor in Wageningen University, Netherlands - Granular Sludge_31_08-R1 | ecosystem: Engineered > Bioreactor > Anaerobic >... | reverse complement strand
CGGCTCGCCGCCCTGGAGCCGCCGCCCGCTTGACAACTACAAGTGGGTGCAGGGTTTTGCCCCTGGGGGGCACACGGGCGTAGACCTGTCGGCCCGGACGGGCGAGCCGGTCTACGCGGCGGGCGCGGGCACGGTCGTCTTTGCCGGGTGGAACAGCACCGGCTACGGCAACGTGGTGGTCATCGCGCACGGCTCGACCTTCAGCCTGTACGGGCACCTGTCGCGCGTCTCGGTGCGCTGCAACCAGAAGGTGAGCGCCGGCGATGTAGTCGGCGGGGTGGGCAACACCGGCAACAGCAGCGGCACGCACCTGCATTTCGAGATCCGCGACGCCAACTGGAACGCCCTGGACCCGCGCAACTACATTGGCTTCTGACGGGCGAGGTTGAATGTGGGTTGTTGGTTTCTGGTTGTTAGTTAAGAGCGTGTATGCCCCCCTCACCCCTGCACCCCTCTCCCTCAACAGGGCGAGGGGAAACCCTGCGCTTTGCTCCCCTTCTTCCCCGGAGGGAGAAGAGGGCAGGGGATGAGGGGAACAAAGACCACTTGCCAAACACGCTCTAAGCATCTCTCGTGAAGCGGCTTTCACCAGGAACCAATCACCAACAACCAATCACCACGAAGCACGGAGAGAGCATGAACGCGGGCGAAGAGATGCAGTGGCCCGTCATCGGGCATGAGTGGGCAGTCGCGCAGTTGGCCCGCGCCCTGCGCTACGGGCGCACCCGCCACGCCTACCTGTTCACCGGCCCGGCGCAGATCGGCAAGACGACGCTGGCCCACACCTTCGCCGCCGCGCTCAACTGCACGGGGCCAACGCCGCCCTGTGGCCGGTGCCGCGCCTGCACGCTGATCGCCCGCAACGCCCACCCCGACCTGACTGTAGTCGAAGCGGAGACGGCGGGCGGGTCGCTGAAGATTGACCAGGTGCGCGCCATGCAACAGACGCTCGCGCTGCGCCCGTTCGAGGCGCGGTACCGCGTGGCGATCCTGCTCGATTTCCACCTGGCGAACCCGGCGGCGGCCAACGCCCTGCTCAAGACGCTGGAGGAGCCGTCGCCGGACGTGGTCCTGCTGCTGACGGCGACCTCCGCCGACCTGCTGCTGCCGACCATCGTCTCGCGCTGCCAGCCGCTACACCTGCGCCCGCTGCCGATCCAGACCGTGCGCGCGGCGTTGGAGCAGCACTTCGCCGCCCCCCCAGAAACTGCGCAGACGCTCGCCCAACTCTCCGGCGGGCGCATCGGCTGGGCGATCCGCGCGCTGACCGACCCCGCCGCGCTAGAGCGGCGTCACGAGGCGCTGACCACGCTGGACGGCATCCTGACCGCCAACCGCCGCGAGCGTTTCGCGCTGGTGGAGAGCATGTCGCTGGACAAGCCAGGGCTGCTCGACGTGCTGACCTTCTGGCAGGGGTTCTGGCGCGACGTGCTGCTGGTGGCCAGCGGCAGCCGCACCCCGATCACCAACCACGACCGCGCCGGGCAGATCGCGGCGTTGGCCCAGGCCGCTGGGCGCGATCAGGCCGAGCGCGCATTGGCGGCTACCACACGCACACTTGACTTCCTGGGCAAGAATGCCAATACACGCCTTACCCTGGACGTGCTGGTGCTCGATTATCCCTCCGCGTGATCGGGGGCACGGCAGCGACCTCTGGCGAGATCAGGCCCGCTCCACGAGGAGCGCCGCCCGCTCGGCGGCGAGCCGCTCCGCATTCACAACTGAGGGGGTCATCAGCGCGATAGACCCCATCAGTACGCACACCACCCCACCCACGACGTACCAGAACTGCACGCCGAACTGCTCGGCCAGTGGCCCAGCGACGGCCAGACTCAGCGGGGATATCGCCGTCGCCAGGCTGGTGATCAGGGTGAACACCCGGCCCTGCATCTCCGGCGCAATGGTGCTTTGGAGGACGGCATAGGCGGCACCATTGAACGACAGCATGAAGCCGGAGACGAAAACCGACGCCAGCGCCACCACAAATAGCGTTCCCGGCGTGACGCCCAGCACCACGTGTGCGATCCCGATGCCGACCACCCCAACCTGGGAGGTGACGATTTTCCGCTTGAAGCCTCCCCACACGCTCAAGACGACTCCTCCCGCAACGACGCCTATTCCGAAGGAGGACTCAATCCACCCGTACTCCTGAGCGTGGCCGCCGAAATGGTTCTTGACCAGCAGCGGGAGCAGCGTCCCGGCGGGGATCAACACGAAGTTGATCGCGACCGCCATGCAGACCAGGATCAGCAGGCCCGGCATCCCGGACATGTGCCGCAACGCTTCAGTGAGATCGCGCCGCACACTGAGCGCGCCGGGAGCGGCAGCTCGCACCGGCTGCGGCACGTAGACCAGCGCCAACGCGCCAATGCCGAGCGCCGCCGTCAGAATATCCACTGCCAGCACCGTCTGCATGGGCAGCGCTTCGATCAGCAGCGCCCCCAGCGGCGGCGCGACGATTGTCATGGAGCCGTTCAGGGCGGCGTTCATCCCCTGCACCCGCCCCAACTCTGCCTTGGGAACCATCAGCGACGTGGAGGCATTCATGGCGGGCATATGAAAGACACCGCCGGTCGCGCGCACCAGCATCGCCAGGTAGATGATCCAGGACCTCGCTTCACCAGCGGCGAAAACGCCGATCAAGGCCAGGGTCGCCAGGGCTATCCCGCTGTCGGCGACAAGCATCACCGCGCGCCGGTTCCAACGATCGATCAGCGTGCCCGCTATCGGGCTTAGGAAGACATTTGGCAGCAGGGCGATCAGGGAGGCTGTCGCCAGCACCGCCGCTGACCCGGTAGTCTCGGTCAGCCACCAGACCAGGGCAAACTGCACCAGTTGGCTGCCAAACAGAGAGAACGCCTGCCCGATCCATAGCGTGAAAAATGGACGCTTCCAGGACATATCTCCCCCTCACACACCTGAAAAAGACTTGCTGCGTGCAGATAGTCCGGCAAAGTATAGCGCAGCGCCCTGCCGCAGGGAACGGGTTGCTTGTTCCAGCGCAATCCTCGAAATATATCCACATCTGTCTCTCTATAATATAAGTAGTCATAGTAGTAGAGCCTGTGGAGATGTCAATAAGCGGGCGCGGCTGCTCGCTGAGGGTAGCCCCCAATCTCTCCCCTCCGGTATATGTAGCTGGTGCGCGCGCCTCACCCCCCAGGTATTTCCCACGAGATTCCCACATGGTGCTGAGCGGCCTCGGCGCAAGTATAGACTCCCCCTGTGGACAACTGGCGTGGTTGTCCACAGTTCTGACTCGGCCCAAATCGCGCGCTGGCGGGGCCTTGAAGCGCGTCCCATATCTGTGTGTGGTTGGCACACGCCCCCCCAGATATGGAAGGGCCTCTGCACCTCTGGATCGGCTATCAACAGGGCGTTGATAACCTGGGCACGCTTTGCACAGGCGGGGAATCTCGGCGGGGCAATGAAGAGGCAGTGTCGGGCAAATTCCCACATATAGGGGATAGAACCCGCACCAGTCACCGCCATATTTGGGGTGGGATACGATCATGTTAAAACAAGCCAGTGTGCGGGACCTGTTGATAACGCCCGTGCGCATCCCGTAGAGGGAAACGGGCCTTCAACGGACACGAAAACGCCGGCCCCTGGCCGGCGCGCAGGCATCTTGGGATACGGAGAGGAGTCAGGCCCTGGGCAACAGCGTAAGCTGGCGGCGAATCTCGCTCACCTCGCGGCGCAGCGCGGCGTCGGCCTCGACGCTCTTGGCGATCTTCTGGTAGCCGTAGAGCACCGTGCTGTGGTTGCGCCCGCCGATGGCCGCGCCGATCTCCGGCAGCGAGGCGTCCGTTTCCTCGCGGGCCAGGTACATGGCGATCTGCCGCGCGCGGACGACCTCTTTGGTGCGGCGCTTGCTCAGCAGGTCGTCCAGTGAAAGCTGGTGATAGGTGGCTGTCGCCTGCAGCACGTCGCTGATGTTCGTGGTGCGGCGCGCAATGGGAGAGGGAGTATGGCGGCTGATCACCTGCTCGGCCAGCGCCACGCTGAGCGGCTGGCTGGTGAGGGTCGCCCTGGCCAGCAACTGGGTCAGCAGCCCTTCGAGTTCGCGCACGTTCTCAATCGGCTGCTGGGCCAGGACGCTGGCGACTTCGACAGGCAGCGCAGTGCCGCGCGCCGTTGACTTGGCGGTGAGGATGGCCAGGCGCGTATCTGTCTCTGGTGCCTGGATGTCGGCCAGCAGGCCCCCGGCCAGCCGCGAGCGGAGGCGGTCGTCGAGCGTGGCAAGCTGGCGCGGATGCTGGTTGCAGGTCACGACGATCTGCTTGCCCAGGCTGAACAACGTGTTGAATGTGTGCAGGAACTCTTCTTCGCTGCTGGTCTTGCCCGCCAGGAATTGAATATCGTCGAGCAGCAGCACGTCCACGCTGCGGTAACGCTCGCGCAGCGCGTCGGTGGTGTGCGTTTTGATGGCGGCGACCAGGGCGTTGGTGAACTCCTCGCCAGTGATGACCAGCGCCTGCTTGCCGGCGGCCAGGGCCGCGTGCCCGATGGCGTGCAGCAGGTGCGTCTTGCCCAGCCCGACGCCGCCGTAGATAACCAGCGGGTTGTAGCTTTCGCCCGGTGCGGTGGCCACCGCTTTGGCGGCGGCGAAGGCGAACTGGTTACTCGACCCGGTGGCGAACCGCTCGAAGGTGAAAAGGCGGTTGAACGGCGAGTCTGGCGGCGGGGCGCTGGCTGGCGTGCTGGGGGTGCGCTTGATCTCGGTAACACGCGGGTCCCACTCGGCGTAGCTCTTGGCGGGGGCCGGCGCAGTCTCTGGCGGAGCAGCCGGGGTAGAAGTCTGCACGGTGGTGGTGGCTGGCGCTGGGGCCTCCGGTGCCGCGCTGACCTCTTTTTGTGCAGGGCCGGACGCCTCCGCCTGAGCGGGGAGTTCGGCCTCGACGCTCGCGAACAGCGGGGCGCTGCCGTTGGGCTGGCTGGGGCGCGGCGGCAGGTTCACCACAAAGCGGACGGTCACCTCGCGCTGGAAGATGCTACTGAGCGCCAGGACAATATCGGCGTGGAGATGCTTCTCCAGCCAGTCTTTGGCGTAGGCGTGGCGCACGCGGATGGTGAACTCGCCATTGTCATAGGCGGCAAGCTCAGAACCCTTCAGCCAGGTGTCGAATGTGGCGCGGTTGAGCTGGATCTGAAGCTGGCTGAGTGTTGCCTGCCAGGCATCTTTAGGAGTCAGCATCGAAACTCGCCTCAATCGTCTTGGTGCCGTCGCCTGATAGTCTTGTAACAACAGTCTCTTGGCACGGGGCAGCATTCACGGATCGCACTGGCCCGCGTCGTAAAGCGTTATGGGGTTGCTCAAACCGGTCGAAAGAAACCGCTGTCGCGGTTGAGAGGCCCGCCGGACGATGGTGCTCCGGCCTTCAGGGCAAGGCCCCCCCTTGCACTTGGAGTGACCCCCATTCTAGCAAAGACCCCCAGGGCGCACAATCAGAATCGCGCTTCCAACCTTAAAGAATCCGTATTTTTAAGATTCTCTGGAGTCGAGTCGGGGTCTGTCTGCCCCAAAACGCCCCGAAAAGAGTCAGATGGCGACTCGCAAGGCCTGTAATCACAACATCTGGGGGGACTCCCCCAGAATCGGCCCAAAGTCTGGCTTTTTTGGGAATTGTGGGAAAAGAACCGCTTTTCCCACCTTAAAACAATTCTGCCAATTTGAAAATTTAAGGTTAGAAAATGACGGCCCGATTTGGGAGTCCTGACCCCCAATGGGGCCATTGACTCGCACACCTGTTCGCCAGACTCGTTTGTTACTCCCCGTAAGACAGCGCATCCCCGGCGTCCAAACGACGATCCGGGGCCGGGCAGCGCGTGTTATGACCTTCGCACGCCAGGCGTAGCGTCCAGCACGCGGGCACGTGTAACACCCTGACCCCACCCTGTAGTCCCTCCCCGCCAGCGGGGAGGGACGGGCTTCTCCCCTTTCCCTGCAAGCGGGGAAAGGGGCCGGGGGAGAGGGGTTGAAAAGTGCATAACACGCTCTCTCGCGCGGCGATCACAGGCCCTGAATCTCTTCGCCGGGCAGCCCAAAGGCGAAGCAGCGCCGCTTGGCGTCCAGGGCGGCAGCCAGCACGGTCTCATCGCGCGTGTGCCAGGTGCGGAAAATGTCTTTGATGAAGCTGTAGATCAGGTCCATCGCCAGCGCCTCAAAGTCGGTGCTCTCGATGTCCGATTGCTGCTTGGGCCAGCCATAGCCCCAGGCGAACCACGAGCCGTCCTGGAAGATGAGAAAGTCGTAGAAGGCCCTGGTCTGCGGGTTGTCGGTGAGGAAGACGGCAATACGCGCGCAGGGTTCCTTGAACTGGGCGGCGGGGATACGCGCTTCGTCGAGGGGATTGGGTCGCGCGAAGCCCGGCAGGGGCACGAAGATGATGCTCCACTCCTCGATCATCATCTGAAACCCTTCGCGCCCGCCGCTGGGGTGTGCCAGGCGGCGAGATTTGCCCACGCCAGGGACGCCCGCCTCGACCAGCACGCCCAGGGCATGTTCCAGGGCGGCAAACAGGCGAGTGCTGAACTCTTTGTGCGCGTACTCCAGCGCGGCGCGGGTTTGCTCCCGCTCGCGCATGAGCGCATTCAACGCGACGACGACTTCATGGTGGTCAGCAGGCTCCACAACACATCTCCTCCGCAGGAACTTGAACGTGCCATGCGCTTCGAGTGTGCTGCAAAATGCCGGATCGGGCAACTGGCCCGTCAGCCAGGGTACCTCTCACGATGGGGCGAAATGCCTGAACCGCAGAGGCGCAGAGGACGCGGAGAAGAACTAACACCCTCTCCAACCTATCTTTTCTCTGCGCTCTCTGCGCCTCAGCGGTGATCTTTTGCCCCAGAAATGAAATGCGCCCCGTCAGCCATGACGCAGCATGAAGCGCCGGGTGCGTTCCAGCGCCTCCTCGATCTTCTCGTAGGAGGTGGCGTAGCACGCCCGCACGAACCCCGCCCCACACGCGCCGAACGCCGAGCCAGGGATCACGGCGACGCGCTCCTCGTGCAGCAGCGCCTCGGAGAAAGCCTGCTCGTCCATGCCGGACGCGCTCACGCTCGGAAAAGCGTAGAACGCGCCGCGCGGCTCGAAGCAGCGCAGTCCCAGCTCGTTGAAGCCGTCCACCATCAGCCGGCGACGGCGGTCGTATTCGGCGCGCATCCGCTCGATGTCCTCATCTATGTGGGCGAGGGTGTCGGCGACGGCGATCTGGGCGACGGTCGGCGCGGACATGATCGTATACTGGTGTATCTTGCGCATGGCGGCGATCAAGTCCTCCGGGCCGACGGCGTAGCCGAGCCGCCAGCCGGTCATGGCGTGGCTCTTGCTGAAGCCGCTCAGCACCACCGTGCGCGCGCGCATACCCGGCAGCGTGGCGAAGTGCACGTGCTCCACCCCGTAAACCAGGCGGTCGTAAATCTCGTCGGAGATCACCAACAGGTCATGCCGCTCGGCGACGGCGGCGATCTCCAGCAGGCGCTCGCGCGACATGACTGCACCGGTGGGGTTGTTGGGATAGCCGATCAGGATCGCTTTGGTGCGCGGCGTGACGGCGGCTTCCACTGCCGCGCCCGTGACCTGAAATCCGTCCTCTACATAAGTATCTATGGTGACCGGCACGCCGCCGGCAAAGACAACTTCGGGCGTATAGGCCACGAAACTGGGCTGCGGGACGATCACCTCGTCGCCAGAGTTCAGAATGGCGTTCATCACCAGATACAGCGCCTCGCTGACGCCGACCGTCACCAGGGTTTCCCGATCGGGGTGGTAGCTGATGCCGTACAGCTGCTCCAGGTAGTCAGCGATGGCCCGGCGCAGTTCGGCGGTGCCGCTGTTGCTGGTGTAGTGGGTCTGCCCGGCTTCCAGGGCGCGGATGCCCGCGCGGATGATGGCATCCGGCGTGATGAAGTCTGGCTCGCCGATGCCCAGGGAGATCACGTCGGTCATAGTGGCGCTGATGTCGAAGAACTTGCGTATGCCGGATGGGGGCACCGCTCGCACGCGATCGGAGATGAAGTCGCGCATGGACCACTCCTGGAACTGGTAGTGAAACTGGTAACAACGACTGACCCAGTATACCAGCGGTGACGCCATCGGGCCACGCGAGGGAGCACGGCGGCGTGCAAAGACTGTCGGCGAATCGTTTGGCGCGGGGCATGGGCCTCACCCCCAGCCTCGCTGCGCTTGCATGAGACTTCCGAAGTTTTGGAAACTTCGGAAGTCTGGTGTCGGCACGCCAGCGCCGAGGGGGGGGTGAGGTAAACCGGGGCGCTGCTCTGCTGCGCCCTGGCCCAAAGCCAGACTTGGGAAGTCTCTTTCGGCGAACAGCTTCCCCGGCATATAATACGCCTACATCGAGGATGTGGGCAGGCTGCCTGGTTCGCCTGAACGCGGCCTGCCGCACGAAGCACTCACACCGGGGGGCAACACGCACCTTGAAGGCTTTCGATCTCCTGTATGCGAGCCTGAAACGGCGGTGGAAGGAAGCAGCGCGCCACTCGCAGCGCACACCGCCGCCCAGGCAGCCGCTCGCCTTGCCTGAGCCGCAGACCAAGCCCGCGCCTGTGCGCGTGCGCGACCTGATTGAGAAAGACCTGCCGACGGTGTTCACACCGCGCTCGCCCGTCCGCGAGATCCGCTTCTTGCAGGGGCGCGACGAGCTGATCGAGGACATGCGCGGCGCGCTGTACCATCCTGGCGCGGCCATTGTCATTTACGGCGAGCGTGGCGTCGGCAAAACGTCGCTGGCCAGGCTCGCCTCGGCCAAGCTGTGCGCGGAGATGGTCTCGCTGCAGGGCATCGAGCCGATCTACTACTCGGTCAGCGAGGGCGATACCTTCCTGCACATCCTGGGGTCTATCCTGCCCCGGATGGGCGTGGAGGACGTTGTCGTGAAGGTGCTGACTTCGGAGATCACCGGAGCCAGGTCAGTCGTCAACGCGCAGTTGGTGGAGATGGAGGACAAAACGCGCACCGAGAAAACGACCACGGCTCGGCCATTGGTAGACCCGGAGCCGCGCCCGCAGGTCGTCGTGGACCAGATCAAAGGCAAGCGCGCCCTGATCATCCTGGACGATTACGAGCGCATCACCGACGAGAACACGCGCAAGTTCTTCCCGGAACTGATCAAGAAAATCTCCGACAACCAGGTGCAGGTCTCGCTGATCATCGTGGGCATTGGCGACAGCGCCAAAGACCTGGTGAAGGTGCACGAGTCGGTGGCCCGCAACCTGACCGCCATCCATGTCCCGCGCCTGACCGACGAGCAGATTCGCCAGATCGCCGTCGAAGGCTTCGCCGCCCTGCGCCTGAAGCACGAGCCAGAAGTGATCGCCCAGATCGTGCGCTTCTCGGCCAACTTCCCCTACTACACGCACCGCCTGTGCGAGGGCATTGTGCGCGCCTACATTGCCCAGGCGCGCAGCGGCACCCGCAGCGACTGGACGATCCGCGCCAGCGACGTGCCGGCGGCCATCCGCGAGGCGACCAAGAACTCACCACCGACGCTCGTCGCTGCTTACGATGAGATTAAGGCGTCGGAGCGGGCGCTCCAGGTCGCCTACATCATCGCCGACGCGCCCGAAGAGCCTGTCTCCCGCGCGCGCATCAAGGAGTACCTGGCCGCCTGGACGGGCGAAGACCCGGACATTGACGCGGCACTCAAGCGGCTGGTGGATCAGGGCATCGTGCAGCGCCCGGAGACCGGGCAGTACTGCTACTGCAACCCGTTGCAGCGCGCCTACACCATCCTGCGCTTCCGCGCCGACGCGACGGACGAGCAACTGGCCCGGATTGACGCGGCGCTCGCCCGCGTCAAGAAAAACACCGCCGCCTCTTGAGGGCAGTGACGGGGCGGCGAAAGGGAGAACAGGCGGGATTACTGAAAATTTCTATGGGAACTTGAACAATTCCAATTTAGGATTATCATGTATGGACAGGCATGTTGAATGGTTGTAGGGTATGATGGCTCAAGGGAACAAGCAAGCCCAGCCCCAGAAATACAAGCCTACGAGTACTGTTGGCCGCGGTAAAGCTGTTGTTCTGGACATCGCGCCTGTGCAGGACAGATGGGCGGATGACCTTGTATCGCTCTATTATGGAAATAGCCTTTCTTTCTATGAACTGTGGGAACGACCTACCGTGATCGTGTCAGATGGAGCCTATGGGGTTCTTGGCTTTGAAGGGGACACATCAGATCACCTTAACCTGCCCAGTTGGTATGAACCCCATATAAGGGCATGGAGCAAAGCCGCTCTGCCGTCCACTACACTCTGGTTCTGGAACTCCGAAATTGGGTGGGCAGCCGTTCACCCAGTGCTTGAACGCCACGGGTGGCGATATGTTGGAGCGAATATTTGGGACAAGGGCAAGGGGCATATAGCAGGCAATATAAATACTACCCGGATACGGCAGTTCCCTGTAGTAACCGAAGTGTGCATACACTATGTTTTTGAGCCTCGAATAAACGGCCTGTTGGTCAAGGAATGGCTCTTGGCGGAATGGAAGCGTACAGGATTGCCACTACGCGCTGCAAACGCGGCTTGCGGTGTGAAGGATGCTGCGGTTCGGAAATACCTGGATCAAGGGCATCTGTGGTATTTTCCTCCGCCGGACAAGATGGAGAAATTGGTAGCTTATGCTAACCAGTATGGCAATCCTGATGGACGCCCGTATTTCTCCCTTGATGGCACTAATCCCATTACGGCGCAAGAATGGGGGGCCATGCGGTCAAAATTCAACTGTCCGCATGGAGTCACTAATGTCTGGAGACGGGAACCCCTTCGCGATGGAGAGCGGATCAAAGCACCGAATGGTCGGGCTGTTCATCTAAACCAGAAACCGCTTGACCTGATGGAACGGATTATCCTCTCTGCAAGTGATGAGGGGGATGTTGTTTGGGAGCCATTTGGCGGTCTCTTCTCCGCTTCGCTTGCGGCGCGTCAATTGAGGCGACGTGCCTTTGCAGCAGAGGTAGATGCCACGTACTTCCATTATGGAGTTCAGCGGTTTACTTCACCAACCTATCTGTATCAGCCTCAACTATGGTAAGCTGCGTTGCAAACGCATGGGCGATCCTGGTTCTATCACGGCTACTGCATACCCTCATCCATTGCTGAACCGTCATGCCCTGAAATGTCATCTGATAAACCTGCTGCTTGAAACGCTCTATTTCTGGATGAACGATGCGATCGATTTTCGCAAAGTTCGTGTCGAGACGATAGGGGTAACGTGCTAGAAGCTGTCTCAGGCGTTGCTGGTATTGTGGAGTCGGTTGATAAACACGTGCATCTTCACCCCAACAGCTCACCATCTCCTCGGCCTCAGCAAATTGCGCAGGTGCACCTTGCCACTTATAGCCGCTCGTGTTCGTTTGCTGTAGATTGCGGGTGCGTGCGCTGGTATCTTCAGGTTCTAGGATCACGTAATCAGGTGGATTATGATAGTGGGCGTCGCGGGCACGTGCAACAGAGCCGCCCTCGGCGACGCAAACGCTAAGGATTTGTGGCTTCCCATAGATCACGTACTCAGGTATCCAGGCCAGCAGTGCAACGTAGGTATTGCCACCTATGAAATAGGTTTGACTATCTTTGAAGCGTGCCGTGATCTCTGTTGAAAGCGGGAACCAGGCTTTGATTTCAAAGCCCGGAACTGGTGTTACTGAACCCTGAAAGACAGTATCTGGAAAACCGGGGTCCTGTCGAACCCAGTGGCCGTATCCTCGAAATTCCTCCCGTTCATTGAGCAGTTCGATTGTATTGAACTCGATCAGATTTCCCACTAAAGGCGAGAGCTTGGAGATCACCTTAGCAAGATTCACCGCCGCACCGGGTGATACGGGTTTGGCTATGCTCAGAACATCGAATACATGACCTGATAAAGCGGTAAGCTGCTGTTTTGCGATGGTAATGACGTCCGCTGTGTTCATTCCAGATTCTCGTTCGGCGGTTCAGCGGTTGAGGCTTGTATTGAGCGAATTACCTCGCAGGGGTCTATTTCGAGGGCCTCCGCTATCTTCAAGAACTCGATCACATCAATTCTGCGCTCATAACGCTCGATCTTCGCCACAAAGGACTGAGGCTTATTCAGACGTTTCGCAAGTTCGTATTGGCTCACTCCAAGCGATTTTCTCCGTGCGACGAGAAGCATACAGAGCCGTCTGTAAGACTCTTGATGAATGGATTTCGGCGTAGTGTCGTCTGAGATAGCCATATTTGATCTATAAACCTGTTTTGGGATAATCCCAAAACGGACTTATAAGATCGGTGTGGGGTTCGTCCCTGGCGTGTGACAGAAGTTGCCAGGTGGAATGTTTTTCGGGGATGATCTGCTACTGCTCCAGCTCCTGCTTCACCGCGACGTACAGCGCCTCGGCGTGCAGCTCGGCCAGCGTGTAGCACGGCCCGCCCAGGTGATTGGCCAGTTCCTGGGCCAGGCCCTGGTCGAAGGCCGAGTGCTCCATGTTGATCGTCACGTTGCGGATGTCCGCCTCTTTGATCTGCTCGGCGATGCGGTGCGCCTCTTCCTGCGGGGGCAGCGCAGTCATCGAGACGTTGCCCGCGCCGTCGGTCAACAGGATCATCAGCGGCATCACGTCCGGGTGGGCGATCTTCTGCTGCTGGAAGACCTGCAACGCCAGATACAGCCCGGCGGAGAGCGGCGTCTTGCCGCCGACGGGAATATCAGCCAGGGCCTTCTTGGCCAGCGTGACCGAGTTGGTGGGCGGCAACACAAGCTGCGCGCGATCCTTCTGGAAGACGACCAGCCCCACGCGGTCGCGGCGCTGGTAGGCGTCGGTGAGCAGGGACATGATCGCCCCTTTGGTGGCGTTCATGCGCTCGGCGACGGCCATGCTCCAGCTTGCGTCCACCACAAAGAGGATCAGGTTGGCCGCCTTGCGCACGCGCACCTTGCGCTGCAAGTCCTGGGTGTGGATGGAGTAGGCCAGGCGGCTGATGCGGCGCTCTGGCGCGCGCTCGCGCTGGAAGGGGGCAGCGGCGCGCAGGGTGGCGTCGAAGGCGATGTCGTCCTTGCGGTCGCCGGCGGGGCGCGCCTGAATATAGCGGCCATCTTTGCGCTCGGTGCGTGTGCGGCTGCGCCGACCGCGCATCCGGCGGGTCAGGCGGTCGAGCGGCGTATCCAGCCGGCGCGCCCGGAACTCCTGACCTGGCTCGACCTTCTTGCCACCGTCCCACCAGTGCGCTTCCAGCGACTGCTGGAAGACATCCTGCGGCCCTGGCTCGGTGGGTTGTGGGGTGATGTCCGTCTCAGGCTGACCGGCAGGCTCGGTCAGCCCCTCGCTTTTTTTTCCGCGTCCGGCTGTTGGGGTGCATCAGCGCGGGCGTCGGCTGGCTCGTCGTTGAAGTCCTCGGCAATCTGCTCCAGCCGGCCCTCAAGCTCGCCCTCGTAGAGCGTCGCCTCGCTGAACGGGCCGCGCTTCAAGCGGTGGGGCAGCGCCAGTTCCGCCGCCAGCAGGATGTCGCGCTCGGTGATCTGCAGGCGCCCCTCAAACGCGGCATGAGCGCGCGCGGCCTTGAGAATCACCAGGTCGGCGCGGTGCCCGTCCACGCCCAGGCTGGCCGTCAGGTTGGCGATCATGAACAGGTCGCGGCGCGTATAGCGCACCTGATCCACAATATGGCGGCCTGCCTCGATCTGCGCCGAAAGCTCCTCTTCGCGCGCCAGCCACTCGCGCCGGAAAGCGACGGGGTCGGCGTCGAAGGCGATGTGCCGCTCCAGGATGGCCATGCGGTCTTCGGCCTGCGGCAGGCCGGCCACGTCTACCGACAGGGCGAAACGATCCAGAAGCTGCGGGCGTAGCTCGCCTTCTTCGGGGTTCATCGTGCCCACCAGGATGAAGCGCGCCGGGTGCTGGAAGCTGATCCCCTCACGCTCGACGACGTTGACGCCCATCGCCGCCGAGTCGAGCAGCAAATCCACCACATGATCGTCGAGCAGGTTGACCTCATCCACGTAGAGGATGCCGCGATTGGCGGCGGCCAGCACGCCCGGATCGAAGCGGCGCTCGCCCTTCTGAATGGCCTGCTCGATGTCGAGCGTGCCCACAACGCGATCTTCGGTGGCACTGATCGGCAGATCGATCAGGCGCGTGCGCCGCGTCTTGACGGGCAACTCTTCGCCGCGCGCCACGCGATCGCGGCACTCGTCGCACAGCCGTTCCGGGTAGTGCGGGTCGCACCCGAAGCGGCAGTCGGCCACGACCTCAATCTCCGGCAGCAGGGCGGCCAGCGCGCGCGCGGCGGTGGACTTGGCGGTGCCGCGCTCGCCGCGAATCAGCACGCCGCCGATGCTGGGGTTGACGGCGTTGAGGATCAGGGCACGCTTCATGCGCTCCTGGCCCACAATGGCGGTAAACGGGTAGACGGGTTGTCGGACAGACACTTTGAGAGCCTCGTTTGTGTCTTACTCGCCGGTTTCCAAAGACCCATTATAGCGCACTCCTCACGCGAATGGCATGGTCACTTGCGGGTGCGCCCTGGCTTACCTCACCCCCTGGCCTCGCTGCGCTCGGCCTTTCCCCCCTCTCCGTCGCGGCTATACATTATCCACATCTTTGGCTGTGCCTGTCCCCCCATCCCCGGCCCTTCCCCCACGAGGGGGGAAGGGAGAAAAGCGACGGACCTGCTCCCCTTCCCTCCGTGCAGCGCGGGGGAAGGGGATGGGGGATGGGGGGTATTTGTGGGTAACACATAGCCGTCGCAGAGAGGGGGCAACGAGGCGCGTCAGCGCCGAGCGGGGTGAGGTCATACACAGCCCCCACACTTCCAACAGGTTTCTGATAGCCATGCCCCGTCATTCAGTGTAGACTCCATCGTAGGGGGCGCAGATCACAGGGCGACCCCCCACCCGTCTGCCCGGCATCCGGCCAGCGGGACCATTCAAGGAACGAGGAACACACCGCTATGATGCGTTTTGACCGATTCACCGAGCGCGCCCAGGATGCCGCCGTCCGCGCCTATGACATCCTGCAGCGTTACGGCCACAACCAGGTAGACACCGAGCACATGCTGCTCGCCCTGCTGGAACAGCCCGACGGCGTGATCCCGCAGATGCTGGCGAAGATGAACGTGGACCAGAACGGCATCCGCGACGAGCTAGACCGCGTGCTGCGGGCCAGCCCCAAGGCGGCCATCTACGGTGGCGGCACCGGCCAGGTGTTCATCACGCCGCGCGTCAAGCGCGTGGTGGACATCGCCAACGAAGAAGCCAACCGCCTCAAAGACGAGTACATCAGCACCGAGCACCTCTTCCTGGCCATCCTCAGCGAGCGGCGCACGGCAGTGGCGCGCATCCTGGCCGATGCGGGCGTCACTAAAGAGCGCGTCTACGACGTGATCAAGGACATTCGCGGCGGGCAGCGCGTCACCGACCCGCAGGCCGAGACGCGCTACCGCACGCTGGAGAAGTACAGCCGCGACCTGACGCGCCTGGCCGTCGAGGGCAAGCTCGACCCCGTGATCGGGCGCGACGACGAGATTCTGCGCGTCATCCAGATTCTCAGCCGCCGCACCAAGAACAACCCCGTGCTGATCGGCGAGGCGGGCGTCGGCAAGACGGCCATCGTCGAGGGGCTGGCCCAGAAGATCGCCAGCGGCGACGTGCCGGAGATTCTGATGGGTCGCCGCGTGATCAGCCTCGACCTGGGCGCGATGATCGCCGGCAGCCGTTTTCGCGGCGAGTTCGAGGAACGGCTGAAGGCCGCCATCGAAGAGATTCAACGCTCCGAAGGCGAGATCATCCTCTTCATTGACGAGCTACACCAGGTTGTCGGCGCGGGGGCCGCTTCGGGCGCGCTGGACGCCAGCAACATGATGAAGCCGGCCCTGGCGCGCGGCGAACTGAACTGCATCGGCGCGACGACGCTCGACGAATACCGCCAGTACATCGAGCGCGACTCGGCGCTGGATCGCCGCTTCGCGCCGGTCTTCGTCGAAGAGCCGTCGGTCGAGGAGACCATTGAGATGCTGCGCGGTCTGCGCGACCGTTACGAGGCCCACCACAAAGTCACCTACTCCGACGAGGCGCTGGTCGCGGCGGCGCGGCTCAGTCACCGCTACGTCACCGAGCGCAAGCTGCCCGACAAGGCCATTGACCTGATGGACGAGGCCGCTTCCAAGCTGCGCGTCGCGCTCTACTCGCTGCCCGACGACCTGAAGGAACTCAAGAAGCGGCTCGACCGGCTGGCTGTCGAAGAAGAAGAAGCCAGCCTGAACACCGAGTACGAGCGCGCCATGAAGATCAAGGCGCAGCGGCTCCAGCTTGAGCAGGAATACGAGCGGGAAGTCGAGCGCTGGCAGCACGAACACACCCTCGACGAGGTTGTGGACGCCGACGACATCGCCGAAGTCGTCGCCCAGTGGACAGGCATCCCGGTCAACCAGATGTTGGAGACCGAGGCCGATAAGCTGCTGCGCATGGAAGAAGAGTTGCACAAGCGAATCATCGGCCAAGAGGCGGCGGTCGCCGCCCTCGCGGACGCCATCCGCCGCGCGCGCAGCGGCCTGAAGGACCCGCGCCGTCCCATCGGCTCGTTCATCTTCCTGGGCAGCAGCGGCGTGGGCAAGACCGAGCTGGCGAAGGCGCTGGCCCAGTTCATGTTCGACGACGAAGATGCCCTGCTGCGTCTCGACATGAGCGAGTACCGCGAACAGCACACGGTCAGCCGGCTGTTCGGCGCGCCGCCCGGCTACGTCGGCTACGAGCAGGGCGGCCAACTGACTGAGGCCGTCCGTCGCCGCCCCTACCGCGTCATCCTCTTCGACGAAATCGAGAAGGCGCACCCCGAAGTGTGGAACGCGCTGATGCAGATTCTCGAAGACGGGCGCATGACCGACGGCCAGGGGCGCACGGTGGACTTTCGCAACGCGGTGATCATCATGACCAGCAACCTGGGTACCGAGTACGCGCGGGCGGGCGGCGCGCTTGGTTTCGTGCCCAGCGGCGACCCGGCGCTGGTGGCCGATCATAAGAAGATCGAAGAGGCCATGCGCAAGGCGTTCCGGCCTGAGTTTCTCAACCGCATTGACGAGATCATCATCTTCGAGCCGCTCTCGCGCGAGGACGTGGAGAAGATCGTTGACCTGCAAATGCGCGACATCGCCGCGCGGCTGGAGGAACAGGGGCTGTACGTCGCCCTGACCGAGGACGCCCGCCGCAAGCTGGCCGAGACCGGCTTCGACCCGCAGTTCGGGGCGCGTCCGCTGCGCCGCGCGCTGCAGCGGTACGTCGAAAGCCCGCTCAGCATCCGCCTGCTCAAGGGCGAGTTCGTGCAGGGCGATCTGGTGGAGGTCTTCGTCAACGAGGACGGCGCGATTGACTTCCGCCGGCTGGAGAGCGGCCACATCCCGCCCGCCCGCGCGAAGATCGAGCACCCTCAGCGCGCGGACGCCGAGTGAGTGGGCGCTGTGCCCTGCCGCCCAGCGCCGGTGAGGAGGGGCCACATGGTATGCGCCGAGGCCATTGTGTCGCGGCTGCGCGAGCAAGGCGAGCGCCTGACCATCCAGCGCCGGGCGGTGATCGAGGCGCTGTGCGCCAGCGGCGATCACCTGACCGTGCAAGACATCCAGACCCGCCTGGCGGCGCAGGGCACCGCTCTGACCGAGACCACCGTCTACCGCATCGTGCAGTGGCTCAAGGAGTGCGGCGCGGTCGCCCAGACCGATCTGGGGCAGTCCGGCATCGTTTACCAGGTCATTGACCGCGAGTTGCACCATCACCTGGTCTGCCTGCGCTGCGGGCGTGTCATGGATATCGAGGATGGGGTGATGGACGCGCTGCGCGAGCGGCTGCGCCGCGAGTACGCCTTCGAGCCGCGCATTGACCACATGGCCATCTTCGGCCTGTGCCGTGACTGCCGCGCCGGGCGCGAATGAGGCCGATCCCTGCCACGTAGCAGCAAGCGAGCCGCTTCCGCTCTTCGTGCTATCCCGCCCAGACAATCCAGTGTATAGTCTCTGTCAGCGCGAGGGGATCCTTCGCTTTGACAGATCCCCGCACGCGCCGTCTGCCAGGATGCCAGTCCAGGTATGGGCGTATGGGGCGCAGGTAACCATCCAACGTTCCGTCATTGTCGCCACAGGCAGTGCCCTTCGCCCGCGTTCGGGAGGAAGGACCGATGCGGAAACGTGCACCAGTCTCCAGGACTGCTTTTGTTGTGGGTTCTCTCATTCTCCTGATTCTGACTTCCAAAAGCTCCACGACCGCCCAGGATCAAACCCAGCAACCCCGTACCGTCCACAATGCCTGCGCGGGCAACTGCGTGGCGGATGTCATCTTTCTGCATTCCGGCATGGGCGACACCTCGGCCAGGAATGCCTACCACGGCTGGTTCAACTCCTACTACGACCTGACAGGCTGTGACGACCCCGCCTGGCGAACCGACATTGAGTTTTTGCTTGAGATCATCGGCGATGCGGTGGGCGCGCCCGGCGCGCCCACCATGCAGTGCTGGCAGGGTCTAGCCGCTCAGGCTAGCCTGTGCAGTGACACCTGTTCCAGCTATTTCATTGAGGACGCCCGCTACGCCCCGAATGTGAAGGTGACGCTGGATCAGGGTGGGCCGGGCTACCTGGAAGTCACGCTGGACAACCAATCCAACTTGGGCAAGCTGCCTGAGCTGCAGCCCAATGCATACAGCCGCCAGTTTCCCCTAAAAACCTATTTGACCTATGAGGATGGCGAGCCTCTCCTGGTCAATGAGACCCCGATGCCGAGCCTCAGCTTCCCAAACTGGATCACGCGTGGCGGGTTGGACAACTGCATCGATCACTATGGCTTTGACTCCGACCGCTGCCAGTTGATTTCCTGGCTGGCCACGCCAAGCATCGTCTCCACCCCCGTCGAGTTCTTGGATGGCGTCCTCTACGATCTCACCAGCCAGGTCAGCGACCTGGGCGATGCCAGCGGTTCGTTCAGCCAGGACGGTTATATCCGCCTGCTGAGCGATGGCGACAGCATCACCATCCAGCAGGGGCCTTTCGCCGGCTACAAGCTGATCAAGTCCCATTACCTGTCTTCAGGGACCCACACAGTGCACCTGGAACCCTGGGACGCCAGTGCCGGTGCGGTGACCATCACCAATCACGAGTGTAATTCCTGGCTTTCGACCTGTTGGGTCACCGGCGTCCGCCATGAGACGGACACGTATGTGTACGCCTTGCAGGGTCCCCCAGACAAGGTGCTGGCTGGCACTTACACGGTGGAGGTGGTGGCGGACATCCCGCATGAGAAGGACTTCGCCGATAACCGTGTCAGCTACTCGTACGACTCGTCAGCGCTTGAGAATCAGCAGGGCGGCGGCCCAGAAGCGGGAGGCGAAGAGACAGGGGCTCTCTCGATCAGAGTCGAGGACTTGCCGATCATTGACCTGCCTGGGCCGGGCACTTACGCCGCCATCTTCGATGCCAACACGCTGGGAGTGCTCTACCGCTTGACGGTGCCGGACGAGGTCTCCTTTATGTTTGTGCGGCTCGTTTCGCGCGACGGTGGACAGTACAGTGCCTTTGTCCGCCGGGGCAGTATTCCGGTGCCGGACTTTCCGGTCATCGGCGATGAGTATCACTGCTGGGCGCAAAGCGATGTCAGCTATTCGGGAGGCTGTCCGTTCAGTAATCCTTACCAGGATGACTATTATATCTTCGTCCACCGCTGGGATGGCGGAGGCCACTTCCAGCTAGAAATAGAATGGACGATCCCGGCCACCCCCACCCCCACCCCCATCCCTACCGCAATCCCGACAGAGACGCCCACTGCAACCGCTGAGCCGGAGAGCGGCACGGAGGGCGGTGACCTCCAGGGCGCGACCATGACCGAAGTCGAGCCGAATGACGGCTACGTTGAGGCGAATGGTTGGGACATGAGGGGACCGTTCACCGGCCAGTTGTCAGACTGGAGCGACGTGGACGTGCTTTTGCTGGACTTCACCGAACCTGGGATTTACACATTCGCCTTGACCGATGTCGGGCCGCTGCTGCGGATCAAGATGACGCTGGTCAGGGCCAGCACACACAACGTCCTAAATTCCGGCAGAGCCACCGTGAAAGGGGCACCGGCTTACCTCACGTTCGATGCGTCCATCGGGGAGCAGTACTATCTGATCATCTCGCCGATAGCCATGTCCCCCGCCACCGATCAAGGTTACACCCTCACCCTGTACGACTTCATCCCAGACCCGGACGAGCCCAACGACAGCCGGGACGCGGCCACTCCCTGGGACCTGGCCGCTGAGCCGGTCAGCGGTTACTTCTGGGACAAGACCACCGGACGCCATGATTACTTCACCTTCCTGGCCCCCCAGACTCTCGATGGCGGCCCGCTCACCTTTAACCTGAGCAATCCCTCGCCAGAACTCCGCGTGCGCCTGACTCTGCTCAGGGATAACGGTCAGCTTATCGCCAGCACGTCCCTCTCGGCCCCCGGCCAGGGGGTCACGCTGTCCGAGGTGCTTGAGGCGGGGCGGCGCTATTACCTGAAGCTCGAAACACTGTTCGACCGGACGTCCCTGGAGCCTTACACGCTGAGCGCAGCCTACACCCCAGCCGCCGGAGATCAGAGCGCCACGCCAGGTGGTGGCCGCCCCGTCAGCCTGCATGGAGAGGTCTATCAGCAGGGCACCATCGGCCCGCAACCCCTGGAAGGCATCGCCATCTACGTCCAGGTCACCGGCCAGGCCCCCGTCCTGCTGGCAGTGACCGATGCGCAGGGAGCCTACCGCGGCACCCTTACGGTGGCGGAGGGACAGCAAGTCCGAACCTGGGCGCAAGCGGCGGGGCTGACTTTCCAGCCGGAGGAGGATGTCTGGTCGCCGGATCCGCGCCAGCGCAGCCGCCACGTGGTCTTCGTGGTCGCAGGCCCTCCCCTCGTCCAGCAGACGCCAACCGCCGAGAGCCAGGCCTCGCCCACTGCATCGCCGCCCCCGCCCACAGCGGTTTTCCGGGCCACCAGGACGCCCCTCCCGCCACAGCCAACTGCCACCCCGGAGCCAGCGCAGCCGGTGACGGTCATCACGGGCGCGGTCTGGCGGCTGTTCCCTGCGTCTGAGCCGGCGGGCGTCGCGGCAGCCAGCGTGATCCTCGCGATCAACGGCCTGGAGCAGCCCGCAGCCCTGAGTATGATTGACGGCACGTACCAGATCGAGGTGGCGGGCCTGCAGCCCGGGGATCAGCTCAGCCTGCGCGCAGCAGGCCCCGAAGACACCTTTGAGCCACTCGCCTACCAATGGCTGGCTGAGGCGGGCGTCACCCACTGGCGCTACGATTTCTACTCCTACTGGGGGACGATCACCCCGCCGGAGCGGGACGACCAGAATCGTATCTACGGCTATGTGAGGGATGCCCAGGGGACGGGCATACCGGGCGTCACCCTGCTGCTGCAGATGGGGACTTCAGACGCGCTGCAGGTGTTGGGGCCAACCGATGCAACGGGCTACTACGAGACGTTCGTTCGCCTGCCGAATCGAATCATGGTCACCGTCTGGCCGCAGACGCCCGGTTATCTGCCTTCTCGTCTACAGTTCTTCCACGCCTACGCACCGGAAAACCGGGAGGTGAGCTTCATGAGGATGCCGTGACCGCGGCCATAGATCGCTCGAGCAGCATCCCCCCTACATCGGCCCCACGATGGCGCGGATGATGTCTGTGTCGTAGAAGACGCCTTCGTTGCAGCGCGTCGGCGGCGCTGTCCTCGCTCCGATCGCGCTAGGCCATGCTCCAGAGCAGCAGGCCGCCGTTGACGAACAGCAGAAGCACAGCAAAACCAATGGCCGTGCGCCGTAGCGACAGCGGCCAACGAAGCTGCACGTCGCTGAACTCAACAGGCAGGCGCGTCTGGGCCTGCAAGGTGAGTCCTTGCTCGGACTGACGCACATACTCGAGCAGCGCGTAGATGAGGATGACCGCGCCGAGCATCTCGAACGTTTCCTCAACGGAGGAGATGACCAGGTAGCGAAAAGATTTGCCGTCGTCGAGATAGTACTGGCGGGTGCTGAGGCCCTCGATGCCCGCTGCTCCGCCCACATACACCGCAGCAGCGAGGGCGAAGAGAATGCGCGCATGGCCCGGCAGCTTCCACCAGAAGCGCACGTACAGGATGCCGACGACGATAAGCAGCAAGATGCCCAGGAGCAGCCACCCGAACTGAAAGATGCCTGACACCTTGAAGACGCTTCGCAGCAGGTCCGATGCCGCCTCGTGGATGGTCGTCCCCTTGTCCATCGAAATGTACAAGAAGACCAGAGCCAGGCCCGTCCAATAGGGGCCGTGGGGTTCGTTGCGCGCGTGCCCGGTCAGCGCGATCCAGGCCAGAAGGCTCGCCGCAAGGAAGAAGAGGATGACGCTGTACCAGGTTGGCACGCTTTCCTGGGCACTGATGCTGAAAAGAGTGAGCAGGCGCGCCGGAGGCGTGTCACTGTCTTTGCCAAGAATGTGGAACAGCACATGCTCAGCATAGATGCTCTGCAGCGCCAGCAGCACCGCGATCAGGCCGAGAACAATCGCGATCTTGCGCGGGTTCAGGTTCAGGCTCAGTTTCATGGAGCTTCTCGACAATAATTGTCGCCGGGCAGACACTTCCGCGAAGGATAGGCCAGCCCGGCAACACGGCTGTTACGGTAGAGTATACCCGGCTTGCGCGCGTCGAAGCACTCGAATGGTCGCGCTCACCGCTGGGGCTGCGATACTGCTGGGCGATGAGGAAAGCGACACCTGGCGCTCGCGCTGGCGGTTGGGTGCGTGGACGTGTACAAAGTCGTCAGAGACTCGCGTGATGCCGGGCGGGGGTGAGCGGCTGTTTGAGAGGTATCTTTACCCTCATCCCCAGCCCTTCCCCCACAAGCGAGGGAAGGGGGAAAGGATTGCTCTTGAAGTCCCTCCCCGCTGGCGGGGAGGGATTTAGGGTGGGGTTGCAGGTCCTTTCAAACGGTCTCTGAGGTTCGTAGGGGCGTATCGCATACGCCCCGCCGACTTCCGAAGTTTCCCACACTTCGGAAGTCTGTTTCGGGCTAGGCGCAGCAGAGCAGCGCCCCTACCGCCTGACGGGTTTTGCACGCGCCGGATGCGCCAGCGGTTGACAGTCAAGGGGTGCGGGTTACAATAACCTCTGCTGGCGTAGTCCCCTGGCATCCCCGCTTCATTCGACAGCAGAGCGCGCCCGCCGGGCGGAGTGAGCGGCGGGGCGTTTTGTGTGGGCCGGGCGTGCAGGGGCGTCCGGCGGCGCGAAGTGGAAGGCTATGTCTGTGAGTGAGCACACGTTTGCTCCAGGCGCGGAGCTTGCCCCCGGCGAGCAGATCACGCTGATCAAGCCGCTGCGCGGGTGGGTGTCGCTGGGGCTGGATGAGGTCTGGCGCTACCGCGAGCTGCTGTTCTTCTTCATCTGGCGCGACATCAAAGTGCGCTACAAGCAGACGCTGCTCGGCGCGGCCTGGGCCATCTTGCAGCCGGTCTTCACCATGATCGTCTTCAGCATCTTCTTCGGGCGGCTGGCCAAAATCCCCTCAGACGGCATCCCCTACCCCATTTTCAGCTACGCCGGGCTGCTGCCCTGGACGTTCTTCGCTACCGGCCTGACCAACGGAGCGAACAGCATTGTGCGCGACGCCAACCTGGTCAAGCGCGTCTACTTCCCCCGGCTGATCACGCCCATCTCGGCGGTGGTCGGCGGGCTGCCCGATTTCTTCCTGGCCTTCCTGGTACTGATCGGGATGATGGTCTACTACGGGCTGTTCCCGACGGCGGCCTCGTTGTTGCTGCTGCCGCTGTGTTTGCTGCTGGCGTTGAGCACTTCGATGGGCGTGGGGCTGTGGCTGGCGGCGCTCAACGCTGAATACCGCGACGTGCGCTATGTGGTGCCCTTCCTCACTCAGTTCTGGATGTACGCCACGCCGGTGGTCTACCCATCGAGCCTGCTCGACGAACCCTGGCGCACGCTCTATGGGCTGAATCCGTTGGTCAGCGTGGTGGAGGGTTTCCGCTGGTCGCTGCTGGGCCAGGGCGAGACGGTGCCGCTGATGTTTGTGCTGTCGGCGGTTGCTTCGCTGGCCCTGCTGGTCAGCGGCGCGTTCTTCTTCCGCCGCATGGAACGTCGCTTCGCGGATGTGGTTTAGGAGCAATGCGCATGGCCCTCCCTCCGCTGAAGCCCAACACCGCCATTCAGGTCGTCGGCCTGGGCAAGAAATACCGCATTGGCGGCATCATTGACCGCAACAAGACGCTGCGCGACAGCCTCGGCTCGATCACGCGCAGCAAGCTGCGGGCGCTGCGCGCCTGGCAGCGCGGGGAAGCACGCGCCCGCCGTGCGGACAACACGTTCTGGGCGCTGCGCGATGTGTCCTTTGAGGTCGAGCGCGGAGAGGTGTTGGGCGTCATCGGGCGCAACGGCGCTGGCAAGAGCACGCTGCTCAAGGTGTTGACGCGCATCATGCCCCCCGACGAAGGCCACGCGCGCATTCGCGGGCGCGTCGGCTCGCTGCTGGAGGTCGGCACGGGCTTTCACGGCGAGCTAACCGGGCGCGAAAACATCTACCTCAACGGGGCCATTCTCGGTATGCACCGCTTCGAGATTGACCGCAAGTTCGACGAGATCGTGGAGTTCGCCGGCATCGCACGCTTCATTGATACGCCCGTCAAACGCTATTCCAGTGGCATGTACCTGCGCCTGGCCTTCTCCGTCGCCGCGCACCTGGAGCCGGAGATTCTGCTGGTGGACGAAGTGCTGGCCGTCGGCGACGCTGAGTTTCAGAAGAAGTGCCTGGGCAAAATGGGCGACGTGGCCGGCGAAGGGCGCACGGTGCTCTTCGTCAGCCACAACATGGACGCGGTGCGCCAGCTTTGCCAGTCGGCGTTGTGGCTGGAGCGCGGCAATATCCAGGCGCTCGGCCCGGTTGGAGACGTGATCAAAGCGTACCTGGCCGAGACCGCGCTCGACCGTAGCGCGGCCATTTTCCCGGTCATGGACCCGCATCACGGCATCGGCATCGAAGACCTGCGCCTGACGCTGGCCGCTGCGCCGGACACCGGCGCGCTCGATCTGCGCGTGGAGCTGGACGTGCGCGCGGAGGCGGCGCTGCCGCGCATCGGCATCGGCTTCGGGCTGATGACCGACACCGGCGCGCGGGTAGCCTATCTCGACGAGCGCCTGACCGACTTCGTGTTCGACATGCAGCTGGGCACCAACCGCTTCCTGCTGGAATGCAGCGCGCTTGACCGTCTGCTGGCGGCGGGCGATTACGTGGTCAGCGTGTGGCTGGCCATGCCCGACACCGGCAAACTGGTCGAGATTGACCGCGCCGCGAGCATTCGCATCCCCGGCGCGGACCTCTATGGCTCCGGCCACTATGTGGACGTGCACAAGCACGGCCCGCTGCTCTTCCCCCTGCAAATACGCCGGGCAGAGCCGGCCCGCCCTGCTGAATAGAGCCGGGCAAAGGCTGCCAGTGGCTTTGCCTGGAGCCTCACCCCCAGCCTCGCTGCGCTCGGCTTGCCCCCTCTCCACGACGTGGAGAGGGGGCGGCGAGGCGCGTTAGCGCCGAGCGGGGGTGAGGCTACGTAGAGGCGGCGCTCAGCCCCGCCCTGGGCGCGGCAGAGCAGCGCCCCCTACTGCCTGGCAGGTTGTGTTCACACTCCTATACCCAAGTCCTTGTCATTGCCAGGGCAAGCATGTATTATCTGCGAGCATTCTCGAATGGTATGCGCTCACTGCGAGCCAGTCGCGTACCGTCCCCCGCAGAATGTGATCGGTTGGCGGGAAGGGCCAGGTGAACCCACTGCGCCGCAACGCGCAACCTTCGCAGCGCCGGGACGTATTTGATCTCGGTCGCTGGCACATTCTGGCTTCCACATGCACACTCAAAGCTGCCCTGGTGGGCTGCCAGGCAGGGATAAAGGAGAAAGGCTCGATGGCCGAAGCATTTATCCAGATCAACAATCTGGTCAAAACCTTCGACACGCCGGCAGGGCCGCTGAACGTCCTGCGCGGCATTGACGTGGAGATTCACAAGGGAGACTTTGTGGCTTTGCTCGGTCCGTCGGGCAGCGGCAAGACGACCTTCCTCAACATGCTCACGGCAGTGGATGCGCCGACCTCCGGCGACATCCTGGTGGGCGGCGTGCCCATCACCCAGGTGCCGCAGCGCAAGCTGACCAAGTGGCGCGCGCGCAACGTGGGCATTGTCTTCCAGTTCTTCCAGCTTCTGCCCACGCTCAGCGTGCTGGAAAACGTGGTCGCCCCGATGGACTTCGCCAACGTGTGGAAGCCGCGCGAGCGCAAAGAGATCGCCCTCAAGCTACTCGACCGCTTTGGAATCAAAGACCAGGCGTTCAAGACGCCGGATATGCTCTCTGGCGGGCAGCAGCAGCGTGTGGCCCTGGCGCGCGCCCTGGCCAACAACCCGCCGCTGGTGGTCGGCGACGAGCCGACTGGCAACCTCGACCGCATGAGCGCCACCAACGTGTTCGACTTTTTCCAGCAGCTTGCCGATCGCGGCACAACGGTGATCATCGTGACGCACGACCGCGAGCTGATTCACAACGTGCCCAAAGTCTTTGAGCTGGTAGACGGCACCATCGGCCAGACGACGCTGGAAGCGGCAGCGCGCCGGCGCACGGCGGAGCTACGCGCCACGCGCACGCGCCTGGCGACGCGCGGTTAGCAGGCTGTGGAGGAGTGGGGAATCATGATTAAGACTCGTGTCAAG